>Ga0247727_10001429_pt1 | contig 56688 bp, 48 predicted proteins | sample WisWelCaveWW1625_FD_202498 | JGI IMG/M metagenome (GOLD analysis project Ga0247727, IMG submission 202498) | Biofilm microbial communities from Wishing Well Cave, Virginia, United States - WW16-25 | ecosystem: Environmental > Aquatic > Deep subsurface > Groundwater > Cave microbial mat | place... | reverse complement strand
AGATAGGCCCGGCAGGCTTGGTCCGTAGAAAACCGTTGCTCCAACTCCATCAGCGTGCGCGGATAGTCTTCCATTCAACGCGATACTACAGATGGGGTCTGGTTGAGTCAAAGGGATAGGCCTTAGGCATCATAGCATTCACGCTCATCGAGTTGTTGGTGGTGGTCGCCATCATCATGCTGCTGGCGGCGATGTTGTTGCCGGCCTTGCGCAACGCCAAAGAACGGGGCCGCAGCACCGTCTGTCTCGGCAATCTGCGCCAGTTGGGCATGAGTTCGTTGCTCTACGCGCAGGACTATGCCGATTGGCTGCCGGCGAACGGCGATGCCGTTCCGTGGAGTGGCGATGTCAACATGACCGCCGAGCGATGGTCCACGGAACGGCGGCTGGAAAACTATGGAATCAAATGGGAATCGAAGGCCAAACTCTGTCCTTCGAATCAAGATCCGTGGCAGGTGAACGCCGTGAAAACTGGCTATTACCTGGCGGGACCGGTCTCCGCCGGCACCCGCTATTGCGGACCAGGGCAGGCTTCGGGGCCGTGGCCGCGCGTCGGAGACCTGAGCAATCCCACGCGCGTGATCACGTTCTTTGAGGTGTTCAGCGAGCACTACAATTACCCGGAAGGAACGCAGTATGCCGGTCTCATCAACGGACGGGTTAACGTCGTCTACCTCGACGGTCACGCGGGCAGCCAGGTGAGTCCACAGATGCAGGCGTGCGGCGGGCTGTTCATGGCGCTGGAATCGTTGTGGTACAACTACCGCCTGTCCTTCACGGGATGCTCGTCGACGCTGGAGCAGCGGGTCAACACCGCGGAATGATCCAGCGTTCTCTCAACCTGCGCGACTACTTGGAGCGTCGCCTGGCTGAACACCAGCCCGCGCTGTCGTGTACCGCTCGCACGCGCGACGAGTTCCAGCATTGGCAGGCGGAATTCGTCCGCCGGCTGACGGCGTGCTTCGGCGAGCTCCCGGAGCCGGTCCCGCTCAACGCAGAAACCGTGCGGCGCGTTTCCCTCCCCGGCATCCGCGCCGAAAAAGTTCTGTTCGATAGCGCTCGATACCTCAGCGTCGCTGCCTGGATATTGGTCCCTGACGGATTGCGGGCCGGGGAACGCCGTCCTGCGCTCTGTCTCATCCCCGGCCACAGCGGGGAGATTCACGCCGACGCTCCCGGCAAGATTGTCGATGAAACCTCGGGCAAAGCGTGGGCGGTCGGACTCAACCCCGATGGCAAGCCGTGCAGCACTCGCTATCACAACGATCTCGCTCAACAACTGGCGCGCGCCGGATTCGTGGTCTATTGCGCTGACATGCTCGGCTTCGGCGAACGCGCCAGTGATCCGCACTGGGCGCGCAACCAGTGGACGCACGTTTGCGACCTGCATGCCACGGCGCTCCGACATTTCGGCGTCGAGTTGGTCGCCATCCACCTGCACGACTTGTGTCGCGGACTGGATTACCTCCAAACCCGCCCGGACGTGGACGCTGGCCGGATCGCCACCGCCGGGTGTTCGATTGGCGGCACCTGGGCCACCTATCTGGCCGCGCTTGACCCGCGCATCCGCGCCGCCGCGGTGATCAACTCCTACCCCAACACCATCGCCAAATTCCTCGCGAAGAAATGCGGCCCGTGCGGCGCCCAGGTGGTTCCGGGCGAAGGACTGTTGGGTGACGCCAGTGATGTTCTCTGTGCCCTTGCGCCGCGACCGCTGATGATTCAGATCGGCGACCGCGATCCGGGCATGACGTTGGTGGACAGCCAGACGCCGGCCGAGAAAGCACAGCGCCTCTATGCCATGCTGGGCCATGGCGACCGTTGCACCGTCCATGTGTTTCCCGGCGGCCACGAGATCGACACGCCCGCGACCGTCGCTTGGATGAGGACTGCACTGTGACCACCAGCGCGGAGCCGCAGACCATCAGCAACCTCGCCGACGCCTGTGCGCAACCGGAACTGGTCTCGCGCAGCTACGACGACCGCAAATGGCTCATCTATGACTACGGCACGGACGACTTCACGGGACAGGTGCTGTTCTGCGGCCCGTGGCAGGACGCGCCGGAAGTTAGCATCCGGCTCCACCGGCAGGGCTGGCACCGGATCTATCTCGGCCTCCATTACGGCATGGTCGCCTGGCCGCTGGAAAGCCGCACGGCGCTCTCCTCCTCCTCCTCGACCGCCGCGGCGACCCCGCTCCACATCCTGCGCGTTCGGCTCAGCGGCGACAATTGGCGCGACATGATCGAGCCGGAGTATCCGCCTGGCAAACGATTCGGTGCTTTCATCCCGCCGGAAAAACTGCCGCCGTATCGCACCGTCAACATCAACACCGTGGACGAAGTCTATTGGCGCGCGGCACAACTCGACGGTCAATCGCTCTGCATCTCGCCCCACCACGAGCACGGTCATGAATGGAGCTCGGCGGCGCTGGCCTACATCCGCCTCGTGCCGATGGATCAAGCGGACCTGGCCGAGTACGGCCGCGAACGGGTGCGTCCGGAGACAAAGCGGGTGTTCGCCACCTACGACGGCTCACATCCGCCGCTCAACGAGGAGGAAGTCCGCAAATGGCTCGAGCCGTTGCGAGACTCTGACGTCGAGACGGTCGCTTGGGGCGCGAGCGACATGGATTTGTGCAGCTACCCGACGAGGGTGGGTCTGGTGCAATCCGACCGCTCGCATTATCTCTCGGTTGCAAATCGCCGCCCGTTTCCGGCGGCCGGGTTCGATGCGCTCCAGACGGCCGCGCGCGTCTGCCATGAGATGGGGATTGAGTGTCTCGGCAGCATGCGCGCCCGTGGCGGCCGTTTCCCGCCGAGCCATCTGCCACAGACAGGAACCTCGTTTTTCTACGAGCACCCGGAGTTCTGGTGCGTGTCCGAGACCGGCCAGCCGGTTGGCCATTTGAGCCTGGCGTTCCCTGAAGTCCGCGCGAAACAGATCGAGATCATGCGCGATTACCTCGACGGCCGCGACCTCGATGGCGTCCACTACCACTTCAATCGCTGTTACCCGTTCGTCCTCTACGAAGAACCGGTCGTGGGGGATTTCCAAAGTCAGTACGGGGAAGATCCCCGCCGGTTGCCCTTCACCGACGAACGCTGGCTCCGCCATCGCTGCGGATACGTGACGACGTTTCTCCGCGAGTTGCGCGTGATGTTGAACGGGAAGAAGCTCTACCTGACAATTCCCAACAGCCTCGAAAACAACTTTCTCAATGCCTGCGACGTGCGGACGTGGATTGCCGAAAAACTCGTGGACGGCCTGCACGTGCATCCGTGTTTCTCGAACATCAAGACCGCGGGCGAAGATCGCGTCCTGCCGGAAACGGTGAAACCAATTCAGGAACTCGCCAGCCGGCAGGGCATCAAGGTTTGGGCCGACCTGTACCCGCGGTATCAGACCGCGGAGAGTTTCCGGCAACATGCGCTGGCGTTTTACGAGGCCGGCATTTACGGCGTCGGTTTGTGGGATTACTACGCGCGCATGACGCGCAAGAGCGAATGGGCCATGGCGCGGCTGCTCGGTCACCGGGAGGATCTACCCCGCTGGAGAGAAAAAGCGCGGTCGCTGGCCCGCAGCATTCCGCTGACAAGCATCTGCGGCATGTCGAACGATCCGCGCTATACTGTGCTGTCGAACGGGTAGATCACCATGCGAACACTGGTTCTGATCTGCATCGCCGCTCTGCTGCCGGGATGGTGTTTCGCGCAGGAACTCCGGTCGCCGTTCACCGTCCCGCCGATCTCATCGCCGCCTCACTTGGACGGCGTGCTGGAGGATGCCGCGTGGTCGAACGCCTGGACCGGCACGCTGCAAGCCCGCGATCCCGGCATGAAGGTCGAGCCGACAAAGGTGTACGTCGCACACGACGGGCAACAACTCTACGTCGCCTTCAATTGTTCCGAACCGACCCCTGAAAAGATCCGCGCGGACTGCAAGGAGAACGGCGGACCAGTCTACAGCGATGATGTCGTCGAAATTTTCCTTAACCCGACGACGTTCACCAACCAATACCTTCATTTCGCCGTGAACTCCCTGGGCACACAGACGGAGCGCGGTTTCCGCAACGACGGCCAGCGGATCTATCTGCGATCAGGCTGGAGCGCGGGCGCGAAAGTCCACGCCGACCGCTGGATAGCTGAGATGGCGATCCCGTTCGCGGAGCTTGGTCTCGGCGAAGCGACTCCCACCATTTGGACAGCGAATTTCTGTCGGGTCCGACGGCCCAGCGGTTTGGAAGCGTCAGTTTGGCAGGGCGGGTTCAATCAGCCCGCAACCTGGGCGAAGATCGAATTCAAGGACTTCAATTTCGCAAAGTTCGAAGGCGCTGGCAGATTCCGCACCACGGTCGAGGCGCCGCTTCCGCCGGTCTATCAGACAGAATTGTCGGATGAACTCGCGCCACGGCTGCGCTGGCTGAAGACCGACCGGCTGCGGATGTTTTTCGGCTGGCCAATCAGCACGACGCCGCGCGTGCCGGGCGAGTTCACGACCCGGGACCGGACGCTTGATCGCATCGTGGACGGCGGCTTCAACGCAGTCAGCCTCGGCGGTCGCGTCGCCCGCAGCGAAGACCCGTGGATGGCGTGGATCGGGATGCGGGCGATGGTCCAGGCGTGGCAGCGCGGCCTGCACGTCTTCGCCGATTGCGGCTACCTGTGGGGCCTGGAATTTCCGCTCCCTGATCCGCCCCCCATCCGCAAAATGAACCAGCGCGGGGAAACGGATTTCCACTCACCCATTTACCGGTCCGACAACTTTCTCATTTCGCCCCTCGACATGCGCCCGTGGCAACTCGGATTCAACCGCGCGGCCGACGCTTATGCCTATGCGAACGAACTGGGTCTGCCCGACCTGCTCGAAGGCGTGTACCTCGACGACGAACCGCTCTATCACCAGCAGGAGTACGACCACAGCGACGAAGCCTTCGGCGCCTATTTTCAGGCGGGGGGGATGCGGGCGACGATTCCGCCGCCGGAAGAGCGTCACGGATGGCTGCTGAAACAACAGGCGCTGTCCGACTTCCAGCGCTTCCAGGAGCAAGAGGACGCCCGCCGTATTCAGCAAGTCGCGGACGCATTTTACGAGAGGCGTCCCGAGGCGTTGGTGTTCGTCTATAACTACATGAAGGAAGAGTGGGCCGACCGGGCTTGGGTGAAAGCTCTCAGTTCACCGCGACGTCCCACCATCCTGATGGATGATCAAACTTATTACACGGGCCACAGCGGCGCTCCGCAACGTGTTCCCGAGGGGATCAAGGCCACGCGCGCGTTGCTCGGCCACGAACCGATGTATTGCGGCGCGATCCTGCCGGTGATCGATCCGCCGTACCCCGCCATGTCGCCGGACCGGGCCGCGCAGGAGACGTGCCTGCTCACGCGGGTGGCCAACGGCTCGATCGTGTACAGCCAGCAACGCCGCGGCGAGGACATGTACGACACGCACCTGCCGTATTGGCCGGGATGGCGAAAGACGTTCGACTCGCTGCAGCGGGCCGGCATCATCCAAATCGTTCCGGTTGCGCCGCGCTCGAAGAAACAGGTGCGCCGCGCTGACGCCGCGCTCGCCAAGCTCGACGCGTGGGCGAAGGAAAACTGGTTCAAAGTCTGGACCCCACAGCCGCGTTGGCGGCACATCTTCTACACCGATCCACCCGCGGTCCGCGCGCAACGCGAGAACGCCACGATCTTCACCAAGAAACTATTCGGCCAATCGCCCGAAAAACAGAGTGCGACCGAAGTGCCAAACTATCTCAGCCCCTGCCATTCCCTCCGCTACTCGTTCACATTGCCCGCCGAGTTTGTTGGCAAACAAGGAACGTTCTCGATCAAACTCAAGCCGCGTGAACCGGCGCAAACCCATCTCCAGATCGTGGTCAACGACGTGTGGCTTCCTTTGCAGGGGCCAAATATTCACGATTCCGTCACCCTGTCGCTGCCGACTTCCCTCCTGCTGCCCACCAACAGCATCGAAATTGCCTACTTTTATGGCAACTCGATTTATCGGACGATCTTCGATCACTGGATCGAACTCCACGAACTCTCACTGGAGATCAAATGACCGCGAAATCCATTTCACTACTCCAACGCGACCTGCAGTCCGGCAAGTGGTACGATACGGGCATGAACAAGGTGCGGCTGTTGCTCGACCGGCAGGAGACGGAATCGGTGGAGGTGTTGCTGAACGTGTTTCCTGCCGGCATCCAGACCCCGCTGCATTCGCATCCCGAGAAGGAGCAGGTCTTCTTCATCCTCGAAGGCACCGGCACCATCTACATCGCTGACCAAGGATTCAAGGTCGAGCCCGGCCAGATTGTGTTCGTACCTCGCAACACCCCGCATCGCACCGACGCCGATTCTGAACGCGACCTGCGCTATTTGGTCGTCAACAGCTTCACCGACAAGAAGCAACTCGACGCGCCGAGTTTCGCCGAACACTGGGAGAAGCTTCTCCCCAGCCGCCAGGCCGCCGGCCGTCAGGCGGGCTACTTGAAGGAAGCGTAAGCTCATGCACATCCCGCAGGGTGGTTTCATCGAACAAGCGCTGCCGGAGAGCCGCGGCTTGGCACAGATCAGTCCGGCTCTGCGCGAGCGTGTGCTGGCCTTCCTCGACCAGGTCCGCGCGCCGGACACCGCGCCGTGGCCGTTCTTCGAAAATCCCCGCGCGACCGGCTCGACCACCATCGAAACCACGACCTGGGCGCTCGTCTGCCTGCAACACGTCGGCGCGACCGATCTCATCGCCGCGCTCAAGCCGCGAGTGGCGACGGCCATCGACCGTTTCTACAATTCCGAACTGGGCCTCTACCAGGACACCGACCGCCAGCAGCCCAAACTCACGGGCCAATGGCGGTTGCACAACGACAGCGTCTGCCGCATGGCGCTGGGAATCATCGGGGTCGAGCCGCGACCGTTTCCGCGGGGCCGGCAACATCTCCGCCAGTTCCCCTGGGCACCGCAACCGGGCGACGATCTCGACGAGTGGATGAACCGATGCTGGGCGACCAACCCGCGCGATGGCGCGAAGGAAATTTTCCAATACCTGCACCTCTACCGGCAGTTGGAAGGGGTTGACGATCACGTCCGGCATGGCCTGGCCTTCCTCGAATCCAAACGCAACCCGCAAACCGGCTTCATCGGCGCCGGCCCCGGCTTGGAACCGGGCTGGGTCATGCGCGGCCATCGCAATCTCGCTCTCGGCCTGCTCTGGCCGCTCGGTGTTCCCGAGCCGATGCTCGAACAGATGATTGACAGCACGCTCGCCTGCCAGCGGACGGACGGTCTGTTCCACGACGGCAGCATGTGCGCCAACATGGACGCCGTCCACTTGCTCGCCGAGTACAGCCTGCGCACCCCGCATCGCCGCGCTGAGATCATTATCGCCACCCGCCGTTGCGCCTCCGCCATCTTCGAGAAACTGTCCGTGCCCGCCGGCGGATTCCGTTACGAACTCGGCGAATCGCCCGACTCCGCCCGGTTCACCAACGGCACGGCGTTCGTCCTCCACACGCTGCGGTTCTGGCAGGCGATTGATCCCGAGGCGAAGCTCGACAGTTCGTAGTCAGGCACGCAGCGAAGCGGAGTGCCGTCCCTCGCACTTGGAGGCATGACGCCACTCCGCTTCGCTCCGTGGCTCTCCATGAACCTCACGGGTCAGGCGGTTTGAGGTACCAATTGCAAACCATGTTTTCGAGCGAGTTTTTGCGGCAGCCATTGTTCGGTCTCCGCCGCTTGTTGTTGATAACGTTTCAATCCCACTTCCACGTACTCCATCCCCTGCACCATCAGCCGCCAGTACAGCACCGCCAGTTTGCGCGCCAGCGCCACGTTGGCCACCAGCCCGCCCCGCCGCCCCTTCAAGCGCCGATAGAACCCGCCCAGCGCCGTGTCCGTGCTGCGACCGACGCTGCGCGCGATCACGCACCGCAACCGCCCCGCCCGATTGCGCGAGCGCGCCAAGCAACGGAACGGTCACAGTGCGCGGCGGCGCGTCCGACGGGGGGAGTTCTACCAGGTTCATGGGCACCATGCGCGACAAAAGTCGTGAACACTCACTACAAACATGGGGCAGCGCCTACCTTGACATGGGGGGCAAGGCTGATAAGATGCGCGCTTCGCGGAAAGAGTTAGCGACATGAAACGAACGTATCAGCCGTCCAAACGCCGTCGGGCAAGGCGCTTCGGGTTCTTGAAACGGACCCGGACCAAGAGTGGCCGCGCGATCCTGAGCCGCCGGCGGCGCAAGGGACGCAAACGCCTGTCAGCCTGAGTCCCGCACGGCGGGACGGAGGCGCGGTTGCATGGCCAGCACACATTCCCGAAACACGAGCGACTCCGATACGGCTATGAGTTTCGCCGGATCTACGATGGTGGTCGCCGGGTCGAGGGCCGGCTGGCCATCGTGTTTGTGGCCGCGCCGCCCGAAGGGAAATCAGGCCGCGCCGTGGGTGTGGTCGCCAGCCGGCGGGTCGGCAACGCCGTGGCGCGCAATCGGGCGCGCCGGCTGTTGCGCGAGGTCTACCGGCTGAACCGGCCGCGGCTGAGAACGAACATTCAACTGGTGATCGTCGCCCGCTCCGCCATCAACGGAAAGCCGTACCGCGAAGTGGAATCGGCACTGCTGGGCATGTTTCGGGCGGCGGGCGTAATCGAAGAAGCGTGATGAGGATATTTTTGCTGGCCCTGATTCGGGCCTGGCAGTGGTGGTTGTCGCCGCTGGCCAAATTGTTGATGCCGGCCGCACCCGTCAGCGGGCGGTGCTGCCGGTTTCATCCTTCCTGTTCGGCCTATGCCCACGACGCGATCACGCGGTTTGGCGCGGCGCGCGGAGCATGGCTGGCGCTGAAACGCATCGGGCGTTGTCACCCGTGGCACGCCGGCGGGGATGACCCCGTGCCGGAGCGGTCATGATGGACAAGCGCACACTGTGGGTCGTGGTCGCCTGCATGGCGGCGCTGTTCATCATGCAGAAAGTGGTGAACACGATCTGGCCGCCGATCCCCAAGAAGCCCAAACCCGACACCGCAATCGCGACCAACGTCGAGCCTCCGAAAGTGGAGGGCGAGTCCCCCCCCTCCGCCGAGCCGAAGATCGAAGCGGCGCCCGCGGCTGTTGAGACGGCCGAACCTCGTCCGCCCGAGCAGATTGTCGTGTTGAGCAACACGTTTGTGCGGGTGGAGTTCACCAGTCACGGCGGTGGGATCCGCACCGTGGAGTTGTTGCATCATCGCGCCAACGGCGCGGGCAATGTGATCCTGAACCAGGACGCGCCCACTCCCGCGCTTGCGACGGACACCACAGCGTTCACGATCGAGCAACCCCAGTCGAATGTGGTGGTGATGCGCGCGACCGGTGTCACGAAGCAGTTTACGTTGGGCAATGATTATCTGCTGCAGGGCCGGATCGAGATGGCCGGCGGCGCGACGAACCTGTCGGTGACGGTGGGCACGGCGGGGCCGGTGGATGCCAAGGAGCCGCCGGACCTGATCGGTGTCGGTTGGTTGGTGGGCGAGTCGTATGAGCATGCCGGCTTGAAACACGTGAAGAAGGAAGCGCAACAGAAGCCGGCCCTGGCCACGTGGGCGGCGGTGAAGAGCCAGTTTTTCACGATGTTGGTCACGCCGGCGACGAACGCCGTGGCCATTCACTTCGACAAGGTGACGCTGCCCGCGCCGGCGGGTTGGAAGGCGAAGGAGCCGCCGCAAGGGATGACGGCGTGGCTGGAGTTGTCACCGAGCGGGGCGCCGACCGGGAGCCGGGTCTATGAGTTCAGCTACTACGCCGGCCCGAAGCAGTATGACCGGCTGGTGGCCCTGGGCGCCAGCCAAGAAGACGTGATGCAGTTCGGGATGTTCGGGTTTTTCAGCGTGTGGCTGTTGAAGGGGATGAATTTCTTCTACCGGCTCGCGCCCAACTACGGCGTCTCGATCATCCTCATCACCTTCATCATCAAGATCATCTTCTGGCCGGTCCAGGCCAAAAGCATCAAGTCGATGAAAGAGATGCAGAAGTTTCAGCCGGCGATGCAGAAATTACGCGAGAAGTACAAGGACGACGCGCAACGGATGAACGCCGAGATGATGAAGCTCTACAAGGAACACAAGATCAATCCGTTTGCCGGCTGTCTGCCGATGGTGGTGCAGATTCCGGTCTTCTACGCGTTTTATACGATGCTGCGCAGCGCGATCGAGCTGCGCGGGGCGCATTTCCTGTGGATCAAGGACCTGGCGCAGCCGGACACGATCGCGAAGCTGGCCGGGTTTCCCCTCAACCCGTTGCCGCTGGTGATGGGCGCGAGCATGATCTGGCAGATGAAACTCACCCCGCAGACGGGCGACAGTCAGCAGCAGAAAATGATGATGTTCATGCCGCTGATCTTCCTGTTCATCTGCTACACCATGTCGTCCGGGCTGGTGCTGTACTGGACAGTCCAACAATTTCTCTCAATCGCCCAGCAGTGGTGGAGCTTGCGGCAGGTCGAGCCGGCGCCCGTCACCGCTGGAAAAAAACCGTGAAGATCGCTAGCATAGGTTCACAACCGACACAATCGGGCGTCGCAGATTCTTCCGTCAGCGTGGATAAATCCGAACGCCCCAACGACAGGAGCACGCATGGAAACTGAAACACCGTCGTCCCCCGCCGCCTCCACGCCCGTCAACCCCAAAGAGGTCCTCGAAAACATCCTCAACGGCCTCGGGCTGGAAACCACCGTGGAACAACTCTCTCTGGATGGCACAATCCTCTTGCACATCTCCACCGCCGAACCCGGCCGCCTCATCGGCCGCCACGGCCAGACCCTCAGCCAACTCCAGTTCCTCGTCAACCGCATCCTCCTGCGCGCCAGCCCCGACGCGCCGCGCGTGACGATCGACTGCGAGCACTACCGCGAACGCCTGCGCGACGACGTGTTGACCAGGGCGCTGGAGGCCGCCGACCAGGTCCGCCGCTGGGGCGAACCCGTCCACATCGGCCCGTTCGGCGCGTTCGACCGCCGCGTCATCCACCAACACTTCGCCAGCGACCCCGAAATCGAAGCCGTCAGCGAATCCGAAGAGGGCGAGGGCATGAAGAAAATGACCGTCCACCTCAGACAACGCCCCACCTGAGCCGGCCGTGACCAGCCGGTTGATCGGGCGCTCGCTGCTCGCCCTGCTCGCGCTGACGCTGTCCACCGCGCGCGGCGCGAGCGAGGAGTTGTCCTTTCGCTACCGGACGGCGCGCACCAAACAATCCCTCGCGGTCACCCGCCACCGGCACGTGACGGTGAACTTTGGTCAGGGGCGGGTCGGGATTTTCTGCGGGTTCGGCAAAGCCACCGCGGAAGTGTTCGATGTGGCGAGCGAGACCTTCCGCAAGCTGGCGTTCCAACAGCATTTCGGCGACTTCAACGGCATCGCCCTGCCGGACGGCAAAGCGCTGCTCGTCGATGGCCAGCATGACGGACTGTTCGATCCGGCCACGGAGCAGTTGACCGGCATCGCGCCCGGGTTCACCGGCAAATTCGTGCGCTGGCCGGCCATGCTGACGCTCCCCGACGGCCGGATCTTTCTGGCGGGCGGTTCCGACGCGGATTTCAAGCCCGTGGACGACTGTGTCATCTTCGATCCCCAGAAAAGACAGTTCGAACCGGTGGGCAAACTCCACTTGCCGCGCGCGCACCACAGCGCCAACCTGATCGACGACCATCGAGTTCTGATTGCCGGCGGCACCGGCGCCAATTACACCACGGAAAGTTTCGATTCCCTGGAAATCTTCGACCTCCAAACGCGCACCTCGACGCCGGTCCCGGTCAAGCTGGGCCAGCCCCGCGCCAACCACGCCGCCGTCAGGCTGCCGGACAGCCAGGTGTTGATCGTCGGCGGCTATTGCGCGCAATGCCGCGAGGGATCGTTGAAGAGCGCCGAGATCTTTGACCCGACAACCGGCCAACTGACGGAGGTCGGCTCCCTGGCCATTGGCCGCAGCGAACCACAGGCGGCCCGGCTGCCCAGTGGCCGGGTGGCGGTGTTCGGCGGTCGCGACGACGTGCGGGTTGTCGAAATCTACGACCCGACCACCAAGAAGTTCACCGCCGCCGACCAACTCCTGATGGACCCGCGCCGGTCAGGATTCACCGTGACCGCGCTGGATGATGGCGGGCTGTTGATCGTTGGCGGCCGGGTCAACTCGACCGCCGAAGAACTGAGCGGCGCCGAAATCTTCCGGGAAATGAAGCTACCTGCGCCACCACCACCGCGCGCCGATCTGGACGAGTTGATTCGTCAACTCGGCCACGACAACTGGGCCAAACGCGAAGCGGCCACCCGCCAACTCATCGAGCGCGGCAGCGACGTCATCGGGGCGATCAAACCGCTGTTGACGCACCGTGACCCCGAAGTCCGCCATCGCGCCGCCACCATCCTGAAAAAGGTCCGGGGCGGCCACGGCCGCCACTGGTGCGTCGATATCTGGCGCGGCGACCAACGCGTCGAGACGTGCTGGTTGGACGACGATGCCCCGCCGGGGCACCGGGACGAAACCGATGTGCGATTGGTGACGCTCAAGAAAGCCCTCGCCGCCCACCCGGACGCGCACCTGGTGGTGCGCTTCCCGGAAGACGTGCCGGCGGAGCGACAGACCGAACTGCTCAACCTCGTCGGCTGGCTGCGTACGCCGATTGTTTACCGCGGCGAGCCGCTCTAATCCCTATCGGGCCTCGTCATCCGCCAACCGTCGTACTTCTCGGAACCTGTTACATGTGTAACACTTTCCGGGAAGTGACGGCGGCGACTTGCGGGTGATGGTCGGATCCGGTATCCTCAACGACCATGCACGGGGCGACGACGAGCATCAGACACCTGTATGTCCATGTCCCGTTCTGCGCGGCGAAATGCCATTACTGCGCGTTCTACTCCGAAGCCGGCAGCGCCGCAAAGATGGGCGAGTACGTGGACGCGGTGCTCAGTGAATTGGCAACTTGGGCGGAACGACTGACGCCCCGCACGATCTTCTTCGGCGGCGGCACGCCGAGCCTCCTGCCAGCCCCACTGATGCGCCGACTGCTCTCTTCCATTCATGCACTCATCCATTCTTCCGCCGCGCCCGAATTCACCATCGAATGCAACCCCTCCACCGTCTCCACCGAGAAAGCGAACCTCTTCCGGGAATTTGGCGTCAACCGCATCTCGATGGGTGTGCAGGCGCTCGACGATGAGTTGCTGGACCGACTCGGGCGCGTCCACTCGGTGAAGGCGGCGCTGGAGTCCTACCGGAAACTTCGCGCCGCCGGCTTCGACAACATCAACCTCGACCTGATCTTCGGCCTGCCGGGACAAACGCTGGAGCACTGGCGCCATACGCTGGAGCGCGTCATCGAACTCCAGCCCGAACACATCTCCACCTATTGCTTGATCCTCGAAGAGGACACCGAGTTTTGGCGGATGTACGTTTCAGATGTAGGGGCACAGCATGCTGTGCCCCTACCGGACGACGATGCCCAGTTGGCGATGTACGAGATCGCCATTGAGACTCTCGCCGCCGCCGGTTACCGGCAGTACGAGATCAGCAACTTCGCCAAACCCGGTCGCGAGTGCCGGCACAACATCGCCTACTGGGAGGGCAAAGACTATTTGGGTCTCGGCCCGAGCGCCTGCTCCACCATCGGCGACCACCGCTGGCAGAACGTGCCGGATACCGACCGGTTCGTCGCTGCAATCGTCAATCATCAATCGCCGATCATCAATGAGGAGCATCTCACCCCCGAAACGCGCGCCGCCGAACGCGCCGCCTTCGGGATGCGAATGAATGCCGGCGTGCCGGCGGAATTGGTGCGCGGTCGCTGGGACAAGCAAATCGCCGAGTTACTCTCCGCCGAATTGGTCCAGTGGCGCGACGGAAGGCTGAAGCCGACGAAGCGCGGCATTCTCTTCGCCGACGCAGTGGCGGCAGAGTTTGTCTGACCGGTCGTTCCCCTGACTCAGCACGATCTGTGAACGAACCGCTCGCCATCCAATGCCCGCATTGCGGGGAGCCTTTTGAAATCGCGCAGGATGCCAGCGAAGGGAGCGCGGAGTTTGTGGTGGATTGCGGGGTTTGTTGTCGGCCCATGACGGTGTCCGTGCGCGTGCGGAACGGAGAGATTGAAGACGTACAGATCTCGCCCTGCTAGCCGCCGAGTTTGTTTGACGGCGAGGCGCGGCTGCGGTACGAACGAGTGGCAACAGGAGGTTGCCGGTATGTCGCGCATCGTGTGCATCGTGGGATGTTTGATCGCCGTCCTCGTCCCGTCCGCCGTCGGCCAGCACAAACAGCGCCCGGCCAAACCGCCGCGCAACATGTTCATCGATCTGTCGGTGGAGCGGGCGCGGCACACGCGGGACGTTGGGGCCTACTCGGACCGCAAAAGCCAGCATGTGGCCCTCACCATCACTCTGAACAATCGCAACACCAACCAGGATTACCAGGACCTGACCGGGTATTCCTACGTCGTCGCGCAGGATGTGCTGGACAAGCGGCGGTTCAAGCTGATCATCAAGGAGAGCGAGACGTTCAACCTGCCCCGCGGCCAGAAAATCCAGCACGAGACCGAGGAGGTGCGGCTGGAGTTTGCCGAGGATGACTCCTGGCGGCACGGGTTCAAGTATTACGGGTACGTGTATCTGGTCGAGGACAAGCAGGGCAAGGTCCTCGCCGGCGCCGCGTCGGTGGACAAACTCTGGGACAAGCTGGGCAAGCTCGCGGACCTGAATCCCGACGAGGAATTCACCTTCTGACGCCGCGCCGACCCTGGGCTTGTCGACAGGGGCGTTTCGTGGTTATGTTTCCCCTGCTATGGCAAAACGGCTGGCGGACATCGTCGAGAACCTGGTGGACTCGTTCCACCAAGTCGGCGGGATCAACCACCTTGACGGCGCGAACCTGCCCTCGCGCGACGCGGTGGTGGAGATCACTCGCGACCTGCTGCGACTGGTGTTTCCCGGCTTCTACGACAAAGACGCCCTGCACTCCAACCAGCTCCCGGCCTACACCTCCGAGTTGGTCTCCTCAATTGCGCGGCGGCTGGAAAACGAAATTCACCGCAGCCTCGACTACCGGCCCTGCGACGACTGCGACAAGCACGACCTGGCCGGCACCGCCGCCCGCGTGACGCGCGATTTCTTGCAGGAGCTGCCGGCCGTGCGCGCGATCCTGCAAACGGACGTGACCGCGGCCTACGAAGGCGATCCCGCCGCGATCAGCAACGAGGAAATCATCCTCGCCTATCCCGGCATTGAAGCCGTCGCCGTCCAACGCATGGCGCACCTGTTGTACAACCGCCACGTCGCCCTCATCCCGCGCATCATGACCGAGTGGGCGCACAACAAAACCGGCATCGACATCCATCCCGGCGCCACGATCGGCCCGCACTTCTTCATCGACCACGGCACCGGCGTCGTCATCGGCGAGACCACTGTCATCGGCCAGCGCGTGAAGATTTATCAGGGCGTCACCCTCGGCGCGAAGAGTTTCCCGAAAGACGACAAGGGCCGGGTCGTCAAAGGCATCAAACGTCACCCGAACATCGAGGACGACGTCACGATCTACGCCGGGGCGACGATCCTGGGCAACGTGACCATCGGCCACGGCTCGATTATCGGGGGCAACGTCTGGTTATTGGAGTCCGTCCCACCGAACATGGTGGTCTATCAAGAAGGCGGTCAGACCAAAATGAAATCCGCCGCCAAAGACCGCGAGAAGATGGTGGGTCATGCCGGCGAGCAATGAAACGCATCTACGCCGACCACAATGCCACGACCCCGCTTGCGCCCGAGGTGCTCGACGCGATGCTGCCGTACCTCCGCGAGCACTACGGCAACGCCAGTAGCGTGCACGTGTTCGGTCGCGAGGCGCGGGCCGCGATCGACGATGCCCGCCTGCGGCTCGCGAAATTGCTCGGCGCGCAGGAAGGCGAGATCATCTTCACCGGCGGCGGCACGGAGTCCGACAACACGGCCATCTTTGGCGTCCGGCGCGGCCACCTCGTCAGCAGCAGCATCGAACACCACGCGGTTCTTCACGCCTGTCAGCATCGTGCCGACGGCGAAGTGACGTACCTGCCGGTGAGCCGCGATTGTCTCGTTGACCCGGACGATTTACGTCAGGCGCTTCGCGACGACACGGTGCTGGTCTCCATCATGTCCGCCAACAATGAAACCGGCACGACCCAACCCGTCACCGAACTCGCCGCCATCTGCCGGCAACGTGGTGTGCCGTTTCACACTGATGCGGTGCAGTCCTTCGGCAAGGTGCCGGTCAATGTCGTCGATTGGGACGTGGACCTGCTCTCGCTCTCGGCCCACAAGTTCCACGGGCCGAAAGGCGCTGGCCTGCTCTACGCGCGGCGCGGCGTGAAATTCGACCCGCTCCTGTTCGGCGGCAGCCACGAGAACGACCGCCGGGCCGGCACCGAGAACGTCGCCGGCATCGTCGGCATGGCCGTGGCCGCCGAACGCGCGGTCGCGAAAATGGAAGCCGAACAAGCCCGGCTGTTCCAACTCACCGAGCGCCTGGCCGTCGGCATCGAAAAATCCATCGAAGGCGCGCATCGCAACGGCCATCCCCGGCTGCGAATCGGGAATACGGTGAACTTCAGCTTTGCGGGGTGCGAAGAGGAGGGTTTGTTGCTCGGCCTCGACCTCGAGGGTGTGGCGGTATCCAGCGGCTCGGCGTGCGCCGTCGGCTCGCTCGAACCGTCACACGTCCTGCACGCGATGGGGCTGCCGCGCGAACTCGCCCGCGCCGCCGTGCGGTTCTCCTTCGGTGAGGGCAACACGGACGCCGACGTGGAGGCGATTCTGGCCGTCCTGCCCGGGCTGGTCGAGCGGCTGCGGGCGTTTGGACGCTAATTGAAAAACCGGTAGCGGAAGATAAACCAGAGCGCGGCGAGGCCGTCGCGCCAAGTGATCTTTTTGCCCTCGGAATAATCGCGCCCCGAGTAGCTGATGTCGGTCTCGTAGAATCGGTGGCGTTTCCGCGCGAGCTTGGCGGTCAACTCCACCTCGATCCCAAACCGCTCGGAGGTCAGCACGATTCCGTCCAGGCAGGACCGCTTGAAAACCTTGTAGCAGGTTTCCATATCGGTGAGGTTCAGGTTGCACAGCATGTTCGAGATCAGCGTGAGGAACTTGTTGGCGGCGTAATGCCAGAACAACAACACGCGATGGGTGCCGCCGGCAAACCGTGAGCCAAACACCACCTCAGCCCGCCCATCCAGGATTGGTTGCAGCAGTTTGGGGTAATCATTGGGATCGTACTCGAGGTCGGCGTCCTGGATCAGCACGATCTCGCCCGTCGCGTGCGCCAGCGCCGTGCGCAACGCCGCGCCCTTGCCGCGGTTTTGGGGATGCGCGAATGTCTTGACCTGCCGGCTCGCCGGCAGCTTCCTCAGAATCTCGCCCGACCCGTCCGTGGAACAATCGTCCACCAGAATGATTTCCTTCTCCAACCCGCTGGCCGGCGCCGCCTGCACGCGGCGGAGAAGCTCGGCGACCGTGGCGGCCTCGTTGTACACGGGGATCAGAATCGAGAGTTTCTTGAAAGACTCCGCCATTCAGCCGGGCGAGTATAATGGGGGGCGACGGCGATGCGAGCCGTTTTTTGCTTTGGCATCTGCGGGGCGGCGTGCTACGTTGTCCGTCCTGGCCGACGGCGGGTTAGCCAAGTGGTAAGGCGGGAGTCTGCAAAACTCCTATACGTCGGTTCGATTCCGACACCCGCCTCCAATTCTTCCCGCGTAGCTCCAACGAGTTACGCGGGCGTTCTTTTCCGGTGCTGAATTGTATGGTGGTCGTGGATACCATACGTGGATACCACTGAATTGTCGTTAGGAACGAAACGCCCGTTGACCGGACTTGCCGTGGAGCATCTCAGTCCACAGATCGTCGCGGCCTTCCTTGACCATTTGGAGCGCCAGCGCGGCAACCAAGCCGCGACACGCAATGTCCGTCTGACCGCCATCCACAGCTTCTTCGAATATCTGGGGCGCGAGCATCCGGAGCATCTGTTGCAGGCCCAACGCGTCTTGAGCGTTCCCTTCAAGCGGACGACGCAACGCACAGTCGATTACCTCGACACCGATGAACTGCGCCAGGTCTTGCAGGCGGTGGATCGGTCCACCCCGCTGGGCCGCCGCGATTATTTGCTGTTGACCGTCCTGTTCAACACGGGCGCCCGCGTCCAGGAAATCGTTTCCTTAAACACAACCGACCTGCGGTTGATCCCGCCCCCGTCCATCAAGTTCCTCGCCAAAGGAAGAAAAGAGCGTATCTGCCCCCTGTGGCCGGAAACGGCAAAACTGATCCGCCAGTTCTGTCACGAAACAGGGTTGGCGCTGGATGAACCCCAGCCTTTGTTTTGCAACCGTCAGGGCGGTCGGCTCACCCGTTTCGGCGCACGGCTCATTGTGCAGCGTCACGCGCGGCACGCCGCCAACTCGTGTCCGGCGTTGGCCAAGAAACGCATTCATCCGCACGTTTTGCGGCGTAGCACGGCGGTTCACTTGCTCAAAGCCGGAGTTGATTTGAGCACGATTGCCCACTGGCTCGGACACGCCAGCATCAACACCACTCACAAATACTTGGCAATGGATTTGGAGGCCAAGCGGGCGGCGCTTGCCGCCGCTGGTCCCGTTGTCGCCCGGGCCGCCGGAGTAGCGCGGCGGCGGGTGAGCGACAACCTCATTCAATGGCTTGAGTCGCTCTGAAGCCGAAACAAAAGGCGTGTCAGAAATGTTGAGTTGTAGCGATGGCGCAGCCGGTGAAATCAGCCCCGGCTGCCCCAACTCCACATTTCTGCATTCTCAACATTCCATCCGTGTCCGGATCACAAACCGACTGGGCGACACACCCGTCACCTGCTCAAACCGCCGGACGAACTGCGCCCGCGTCAAATGCGCCGCGAGCGCCATCTGGTCCACGTACCACATGGCACCCGGCCGCCGCTGGATCGCCACGACCACTTCCAGCAAGCGCGTGTCGGTCGGAGACGGGGCCGGGCGGGAGGCTTCCTCCAGGAGTTGCAGCAACATCTGGTGGACGCATAACCGCGCCTGTTCCCGTCCCAGCGTTCCCGGACGCTGATAGCCGTCCACGCACCGCCGGGCGAGCGCGCCAAACCACGGGAGGTCGCGAATCTTCATCGGCACCGGCAGATCAAGCGGCGCGCGGCGGGCGCCGCGCAATTCAAAATGCGCGGCGAACACCGCGAGCCGCCGCTGCGGGTTTTGCGTCCCGATCACTCGCGAACCCGGCCGAAACACCAGGACGGTCCCCGCCCCCACCGGATAATCCCGTCCATCGAGGTTGATGTTGCCGACGCCGTCCATGACCCACCACAGGTCGAAGTCCGGCAACGGCGGCGGACTCCAGCGCCAGCCTCGTTCGCAGTGATGAAACTGCGGGGTGGTCGTGAGCTTGATTTCCATGAGCTAAAAATACAAATACGTGAGCGGTTCGTCCATTGTGAATTCAAGCTCCCATCGCTAGGCTGGGCGCGTGAAGGTGACCCAAAAATCCAAATGGGCAGCTTGCCCGACGCGCCTGACCGCGGAGCAGGCGCGCCAGTATGAACGCAATGGCTTCCTCGCGTTCACCGACGTTTTAAGCGCGCGGGAGGCTGAGGACGCGAAGGCGGCGTTGTCGGGATTGGTGCGCCACGTGGCGCATCATCCGGCGGTGCGCCGGGACGGCGCGGCTTGGATCACGCCGGCGGGACCGTTGTACGTGCAGTTCGAACCGCGCTTTGTGCCCACCGCGGCGGACAACGACGAGTTGGAGTTGAAAGTGCGGAAGTTGATGGGTTTCGTCGGCGCGGACGCGCACCTGAAGTTTCTCGCTCACCGGCAACCGCGCATCCGGGGCGTGATCGAGTCGCTGCTCGGCGTCGGGGCAATTCTCTTTCAAGACATGGCGCTCATCAAACCACCCTTCATCGGCAGCGAGAAACCGTGGCATCAGGACACGGCCTATTTCCGGGTCGCGCCGCTCGGCGCGGTGGCGGGCGTGTGGATCGCGCTGGATGACGCGACGGTGGCCAACGGTTGCATGCACGTCATTCCCGGCGGGCATCACCAGGGTCCGAAACTCCACTTTCACGGCCGCGACTGCGAGATTGCCGAAGGCCGGCTCGATCTCCGCCGGCAGGTGCCACTCGAATTGCCCGCCGGCGGCGCAATGTTTTTCCACGGACTGTTGCCCCATCAAACGCCGCCGAACTCGTCGCCCGATCGCCGGCGCGCGCTGCAATTTCACTATCGCGCCGCCACCAGCCGCGAACTGTCGCGCGACGAGTACGACCCGGTTTGCGGTAGAATCCGAATCGTGCGGGAAGCCAAAGAGAGTCGCGAACTGCTCGAACCGGATCGGTCCCCGCCCTGCCGGCTGTTCCAGATCACCCATCATCCCACCGCGCGCAGTTCCACCATCTACATGGAAAGTCCCGTGTGGTCGCCGGACGGGCGTTTCTTCCTGTTCCAACGATTCCCCCGTCAGGACCAAAACTGGGGAGGCGTGTTGACGCGCCACTATTTCATCTGCGACACGCGCGACAACTTCTCCATCCGGCAGATCACCGATGAAGAAAAAGCCATCGCCCCAGCCATGTCGCCCGACGGGAAGTGGGTTTACTACTTCGTGGACGAGACGACTCCTGGCCAAGGCACGCTGACCCTCAAACGCGTTGGCCTTGACGGCCTCCAGCGCGAAACCATCATGGTCGTGGACAAACCGATTGCTGGCAAGGGCACGTTCCCCAGTCACCTGTACTCGCTGGCGACCATCCGCTCCGACGGTCAAGCCATCGCCATCGCCGCGTTCCTCGGCGACGGCCAGCAGGAGAACGCGCCGTGGGGCGTGATCGTCTTCGATCTCGCGAAGGCCGCGGCCCGGATCATCTTCACCGACCCGGAAATGTGCAACGCCCACCCACAATACTCCCGGTCCACCGCCGCGCCGCACCGGTACGACCTCCTCGTCCAACACAACCACGGCTCGCGTTGCGATGCACAAGGCAATTTCACCAAGCTCGCCGACAACGCCAACCTCGGCTGCGACATCCACGTCATCCGCGACGACGGCACCAACTTCCGCGACGTGCCCTTCGGCCGGAGCCGCTCGGAAATCATTCACGGTCACCAGGAATGGCGCGGCGTAATGGACACCGTCGTGGGCGGCGTTTTCCAAGTGGACGCCGCCGGCAAATGGATCTCCAAACCCATCCTCGAAGGCCGGCCCGCCGCCGGCCCCGCGCCGCACATGGGCCGCAACGTTCCCGGCGCCTTCGTGCGCGACCTCACCCCGCGCACGCCCGACATCTGGTACGGCCACACCGCGATTGACCCCACCGGCACCAAGATCGTCTCCGACTGGTCCACCCCGATGGTGCAAGAAACCGAAAACCGCGTCGGCCCGGACCAACAGAAACTTTTCGTCGGCACCATTGTGGACGACCGCGATCCCGGCTGCCGGATGAAATACCTCCTCAACCCCCGCAGCACCTGGAAAAGCCAGATCGAACATCCCCACCCCTGCCTCTCGCCCGATGGCCGGATGATCTTCTTCAACTCCGATTGGATTGGCGGCGTCGCCCAACTCTGGCTCGTTACCGATTTCAGCTACGAGTAACTCGTAGGTAGGAGCGGCGTCCCCGCCGCGATTCTGCTGACCCGGTCGCGGCGGGGACGCCGCTCCTACCTTGCTTTTCAGCCCTCATCTCGCTACTCTTTCCTTCGCGATGCGGGCGCTGCAGCAACCTTATCCGAACTGGTATCCATCGCCGCCCGTTGATCAGGTTGGCGTCGAGGAACGCGTCGCCCGGCTCAACTCCCGCAGCATCAAGAAACAATCCAAGGTCGGCGCGCTGAAACTCGCGTTGAGCATGATCGACCAGACCACGCTGGAAGGCAACGACTCCGCCGGCAAGGTCCGCCAGATGTGCTACAAAGCGATGCATCTGCACGACGCGTTACCGGATCTGCCGCACGTCGCCGCGGTGTGCGTGTATCCGACCCTCGTGCGCGTGGCGAAGGAAACGCTCGCGGGGTCCGGCATCAAGGTCGCCTCGGTCGCGACCAGTTTTCCTTCCGGCCAAGCCGACCGCGAGACCAAAATCCGTGACACCCGGTTTGCCATCGAAGAAGGCGCGGACGAGATCGACATGGTCATCTCGCGCGGCGAGTTCCTCAAAGGCGAGTACGCCTACGTCTATGACGAGATCGCCGAGATCAAATCCGTTTGCGACAAGGTGCATCTGAAAGTCATTCTCGAAACCGGCGAACTCGGCACGCTCGACCGGGTCCGGCAGGCGAGCGATCTTGGGCTTGCTGCCGGTGGCGATTTCATCAAGACCTCGACCGGCAAGATTCAGCCCGCCGCGACACAGCCGGTCGTGCTGGTGATGATGGAAGCGCTCCGCGATTTCCAACAGCGTACCGGCCAGATTCGCGGACTCAAACCTGCCGGCGGCATCCGTACGGCCAAGCAGGCGATTCAGTATCTCGTGATGTTGAAGGAGACGTTGGGCGAGCCATGGCTCACGCCGGATCTGTTCCGCATCGGCGCGAGCACGTTGACCAACGACATCCTGATGCAGCTCGCCAAGGAAACCCAGGGCGTCTATCAGAGCGGAGATTATTTTTCGCAAGCATAACCGGAAGAAAATCCGAAATCCGAATCTCGAAATCCGAAACAATGAAGACAAATTCAAATACGGCAATGTTCAAACCCGCTTTTGGTCATTGCCGCTTTCGGTCATTCGAATTTGTTTCGTGCTTCGGATTTCGAATTTCGGATTTTTGACACTATGGCAACCGCACTTCAAGCAACCAAGCCAATTGATTGGTCGTACGCGCCGGCGCCCGAGAGCGCCGATCCCGGCCTCAAGAAACGCTACGACCTGTTCATTGACGGCAAGTTCGTCCCGCCGGTCGGCGGGCAATATCGGACGATCATCAACCCCGCCAAGGACGCGCCGCTCTGCGAAGTGGCCGACAGCAGTCCGGCCGACATCGACCGCGCCGTCAAAGCCGCGCGTCGCGCGTACGACAAAGTCTGGTCGAAGATGCCGGCCCGCGAACGGGGCAAGTACATCTTTCGCATCGCGCGCCTGTTGCAGGAACGTGCCCGGGAATTCTCCGTCGCCGAGTCGTTGAACGGTGGTAAACCGATCCGTGAAAGCCGCGACACGGATGTGCCGCTCGCGGTCGCTCATTTCTTCTATTACGCGGGTTGGGCCGACAAACTCGATTTCGCTTTTCCCGGCATGCGCGCGAAATCGCTCGGCGTCTGTGGGCAGGTCATCCCGTGGAATTTTCCGCTGCTCATGGCCGCGTGGAAACTCGCGCCCGCGCTGGCGACCGGCAACACTTGTGTCCTCAAGCCCGCCGAGACCACCCCCGTCACCGCGCTCAAGCTCGCTGAGATCATCCAGATGGCCGACTTGCCGGCAGGGGTCGTGAACATCGTACCGGGTGGACGGCCCACCGGCGCGACTCTGGTCAAGCATCCCGGCGTGGACAAGATTGCGTTTACCGGTTCGACGGCGGTCGGCAAATGGATCATGAACGCGCTGGCCGGCACGAAGAAGAAGTACACGCTCGAACTCGGCGGCAAAGCGGCGAACATCATTTTCGAGGACGCCGCGATTGATCAAGCCGTCGAGGGCATCATCAACGCCATCTTTTTCAACCAAGGCCACGTCTGCTGTGCCGGTTCGCGCCTGCTCGTGCAGGAAGGCGTGGCGGACACCTTGATCAACAAGCTCAAGCACCGGATGAATGCGCTCATCGTCGGCGATCCGCTCGACAAGAATACCGACGTCGGCGCGATCAACTCCAAGGAGCAGTTGGAGAAGATCAACAAGTACCTGGAGATCGGTCAGGGCGAAGGCGCGGAGATGTGGCAGACGACTTGCCCGGTGCCGGCAAAAGGGTTCTTCTGCCGGCCCACGTTGTTCACCAACGTCAGCCAGTCGCATCGGATCGCGCAGGAAGAAATCTTTGGCCCCGTGCTGGCGATCCTGACCTTCCGCACAGTGGACGAAGCCATCGAGAAAGCCAACAACACGCCATATGGTTTGAGCGGCGGCGTGTGGACCGACAAAGGCGCGAAGATTTTCAAGGTCACCCGGAAGATTCGGGCCGGCGTCATCTGGGCGAACACATTCAACAAGTTCGACCCGTCGTCACCCTTTGGCGGCTACAAGGAAAGCGGCATGGGCCGTGAAGGCGGTTGGCATGGATTGATGCCGTACGTGCGATTGGAGAGGATATGAGCGAACGCGTTCCCGTTCTGAAGACGTACAAGCAGTTCATCGGTGGAGCATTCCCCCGCAGCGAATCCGGGCGCAGCTTTGTGCTCAAAGACGCCAAGGGCCGGGCGCTCGCCAACGTCTGCCAAGGCAGCCGGAAAGATTTCCGCGACGCGGTCGTCAAAGCCCGTGCAGCGCACAAGGACTGGTCGGGGCGCTCGGGGTATAATCGTGGACAGATTCTCTACCGGCTGGCGGAGCTTGTCGAAGGTCGGCGCGATCAGTTCGTTGCCGAACTTCGGCAGCAAGGCTCATCTGCCGGTGATGCTCGCAAGGAAGTGGACGCCACGATTGATTGCCTGATCCACTACGCCGGCTGGGGCGACAAGTATCAGCAACTCTTCAGCACCGTGAACCCGGTCAGCTCGCCGCACTTTGTGTTCTCCGTGCCCGAACCGACCGGTGTCGTCGCGCTGGTCGCGCCCGAGGACAGCGCGCTCCGGGGGCTTGTCAGCGCCATCGCCCCGATCATCGTCGGCGGCAACTGTGTCATCGCGCTGGCGTCCGAGACCAAGCCGCTCACGGCGATCACGTTCAGCGAAGTCTGCGCGGCGGGCGATGTGCCGGGTGGGGTCGTCAACATCCTGACCGGATTCCGCAAGGAACTGGTCGCGCAGATGGCGAGCCACATGGACGTGAATGCCGTCGTCTATTACGGCGATAATACCGACGAACGGAAAACCGTTCAGGCCGAAGCATCCCGGAACGTGAAACGCGTCATCTTTCCGGATACACCGGGCGAGAATCCCTACCTGATCATGGACACCCAGGAAGTAAAAACAACCTGGCATCCGGTCGGATATTAGCGCGCGTCGCTACTTCAACGAAACCTTCTCCACGCCGACATTGCCTTCTTCATCCGTGGCGCGGACGGCAAGGCTGTGCGGGCCGGGCTTGAGATCGTCGGGTTTTACCGCAAAGCGTTCCTCGCGGTCGTCGAAGATGCCGTCCTGCGGCGCGAAGTATTTCCATTCGCCGCCGTCCACGGCGTACTCGAAACTGGCAATCAGACTCAGGCTGTCGCGCGCGCGGCCGGTGAGCTGGCCGGTGGCGGGATCAAATTTCAGTTCCAGCACGTCCGGGCGGCGATTGTCCACCTTGACGGAGTCGCTGACCTTCTCCTCGGTCAACGCCTCGCCCGCCGGGTTGGACTCCTCGTCGCTGGCCGCCACCTTGACCCGGTACCAGCCGTCGGGAATCGAATCCGTGTCCCACTGGTACGGCGACTTGGTCAGCGGCTCCTTCTCGGGAAACGCAATCCAAACGTCCTCGCCCTCGGCGCGGGAGAACAACCGGTACACCAACTTGTCACTGTCGTTGTCTTTCGCCTGCCAATTGATCGTCCGCGTCGGGCTGGCCTTGGATTTGGGCGAGAGCGCCGACGGGGCCGCGGATTCACCGCTGTCCGGCTTGCGCGGCTCGTCGTCGCCATCGAGCGCCGCTTGGACTGCGGCGGCCGTTTTCGCGGCGGCGGATTTGTCCGCGGCTTTGGGTTTCCCATCCACTTCCAGCGTGTCGATCATCGGCTTCTGGTTCTGAACCCGGTAATGCAGCGCGAGCGTCGTCAACACCGGCTCGCCATCAGCCGGCAACTCCGCCCGCATCTGGATGTACCGACCCGGTGGACTGGCCACGGCGGCGGGCGATTGCGCCAGCGGGGCGGACCACTCCGACCAGGTCGCGCCCGGCAGGCTGGTGTTGCCCGTGCGGGCGCGCACCTGCACGGCGCCGCGGCCCTGCCACGAGGCGTTGCCCCAGCGCGCGGGGAACTTGGCGTCGAACACCTCGGTCGTGAATTCGCCCGTGGCAGCCCGTTGCGGTTCGACGCGATAGCCGGCGCCGACGTTGCCGGCGCCGACGAAGACCAGCCGTCCCTCGCGCAATGCCAGGGCGAGGGCCTGTTGTTCTTCCACATCCAGCAGCAATTCCCAGTGGTCCTGATCGGCCACGCGATACACGCGGCCTTTGCCGGCCAGGGCGACGATGGCGGCGTGGTCGGCATCAATCTTCAAATCCATGAGCGTCTCGTCGGGCCAATCGGCCAGCAGGTCCATTCGCCCGGACCCATCACGGACGTACAACGCGCTCGACAACTGGGTGCGCCAGCGCATTTCGAGAGGCGACGGTCGCTCCCCGCCCATCAGACCGATTGCCACCTCCGCACCCGGCGGCGTGCCGCCGGGCGTGGGCGCAAGCGGCGAACCTTCCAAGGTCGGCAGAATGCGCATGGCCAACGCCGGCCCGCGGGGGCGTTTGATTTTTGATTTGTTGACGCCCACAAACAGTTTGTCGCCCTGCACCGCCACCGCGCGGACCTCCTCTTCCTCAAACTGGTGGAGGACTGTCCCCTGCTCCTTGCCGGTGATCCGGTAAAGTTGTCCGCGATCGCTGCCGCCGGCCAGGAGCGCGCCCTCGGCATCGAGCGCCAGGCACAGGAAGTTGGAGTCCTCGGCGGCATACCATTCATCCACTTCGCCACCGGGACTGATCCGGTAGATCTTGCCGGTCGGACCCGTCGCGGCAAACAGATGGTTCTGCTTGTCCACGAGTAGCGCCCAGAGATAGGGCGCGGCCAGCCGGCAGAACTCGGCGGGGGCGGTCTCCGGCGCGGCGCCCGCAGCGACCTTGAAGATTTTTCCTTCTGCCAATGTGCCCGCGTAGAGATTGTTCTGCTCATCCAGCGCGAGGGCCGTCACCGCCACGGCGTCGTTGGTGAACAACCGCGTCACCTTCCCGTCCGCGCCCACCGCATGAACCCCGGCCGGCGACCCCGTGCCGAAATAGATGGTGCCGTCGCGTCCGACGGTGGCGCACCACACTTCCCGGGCAAACTCGCCGAGCCGCTGGCTGCCGAATCCGAGCCGCAACTCGCCTTCGCTGGTGATGCTCAGGTTCTGCACTTTCCCGCGCGCGTAGTCCTCGGGCGATTTCAGTTCCCAACGCTGGGTCTTGACCGCAAAGGCGGACGGCAGCCAGCCGACGGCAACGAGCAGAGCGATCAATCGTTTCATTCGCAGAGTCATTCCTCTCGGATCGGGATGCGCGCCGCGGCGTGGCCGGACAGCACCCATTTGGTCGGCGTGACGAGCTGTTGCACGTCGGCCACGCCGGTGACGTCGCGGCTGCTGGCATCATCCAGCACGCCGAGGACGCTGGCCGGCAGGTTCTTCAACAAGCGCCCGCGATACTGCAACCCCTGGCCGGGCGATTGTACCAGCACGACCAGGTCCGTGTTGCGGTGCCGTTTTTGGAGCGCGTCGAGAAACGTCGCCTGCGAGTCCGGCGGCGCCACGTCGGCGGGCGCCGTCGCGCCGGCCATCACCAGCACCGCGAGCGCCCGCAACGAATCGGTCGCGGCCGGCACTTTGATGGGCACCGTCACGGTCGCTTCCGGCAGCCCAAACGGCTGAAGCACCACATTGAGCAGGATGCTCTCCCCGCGTTCCGCCTCCGACTTGCTGAAGTACGCCCCCTTGATCAACGCCGTCTGCCGGGTCTGCACCGCGTCCACCGTCACGTTGATCCGTTTCACCTGCGGACTGCCAAACGGCGTATTGAAAATGCTCGTCAACGGCCGCAACGACTCGAAACTGATCAGCCCGCCACTCGGATTGAAAAACGTATTCGCGATCTTCAGCGTCCGGTCGGCCAGCTCCGCTTCCAATTCCACGCGGACCGTGGTGTCCTGCGCCGAGCCGGACGTGGCCGTCACCGCTTCCACGATCGCCATCAACACCAGCATCGGACTGAACACCTGGTTGTCCACCACTTCCATCGCGTACGTGTCGCGCTGGCCGGTGTCCTGGTTCGCCGCCGTGATGCGGACCGGGATCATCGGCGATTCCGCGGTCGTATCGGCCACGATGCAACTCTGCCAGTCGCCAATCATCGCCCCCACGTCCCCCCGTCCCGTGGCCAGCTTGAACGACCGGAACGAACTCGACATAATCGTCTGCACCTCCGCCTCCACCGCCGGCGCGCGCCACTGGCCGCTCTGGAAAAACGGATGCCCGAACGCCAGAATCCGGTTGCCCTCCACGTGCGACGCCGTCCCGACCGCCACGGCGTTCAGATCGCCGCGGATCAACTCGACCCCGATCGCGCTGCCCGGCACGATCTTCCCCCGTGCTCGGGGCTGGCCCGGCGCGGCGCCACCGCCCGCCGCCACCGGCCACAATCCCCACCGCTCCCACTGCGCCGACATCGCCTCCAACACCCGCGGACTGAACCCGCCGAGCGACAGCGGCGTCAGCAACGGCTTTGGTGCCGCATGATTTTCCGCGCCGCCGACCGGCGCGATCAACGCCCCGCCCGGCGCTCCGGCCGGCCGCTCCAGTTCGGCGAGCATGTTGTGAATCGGCGTCACCCCCGCCATCGGCTCGTTCTCGAACGCCCACCCATAGGCCAGCGCCCCGATCAGTTTGTCGTCGATATAAACCGGACTGCCGCTCATACCGGCGATCACCTTGTGCTGTTCCAGGTTCGCCCCGCTCATCCGAATCAGAATCATGTCCTGTTTCGGAAACGCGTTCGGCAGCACGCCGAGAATCTCCACCTCGAACCGCTCCGGCTCCGTCCCCTGAAACACCGACAGCCCGTAGCCTTTCATCCCCCGCTGCAACTGCTCGGGTCGCAACATCTCCACCGCCCCGGCCACCGACACCGTGACGGCCAACAACCACAGACTGAAAAAAAACCGGCGCATGATCATCAACTCAGACACCGCCTTTCTTAATGCCTTCAACCCCGGCGTGCAATCCGAAACCCCCGCGCCCTCACAACCGCCGCCATACCAACCCCGCCACGACATAGCACGCCGCCGCGAGCGTGGTGACCGCGTTAAACCCCAGGTCCATCGCCAGCACGCCGGCCAGCACCGCGCCGATCACCGACGCGCAGCCGTTCACCGCCCACGCCAACGGCACCAATCCCGGCACCGTCCGCGACAGACCCAACGGGAACATCATTCCCATCACCAACCCTGCCGGCGCCAGCCACGTCACTCCCGCGATCCATCGCACCGGCGCCGCTGTGCCGCCGAACACCGCGAACAATCCCGGCAACGCCACCGTACTCGCCAACGCCAACCCGGCAATCACTAAAGCCGGTAGTCGCGCGCCGCGTTCCCAGCGTCGCGACCACGCCGCACCTAGGCCGGCCGACACCAGCAACGTCGCCACCACCATCGTCGCCGCGTACAGCGGACTGCCCAGCAACAACCCCAGTCGTTGCAGCCAGACCATCTCCAACAGCATGAATCCCAGACCGAGACCCGCGAAGTAAACAAACGTGGGCAGTGTCGGCCCGTGGACGCGTGGGCGCGCGAACAACACCGGCAATCCGATCAGGACCAAACTCGCCACGACCGCCTGCCCCAGCGTCACCAACGACAGCAGATAGCCCCACTCCGAGATGCGGGTGCGGTCGTTCAGGATTTTGTCGAGCGTGTACCGCGCGGTCCTCCAACGGAAGAAGTGCGAGAAAAACGGATGCGCGTCCGTCGTCGGGCGCACGTTGAACCGGTAGCCATCGAAAAACTTCTCCCGCTCGGACCCCAACACAGCGGTGGCCGCTTCGTAATGCCACGGTTCGGCGAGCACGTTGAACCGATTCACATCCGCGGCGGTCACGCCGGGAAAATAATCCGTGTCCAGCAACCGCGACTTCGCCCAGGCCCGCACCCGCTCGATCTCGACCGGCTGAAACGGGGAGTGTTTCACCAACACCACGCCGGTCGCCCAACCGCGCAGGAAGATCAACTGCTCACCCGGCGCGGCCGCGCCCGTGCGTTCCAGCGCCGCCACGGCGGTCGCGAACAACCGGATCGTGTCCCGCGGCGGCACGCGCATCCGCCGCGTCACGGCCAGCACACCGTCGGGCGACAGCCGGCGCAGGCAATCCACGAACGCGTCGGTGGTGAGCAGAAAATTCTCGTTCGCCGTGCCCAGCGCGCCCGCCGCCACGGAATCCGACAGCGCCATCTGGATCACGTCGAACCGGTCCCGGCCGCGCCGCAGAAATGTCCGCGCATCAGCCACCACTACGCGAGCCTGCGGCACGTTCTCGCGCGCCACCGCGGCTACGATCGGGTGGAGTTCGACGCCGACCACTTCGCGCGCGCCGGCGCGGAGCGCCTGTTGCAGGTCGGTCCCGCCGCCCGCCCCGATCACCAGCACTCGCTCGGCCGGCCGCACCTGGTACGCCGCCGCGGCCGGCAACCATTCCACGTACTCCATCTCCGGTGTCCGCCAATCCGCCAGACTCACCCCGCTGGCGCCATCGCCATCCACGAACACCACCCATTGCCGGGGCAGATCGCCCCGGTAATTCAGGCTCAAGCCCGGCGCAACCCGGAAGGCGGGTGAGTCCATCAAATCCACCCGACCGAGCGGATGCGGCCGGGTCCACACCGTCCGGGTCTGACCCATCGCCCGCGCGACGAACAACTGTTTGAACTCGCTGACCTGCACCGGCCACGGCAGGTAGCACAGCGCCAGCCCGAGCAACGCGCCGAGGCCTGACCCGATCAGATTGGCGGCGTACACCGGCCCCACGCGGTCGGCTTCGCGCGCGCGGGCCAACGCCAGCCCGATGGCCAGCGCCCCGAGTGTGAACGGCACTGCCAACAGCGCGTAGATCGCCAGCAACGCCCCGGCATATTCCCCGCGCCAGATGATCTGAAACGGATGCAGCGGGATGCGCAATGCCATCCACGCGCACAGCCACGCCGCCGGCAGAAAGGAGAGCGCCGCCAGCCCAAACCACAGCCGAAACCGGGCGAGCATCCGTTCCCGGAAAAACGAGAGCAGCGTCCCGCTGAAACCAAATCCCAGCAGCGCGACGCTGATCACCATCCCCGCGTAATGGTGCCAGTGGACGATGGAAAACAACCGCATCAAGAGCACTTCACCGGCGAGAATCGCCGCGGAGAGGAGGACGATGACCAGGTGCATCAGCGCCGCTCGCGCGTGAAGGGGACGAACGCCACGGGAGCGACGTTGCGGGTGCGAATCTGGCCGGCGGCATCCTTCTCGATCAGCACGAGCCATTGCTGTTGGAATGGTCCGCCAAGCGGAATGGCCATGCGACCGCCGGGCTTGAGCTGCTCGATCAGCGGCGGAGGGACGAGGTCGGAAGCGGCGGTGACGATGATCGCATCAAACGGCGCGTGTTCTTTCCAGCCGTGGAATCCGTCGGCGTGCAGGACTTTGACCTTGTCGTAGCCCAATCGCCTGAGCCGGTCGGCGGCCTGCGTGGCGAGCGGCTCGATGATTTCGACGGTGTACACCTGGTCGGTGATTTCCGCCAGCACGGCCGCCTGATAACCGGAGCCGGCCCCGATCTCCAGGACCTTGTGGCCGGGCCGCACTTGCAGCAACTCGGTCATCAGGGCGACGATGTAGGGCTGGGAAATCGTCTGGCCGAACCCGATCGGCAGCGGGCCGTCCTCGTAGGCGGAATCGCGCAGCCGGTCGGGCACAAACTCGTGCCGGGGCACTTTGCGCAGGGCCGCGAGAACCCGAGGGTCGCGAATCTCGCGCGAGGCGATTTGTTCGTCCACCATCCGTTTGCGCCGGGCCGCGTCGTCCTCGCCCGCCACCGCCATCAGGGCGAGCGGCGCGAGAAGTACCGCGGTCGTCCACCACTTCATCACGCGGGGGTCAGGGCAGCATTTCGGGCTTGGCGGGTTTGCCGCCGCGCCGGGCCAACCATTCTTCCACCCGCAACAGGCCACTTTCGCCGGCCATGCGGATGACCTTGAGCAGGTTGTCCATCGAGGAGACCTCCTCCAACTGCTCGGACACGAACCACTGGAGGAAGGTGTCGGTGGTGTAATTGTTTTCTTTCTTGGCCATGGCCACCAGCTTGTGGATTTGCTCGCCGACTTCCAGTTCCCAATCCAGCGATTTTTTGACGGCCTCCTCGGCGCTGGCGTAGTTCGCTTTCGGCGACGGAATGGACGGGATTTTCAGTTCGGCGTCGGTATCCACGAGGAATTTCACGAACCGCATTGCATGGTCGCGTTCTTCCGCCGCCTGCCGGTAGAAGAACCCCGCCAACTGGGGCAACGCCCGCAGGTCAAAATGCACCGCGATCGCCACGTACTGGAGCGACGCGCCGAACTCGTTGCCGATTTGTTGATCGATGGCTTCGTTGATTTTCTGGCTGATGAGCATGTGGTCTCCCGGTTTTGCCGCCAGAATCACGCGCCCCACCGGCAAATGCAAACCATTTCGCCCGCTCTTGGTGATCGACCAGCTAGCGGCCGGCTTGTTCAACGTGTTGGGCGAGATGACGGAGGAACTCCCGCATTTCGGCCAGCGGAACGTCGGCCTGAAAATGGTTCTCGGCGGAGAACGAAAACCCATTCACCCGTCCCCCGCCCTGGATCGGACGGATGCGGAAGTGGGCGATCGCGTCGCGCAGGCTGCGGACGAAACCACGCAGGGTTTCCGGATGGGGATTATTGCGGGTGGGATGACCGAAGCTCTTGATCGAGCCGGGCGTGATACCCCAGCCACCAAGTTGCGCCATCGGATCGCGCGGAATACAGTCGATCAACGCCTCGCGCGGCACGATCAACAGCCCGAGCGTGCAATTCAGCAGCAGCGTGGCGTCGTACGGCCCGGCGTAATCGTCGAGGATGCGCAACGTGCGCCGCATGAAATCGCGTTCGAACTTGTGCGGATCATTCATGCCGCTGCGCGCGACGTCGACGGCTCGCCAAAATCCCGGCCGCCAACGCGGTAAGTCCGGCGACGGTTGGTTCGGGTGCCGGCACGACCTGTTGTCCCACGTATTCCAAAAACTGGCCTTCGAAGCTGAACTGCGTAAGCGACGTGGCGAGCGCGCCGCTGATGAAATCCATCCCCTCCAGCGCCCACGGCACCGCGGCCGGCGTGCTCAACAGGTCCTGCAGCGACAGCAAAATCTCGCCATCCACTGCCCCGGCGCGCACGTCGAAGAACAGATCGAAGCTGGCGTCGTACATCTGCATCGCGAAATCCAGTTCCAGATTGCCCAGGCTCAAACCGCCCGCGCCGAGTTGGGCCACCTCGGCGGCAGAACGCTGGGACTGGAGCGTGAGGAAGAGCTGGCCCGTGCCGCGTCCGCCGAAGAGGCTCAGGTCAACGGGCGCGGCGCTTTGCAGTTGCAGGGCCACCAACTCGATGGGGATCGTGTCGCGGAAATCGCCGCTGATACCGGGATTGATCGCGTCGCGTATGCGGCGGATGATCAGGTCGGCGCCCTCAACGCGAGGCACCGGGCCGGGCAGGATGTCAGGATCAATCGGCACCGGATTCAACGGGATGTCGAACGGGCCCGCGTAATGGTCGCCGCACGGGGGCGGCGGCGGGCTGGGTAATGGGAACGTCAACAGGTTCAACACCGCGCCCACGCTGGCTTGGAGCAAAGTGTAGCCTTCCGGGACCTCCGGGGTTTCGGTGGGATCGAGGAGTTGAATCTGTCCGTTGTCGGCGGTGATGACCTCGGCATTGATCGGCGTGCCGTCGGCCAACGTGCCGCTGAGCACGCCCGAACTGATCTGCAGGCCGGTGCCGTACACGCGGATCAGGCCGTTGGTGCCCGCGCGAAACGCGCCGCTGTAGCTGCCGCCGAACACGTCCACTACCGCGGTACCTTCGTCGGTGCGCGCGCTGATGGAGAGATCGTCGCTGATGGCTTGGCCGAAATCGCCGCCGTTGAGCCGCACCCGCGCCTGCTGTCCGGCCCGCACGGCGCTGGCGAACGTCCCGCCGTTGACCGTGGCATGCGCTTCGCCAATGCTGGCACTGACCTGGAGGGATTCGAGGACGTTCTGGCCGAACGAACCACCATCAATCGTCACCCGGCTGTTGGCGCTCGCCACGACCATGCCGCCAAAGCTGCCGTCGTCAACGCGCACCTTGGCTAGTTGATCGGGGGACCCCGCGATGATGGATCGGCTCGCCGAGGCGGCGCCGAACGTGCCGTCATGGATCCGAATTCGGGTGGCGGCACTGGCTTGCACGCCGCCCGCGAACGTGCCGGAAAACACTTCGACGCGGGTGACGCCCATCCCGCCGCCGGACGCCTCGATGGAGCGCAGGGTGAAATTCTCGCCAAACGTCGCGTCGCCAGTGATGGTGACGCGACTGCCGTCCAGGGCGGTCACGCCGGCGTCAAAATTGCCGCCCTCGATTTCGGCGATGGACTGGAACACGACCAACGATTCACCGGCAATGTCCTCGCCCACGGTGGTGTTGTGGAGCATCACCTGGGTCTGCTCGATCGCGTAGATGCCGCCGGCCAACGCGGCGTTGTTCAGCACCGCCGCGGAGCGCTGGGCGAAAATCGAGCCACCGCCCGGATCCCCTCCGATCAAGCCGCCCGTGACGGTCAGGCAACTGTCGTTGGCGTAAATACTGGACTCCAACTCCCCGCCCGACATGGCAAGTTCGGTGAATCCTAAACGCAGCGACCAAAAATTGCCCGGGTCGAAGCCGATGGTCCCGCCCGAGAGATTCACCTGGCCGGCAAAGGAGTTGATGGCGCCCACGGTGGTGCCGCCGGAAAAATTCAAGATCGCGTCGCCGCCGTTGGCGGAGATCAGGCGAATCGAGTTGCCGTTCGCGATCGGATTCTGCGGATCGGGTGCGACGCCAAACGCGCTGATGGCCAAACCGATTTCGGCCGGGTCAACGATGTTGACGGTGGTGTCCTGCCCCGTGGCGGAATCGGCGATATCCACGCCGTACTGCCCGGTGGCCGAATCATTGACCGTGTGGGTCGCGCCGTCGTCAAAGAACGCGGCCTCGGCCGGTCGCCCACACAAGCCTGCGACCGCCAATGCCACCGCCCACGCTGGAACCCTGCTGCGTCTCACCGGGCGCACATAGTGGCAGGCTGCCGCCGATTTGACAAGGCGGCAGCGGATTGACTCGCGGATGGGGCGGGGCGTAAGCTGGGCGCGTCATGGCAGGCCCGAAGAAAGCGGCGGACGGTTGGATGGCCCGGTTACAAGCGCTGTGGGAGGGCCGCATCGTCGAGGCCCTGGCCGGCAAGGCTTGGAGCCGGCGAGTGCACGACACGATCGTGTTCCTGTTTCTGGTGGTGCGCGGGTTTGTGGATAACCGCGGGCCGACGCGCGCGGCGGCGTTGTCGTACACGACCTTGCTGGCGTTGGTGCCGTTGCTGGCGGTGATGTTGAGCGTCTCGAAGAATTTCCTGAAGGAAACCAGCGCCGATGTTGTGCCGCGCCTGCTCGATCAGGCAGTGGCGAAGGTCGCGCCGCAGTTGGAGTTGGTCGCCAGCGGCGAGAAGACGGCGGCGACGAGCAATCAGGTGGCGTTGTCTTCCAGCGCGCGGCGGGAGACGGTGCAACAGATTCAGTCGTTCATCGACACCATCGACGCGGGCGCGCTGGGGACGGTGGGCACGTTGTTGCTGGTGGTGGTGGCGGTGCAGTTGTTGACGACCGTCGAGAACACGTTCAACGACATCTGGGGCGTGCAACGGGGGCGCACGATCTGGCGCAAGGTGGTGTATTACTGGTCCACGATTACGCTCGGCCCGCTGCTGTTGGTCGGCGCGATGTATCTGACCGGGCGGCTGGAGTATCTCCGGCAAGTGGGCAGCCTCTGGAGCGGGACGTGGGTGGAACGATTGTTCCTTAATCTGATCCCGTTTGCGGTGCTGTGGGTCGGATTCACCCTGATGTACGCGCTCATGCCCAACACCTACGTGCGACCGCGCGCGGCGTTCATCGGCGGCGTGGTGGGCGGCACGCTGTGGCAATTGAACAGCCTGCTCAGCACGTTGTACGTCTCGCGCGTGATGACCTACAGCAAGATCTACGGCGGCCTGGGCGTGTTGCCGATTTTTCTGGTCGGTGTGTATTTTTCCTGGCTGATCGTGTTGTTCGGGGCGCAGGTGTCGTTCGCGGCGCAGAACGTGCGGGCCTATCTCCAGCAGCGGTTGACCGAGCAGTTCGACCAGGCGGCGCGGGAGTTGACGGCGTGCCGGATGGTGTTGGCGGCCTGCCGCAGTTTCCTCAAGGGCGAGCCGCCGCCGCGCGTCGAGCAGATTGCCGAGAGTTTGAAAGTGCCCAGCCAGTTGCTCAACCAACTCGTCCACCGGCTCACCGAGGCCGGGGTGCTGTCGGAAGTGGCCGATGGCAACGGCGGGCTGCTGCCGGCGCGCGCGCCCGAGGCGATCACCCTGGCTGACGTGCTGCACGTGATGCGGTACCGCGACGGCGGGGCCGGTGCGGCGTTGGTGTCCGGCAGTGAAGAAGTGCTCGACAAGCTGTTGCGCGATTTGAAAGGCGCGGAGCGCAACGCTCCCGCCAATTTGAACCTCCGCGATCTGGCGACGCGCTGAGTCCGGCGCGGCGTCCGGCTTACCATGTTCACGGTCGGCCGGTAACCGTGTTCACGTTGTCCAGTCGGTTGGACAACCGGCGCGCGGTGGTAAGTCCGTCCGGCGCGCGTGAGGTTTCCAGTTCGGAAATTTTTTTCATCGCCCCGCAACGCATGCATTGTCTCGATTTTTTTTTCGCAGCCGCGCGCAGCGGGTAACCGCTGGCCGCGCCGGTGGCACGTATCCCGCTAACCGTTCGCCCCGGAGAATCGCCGTGTACGCAATGAACGGGTAGCCGGGAAATCTGGTTACCGGAAAGAAAGGGAGACGAGCCATGAGACGGTTTGGGTTTGCTTTGAGTTTGCTGGGCGCGCTGGCGATCAGCGCTGTGACGGGCAGAGCGGCGGGGATATCGGAAGCCTATCTGTTTTCCACCTTCACGACCTCGGTGGGACTGCCGGCCACGCCGCCGTTTGACGTGACCAGCGTGGATGGCGTGCAACTGTTTCTCGATGGATCAGGCGTGGCGACGGGCCAGGCCGACATCGGCGCGGTGGGACCGGTCGAGATTCAGTTTGCGCTCACCTACGCCACGCATACGGGCACGATCAATTCCGGTGAAGTGGACGGCTCGACCGCGGCGCACGTCAACAGCGAAGTCGGCACGTGGGACGACGTCGGCGTGGTCAATGAAGGCGCCGTGGACGCGCCGTTGAACGTTGATTACGGCGACGGAGCGGCGGTGACGTTCAGTCTGGTCAGCGGCGTGCCCTGCCTGGTCGTGGCGGAAGACGCGGGGCTGGACCCGTTCAAGCTGGAGTATTCGGCGCTGGGCGACTTCAGCGACGCGCTGGTCCTGTTCAACGGGTTCGATGATCCGACGGAGACGGCGATCCGGGCCCGCGATGACTTCGGGGGCGACGACCTCGATAATGAAGCGGGCGACGACATTGATCAGGTGTATGTCTTCTTCTTCGATGAACCCCTGACCGGCGCGTTCCGCATCACTGAGACCGACAATCTGAACTCGAGCAGTGAGAAGTTGGAAGTGGACTTCGTCGGCGCGTGCATTCCTGAGCCGACGGCGTTTGTGTTGGTGGGCATGGGTTTGGGACTGGCCGGCACGCTGCTGCGCCGGCGGTCGTAGTCGCGCGCGACCGGACATGCGATCGCCCGAGCAGATCCGCAGCGAGATTGACCGGCAGTTGCGGCGGTTGGCGCAGGCGTACCTGTACGGCACGGAGGCCGAGCAGGAGCGGTTGAAGCTGGTGCTGCAGCGGCTGCAGGCGGAGGAGCGTCGGATGGAACGGGCGCGCGTGTTCGCGGGTGCGGCGCGTCATTGAGTGGGTAAACAGCAGGCCGGGTTGGCTTGCGAATCGGGATCACAAAAGTAATTCGGGGTGATGGCTGTGTGGTTAATAGCGACAGGGCGTATGGAGATCATCGAGCGGTTGCAGGCCGTCGCGTCGGTGTTGACGCCGGATCCGGAACTGCGCCAGCAGTTGGTGCGCGAGATGGCGTGGTATCTGGTGGAGACCAAGCCCGCGGACGCGGCGGGAGAAGCCGCCGCCCCGCACCGCGACGCCGATCGCGACCTGGTGACGCCGCTGTGCGCGACGTTGCCGGCCCGGCAACGCGAGGTCTTCCAGCAATTGCTCGCCGGGTTGGGCGTCCGCGAAACCGGCCGGTTGCTGGGGATCTCCCATGTCGCCGTCATCAAGCATCGCCAGAAGATTCTGCACCGCGCCCGCAAATTTCTGGGCCCATCATGTGCGAACTCATTCGGGGAACGGCCGGCGGATCCACGGTGGGGCGGTTCGCGGCCACTGTTGAATCATCGGGTATGAGACTTTCGGGGAAACAGGGTCCGGCCGTTCTGGTGGCCACGATCAGCGTGGTGCTCGGCGGGTTGTGGTGGACGGGCGACGCGCAGGCGGCCCCGCGCGAGTTGAACGATGCCGAGATGGACGAGATCTGCGCGAAGGGCACGACGGGTTTCGACGTCGATCTGGCCACGATTCACGAGATGGTGATGGCCTTCTCCCATCATAGCGCCGTGGCGCAAGTGGCCGGGACAATCCTGTGGACGGTGGAAGCCAACACCACCGACCCCGCCCAGGTCCAGGTGCTGGTCGGCTCCCAACCGGTTACCCCGGACACGCCGATCACGCCGCAGGCCATCCAGCCGATTCAGATCCGCGCCATCGACGCCGCGGTGCGAGTGACGGGCGACCTCAACATTTCCGTCAAGACCCCGCCGTCCATCACGCGGGTGCTGGAGCGGCAGCAGGCGATGTTGGCGGGCATGGGATCGCGGGTCGAACAGATGCTCGCGCGCGCCCGCGGACACCACCGGCGATGAGCACGACGAATTTTCCAACCGATTTGGTGGGCGGGCGGCCACGACGGTCGTCCGTTGGAAAACAAGCAGACCGACTCGGGTTTTCACCAAGATCCGGGTCAAAGGAGACTCAAATGAAGAGTCATAAATGGTTGATCGGCGCCACGGCGGCCACATTGAGCCTGGCGCTGACGACGGCCTCGACGTTCGCCGCCAAGAAGGCGATGAATGACGAGCAAATGGACCAAGCGACGGCCAAAGGCCAGTCGGCGGTCAGCAAAGGCACCGGCGACCAAATCATCAAAGATAACTCGTCGGCCAGCCTGAAGTTCAAGAACACCAAGGGCGTGAACGAGACCATCCACAACCTCGACGACTACCAAAAGGTCGAGGGTGGCGTGCTCTATCCGCAAGGCACGCAAGAGTGCCCGGACTGCGACTTGAATCCCGGCCAGACGCTCCAAGTCGGCCCGCAGACGCAGGCCCTGAACAAGAAGCAAAAGACCGAAGAGGATGACGTGCTCCTCAACGTGAACGCGGTCCAAAAGAACGCGATCGCGGGCAACCTGATCAACGTGGCCGGCGAAAACAACATCGCGGCCACCGTGAACGCTGCCAGCAGCGGCGGCGGCGCGCAGGACACGATCGAACAAGAAAACAACATCGATCAGAGCAAGGCCGCCTTTGTGGATCAGAGCACGCTCGACATCTCCTCGCGCAGCACGGAATCCAGCAGGGAGTCCAGCAGCAGCAAGAGCAAGAAGGAAAGCGAGGAGTCCCTCGAGACCTTCGAGAAGGTCAAACACGTCGAGAAGACGAAGAACAGCGAGGAAACGTGGACCGAAGAGTTCAATCCGAACGTGACCATCACCGGCACGATCAACAGCGACGCCGTGGCGAACAGCAATGGCGACGCGACGTCCACCTCGGATGCGAAGTCCGTCTCGACCTCAACCTCGACGGCGAATGCCTCGCACACGAAGTCGGACACGGAAACCGACACGGACACCGAGAACATCACCGTGACGAAGGACATCACCGTCAACAAGACCATCGACGGCTTCCCCGTCCAGTACGGCGCCTCGTCTGAAGGCGGCGGCTCCGAGAACGGCGACAGCCGCGGCGGCAACGGCAGCGTGAATGTGACCGTCAGCAAAGACGAGGACATCACCGACACGGAGAACACCACGACGACCATCAATGCCAAAGGCATTGCGGCGATCGCCCAGTCGGATGCCGAAGGTCATGAGCAGGCCTATGCGTCGAGCGCGGCGGAAGGCCAAGCCAAGGCGGAGTCCAAAGCCAAGCTGGACATCGAGACCGATGAAGCGGAGTCCGGCTCCAGCGCTGGCAGCTCCACCTACTTGAAGGACGAGACCATCAGCAAGCTCAAGTCCAGCTCGAGCAGCTCGGAGTGCGTCAGCGAGGAGAGCAGCAAGGAAAGCTCCCGCACCGTGGAAAGCTCGGATAAGAGCCAGCTCGAAGTTGTTCAGGCGGATCACGTCAAGATCGGTGACGGCGAGCAGCGCATCTGCCTCGAAACCGAATACGACATCGCCATGGAAGGCGACGCGCAGGGCAGCGCCCGGGCGTTGAACATCATCAACACGGTCGGCCGCAACAACGTCGCCGTGGCGTGGAACCTCGCGAGCAGCGCAGGTGGCGCCCTGGATGTCAGCCCCTTCGTGGCCTCCGGCGCAGTGAGCACGCCGGGCAGCATCCATCAGCTCAACGTCGTGAAGCAGGTTAACTAAACCCAACCCAGCAGGACACGCGAGTTTCCCCTCCGAGGTTCGACTCGGAGGGGGCTCGCCGTCCCGCTCCCGGGAGAACAACCATGACCCGATTCATCATCATTACCAGCGCCGGCCTGCTCCTGTTCGCGACCGCCGCGGTGCAGGCCGCGCCGCGGGAACTCGACGACGCCGAGATGGACGCCGTTTGCGCCGGGGCCGACGCGGCAGAAGTGCCCGCGCTCCACGACTTGACCACGACCTCTCTGAGCGTTGACAACTCCATCAACTCGCTCAGTTTGAGCGATCACGCGCAGCAGAACCTGACTTCGTTCGTGAACATCCTGGCCGTCCATTCCGCCGTCCAGGTGCTGCTCAACGTCAACGTCGCCATCAATTCCGACATCGGCAGCGTCACCCAGGGCAATGCCGGGACGCAGACGCATTAGGGTGAGGGCGGCGACGATCGTTCTGGTCGGCGTTTGTCTCGCGCGATCCGTGTGCGCCGGCGATCAACCGCCGTCGCTGTTCGCCGATCCGATGGCCGGGGTGCGCGTGCGCAAGCCGGTCACCACCTTCAAAGAATTCAAGGAGCGCCGCGTCGTCAAACAGCGCTACGACTTCAGTTGCGGCGCGGCGGCGCTGGCCACGCTGTTGCGCGAGTACTACGGCCTGCCGGTCACCGAAGAGGGCATCGTCATCTACATTGTCCACCGACGCGGCGAGGAGGAAGCCGTTCGCCGTTACAAGGAGAAGAAAGGCTTCTCGCTGCTCGACCTGAAAATGGCGGCGGCCTCCATCCAGTTCCGGTGCGCGGCCTACAGCGAGATGACGCTGGCCGACCTGCTGGAACTGGACGCGCCGGTGATCGTGCCGATCCGCACCCGCGAATACGACCACTTTGTCATCTTTCGCGGCCTGCGCGATGATCGCGTGTATCTCACCGACCCAGTCAGCGGTAACATGACGATGAAAGCCACCAACTTTCTGGCGGTCTGGAAGGACGGCGTGGGCATGGTGCTGAAATCTCGCCAGGGACTCCAGCCGGCCAACTGGCAACCCGACCATGCCGGCCAGGGATTTTACGTTTCGCGCGATCAAGTGCGCAGCTTGATGGATTCCAGCATCACCGAGGTCCATCGCCGATCCCGTGAGTTTTGACGACCCGCTCAGTCGGGCTTCAGGGAAGCACACAGGAATGAGGACGTTATGAAACGAGTGATTTGGTGTCTCATTATCGCCGCCGTGGCGCTGCTCGCCATCCAACTGGGCGTGCGCGCGCCGGTCGTGACCATCGAGGAGGCGCACGCCGAGGCCCCAACGCCGGCGGACTCGCAGGAGCTTGTCCCTCCAGCCCCGGAGCCCACCGGCCCGACCAACGCTGAGGTCCTCAAGCAATTGCTCAGGCTCAGCGAGGAGGTCAGCCGGATGCGCGGCGAGATCGATGGACTGAAAGCCGAGTTGGCCGCCGAGAAAGCCAAAGCCGCCGTCGTACCCGCGCCGCCGCCTCCGACCGAGGTCGCCCAACTCGTGCCAGCCGCGCCGCCGGCCGAGACGGCGGTTGCCGCCCCGCCGGCGGAAGAGCAACCGATCGTGGACGAGGAACAGGCGCGCATCGAGCGCGAGCGGGCAGTGCGCAGTGTCGAACGCAGCGGTGTGTTGATGAAGCGCGGCGCATTCGAGGTCGAGCCGGCCATCACCTACTCGCACGCGTCCAGTAACCTGATCAGCATTGACGGGTTCGCGATCCTGCCGATCCTGGTGATTGGCGACATCCAATCCTTGCGGGTGGAGCGCGATATTTTCACCACCAGTCTGGCGGCGCGCTACGGCCTGCTCGACAACGTGCAGGTGGACGTGGTTGTGCCCTACAAGTACGAGCGCGACCGGTACGTCACCCAGACGGAAACCAACCCGCAACAGGCGGTCCGCGAGGAAACGACCATTGAAGACCACGGTTTGGGAGACGTTTCCTTCGGCGTTTCCTACCAGGCCTTCTACGAACGCGGCAACCTGCCGGATGTGATCCTCTCGGCGCGCGTCACCGCTCCCACCGCCGACAGCATCTTCGACCTGCCGGTCAACCCACCTAGCACCAACCAGTTTGCCCAGACCGAGTTGCCGCTGGGCGGCGGCGTCTGGAGCGTGCGCGGCGGCGTGACCGCCATCAAATCGCTCGACCCGGTCGTGCTGATTTTCAACGCCGGCTACACCCACAGCATCGGGCGCGATCTGACGATCACCTCGATCGGCGACACCGGTGGCGGCGTCATGACCAACACGGTTGGCACGACCTACCACCCCGGCGGCGTGGTGGACTACGGCATCGCGGTGGCCGTCGCGATGAACCCGGTGTTCGCGATCAATCTCGGACTCCAACAGCGCTTCACGTTCGAGACCGACCTGGACGGTCTGGGCGACGTGGAAGGCTCCTCCACGGTGGAGGCCGAGCTGCGGTTCGGGTTCGCCTGGGCGCTGACGGCAGATGTCGTGCTGAATTTCAGCGCCGCCGCCGGCTTGACGGAAGACACCCCGGACCTCGCGGTCACACTGGCGCTGCCCATCAAGTTCTGACGTGACACCACGGCGACTCCAACCCATGCTGATACGGGCGAGGTGAACCGATGCGCTCGGAATCCATGTTGCGGTGGTTGCTGGTGGTCTTGATCGGCTTGGGCGTGCTGTTGGTGGTGGACGACCAATTGCGACGGAGGCTCCAGCCTGTGTCGCCTCCGCCCCTCCTCGCGCCGCCGGCCGAGCCGGAGCAAACGGCCGTCCCGCGACCCGCCGTGCCCTCACCCGTCGCTGCCGTCCCCGAGGTAGAGCTGGCGGAGTTGCGAGTGCGGATGGAGAGTCGGGTGGAGGAATTGCACCGCAAAGCGGAGACGGCGATCCGCAGCCGGGAGTTTGGCCGGGCACAGTCGCTGTTGGACCAGGCGGGATTGTTGTTGCTGCAGCGGCAGCGGACGGATGAATTGCGGCAGTTGCTGGTCGAACGACGTGGCCGGCCCGCGCGCCGGTGGGCGGGCGGGTTGGGCCGGGTGAGCAGCGTGGCGCTCAGTCCCGATGGCCGGTGGGCGGTCAGCAGCGGCGAGGACAAACGGGTGAAATTGTGGGAGGTGGCGTCGGGCCGGGAGGTGCGGGTGTTGGAAGGTCATCAGGCATGGGTGGGCACGGTGGCATTCAGCCCCGACGGACAGCGGGTGCTTACCGGCAGCGACGATCGGACCCTGCGGCTCTGGGAAACCAGCACGGGCCGGGAAGTGTTGCGGGTGGATCACGGGTGGCCGGTGCGGAGCGGGGCATTCAGTCCCGGTGGGGATTTCTTCGTGAGCGGCGGGGAGGACAAGTCGGTCCGGCTCTGGGACGCGCGCGGCGGACAATTGGTGCAAACGTTCCCGCATGGGCGGGCGGTGACGGTCGTGACGTTTGCCGCCGATGGCGTGCGCGTGGCCAGTGGCGATGACCGGGGCACGGTCAAGTTGTGGAAAGTGTCGTCCGGCGAGTTGTTGACGACTTTCGCCGGGTCGCCGAGCGAGGGGGGTGGTTGTCTCGTGTTGAGCGGAGATGGGCGATGGCTGGCCGGCGGTGGCAATGATGGGCTGCTGAGAGTTTGGGACGTCGCCAGCGGGCGGCTGGAACGGTCGTGGCGGGTGCACACGGGCGAGGTGACGGGTTTGGGGATCACCAGCGACAATCGGGTGGTGGTAACCGGCGGGGGAGATGGGCGGATTAAGATTTGGGAATGCGAGACGGGCCGGGAACTGTGCGGGTTCGAGCAAACCGATGGGGTGACGTGCGTGGCGGTGAGCGCGGCGGGACGGTTTGTGTTGAGTGGTGGCGAGGATGGCAGTTTGAGTGGCTGGGAGTTGCCGCCGCTAACAAGGGCGGTAACCAACACGGCGTTACCATAGGTCGGGCATGTTCACTTGAAGTGAACAGTGTGTGGAGAGTGTCCGTCGCAGTGAACACTTTCCCGGGGTCGGCAGAGCGATGAGTGTTGAGACGTTCTTTGGTAACTTGGATTGATAGACGGGTAAGTGGCTGTGGCGATGATGGTTTCGGACGGCGATGCAGCGTTGCCCTGGTAACTTTTCCAGCTTGGCATGCGGTTCGCTAAAGCGGACCAGTGGAGAATAGGTTTTTTCGGCGAGGGACATGGAACACGGAATATTCAGAACCTTTCAGCAGACCGCCTCGCGGCTGACGAGCGACCCGCAATTGCAGAAGGATTTGATGCAGGAAATGTTCGTGCATCTGCTGGAGGTGCGTCAACGCCAGCCGGGCGAGCCGGCCGACTGGTACATCCGGCAGTGCGAAACGCATGCGCGGGAGTATCTGGTGCGGGCACGAGGGGCTGAGGTGGCCCCGGTGACGATGACCGTGGAGGTCGTGCGGACGGAGCGATTGACCGATGACCAGGTGGAGTGGTTGCGCCCGAAGTTGTCCGCGCGCCAGCAGCAGGTGTTTGAATGGTTGCGCCGCGGGTACGGTATCCGGGAAACGGCGCGGCAGTTGGGAATTTCGCACCCGGCGGTGATCAAGCACCGCAACAAGATTTCGCGGGTGTTGCAGGAGTTGGTGCCGCATGACGGCTTCAGCCGGTCAGCGGTCGCCGGGGTAGGCAAGAATCAGGAAGTTGCACTGGGAGTGACTTAGTTCAGGAACGGGATGAGGCAGGGAATGGGAAGGGTGAGATGGCGGGAAGCAGGCGGGATATGCCTGCTGGTATGGGGGTTGTGTGTCCAACCGGTCGCGGGTCTGAACAAGACGTGGGACGGTGGCGGTGGGGACAACAACTGGCAGACCGGCGGCAACTGGGATGCCAACACGGCGCCCGGCGCAACCGATGTCCTTTTCTTTGGCGGCACCACCCGGCTGAACAACACCAACAACTTCTCCGCCAACACCCAGTTTAACGGCATCACCTTCAACTCCGGGGCCGAGTTGTTCGTCCTCAACGGCAACGCCATCAACCTCGCCGGCGACATCGTCAACAACGACAACAGTCTCCAGACCATCAATCTCGCGCTCGCGCTCACCGGCAGCTTCCAGTTCAACGCCGCCAGCGCCGGTCTCACCTTCGGCGGCGGAATCACCAGCGCCACAGCCGGCACCAAGACACTCACGGTCACCAACGCCAATGCCGTGATCATCAGCGGAATCATCGGCAACGGCAGCGGCACGATGGCGTTATCCAAAACCGGCACCGGCGGGCTGACGTTGAGCGGCAACAACACCTACAGCGGCGGCACGACCATCGGCGCCGGCACCGTGACGTTGAGCCACGCCAATGCGTTGGGCACAGGCGGCCTCACAATGAACGGCGGCACACTGGAACTGCTCAGTGGCGCGACGCATTCGCAGGCCAATCTCTCCGGCAGCGGCGGCACGATTCGCATCAGCGGCAATAACAACACCGCCACCCTCAGCGTCGGCTCCGATAACACCAGCACGACATTTGGCGGCAATCTCGCCGGCACCGGCAACAACAACACCGATCTCATGCTCGTCAAAACGGGAACAGGCACGCTGACATTGAGCGGGACCAACAACGGCAGCGGCGGCAGCGGCGATGTCCATCTGCGCATCGACAGCGGCGCGCTGAAGGTGACCGGCGCAAATTCTTTGGGCGACGGCAATCTCAGTCTCAACGGCGGCGTCCTCGGGCTGGGCGTGGCCAACTTCACCCTTGGCTTGGGCACCGGCAACGGCGCCTTCCAATTCACCGGCAGCGGCGGCTTCGCCGCCTACACCGCCGACCGCACCGTCAACATCGGCAATGCCGGCGCGACGATGACCTGGAACAGCACCGCCAACTTCCTCACGACCGGCAACAGCCTCATCCTCGGCGCCAGCGATGCCGACCGCACCGTCACCTTCGTCAATCCGCTCGCCCTCAACGGCGCGGCGCGCACGATCCAAGTGGACAATGGCAGCGCCACCGTGGATGCAATTGTCAGTGGGATTCTGAGCGGCACGGGTTCCAGCGGCCTGACCAAGACCGGCAGCGGCACGCTCCAATTGACTGTCGCCAATAGTTACAGCGGCGCGACCACGATCAATGCCGGCACCCTTCAACTCGCTGGCGGTAACAATCGCCTCCCGACCGGCACGGCGGTCACGCTGGCCGACGTGGCTGGAGCCACGCTGGACCTCAACGGTCAGAGCCAGACCATCGCGTCACTGTCGGGCGGTGGCGCGAGCGGCGGCAATGTCTCGCTCGGCTCGGGCACGCTCACCAACGGCGACGCCACCAGCACGACGTACGCGGGCGTGATCAGCGGCACGGGCGACCTCACCAAGACTGGTGCCGGCACGTTGAAGCTCAACGGGGCCAATACCTATACGGGCACCACCGCCGTCAACCAGGGCACGCTCGGCGGCACGGGCAGCATCGCCGGAGCGGTCAACGTCAACTCCACCGGCCATCTTGCCCCTGGCAACAGCATCGGCACGTTCGCCACCGGCGCGTTGACCCTCAATGCCGGCAGCTTCTACGACGTCGAACTGGGCGCGCCCGGCACCAGCGATCGCACCGATGTGACCGGGGCGCTGACTTTGGGCGGCACCCTCAGCCTCACCGATGCCGGCGGAGCCGGTGCGGGCCACTACACCATTTTCACCCAGACCGGCTTGGCCAGCGGATCATTCGCCACGATCAATAACCTCGCCAATCTCCACGGCAAAGTGGACACAGCCACCAGCGGCAGCGTCTTTCTGGATGTGTTCCGCCTGGCGACGGCCACGCGCAGCCCGGCCACGTTGAACTTCGCCAACTACCACGTCGGCGACATCTCGACCGATCAGGGGATCAGCGTTTCCAACACCGCCGCCAACGATGGCTTCTCCGAGAAACTCAACGCCACGCTCAGCGCCCCGGCCGGCATCGTGACCAGCGGCAGCGTCTCATTGCTCAACCCCGGCGCGACGGACAACACCAGCCTGAACGCTCACATTGACACCAGCACCGCCGGCAGCAAGGCGGGCACGGTCACGGTGAACCTGGCTTCCGACGGGACCGGCACCAGCGGCTACGGCACGACCGCGCTGGCCTCGCAAACCGTCAACGTCACCGGCGGCTCCGTGTACCGGCTGGCGTCGGCCAACACGCTCACCACACCCGTCAACGTCGGCAACATCCACGTCGGCGACAGCTTCGGCACCCAGACGTTGACCGTGCAGAACACCGCAGTCAACGACGCCTTCAGCGAGAAGCTCAACGCCAGCTTCAGCACCATCACCGGCGACGCCAGCCATAACAGCGCCACCATCAGCCTGCTGAATCCCGGCGGCTCCAACAACTCCAGTCTCTCCGTCGGTTTGGCCGGCGCCAACACCGCCACCGCCGGCGCCAAGAGCGGCACGGTCGCGGTGGACTTCGTTACCGACGGGACCGGCACGAGCGGCCTGGGCTTGACCCCGCTGGCGTCGCAGACGCTGACCGTCAACGGCGGCGTGTACAACCTCGCGGCGACCACTTTCACCGGCCCGACACTCACCTTTGGCACCTACCACGTCGGCGACGCGGTCGCGAATCAATCCTTGTCCATCGCCAACACCGCGCCGACCGGCTCGTTCACCGAGAAGCTGGATGCCAGTTTCGGCACGCCGAGCAACAGCGGCATCACCACCAGCGGCTCGATCAGCTTGCTGACGCCTGAAGCCAGCCCCAGCACCGCGATGAGCGTCGGCATATCGACCGCCACGGCGGGTTCAAAATCGGGAACCGTGGACGTCAATTTCACCTCCGACGGCACCGGCACCAGCGGCTTGGGCAACACCAGCCTCGGCGCGCAGACGGTCACCGTCAGCGGTGATGTCTTCCGGCTGGCGTTGGCCAACTCGTTGCCCGCGACGATCAACCTCGGCAGCATCAGCATCGGCGGCTCGTTCGGCACGTCCGCGCTGACCTTGCAAAATCTCGCTGCCAACGACGGCTTCAGCGAAAAGCTGACCGTCAACTTCGGCCTGGTCACCGGCGACGCCACCCACAACGGCGGCGGCATCAGCCTGCTCGCCCCGGCCGGCACGGACAACACCAGCCTGGTCGTCGGTCTCGGCAGCGCCAACACCAGCACCCCCGGCCTCAAGACCGGCACCCTCACCCTGAATTTCCTTTCCGATGGTTTCGGCACGAGCGGCCTCGGCACCACCGCCCTGGCATCGCAGCTCATCACCATTCAAGGCACGGTCTCCTCGGGTGAGAGCGAATGGAACTTCAACGGCTCCGGCAATTGGAATGACGCCAGCAAATGGACCGACGGCGTGCCCGGCTCCAACCCCAGCGACACCGCCACCTTCGGCACCATGCTCAGCACCGTCAACGGCACCGTCAGTCTCAACGGTTTCAGCCCAACCCTGTCCGGCATGACCTTCACCAACCCGACGCGCAACTACCTCATCGCCCAGGGCAGCAGCGGCACATTGAATCTGAACGGCGCGGCGACCGTGGCCGTGAATGCCGGCTCGCACACGATCTCCGCGCCCATCGGCGGCAGCGGCGCCAGTCTCAACAAGTCCGGCACCGGCACCCTGACGCTCAGCGGCAACAACACCTACAGCGGCGGCACCACGATCAGCGCCGGCACCGTCATCCTCGGCAACACCGGCGCGCTCGGCACCGGCGGTCTGACGATGAGCGGAGGCACGCTTCAGTTCGCGCTCGACAGCTCCACGATTTCGCTCGCCAGCCTCGCCGGCACCGCCGGCACGATCAACTACACGCCCGGCGGCAACAAACCCGCCACGCTCGCCGTCGGCTCCGACAACACCAGCACCACCTTCGCCGGCATCCTCGACGATCCCGGCAACGGCCAGCGCGACCTGGCCCTCGTGAAGAACGGCACCGGCACACTGACCCTCTCCGGGGCCAATACGCATCACGGCGACACCACCGTCAATGCCGGCGTGCTCAACGTGCAGCACAACTCCGCCCTGGGCGACACGGAAGGCGGCACGATTGTGGCCAGTGGCGCGGCGTTGGAGTTGCAAAACAACGTCAGCATCACGGGCGAAGCGCTGACCCTCAATGGCACGGGCATCGCCAATGGCGGCGCGCTGCGCAACGTTTCCGGCAACAACACCTACAGCGGCGCGATCACCCTCGCCAGCGTCACGCGCATCAATTCCGACACGGGCCTGCTGACGCTGAACTCCGCCGTGCCCATCAGCGGCGCGTTCGCCCTGAGCCTCGGCGGCGCCGGCAATACCGCCATCTCCAGCGCGATCACGACCGGGCCATTGACGAAGGACGGCGGTGGCATGTTGACGTTGTCGGGCGCCAACGCCTATGCCGGCACGGTCACGATCGATGCCGGCACGCTGCGGCTCGGCGCCAACGGCGTGATCAACGACGCCGGCACCGTCGTGGTCAATGGCGGCGGGACGTTCGACCTCAACGGCTTCAACGAGACCATCGCGTCGCTGACCGGCGCCGGCAACGTGACCCTCGCCGGCGGCACGCTGACGATTGCCAATGCCTCGGATCTGATCTTTGCGGGTCAGATCATCAACAGCAACGGCGGCTTTACCAAACAGGGCGCGGCCAAGGTCACGTTGAACGGCGCGCATTCCTACAGCGGGACGACGCACGTGCAGACCGGCACACTGGCCTTGGGCGCCACGGCGTCCATCAACTCCAGCAGCCTCATCCAAGTGGACGGCGGGTCCACCCTGGATGTCACGGCCAAGGGCGCGCCCGGCTTTGCGTTGAGCAACGGACAAACCTTGGAGGGCAGCGGTCTGGTGCTCGGCAACCTGACGGTCGGGGATGGCGCGACGATTTCACCCGGCAACAGCCCCGGCACCCTCAACATCGTGGGAGACGAAACCTGGGCCACGGGCGGCAGCTACCTGTGGGAGATCAATGACGCATTGGGCACCGCCGGCAGCGACCCGGGCTGGGACTTGCAGAACATCAGCGGGACACTGTTCATCACGGCGACGGTGACTGATCCCTACGTCATCGACATCGAGTCGCTGACCCTGGCAGACCTGCCCGGCGCGGCAGCCGGTTTCGGTACCGGCTACTACAATTTCAAGATCGCCAGCGCCGGAGCGGTGGACGGCTTCGCGGAAAACAAGTTCCACCTGGACGGCAGCGGCTTCCAAAACGCGCCGGCCGGATGGACAATCTTCCAGCAGGCCAACGAGATCTGGCTGCAAGTGGCCATCGTCCCCGAGCCGGCCAGCGTGGCGTTGATGATCGTTGGCGGCCTCCTCGTGCTGGCGGCGCGGCGGCGTTTCTGAGAGAGTTCGGCCGCTCACGCGGCGCGGATGAAGTATCGGGAGTTGGCGCAACAGGGTTGGCTGATTGGCAGTGGCGCGGTGGAGGCGGCGTGTCGGCAACGGCAATGTCGCGGCAAGCGTCCCGGTCAATTCTGGACGCCTCGCGGCCTGCGGCACTTGACCGCGCTGGTCGAAGCCGCATCCAATTTGCCGGCGGACGGGAACGTGCTACACTGCGGGTGCTCGTTGGATCGCCGGCGTAGCTCAATTGGTAGAGCATCTGATTTGTAATGATTGCAGACTCGTTTGGCCTGTGTTTGCCCACTTCCGCCTCCGCTGGTGCCCGCGTTGGCAGGCATTGGTGGTTTACCGGTGAGAACCCGGCTCACTGGCGATTTGGCGACTCTTTGGGTGCCGGCCACAGTCGGCTTCGGTTGGAAGAGTGGAGCGAGGTTGTCCAAGCCTGGCCCACTTTGGTCGAGCCGCTGAAGGTTGCTATTCTTGCGGTGATTCGGGCGACGCCGACGCGCAAGCTCAATATCCGCCCTCCAGATCGTCTTCGATATCAGCGGCCGAACTTTCGGACACCCACACATCGGTCGGTAGCGTCTGCAACAACGATGTCGGCATGCGCGGTGTGACCGGCCCGTGCAGGCACAATCGCGTCACCAATCGCTGCCACGACACCTTCGATCCGCCGACGCTCAGGGAGTGCATGTCAATGCGGTGCTTCGACCCGACCACTTCGGCCGGACCGATTGTCGCTGCCTTCGGCGGCACGGCGGTCAAGTCGCCGCTGGCGCCAAAGCTGGCGTGCAATGAGTTTTGCGCGATGGTAAACGGACTCAATGTACACACGCGCGGGCCAAGCTTTTTCCATTCCTCGAGGCTCGCTGCTGCAAACTCGGGTGCGTCCGGCTCGATGAACGCCAGATGTCCCGTCCAACCGGGCCCACTGTAACAAATATCCGCCCCACCCAAATCGGCGAGCATCTTCCCGTAGTCTTTGAGGTTCTGGTTGGTCAACAGACGAATCTGTTTTTCCGGCGGACGCAGTTTCGGATCAATCGGCTCGTAGAAGAATTTCTTAAAAGCGTACCCAAAACTCTTCGGCCAGGTTTCCGGAGCGATAATGCCGTCTTGGTCAGCGTACTCGTCCATGTTGAACGTATGCACGTGCCGGCAATCGATGCGCGCCTCGTTGATCAGATTGGCCACGTGCTTGTAGCCCGGCCACGGGTTGCCCACGATCATCACCACCGGCTTGTTCTTTGCCGCGGCCCGCGCAATCCGTCCGAACATATCCGCAATACACATCCAGTCCACGTCCGCATCCGGTACTACCTGAATCTTAAAGTCTGGGTTTGGGTGTTTGGCAATGTCGGCGCGTTTGATCCGCCGCACCCGCTCAACCGCTGCTCGGTCGCGAAACGGCACGCACGCCGCCGGCTCAAATTCAAATTTCTTCATAATCCTACCTCTCAGCTTTTCAGTTTCACATTGCGCGGATCGTACAACGGCTCTTTCGTGACAATCGCCGGGTGGCGACTCCCAAAATAATAGATCTCTACCGGCGTCCCTTCTTGCGCGTGACTGACCGGCAAATAGCCGTACGCGATGCTTTTCCCAATCGAGTAGCCATAGTTGGCGCTGGTCACGTAGCCGAGAATGTGGTCGCCATCCAAAATCGGTTCTTTGCCCATGACAGCCACTTGCGGATCGGTAAACGTCAGGCAACACAGCTTGCGCGTCGGCTCGGTCTTCAACGCGCTGCGTCCGATGAAATCGCCCTTGTCGAGTCTGACCGCGAAACCAAGGCCGGCTTCGTAAGGATTGTACTCGGTGTGGATGTCCGAGCCCCAGAGCCGGTAGCCTTTCTCCAGTCGTAACGAATCAAACGCGCCGCCGCCGACTGGTGTGACACCAAGCGGCGTACCGGCCTCCCAAAGCACGTCCCACAACCGCAGCCCAAACTCGACCGGCGCGTAAATCTCCCAACCCAACTCGCCCGCGTACGAGATACGAATCGCCAATGCCGGCACGTGGCTGATTGTGACTTGTCGCGCGGTTAGATAGGGAAACGAAAAGTCGTCGCTCACTTTTCGCACGAGGTCACGGGCGGCCGGTCCCCAGACGCCGATGCAACAATATGCGGAACTCACATCGTTCACCTGCGCCGAACCATCATCCGGCAGGTGCATCTTAATCCACGCGAGGTCGTGCATGGCCATGCCGCCGCCGGTCACAATCCAGAATCGGTTCTCGCCAAGCCGCGTCACCGTCAGATCGCATTTGATGCCGCCGCGTTCGTTCAACATCGCCGTGTAGGTCACACTGCCGACCGGTTTGTCCATCTGGTTGGCGGTCAGGGATTGCAGGAATGGCAGCGCCTTCGGCCCGGTCACCTCGAACTTGGCGAACGCGGTCAGATCGAACAACCCCACGCGCTCCCGGCAGGCGATGTGTTCCGTGCCGATGATCGGCGACTAGTTGCGCGCGGCCCACCCCTGCCGGACCGGCTCAAGCGGTTTGTTGGAGTTGAACCACTGGGGACGTTCCCAGCCAGCACTCTCGAAGAAGTGTGCGCCGAGCGCCTGCAAGCGCGCATGGAACGGACTGAGCCGCAGATTACGCGCGACGGTTGGCGGTTCGAGCGGATGAACGATGTCGTACACTTCGATGTATTGCCGGTTCGAACGCTCGACGATGTACTTCTTGCTGAAGGCGTGCCGGTGAAACCGGTTGATGTCCGCTTCGCGCAGGTCGATGCTGGGTGAACCATCCGCGATCCATTCCGCCATCACCTTACCGGTGCCGCCACCGTGCGTGACCCACACCGCTTCGGCCACCCAAAATCCGCGCACCTCCGGCGTCTCACCAAGGATGGATTGAGCATCGGCGTGAAAGAAAAAAGGCCGTTGAAACTATGCGCGAGCTTCGCCGTGGCGAGACATGGAAACCGGTGGTGCGCATCACGTGTCGATTCCCGAACGTGCTCCGGCGTGAACGGAAACATCGCCGCGTTGTCCTTCAGAGGAATCGCTGCGACATCGACCGGCAACGGATCATGCCGGTACGTGCCGAATCCGTAGGCCTCCGTGTGTTGCCGGTAATACATATCGTGGTCTTGATCGAGCACGATGGGATGACGAAGCTCCGCTGTTTCGCCCTTGAGTTCCGGCAGTGGTTCGGTGCGGACGTAGAGATGCTGCATCGGTGTGAGCGGAATCTGCACGCCGGCCATGCGCCCGATTACCGGCCCCCAGATGCCGGCCGCACAAAGAACAAGCTCGGTGCGGATGCGTCCTTGCGCTGTGACGACGGCTTGCACCCGGCCGTTTTTCACTTCGATGCCGGTTACGGGAGTCTTCTCGAACACCGTGAGCGCGCCTTGCTCCTGGCACAACCGCGCCATCGTCTCGCACAACATCGGCGTCGCTCGGCACGTGGAACGCGCCGTACAAATCATCGGTGCGCATGATCGGAATCAGTTTCTTGATCGCGTCATTGTCGATGAGATGCGCCTCCAGTCCCCACGACAGGGCGTTACCCATTTTGCGCTTCAGTTCTTCGGCGCGCTCTTTCGTGGTGGCGATTTCGATGCTGCCGACTTGGAAGAATGCCGGCACGCGCGCGTGCGGGGCGACTTCTTTGTAAGTTGCGACCGACCATTGCGCCAGCCGGCAGACGGTGTGGGAATTGTTGTGCTGGAACATCAGCCCGGGCGCGTGCGAGGTTGAGCCCCAATTCTCGAAGAGCCGCCCTTAATCGAGCAACACGATGTCGCGCCAGCCCTTCTTGGCGAGGTGATAGGCGGTGCTGCAACCGACAATGCCACCACCAATGATGACCAGACTAGCCACGCGCTGACCCTTTCAGGCGGTCAATGCGAAACAGATTCAAATCATGCTGTGTCGCACCGATCGTGGCCAGGTCGGCACAGATTTCACCGACGACGCTGCAAAATTTGTAGCCGTGACCGGAAAAGCCGCAGGCCACGACGACTTGCGGATGCTGCGGGTGGAGCGTGATGATGAAGTTTTTGTCCGGCGTGTTGGTGTACATGCACGTGGCGGCTTTGAGAAACGTGCTGTTGAGCGCCGGGATGCGATCCTTGATGGCGTCGCGCATTTGCTCGATCTCACGCGGATAAACGGTGCGATCAATCGTCTGGGGCGTGCAGAGTTTGGTTTCGGGCGCGCGGTAGAAGGCGATTTTCACGCCGCCCGTTGGGCCGTCAATGGCCGGGAAGCCGTACGGCGTGGCGTTGCCTTCTGCCTCCCAAATGAAAATGGGAAACCGCTCCGGCAAGAATGGTTCAACACCACCGACCGGATCAAACCAGAAAAGAATCTGCCGCTCGACTTCAAGCGGAAGTCCAAGGTCGGCCAGGATGTCCGGCGCCCACGCGCCGGGCGAGATGACAAGCCGCGCGGCTTCGTAACTTCCCTGGGCCGTCGTCACGCGCACACGATCCTGGACCGGCTCCCAGCGCAGAACCGGTTCTTCAAAACGCAGTGTCGCGCCGAGTTGTTGTGCCCGGTCGAGGTGAGCTTTGACGGATTCCTCAGGCCGAACAAAGCCGGCCTTCTTCTCGTAAAGTGCGATGGTGTTCGAGTCGGGCCGCAGCGGCGGGAAGCGGCGACGCAATTCCTTGGCGTCGAGAATCTCGTGGGCGAGGCCGTATTTTCGCGCGCTGTAGGTACTCCCTTTGACAACCTCGCACTCCGGCGTGCCGATCATCAACCCGCCGACTTCCGACAGCACGGACGTGCCAGTTTCGGATTCGATCTGCCGCCAGAGTTCGTACGCGCGCAACAAGAGCGGCACGTAGGCCGGGTCTTCGTAGTAGGCGTGGCGAATCACGCGCGTCGCGCCGTGACTTGATCCTTGGTTATGCGCCGGGGTGAATTGCTCGAGGCCGAGAACTTTCTTTTTTCGCCATGCCAATTGATACGCCGTGGCGCTACCCATGCCGCCGAGACCGAGCACGATTGCGTCGTAAATCATGAGGCCCCGTTAACTCCTTTTGCCGTGAAGGTTCATCAACTCCCGGTGAAAACCTTCCACGATACCGTGCATGATCTGACGCGCCCGCGCCCCATCGCGGGCTTTGATGGCGGCGACGATTTCACGTTCATCACAAATCTCTTGGCGGAGGATGCGGACGCGGTGGAGGTTCACATACCAGAGCCGGAGCGCATGGCCGTAGAGGCGGTCGAGTTCTTCGATGAGGAACTCGTTGTGCGTGGCCTCCGCGAGCAACCGCTGCATCTGACGATCCACGCCGATGAGCTGATGGTTGTCGCTTTCGTCAATGATCGAGGCCGAATTGGCCAGCAGTTTTTCCATCTGGGCGATCTGGTGGACAGTCGCGCGTTCAGCAGCGAGTTGAACGGAGTACGGGACGAGTTGGATACGGATCTCGTAGATTTTTTGGAGATCGTCGAGATTCAGATCGGCTACAATCGTGCCCCGCCGCGGCAGGATGGCAACGAGATGCTCCAGCGCCAGCCATTGCAGAGCTTGGCGAATGGGCGTGAGGCCGAGTTTCAGATGGGCACCTCCGGTAACTCAGCAAAAAATGACGGTGAAGAACGAAACCAGGCGCCTGGGAAAAAGGTGCTGATAGAATTTGCCGCATGAAGACCTGTCAAGCCTCCCAAACTCCCGGTTTCTTTGACGTGGAACGGCGCGTCCAATGGCTCCTGGCCAAGGC
>Ga0247727_10001428_pt1 | contig 56690 bp, 52 predicted proteins | sample WisWelCaveWW1625_FD_202498 | JGI IMG/M metagenome (GOLD analysis project Ga0247727, IMG submission 202498) | Biofilm microbial communities from Wishing Well Cave, Virginia, United States - WW16-25 | ecosystem: Environmental > Aquatic > Deep subsurface > Groundwater > Cave microbial mat | place... | reverse complement strand
GGCGAAACATTGGATCGATGGGCACGACGGAATCGCCAAACCACACCGGCGAGAGGTCATTTCTCTCAAATCGGTCGCCCATCCGCGGACAACAGCTCAAACACCAATTTTGTCAGCAGCCTGCTAGAGGAGAAAAGGCCATGGCTCAGCGACAGAGGGGTGCGCTCGATCTAGCGGAATTGCGGCGCGAGGTGGAGGCCGACTCCATCGACACCGTGATCACTGCGTTTCCGGATCTCTATGGGCGTTTGGTCGGCAAGCGCATCACGGGCCATTTTTTTTTGGAGGAGATCGCCGAGCACGGCATGCACGTGTGCGACTACCTGCTCGCCTGCGACATGGAGATGGACCCGACGCCCGGCTACGCCTTCACGAGTTGGCAGAGCGGTTACGGTGACATGCGCGCCCTGCCCGATCTCGCGACGCTGCGACGCGCGGGCTGGCTCGAGCGCACGGCGGTCGTGCTGTGCGATCTCGTCGGCGAGGAGACGGATCTTCCGGTTCCCGTTTCGCCGCGGGCGATTCTGCGCCGCCAACTTGAGCGCGCCCGCGAGCTCGGTTTCGACGCGCGCATCGGAAGTGAGCTCGAATTTTTTCTGTTCCGCGATAGCTTCGATGCGGCGCGCGCGAAGGACTACCGGGAGCTCACGACTCACGGCAACTACGTCGAGGACTATCACATTCTGTCGAGCACTTTCGCCGAGTCCGTGATCGGTGCCATCCGCCGCGGCGCGGACGCCTCCGCGATTCCCGTGGAATTCAGCAAGGGAGAGTGGGGGCCGGGTCAGCACGAGATCAACCTGCGCTATGCGCCGGCCCTCGAGATGGCGGACCGCCACGTTCTCTACAAACAGGCGGCCAAGGAGATCGCCGCGGCTCAGGGAACTTCGCTCACCTTCATGGCCAAGTGGAACGCCGCCCTGGCGGGTAATAGCTGCCACGTGCACTCGAGTTTGTGGGATCGGGACGGGCGGCCGCTCTTTTCCGGCGAGCACGAATTGCTTCCCGGTACTCCTGCGCGTTGTTCGCAGCTCTTCCTGTGGTATCTCGGCGGCCTGCTCGCCCACGCTCGGGAATTAGGTCTTTTTTTCGCGCCCAACATCAACTCTTATAAGCGCTACCGCGCGGGCACCTTCGCCCCCACGCGCATTGCGTGGAGCTACGACAACCGCACGGCGGGTTTCCGCGTGGTGGGGCACGGTCCCTCGCTGCGTGTCGAGTGCCGCATCCCCGGCGCCGACGTCAATCCGTACCTCACCTTTGCGGCGCTGCTCGCCGCCGGCCTCGACGGTATCGAGCACAAAATGGATCCAGGTCCGATCTTCGCCGGCGATGCCTACGCGGCGGAGGCGCTACCCGAAGTTCCGAGGAATCTGCGCGACGCGATCGGTTTGCTCGACCAGAGTGGTTTCGCGCGCAAAGCCTTTGGTGACGAGGTTGTGAGCCACCTCGTGCACTTCGCCCGCACTGAGCAGGCCGCTACCGAGGCCGTCGTGACGGACGCCGAGCGCGCGCGGCTCTTCGAGCGGGTGTAGCAATCGGTGTCGCGGTGTCCCTTGGTTGGCGTAACTACCTATCATCGCGAAGGCAGCACGCGGCCGGCGTTTTCTTTGCCCGCAGCCTACGTTGATGCCCTGCGTCTGGTGGGTGCGCTGGCGGTTCTGTTGCCACCGGGAGAGGAGCAGCCCGAGGATTTGCTGGAGCGCCTGGACGGCGTCGTGTTCGGCGGCGGCGGAGACCTCGACCCCGAGCTCTTCGAGGGCGAGCGCCACCCTGCTAATTACTCCATCTGCCGCGAGCGCGACGCCTTCGAGTTGGCGCTGATGCGCGCGGTGCTCGAACGCGAAGTGCCTACACTTGCGATTTGTCGCGGTCTGCAGGTTTTGAACGTCGCTCGCGGCGGGAGTTTGCTGGCGCACCTGCCCGACGCGCGCGGTGATCAGGTACTCCATCGCACCGAAGATCGGCACCACACGTATCACCACGTCCGCTTAGAACCCGATTCTCACCTGGCCCGCGTCTACGCTCGGGAGGAACTCCAAGTTGCTTCGTGGCACCACCAAGCGGTGGAGCGCCTGGGAGATGGCCTGCGCGCCACGGCTTGGGCGGAGGACGGGACCGTAGAGGCGCTGGACTACCGCGGAGTGGATTGGCTCTTTGCGGTGCAGTGGCACCCGGAACTGCAACTGGAAGAAGACTCGCTGCAACGGTACTTGTTTCGCGCCTTTGTCGAACGGGCCGCTGCGCGAAAGGAAGAGCGATGAGCGAACTCTGGAAACTGTGGATCGACGGCCGGGCGGTGCCGGCGGCCGACGGCAAGACGGTTGCGGTTCATGAACCGGCGACCGGGGTGTTGCTGGCGGAAGTGGCGTGCGCGGGGGAGCGCGATGCGGAGCGCGCCGCCTGTACCGCGCAGCGCGCCTTTGCATCCGGCGCATGGTCGCGCCGCAGCGCCGCGGCCCGCGCGCGCGTGCTCTTCACGCTGGCGGCAAAACTCCGCGAGCGCGCGGGAGAACTTGCGACGCTCGAAGCGCGCAACGCCGGCAAGCCCATTGGCGACGCGCGCTGGGAAGTAAACGCCGCCGCCGAGTGTTTTGAATACTACGCCGGTGCAGCGACGAAATGGGGCGGAGAAACGCTGCCCGTCGACGGCACGGGCCTGGCGCTCACGTTGCGCCAACCGCTTGGCGTGTGCGCGCTGATCGTGCCGTGGAATTTCCCACTGCTGATCGCTTGTTGGAAGCTGGCACCGGCGCTGGCGGCGGGCAATGTGGTCGTGGTGAAGCCGGCCAGTGCGACTCCGCTCAGCATGTTGCGTTTCGGCGCACTCGCCGCCGAGGCGGGGCTTCCCGACGGCGTCATGAACGTTCTGCCGGGGCCGGGTGTGAGTGTCGGCGCGCAGCTCGTGCGGCATCCCAGCGTGCGCAAAATTTCCTTCACCGGCGACAGCGAGAACGGCGCCGAGATCCTGCGTTTAGCGGCGCCGGACATCAAACGCGTTTCGCTCGAGCTCGGCGGCAAGTCGGCCAACATCGTTTTCGCCGACGCCGACCTGGAGCGCTGCGTGGCGAGTTCGCTCATGTCGGTCTTTGGCAACGCCGGGCAGGACTGCTGCGCGCGCAGCCGCATGCTGGTCGAGGCGACGGTGCACGACGAGTTCGTCGAGCGTTTTGCCGCCGCGACGCGGGCGCTCTGCATCGGCGATCCTCTTGATGAGAAGACTCAGGTCGGTTCGCTGATTTCCCACGCGCACCGCGAACGCGTCGCGGGTTATCTGGAGATTGGGCGACAAGAGGGAGCGCGCTTGGTGTGCGGCGGAGAGATTCCCGACGAGGGGAAGCTTGCCGCGGGCGCCTTTCTCATGCCGGCGCTCTTCGACGGCGTGACACCAAAGATGCGCATCGCGCGGGAAGAGATCTTCGGCCCCGTGGCCTGTGTATTGCCCTTTCGAGACGAAGAAGAGGCGGTCGCGCTGGCCAACGATTCCGTTTACGGCCTTTCGGGTTCGCTGTGGACGCGGGATATCAAACGCGCGCTGCGCGTAGCGCGTGCTGTAGAGACCGGTGTCTTGTCGGTGAATAGCAGCCGCAGCGTTTTTTTGGAAGCACCCTTCGGCGGCTGGAAGCGCAGCGGCCTCGGGCGCGAGCTCGGCATGGCGGCGCTCGAAGGTTATACGGAGCGCAAGAGCATCTATTTTGAAACGGAGGAAAACACGTGACGCGAGCAGTGGGGCGCGGGGCGAGATTGACAGATCAAGTGGCGCTCATCACCGGGGCCGGTAGCGGCATCGGGCGCGAAGCGGCGTTGCTGTTTGCGGAAGAAGGCGCGCGCGTCGCGGCGGTGGACCGCGACGCTTCCGCGGCCCAGGCAACGGCGCAGGCCATTGAAAAAGCGGGTGGACAAGCCCTGGCGGTGGCGGCGGACGTGAGTTCCGCCGCTCAGGTGCGCGCCGCTGTCGAGCAGACGGAGGCGCGCTTCGGTGCCTTGCATGTGCTCTTCAACAACGCCGGCATCTTTCCCGATGCCGACGGTCTGCCGGAGGACACCGACGAAAAAGTATGGGATCAGGTGATGGATGTGAATCTGAAGGGTGTCTTTCTCGGCTGCAAGTACGGCATTCCGGCGCTGCTGCGCGCGGGCGGCGGAGCCATCATCAACACGGCTTCCTTCGTGGCGTTGCTGGGTGCCGCGACGGCGCAAATCGCCTACACGGCGAGCAAGGGCGGCGTTTTGGCCATGACGCGCGAGATCGCCGTGGCCTACGCGCGCAAGGGCATCCGAGCCAACGCCCTGTGCCCCGGCCCCGTCAACACGCCGCTCTTGGAAAAACTTCTCAAAGACCCCGCGGCCCGCCAACGCCGTTTCGTGCACATACCCATGGGCCGGCTCGCCGAAGCGAACGAGGTCGCTCGCGCGGCGCTCTTCCTGGCTTCGGATGATTCGTCCTTTGTAAACGGAACCGCTTTTACCGTCGATGGCGGCATCACGGCGGCCTACGTGACACCGGAGTAACTTCGATCCGACGAAATTCTGACGCTCCTCGCGGGAGGGAGGTGCTTGGGGAGGGTCGAAGCTCCTTCAAGAATTGTTTATGTCGTCGCTTCGACCCTTCCCAAGCATCCCTCCCGCGAGGAGCGTCAGAATTTCGAATCTCCGCAAGAGGGTGCTGCGCTTCGGCCAAGGCGCCACGTTTTACGTCCACCTGCCCTTGAAGAATCAGGAAGCGGAGGACGCGGAAGCGGCGTAAAGCGAAGCCCGCAGCAGCGTGTCGCGCGCGAAGTGCTCGTCGTCGCGTGCCGGATGGTCGACGTTGTAGTGGAGCCCGCGGCTCTCGCGGCGCGCGCTGGCGGCACGGATCACGAGTTCGGCCACGGTGGCGAGGTTGCGCAGTTCGACCAAGTCTGGCGTGATCAAGAAATCCCAGTAGTACTCGGTGATCTCGTCCTGCAGGATTTCGATGCGGCGGCGCGCTCGCGCAAGCCGGCGGTCGCTGCGCAGGATGCCGACGTAATTCCACATGCAGCGGCGGATCTCGTCCCAGTTCTGGGTGATGACCACCGCTTCGTGGCTCGGTGTCGCCGAGCCCGGCTCCCAGGGTGCCACCTCGGGCAAGTCGCGGGGCAGTGAGGCTAGGCGCTCGCTGCCGGCGCGCGCGGCGGCGTCGGCAAAATACAGCGCCTCGAGTAGGGAGTTGGAGGCCAACCGGTTGGCGCCGTGCAGCCCCGTGCAAGCTACCTCGCCAGCGGCGAACAAGTTCGGGAGATCGGTTTCGCCGTGTAGATCGGTGCGCACACCGCCGCAGCAGTAGTGAGCCGCCGGCACGACGGGGATCGGTTCCCGTGTGAGATCGATTCCGAAATCCAAACAGCGCGCGTAGATGTTCGGGAAGCGCTGCTTCAGCCACATGGCATCGCGGTGTGTGATATCGAGCAGCACGTATTCCTGCCCCGAGCGCTTCAACTCAAAATCGATGGCGCGCGCCACGACGTCGCGCGGAGCGAGATCCGCCATCGGGTGATGCTGCGCCATGAAGGTTTCACCGCTGCGCGTGCGCAGGACGCCGCCTTCACCCCGCACCGCTTCGCTGATCAGGAACGATTTGGCTTCGGGATGGAACAAACAGGTGGGATGAAATTGAAAGAACTCCATGTTCGCGAGCGTGGCGCCGGCGCGGTAGGCCATGGCCATGCCGTCGCCGGAGGCGATGTCGGGGTTGCTGGTGTAGAGGTAGACCTTTCCCGCTCCTCCCGTTGCCAAGAGAGTGATGGGCGCTTGGAAGAGTTCCACGCGGCCGCTGTTTGCGTCCAGCACGTAGGCGCCGATGCAGCGGTTCTCGCCGCTTAAGCCGGTGCGCTGTGTTGTCAGCAAATCCACGCCGCAATGATTTTCGAAACACTGAACGTTGGGGTGAGTGCGCACGTGTTCGAGCAGAGCGCTTTCGATCGCGCGCCCTGTCGCGTCCTGCTGGTGGAGAATGCGGCGCCGGCTGTGGCCGCCTTCGCGCGCCAGGTCGAATTCCGCGCCGCGCTCCGCCGCGGCGATTCCCATATCTTCCGCGCGCCGATCAAAATTCACTCCAAGTTTGAGCAGGGCCTCGATCAGGGCGGGTCCGCGCTCGACCACGCGATGCACCACGGCTTCCCGGCACAACCCGGCTCCGGCGGCGAGGGTGTCACGCACGTGGGCCTCGAAGGAATCGTCGCTGCCGAGCACCGCCGCGATACCGCCCTGGGCCCAGTTGGTCGCGGAATCCGCCGCCTGCTTCTTGGTGATGAGGCCGACGCGCCCGTGTTCGGCAGCGCGCAGCGTATAAAACAACCCTGCAATGCCGCTCCCGATCACCAGGAAGTCAAAGGTGTGCCGCTGTTTCATGGAGCCTCGCACGCATCCCCAAGGGACAATTGACTCTAAGGCACGTATCGCTTCGCTCCGATAAGCCCGCAGGGATGGAATCTCGCGAGTTTACTGGGGGATCCGGTAACGCGACAAGCGCAGGAAACGCATCCGGCTGCTGCCGGGGCGGAACGGTTGTGGCCGGAGGAACTCCTTGAATTCCAGCGGAACATCTCGGGCCGAGCGTTTTGCAGGAGGGGTGGTGCAGAACACCCGTTGCCTACTTTTAGCTGCTGTTGTTTTGGGTGGTGGACTTATGGGAGGCGCACTTCCCGCTGCCGCCGGAGATCTGCTCTACCGCTACGTCGATAAAAGGGGCGTCGTGCATTTCACGAACCTGCCTACTGACGGCCGCTACCGCTTGGTCGGAAGATTGTCGGCGAATCGGCGTCTCTATACGTATACGGCACGCCGGCTCCAGGGCCGCCCGCCCCGCATCGCTGATTACGACCCTTTGATCGCGAACATCGCGCGCAGCTACGGCATCGACCCCGCTCTAGTCAAGGCCGTCATCGCCGCGGAATCGAACTTCGATCCGCACGCCCGCTCGCACAAAGGGGCCATGGGGCTCATGCAGCTCATGCCCCAGACCGCTCGCGAAATGGGCGTGTACCGGCCCTACCACAGCGAGGAAAACGTGCGCGGCGGCAGCCGCTATTTGCGTTTTCTGCTCGACCGCTATCCGAAGAACCTGCGCAACGTCCTGGCGGCCTACAACGCCGGTCCCGGTGCTGTGGATCGCTACGGGGGAATTCCGCCTTTTCCGGAAACGGTGGAATACGTGAGCCGGGTTCTGGCCTATTATCAGGCCTACGATGGCGATTTCACTCCCTGAGTCGGACGCCGCGGATCTCGCTGACCGGGGCCGCGAGTATTTTTGGAACGGCCCCAATACCTTGACGGTGATTCGCACGGCCGCCGTGCCGGCGTTGCTCTTGTTGCCGGTCATGAGTGGCCGCCTCGGGAGCCACGTGATGGCATGGCTGTTCATCGCGGCGGCGACCACCGATTTGGTGGATGGTTGGTTGGCGCGCCGCGGGAAGCAAGTCACCCGGATTGGAAAGCTCCTCGACCCCCTGGCCGATAAGCTCTTGGTTTCGACGGCACTCATCGTGTTGCTCACGCTGGGACGCATTCCAGCTTGGGCGGCGTTCATGGTGGTCATCATCATCGGACGCGAACTGGCGGTGACGGGGCTGCGCGGCATCGCTTCTGCCGACGGCCAGATTATGGCGGCCTCGCGCTTGGGGAAGTTGAAGGCGGTGACACAGAACATTGCGATCGCAGCGCTCTTGTTCCCGGATCCCACCTTGGGGTTGCCGGCGCACGCGATCGGATTGGCCACACTGGTGGTCGCGACGGCGCTCACCGTCGCGTCGGGCTACGGCTACTTCGCGCAGTATTTTCGCGGCCGCGAGAGCGCGCCGCGGGAGGGAAAAGCGGAATGAGTCGCCTGCAGGAATTGGGAGCGTTGATCCAAAGCCGCCGGGCGCGGCTCGGCGTCGTGGGTCTAGGTTACGTTGGATTACCTCTGGCTGTGGAGTTCGCGCGGGCGGGCTTCCGCGTGACGGGCTTTGAGCTCGATACGGAGAAAGTGCGCCAACTCTCCCAGGGGCGCAGCTACATCGAAGACGTGCCGGCGCAGGCGGTGGTCGAGATCGTAGAGGCGGGGCGTTTCGAAGCCACCACCGACAGCGCTCAACTCTCGGCCATGGATGTCATCAACATCTGCGTGCCCACGCCGCTCACGCGCACCAAGGATCCCGATCTCTCGCCGCTGCTCGGTGCGCTGGATGCCATCCAGCGCCGGCTGCGTTCAGGCCAGCTCATTATCCTCGGCAGCACCACTTACCCCGGCACCACTTCCGACCTCTTTGTGCCCATGCTGGAACAGACCGGTCTCAAGGTGGGCGTCGATTTTGCCTTGGCCTTTGCGCCCGAGCGCATCGATCCGGGCAATCGGCAGTTCAAAGTGCGCGAGGTGCCCAAGGTGGTGGGCGGAGAATCGCCGCTGTGCACGGAACTGGCCGCGAAAATATTCGAGCCGGTCTTCGACCGCGTGGTTACGGTTTCGAGCTCGAAGAGCGCGGAGATGGTGAAGCTGCTCGAGAATACCTTTCGCGCCATCAACATCGGTCTCGCCAACGAGATCGCGCTGATGTGCGACCGCCTCGGCCTCGATACCTGGGAAGTGATCGAAGCCGCCGCCACCAAGCCCTACGGTTTCATGAAGTTTCTGCCCGGTCCAGGTCTCGGCGGGCACTGCATTCCCGTCGACCCGACCTACTTGGCCTGGAAGATGAAGTCGCTCAATTTTCCGGCGCGTTTCATCGACGTGGCTACGGAAATCAACGGCCAGATGCCCGCCCACGTCGCCGGCAAGGTGGGCGACCTCTTGAACGAGGATCGCCTCGCCGTGAACGGCGCGCGCGTGCTGATTCTGGGCGTGGCCTACAAACCCAATGTTGCCGACATGCGGGAGTCGCCCGCCTTCGACGTGATCCGCTTGTTGAGGGAGAAGGGAGCCGACATTGTTTACCACGATCCCTACGTGCCGGAGATCGATCTCGACGGCAGCATTCTGAAGAGCGCAGATTTAACGGACGCTGTGCTTGAGAGCGCCGACATCGCGGTGATCGTGACGGACCACGGCAGCGTGGACTACGAGCGCGTGGTGCAGAAGGCCGGACGTATTTTCGATACGCGCAACGCCACGCGCAACGTGCGCAGCGGTCGCGAGAAGATCCGCAAGCTGTGAGGAAGCGCCTAGCCCGCATTTTTTACTGTGCCGCTGCGTCGGCCTCACATTTCCGCGTTGCTGCGACGCGCCTCGCTGAGAAAGGCGGGCTTGTTTTTCCCCTCGCGGTTTTTTTCTTCGCCAGCGTTGTTCTCTTTCAGAGTGGCTGTGGCACCTGCCGGCCCGGCGGGCCCCGCGTAAAGCCCCACGGCGAGGCGACCGTTGGCGGCGGCAGCGGCGGCTACTCCCGGAGCAGTGCCGTGGGCTTCGACATCAGCAACCTGTTTTGCAAGCCAGCGCCGGAGGACGAGCCGGAACCCGAGGCCGGGGCCGAACCGGAATCGGCATCCGCACCAGAGGAAACAGAGCGGGACGGCGCGGAACCTCCCATGCAGCCCCTTTAATCCGGGTTAACTCTCGAGTTTTCGAAGGCTTGACGCGGGTTCCTGGCTTCCGTAAACCGTGAGGTATCGCGAGCACGAGTAGCTCAGCTGGTAGAGCACCACGTTGCCAACGTGGACGTCGCGGGTTCGAATCCCGTCTCGTGCTCCAGAAACTTTCGCCCCGATGCGCAATTATTGAGTCGGGTTTCTTCGCGGTGTGATATTGTGCTGACGTCCCACCAGTAGCGGTAGTTCGGTGTGAGGTTTTGATGCTGGGGAGATTTGCGGCGTGCGAGGTGATGCAAAAGTTCTCTCTCTCTCTCTCTCTCTCTCTCTCTCTCTCTCTCGTAGGGATTGCGATCAGCCTAAACATTTTCGCGTGTAACCAAAGCGAAGATCAAACTGCCCAACTTCTTTATCGCACGCTCCAAACGCCGTGCGGCGAAACGATTTTTGAGACAGGATCTTCTCCGGGTGTCGATTATACGTTCACTGGGTATGAGGAAGACGATGCTCTCGGTATCCTTGATGCTAGTGCACGCTTTTACAGTTCTTCGCTGTGCCAGTTCCTCAGTGTTGATCCCGTTGATAACCCGGGTAGTTCATACCGATACGCAGGTAATAACTTCCTGAACAGAATGGACCCGGGCGGACGCCAAGATAAATCGATCTTGGATTCGTTTGTGGACCCATTCGTGCAATTTGGGAAGAGTCTTGGGATATTTTGGGACAGCTTGACAAATACGACGAAGCAAAGTGGAGCTCTTCTATACCGTTCCGGAGAGATAATGCTTTCAAGTTTCAAGTTAAGCGCTGATTACACGAAACAGCTTGTCGTAGCTCCAAATGTACGTGGCGCGGAAGCTTTCTGGAAGGCGATGCAAGGGCAAGACCTGACGCGCGAAGAACTTCACGATGCTGTTATGTTCGAGGTATCCCTCATTACGCTAGGCCTCGCGGCGTCGGAGGCTCAAGGGGCTCGCTTAGTCGTTGGGACCACGGCAGCGCGTAGCTCGAGTAGAGGCGTTATTTTGGATCTTGCGGGAGAAGGTTTATATCCAAAGGCTGTCAATGTCAATCTTTCTAGGACAGTAACAGTTCCAATTAATCCTGGTTTTGGTAAGACCATTCCGAATTTGGTTATTGCTGATGTGAAGAATCTGCCTTTCCAAAGTGGTATAGCTGATGTGATTATTGTGCAGTACCCCCTATTTTCTCCGGCTACGCGACAAGCCGTCGCTCGAGAGATTTTGCGGGTCATTGGAAGGGGAGGGACCATTTTCATCGAAGAACCGGTGTTTAGAGGATCCGTTGGCCGAAAACTCACAGGCCATGTTTTAAGATTGGTTCCTGGAGATGCACAGGTGTTCCAGACATCCATGCCCAGCAAATTTTCGATTTCCAATTCCAAAACAGGACCGTTCCGCAAAGTCATCGCCACAACGATTCAGATGCCGAAGTAAATTTTGTGCGAGTATCCGGCACTATTTTCATAGAAGAACCACAACCTAGGATCATTGGGATGGAAGGGGGTCGCGGCGGCATCGACGGTAACGAGTTGCTTTTCGGTGAGATCTCCGCGGAGCGACGTAGAAGCTGGACCCGCTCACAATCTCTGAGCGCGTTCGAGGCCCCGCGAGGTAGGTAAAGAGGGTGATGAGATTCTACGCCGCCGTTTCTTCCGCTTTCTGCAGGGCTGCTTTCGCGAGGAACCCCGAGCGTGAGAGTCCCGCTTTCGCGGCGGCGGCGTCAATCCTTTTGAGTTCGTCTTCTCGGATCGTGATGTTCACGCGCACGGAGCGCGGCATCGGGGTGTCAACCAGAAAAGCCACGGCGTCGGCATTTTCAGGGTCCTTCATGATCTCGTCGAGCGTGCTGGGTTCCGGAATTTCTTCGCCGTCTTCGATCATTCCCTCGATGTGAAGGCGCAGCGCTTCCCCGGCGAGCTGACGGGCTTCTTCGAGCGTCTTTCCCGCTGTTGCGCATCCCGGGAAGTCGGGGAAATTCACTCCGTAGTCGCTGTCTTCTTCTTTCCGGAGTAGAACGATGTAATCGGCCATGGTGTGATCCCTTTCGGTGTTGCGCTCACCGGAGCTCGATACCGGCTTGTCGTTCAATGCTCCTTAGCGTTCCAAGCGGCAGGTCGCGCTTGGGATACGGAACGGTTTCGCGGGTGCTTGAACTGCACGTGGCTTCCTTTTTGCGTGACCTGGTACCAGCCGGTGGCTTTCAGTCTTTTGATGACCTCCCGGCTGTTCATGAAAGGATTGCACACATCAATACACACAATTCAAGGAATATCGCGGTGCGGCGTAGGACAGCTGGGTAGCACTGGGTAGCGATTGCTACCCAAAATCCGGCTGTGTGCGGTGGTTGAGCGAGATTCCCCTTTGCTTTCGTTGGTCCGTTCGACGTTGCCAACGTGGACGTCGCGGGTTCGAATCCCGTCTCGTGCTCCATACTTGTTTGTTACGGCAAAGGTGGCAAGCAGCCCGCCGCGTCGGCAAAGGCATCCCACATGGGTTTGTGTGAGCCGTCGTGATGCACGAAGCCCCAAAAAGGTTCGACCGAGCGCAATACGGCCCCAAAGTGTCCAGCCACGTAGCCAGGCTCTTGTGCAAGAGCCCAGGCGAGTAAAGCAGCGGTATTCCCCTCTTCAAACCACTGCCCTACACTGCGCAGGTTCTCCAAATCTGTTCCTGTAATGCCCTCGTTCGGAGGCAAAAGCTCGGCGGGAAGCACCTCCGCGGTCTTGGCACCAAACCAAAGGAAGCCCGACGCACCTGCGCCAACCGCGCTCTCAAAGGCTTGCTCGAAGTACTGCGCCTGCTTTTCCTCGCTGAACTCGCGCTGCTCAGCGGGCCCAGAAGGGTATCCAGTTTCCATCACGATGACGGGACGGCCACAGGCGTGCTCCGTCAAGGTTTTGATTCTCTCCGCCAAGGCATCGCCCTGTACGGGGTCGGCCACATAGTAATTGGGATAGGCATCGAGACCGACCACATCTAAAAAGGGGTGCCAATCCGAAAGCCACTCCCACCAAGCCGGCTGACCGAAATCCCTGTTGATTTGCGGGTGCACGTCGCTGTGGAAATTTGCGACGGTGAGCGCCTCGGTATCCGCGTCGCGCACTGCTGTGGCGAGAACCTCCACCAGTTTTTGCACAAAGGCAGTGTCGGCCCAGGCAGACTGGAAGGCGTTCAAAAAACTGGGGTGGCGCCAGCCGAACACTGCTGTGAGAAAGGCCTGGTTCACCTCGTTTTCAATCTGCCAGAGGTCGACGCGAGGGTTGCCCGGTGCATCTTGCTCGCCGTCCGCATCAAAGCGCTCCACCGTGGCACGGGTCACCAGGTACTGCCGCGCCAAATACTCCTCGCGCCCCAAGGCGTCCGGTGTCGCTTTTTCCCCTGCAACCCAGGGCAGATTGCCGCTGTAGCCATGGCCCACGATGGGGAGAACTGCTAGGCCGGCGGTTTGTGCCTCTTGGACGCGAGTCTCCCAGCCCGTCCAGTCTTGCTGGGCGATGTAGTCGGCAACCACCTGTGGGTCACGAACTTGGTCGAGAGTTAGGGAAAGCTTCTGCACATTCGGCTCGAGCTCGCCCCAAGCGAAGGTCGAGCGGAAAATTTTGGCCCCTGCATCGCGCGCAATCGCGATGCCTTCGGAGGAGGAACTAGAGGAAAGTTGAGATACTCCGAAGAGAAACTCGGAAAGCGGTTTTGCGTGAAGGGGCGGCGTGCAAGGAGGAGGACACGCAGACCAAGCAACCAAGGGGAGGAGCGCAGCTCCAAACACCACCCGCTTGACGACCCACTTATGCAGCCGCATCTGCTTTTACTCTTTCTGAGAGGTTGATCCGCCTTGCTCAATTTTCATTTTATATGCCGGGAACTTACAAATCAAAAACATTCATGTGCAAGTAGCGCGCGTTGGAAATCAATTCCCATGGGGAGCTCAGTCCGCCGTTTTCCGCCGCGGGTCAGCACTGCGGCAGCAGAGTATCCTCGCCAGCGCGATGTTTTCCGAGCGCATTCAGAAGCGGTTGCGGTTGTGGTGGGAGCTCGAAGACCCCCGGATTCACGCGGTGCGCGAGTGTCAGGCCCTCCTCCGCTCCTCCACTATGCTTGGTCTTTGCCGAGCTGGGAGGCCTTGATCGACTTTTCTCAGAATTTGTTCGGCTTGACCGGCGCGTGCCGCGAAGAAATCCGAAGTGAGTTGGAGAAGCACTTCGAGATCCAAGTGGATCGCCTCCCCTGGTCGCTCTTTTACGCCCGAGGGCAAAAGACTTAGAGCTGGTTTCATAACCTCGGACCGAGTCCGACGCCAAGAATTGCGGCTTGGATTCGCAGCAGCTCAGCAATTCTGCGACCTCGCTCACGGAGCGAGCGTCACTGCCGGCCATCTGTCTACACACCACTGGTTCAGCAATCTGCGTTTCTTGATCCGAGGCGGTTTAAAGGAATTTTGAGATAAGCGATGTCGTTCGTTTCAGCTTCCGGAAGGCGTCCGGCGCGGATGTTGACCTGCATGGCGGGGAGCAGGAGCGCTGGCAGAGAGAGTCCTCGGTCGCGCTGTTCGCGAAATGCCACGAACGCTTCTTTCGCGGTCCCGGCGTTGAGCTGAACGTTCCCGCTTTTTTGTTCCTGCACTGTGGTTTGAAACCGAAGCGGTCGACTTCCGGGCTGGTAGTCGTGGCACACGAAAAGCTGGGTGTCGTCGGGAAGCGCGTAAATGCGCTGGGCGGAGTCAAAGAGCTCGGCGGCGGAGCCACCCGGGAAATCACAGCGCGCGGTGCCGTAATCCGGCATGAAGAGCGTGTCGCCTAGGAAGACCACATCGCCCACGCGCCAAGACATGTGCGCGGGGGTATGGCCGGGCGTGTAGATGGCTTCGATCTGGAGTTCGCCGGCATTGAGTACTTGACCCTCGTTGAGCAGCCGATCGAACTGACTGCTGTCGACGGGAAAGTCGGCTCCCAGATGGTAAAGCTCGCGGAAGCTCTTCTGGATGACGCCGATGCCGGCGCCAGTCACCGTCTGCGCGCCGTGGTGCTCGCGAAAGAATTGCAGCCCCGTCATATGGTCTGCGTGGACATGGGTATCGATGGCGTAACGGAGAGAGATGCCTTGACCGGCTGCGTACGTCGTCACAGCTTCGTAGGATCTCCAAGACGTCCGTCCGCTCCTTGGGTCGTAGTTCTGCACGGGGTCGATGACGACGCCGGTGCGACCGTCGTGCACGACGTAGCTGAGTGTTCCGGTCTCCTCGTCGAAGAAATGCTGGATTTTCACGGTGCGTCCTGTGGTTGTTGAACGAATCTCTGAACTATCCAGATTGCGAAGCGGTCGCGCAAGATCATTCCGAGGATACTTGAACGGCGTTTGAGATTAGCAGCAGCAATATGGAGTGTAGTGGCAGCTCTGATTGCGCCGGCTATTCCGCCGCTGCAACCGCGGCATTTTCGTGATTAGGCCGAGGAGGATTTCGATGGCTCCGCCTCCACCGTGATCGGCCGCACGAAAACTTGGATGGGCTCTTCGACGCCGATGCCCTGGGCAAAGTTGCGGAGTCGCTGCACAAGAGCGCGCGTGACCGTGTGCCCTTTCGGAGCCAACAAGAGACCCATTTTGGAGCGGACGTCGCTTCGCAGCAGCATGCCGGGGAGCAAGTGGGACAACGGAATGACGTCCGGGACCATATCACCGCGTCGGATGCGGATTTCTTCTAGTGCGCGCTGCAGGAAGGGCGGAGGCGGTGTGGCGGAACGGCGCAGATGCTCGATGGCCGTCTTCAGTGGTTCGCCTCGGTTGATGAGGCGTTCAATGGCGAGGGCGGCGCGCAGAATTTCCGCGCCGAGGTCGGCGGCATCCCACTGCGTGGGAAAGGCGCGCCAGCGCTCGCGGTCGCAGGGTTCGTTCTGGCGGCGCACCATTTCAGCGATGACTTCCAGGCGCGGAATTTCGGCGATCAGATCCGCGGCGATCGCCGGATGACGGGCGAAGGCGCGCTGCTCTCCCGCGCTCAGTTCGAGGTCGGCGTAGGCTTTTTCGACGCTGTCCGGCGCCAGTGTCACGCATCCGATCTGGGACAACATCGCTGCCACTTCATACTGCCAGGCATTGGGCAGCGAGAGTTGCTTGCACAATTGGCGCACGATCTCGCGCAGGCGTGTGGCACAACTGAAGGCAGCGGGATTCACCAGACTCAGGATGTCCGTGAGCAGGTGTACACTGGCGCGCAGCGTGTTCTCGAGCAGATCTTGCTCGGCCGTGACGAGGCGGAACAGCGCAGCGGCGTCGGCGACGGCGCCGCGCAGCAGACTCGGCTCGCACGGCTTGGTGAGGAAGCGGAAGATGAAGCCGCGGTTCACGGCTTCGATGGCGCTGTTCATATCGCTGTGCCCCGTCAGCAGTACGCGGCTGGCTTTGGGCGCTAGCTCTTTCGCGGCGGCGAGCAGGTCCGTTCCGCTCATTTCCGGCATGCGCAGGTCGGAGATCACGACGGCGAAGTCTCCGTGTTTTTTCAACAACTCCAGCGCCGCTGGGCCCGAGCCGGCCGTCGTCACCCGATATTCCTTGCGCAGGTGCAGGGTCAGGCCCTCGAGCACCGCGGCTTCGTCGTCTACGCACAAGACGTGCGGCTTTTCGCGCGGGGTCGTCACGCGACTTCCTCGTCCAAGTAATCCTGCAGGCGCGTGCACTCTTCCGCCGCGATGGCGGTCCAAACCGGGATGCGCGTCGCGACGCCGGCGCGCCGCAGAGATTCGGTGTCGAGCGCCCGGTAACAGGCCGCGGCGTCGCCTTCTCCCTGCATGACGTGGTGGGCGAGTACATCGGCCACGTGTACGGCCAGCAGCGATCCGAAATGATCGGAGGCGCCGCGACTGGGGACGTGGTGATAGGCGACGCCCTCTACGATCGGAGTCGGCAGGCCCCACGCGCCCAGCAGCGAAGCGCCGATCTCCGCGTGAGTGGTGCCGAAAAGGTTTTCTTCGGCGGCAGCCAGCGAAATATTTTGTTCGTGGGAGAGTTCGACGGCTTTTTTGAACTTGGCGCGGGCCTGGGTCGCGAGCAGAAGCTGTCCGATGTCGTGCAGAATGCCGACGGAGTAAGCTTCATCGGCCAATTCTTTCTTGCCCTGGGAACTTTCGATCAGCCGCCCGGCGATGCGCGCCGTCAAGAGCACGTGTCGCTGCAGCGTCCGGAAGGAAAAGCCGGCGATCTCTTCCTTGGTCATCATGGCGAAAACCTCGGCAGACAGGGCGAGTTTGCTGATGGTGCGGAAACCGAGGTAGGCGACGGCTTCGCGGATATTGGAGATGGCGCGCGGCAGCGCAAAATAAGAAGAGTTGGTGATCTGGAGGACCTTGGCCGACATGGCGGCATCTCCTTCCAGTACGCGCGTGATTTCCTCGATGGAGACGTCGGGATCGGCCAGCGCCTCATTGAGCGCCAGATACGTGCTCGGAATTGACGGCAGGGAAGAGACGCCGCCCACGACCTTGGCCACCTTCGGGTCGGTGAGCAACACGCGCAAATTGAGGCCGCGCTCGATGGCGCTCACGAGTACACTGCGCTCGCAGGGCTTGGAGAGCCACTGGTGGCTCACGGGAATCGCGCGCAGGGCGAGGCGTGTTTCCGCGTGTCCAGTCAGGATGATGCGCACCACGTCGGGGTGTCGGTCGCGGACGCGGCGCAGGAGGGTTGCGCCGTCCATGCCCGGCATGCGCATGTCCGTCACGATGACGTCGATCGGATGTGTCTTGAGCTCGCGCAGCGCCGCCTCTCCGCCTTGGGCGAAGCGCAACTCCCAACGCTGTTGTTCTCGGCGCAGGGAAACATTCAGACTATCGAGCACGTCGCGATCGTCGTCGACGAACAAGATGTGTTTGCGAGGGTCGGTTTTTTTCACGGCGCTTCCTCGCCGGCGATGCGCAGCCGCACGCTGAAGGTGGTACCCACGCCGACTTCACTCGTGAAGCTGATATCACCGGCGTAGCGTTCGACGATGAGTTGGCGGGAGATGGCCAATCCCTGCCCGCTGCCGCGCCCGACATCCTTCGTCGTGAAGAATGGATCGAAGATCTTGTCGCGGATAGCAATCGGGATGCCGCAACCCGTGTCGCGGATCTCTAACACGACGTGGTCGCCTTCCCGGTGCGTGCGAATGCGGATGCGGCCGCGCTCGCCGCTGCCACCCACGCGGTCCTCGATGGCGTTGGCGGCGTTGACGATCAGGTTGAGGAGAATCTGGTTCAGATCTCCCGTGCTGCAGAAGACCGCCGGAATCTCGGCCAAATCGAGATCGACGTCGGCCACGTACTTGTACTCATTGCGCGCCACGGCCAGAGTCGTCTCGACGGCGTGGTTCAGATTGCCGGCTTCTTTTTCCGCCGAGCCGGGGTGGGCGAAGTCCTTCATCGCCGACACGATGGAAGACACGCGCTGGACGCCGCCCAAAATGCGTCGGATGGATTGGGGGATCTCAGAGCGCAGGAAGTCCATATCTACAGCACCTTCGGTAGCCGCGATTTTTTCGAGCAGAGGCGCAAGAGCAGCGTTTGTTTTCGCGACGTCTCGCAGTGCGCGGTACGCATCCGCCACGCTCTCGCAATCCGCAAAGGCCTCGTCGAGGAAGTGCACGCTGTCCCCGATGAATTGAATCGGTGTGTTGATCTCGTGGGCGATGCCGGCGGCGAGCCGCCCGACGGATTCGAGCTTGTGCGCCTGACGGAACTCGTGCTCGAGCTCCTTGCGCTGGCGCAGATCGACGGCGCTGCAGACCACGGCGTCCAGCGCGCCCCCCTCGGCGCGCATAGGCGCTCCGGAGAACAGCACCGGAATCTGCCCGCGATTGCTCGCGATCAGGTGTACTTCCTGCTTTTGGATTAGCAGCATTTGCAGCGCGGCTGTGCCGTTGTCGCCGGCGTCCGTACCCAGATCGATGATGCAGGGGAAGGGTTTTCCGATCAGAGCATCCGAGGCGTAACCGAGCAGCGCGCAGGTGGCAGGATTGACGGCCTGGATCACGCCGGGTGGTGCGACCAGGATCAGGGGATCGCTGATGGCGTCAAACATGCGGCGCAGGAGTTGAACGGCGCCGCGCAGGTGCGTCTCGCAAGCGTCGCCCGCGAGCAAGCTAGCGAGTGGCTCGAATAGTTGAGCGGAAGTGCTAGGCGAGTCACTGCGTGCTGTAGGTCGGAGCGCTTTTTTCTCGGCCATGCTTTCGGACTCCGGGTGCGGGCGAAGCGCCGCGAAACACCCATCGGAAGGATCCGGAGAAAACTTGATCGCCGGCGTCGGCTTAGTGCCGCAGTTGCACGGAAACGGTTGGCCGTCTTACCCCGCGTTTCTCACCTAGCCACACCTGTGACCGGGCGTGACGCTTCCTGGTAGGAAAGGGCGGGGTACGGCGCATGCTGAGGTATGTGAGGGCAGAATTTTCTAAACTGCGCGGCAGTGTCTGAAGACATCAAGCGCCTGCTGGCTTTTTTTGCTTATGACGAGGCCGATCGCTGGCTTCTGGCCGGCTTGAGGCCGCTGCTCGAGAAGCACGCGGATTCCCTGGTTTCTGCCTTTTATCGCCATCTGCTGTCGTTTCCCGAAACCCAGGAACTGCTGCGGAATCCACAGGTTAGAGATCGCCCGCATCTCGAAAATCATCCAGAGCCTGCTCAACATGGTGCGGCCGAGCCGACGACCGATCCGCGTCCCGCTGAGCTTGGAGCCGTTACTCGATAGCACGCTCGCCTTCGTGACCGAGAAATTGCAGCGGCGAACCATTCAAATTATTCGGAACTTCGGTGACGTACCCCACGTCGAAGGCGACCCCGAGCGCTTGCAGCAGTTGTTTCTGAATCTGTTTCTGAACGCGGCCGATGCCATGCCGGATGGCGGAGAGCTGCATGTGACCACGGCCGTGAGCGAGGGGAGGCGAGTCGAGGTGCGCCTCAACGTGATTCCTATCCACATTCCGCCGCTGCGCGAGCGGCCGGAGGACGTCCCCCTGTTGGCGGAAAACTTCGTGAAGAAACACTCCGCCGGCGCTCCTCGTTTCCTGCGCGCGGACGCCCTCGAGCGTCTCACGACCTGCTCTTGGAAGGGCAATGCGCGCGAGCTCGAGAACGTGCTCGAACGCGCCTTGGCACTCACCGACGCCCACGAGCTCGCTTCCGACGACCTGCCACTGTCAGCCGAACTCGCTGCGCCTCAGATGGAGAACAGCGGGGTGTCTGTTTTTCTCCACGCCATGGCGGAGCGGGAGCTTCCTTTGAGTGAGGTAGTGGACCGCTATATCACGCGCGTCTTAGAGCGCACCGGCGGTAACAAAGTTCGCGCGGCGCGATTTTTGGGCGTCGACCGCAAGACTTTGTATCGTCGCGCGGAGCGCCGGGCCTCTCACCCGGCCGCGCTACAGGAGTACGAAGCGTGAGCCCCCAGAAAATCCTGCTTGTTCCTACTGACTTTTCTTCCCATTCCCAGCGTGCGGTCGATTGTGCGATTACCCTCGCCAAGCCGCTCGCAGCGAGCATTCATCTGGTTCACTCCTGTCATCTACCGGATCTGCTGGAGGCCGGTGCACAGGTACCGCTGCCGGACAGCGTTTTCGAGCAAGTGGAAAAGGCGGCCTTGGCCAAGCTCGAAGTGCTGCGTTCCGACGTTGAGGCCAAGGGTAGATTTTGGGCAGTGTGGCGGAACAGACGCTGCGGGCGGCGCCGTGCTCCGTGTTGATGGTGAAGCACGGCAAGGATTGAGGCACCCGCTGCGTTAGAAGCGGGTGTGTGTGGCGGGCGGAAAGTACAAATCCAACAGCAGGAGGAAACAACGTGGCGGAATTGAACGAGAAATGGCAGGAGGAGTTCAACACTTTGCGGCGCTGGCGCGACGAGCTTCGTGTCAAACTTCATCTCGGTAAGGCAGAGGCCCGCGAGCGCTGGGAAAAACTTGAGAAGGATTGGGAACACCTGGAAGCGAAGGCCAAGTTGTTGGGGGAAGCATCCAAGGGTGACCTAGCTGAGGTCGGCCAAGCCGCGCGCCAGCTTGCCAAGGAAATCCGCAAGGGATACGAGCACCTCAAATCGCTGCTGTGAGGGGCGTTTCCGGACGTCAAGCATACAGAACGGGTGCGGGCTAGGCCCCGTGTTCCCGCTCGAGCAGAGCGACGAGGTCGAACGTCGAAATGATGCCCACCACGAACTCGCCGTCCAGGACCAGAACGCGGTGTATCTGATTCTGGCGCAGCACTCGGGCAATGGCCGCGATCGAGGTGTCGAGGTGCACGGAGATCGGTTCAGGCACACTGCGGGTGTTTGCCGAGGGCCGGTTTACTTCACTCTAGGTGGGAGATCAACGTCGTGTATGAGTTCTTGAAGTACGTGACCGGGGACGTGATGACGGCGCCGCCTGTGACGATCGCCTCGAAGGCCTCGCTGGCAGAAGCCGAGCGGGTCTTTGAGGATCACGATTTTAACGCCCTGCCCGTCGTTGCTGAGAATGGGGAACTACTGGGCATTGTGACGAAACTCGATCTCCTGCGGGCGTTCCGCTTCACGGAAGAGCACTTGTTCCCTCCCTACGAGGAAATCATGCAGGGTCCGGTGGAGGCGGTGATGACGCGCGCTCCGATCACGCTCACCCCGCGCACGCCGCTCACCCGCGCGCTCGAAAAAATGCTCGCCACGCGCAACAAGAGCCTGCCCGTCGTGGAGAACGGCCGCCTGGTAGGGATGCTGGCGCGCGAGGATGTGCTCCGGGCGCTGCGGCGCGCTGTCGGCGGCGAGCGCCCCCACACGCCGATCTAGCCCGGATTATTCATGAAGTGCCTACTACGACCACGTATCTGCTCGACCTGGCAAACGATTTCAGCGTTCGCTTCCTCGACGTACTGTCGAGTACGCCTGCAGTACCGAACGCTGAAATCGTTCGCTATTCCGAGCATCTCCGCGGTCTCGCTACGGCACTTCATGAATAATCCGGGCTAATGCCGTTGCTCGCAGTGGGGAAAGCGCTTCCGGTGTTGTTGCCCCGTCGCGTCGTCTTTGCCTTCGCGGCCCTTTTGAGCCTCACCGCTCTCGGCACCGTTGGCTACAGGACGTTAGAGGGCTGGTCCTGGATCGACGCGCTCTACATGACCGTGATTACGCTGTCCACCGTCGGCTTCAGCGAGGTGCACCCGCTCAGTTTTGCGGGACGGATTTTCACGCTCGTCCTGATCGTCGTTGGCGTTGGATTGGCGCTGTACTTGCTTTCCGTGCTCGCGGAGGCCGTGCTTGAGGGGCGACTGCGCGAGTTGTTTAAAAGGAGCGCTATGCAAAAGCGAGTGGAAACTCTGGAGAAGCACGTCATCGTGTGTGGTTTCGGCCGTTTCGGAAGCAATGTCGTTGAGGAACTGCTGCGCACGCGCACGTCGCTCGTCGTAATCGAAAGCGACGCCGCGAAAGAACCGGAACTGCGCGACGGCGGCGTGCCGTATTTGCTCGGCTCTGCTGCCTCCGATGAAACCTTGGAAGTCGCCGGGATTCAGCGCGCGCATTCCGTCGTGATCGCGACTTCTTCCGAAGCAGAGAACGTCTTCATCACGTTGGCGGCGCGCGAACTGAACCGAGTGGTTCCCATCATCGCGCGCGGGGAATCGGAGGCGGCCATTCGGCGCCTGCGACGGGCGGGGGCGACCCAGGTGACGTCGCCCTTCCGCGTGGGAGGGCAGCGCGCGGCGGCGTCGGTGTTGCGGCCGTCGGTGGTCGATTTCCTCGAGATCGCGGCTCCAACCTCTGACCCGGCCGTTGACCTCGAGGAAATCCGCATCGGCCGGGGTTCTCCGCTGCACGGCCGTCCGCTCGCTAGCCTTGAGAACGCGACTCCGCGCTTGCGTATCGTCGCCGTGAAGCGCGGCGCGGAGGCGATTCAGCTCATGCCGGATACCGCGATGGAACTCAGGGCCGGGGATCACTTGGTCGTGATCGGAGAGCGCGAGCGCCTCGCGCAACTGGCGCGCTTGGCCCAGGCTTCCGGTGTTTCATGAATAATCCGGGTTAAAAGCAGCGCATACTTTTTTCTGCGGTTTTACATAGGCGGTTCGGTTGTGATGCGGTCGCTCAGCAGAGAAAAAGACACAGCTAGGCAGGTGATCAAGGTTGGATTGCGCCGGCACGGCCTCGTGCCGCGGCCGCCGGAGATCCGCGCTGTTCTCGCTGAATCTGCGCTGCGTTTCAGCGAGGGCAACCGCGTCGAAATTTTTAGTCATGGGCGCATCGCTCTCAGTGCCATGCTGGATGCCGTGGCGGCGGCGCGCCGTCGAGTGCATCTCGAAACCTACATTCTGCGCTCGGATGCGACCGGACAGCGCTTTCTTGCGGCGCTCGCGGAGCGGGCGCGCGCGGGCGTCGCAGTTCGTTTGCTCTACGATGCTTTTGGCTCGCGAAGCATGAGCGGCGAAGTGCTGGCTCCGCTGCGCGAAGCTGGTGCCGACATCGTCGCCTTCAACCCTTTGCGCCGTTTCTATCCGCACTGGGCGCCGCGTCGGCGCGATCACCGAAAATTATTGATCGTTGACGGGAGCGTGGCTTTCACCGGGGGTCTCAATATCGGCGATGAATATTGGGGAGAAGCGGAGCACGACGCGCCCGCGACGGACGGTTGGCGCGATACACAATTGAGTCTGATGGGACCGGTCCTACAAGATTTGGAAGCCGTGTTTCTCGAGAGTTGGTTTCGTGCGGGTGGCCCGGACCTGCCGTGGCACGAGGTATTGACTCCCGCGCGCGAACGCGCAGGCGAGGTGCGCTGTGCCGTTGTACCCGACGGGCCCGTTTACCACCGCCGCCGCATGCGCGATCTCCTGCTCGCGGGCCTCGCCAGCGCTGAGAAAAGCGTGTGGCTGGCCAGTCCCTATTTTGTGCCGGGCAGCCGTGTGCTGGAGGCCTTGACGGCGGCTGGCCGGCGCGGCGTTCAAATCGATCTCGTGCTCACCGGTGCGCGGACGGATCATCCCGTGCTGCGGCGTATTGCGCGGCGCTTTGTGCCGCTGCTGTGCGAGTGCGGCGTGCGGGTTTACGAATATCAGCACGCCATGTTGCACGCGAAAGTCGCGCTCTTTGACGAGCGCTGGGCCATTGTCGGTAGTTCCAACCTGGATCGCCAAAGTTTTGAACACAGCTACGAAGTGAACCTGTTGCTCGAGGGCCAGGAAGTGACGGTACCGCTGTACCAGATGTTTGAGGCGGATATCGCCGCCTCGCAGCGCGTCGATCCTGTGTTCCTGGCGGAGCGGAGTCTGTGGGATCGCTTCTGTGATCGCCTGGCGGGTCTACTTCTGTGCGCGCTGTAAAATCGCCGATTTTCGAGGGTGCCGGAACTGAAAAGACCGGCAGGGTGAGATCGCGCAGCATTCAGCGAATCTGCGGGACCTCGCGACGCGCCATGCTGAGAAAGGGCGGGTTAAGCGTTAAGCGAGGGAAACGCGCTACGGTTCAGCGCGCTGAGGGATGAGCGGAAGGGAGGCAATGGTGTACTGCGTTCAGCGTGCGCTTCATTTAGTTGTTCTATGCATAGGATTCGGAGCGCTCTCGGCTGCTGCACCTACTTTCGCCGAGCCGGTTACGCAGGACGCCGTCCCGCGCGGCGCGGTCCGGCTCGTCGAGCACCGCAGCCTGTGTGCGCCCGGCCAGAAGTGGTCGAACAACAGCGAACATCCCGTGGGCGCGGCGTTTTTTGTCGAGGACTGGCAGGCAGGAGAGGTTCAGCTTTACGCCGTAACGGCGCGCCACGTCGTAGAGGATCTCGCTGTTCTTTATGCCACTGTGCGGCTGGTTTCTGAACAGCAGCCGACGGTTGTGCTCCAGCTGCCGCGCGAAGGCTGGATCTTTCATCCCAACAGTGGCGGTGGAGAGGAGTTTCCCGTCGACGTCGCCGTCATAAAGCTCGCGGCGCAGAAGGGCGTCTCTGTGTTTGTTTACTGCCCAGCGCGCGGCCGCTGTCAAGGTGCCGACTTCCGTGGCGAACCGCTCAACAACCAACTCGAGAGTGCGCCGCGCGTCATGCAGCGCGCGGTTTTTTTCGGCTTTCTCGCCATGGAGGCCGACGCCGGTGCCGCCATGCCTTTCGCGCGCGCCGGCATCGTCGCTCTCCAGACTCCGCAATCCGCCCTTCGCATCGACGACAAACCGCTCGCTGACCGCGGCATCTATCTCCTCGACGCGCGCAACTTCGACCGCGGCAGCGGCGCACCCGTCATCGCCGAACCCGCCGATGCGGAAGCGACCGTACAACTTCAGGGACTGGTTACCGGTGGCGTTGCCGCCGCCGGCGATTTCACCCTGGTCACTCCCGTCGAACGCATCAAAGAAGCCATTCAGCACGCGCGCACCGGTAGCGGATCCACTACCGGCGTGTGGCAGGACAGCGCGCCGCAATCCGTGCGCCGTTGCGAGGAATGAGATGGAGCGTTCTCAGAAAATAAGGGGACGTTTCTTCACATCAGCTCGGGAGTTGCAGGGCCTTCGCTCTTTTCTTCTGCTTCCTTCACTTCCGTGAGAGTTGCTTCGGTGAGCAGCAAAACGCCGGCCACCGAGGCGGCGTTTTCCAAAGCCAGGCGCACGACCTTCGTGGGATCAATGACACACCAGGCCGCGAGTCTTCCGAGAACCGATCGCCGGATTCATGAACATGAGTCGGATGCTTACGCACTGAAGGAAAAGCTGCCGGATCCGACAGCTGGCACCGCCTGCGGAGCGCTCTACCGCGACGGGCGTTGGTGTTGGGGCGCAGCGCCAGCGGACGCGCACTGCACACTCTGTCCGGCCTGCAAGCGGATCGAGAGCGACGATCCGGCGGGTATCGTCGTGATCGAGGGGGAATTTGTTGCGGCGCACCGCGACGAAATCCAAGGCCTGATTCGTCACGTGGAAGAGCGGGAGAAACAGGAACATCCGCTCAAGCGGATTATGCGCGTGGCTGAAGCCGACGACGGTGGTTTGGAAGTCACGACCACCGACGCGCGTCTGGCGCGCGGCATCGGAGAGGCACTCCACCACGCCTACCAAGGAAGCCTCGATTACCACTTCACCGAAGTCGAGAATCTGCTCCGAATTGCTTGGAAGCGTTAACCCGGATGATTCATGAAGCGCCTACTGCGACTGCGTATCTGCTCGACCTGGTGAACGATTTCGGCGTTTGTCTCCTCGACGTACTGGGAAGTCAGCCCCCGGTACCAAACGCCGAAATCGTTCACCAGGTCGAGCAGATACGCAGTCGCAGTAGGCGCTTCATGAATCATCCGGGTTAACTTCGATCCGAAAAATCCTGGCGCTCCGGAACAGCAGGTGGGGAAGGAGGGTCGCAGCGACGAGCTAAACAACATTGCGAGGGGCTGCGACCCTCCTTCCCCACCTGCTGTTCGATGGAGAGTCGCCGCCTTTTCACTTCGAGCGCCAATTGCCCGACGAGCAGGGGTAGCAGGCTCATCGCCCCGGCGATCGCCCAGCCTGCCAGTCGCGGATCGGCGATGGAGAGCAGATCGGCGAGCGCTGGCCAGTAGACGGCTGCGAGCAGCAAGACGCCGCACACGGCCAGCGCTCCCCACAGCCAAGGGTTTCGTGTGATTTCGTTCCGCAGGCGCGGCGAAGCGGGGTAGCGCATGCTGAACACGTGCCAGAGCTGCGCCAGCGCCAGAGTGAGGAAAGCAATCGTCGTCGCCCGGTTTTCTTCCATGCCCATGAAATGTGCGGTCGCGAGTGCGCCGAGGACGGCGAACGCGATCACGCTTCCGAATCCGAGGATCTCCTACCAGTGGCCGCGCGTGAGGAGGGGTTCCTTGGGATCTCGGGGCGGTTTCTGCATGAGCGCCGGACTGCCTTCTCCGACGCCGAGTGCGAGGGCGGGGAAGACGTCCGTCACGAGGTTTAGGAAAAGAATCTGTAGCGGCAAAATTGGGAGCGGGCTCTGCGTGAGTGTGGCCGCGCCGACGGCGATGATCTCGCTCACATTGCAGGAGAGTAGGTAGAAGACGAACTTGCGGATGTTTCCGAAGATGGCGCGGCCCTGGGCCACGGCGGACACAATGGTTCCGAACTCGTCGTCTTGGAGCACCATGGTGGCGGCCTGTTTGGCGACCTGGGTACCGCGGCGTCCCATGGCGATGCCGATGTCGGCCTTCCTGAGCGCCGGCGCGTCGTTCACGCCGTCGCCGGTCATGGCGACGACGGCGCCGGAGCGCTGGTGCAGTGCGATGAGGTCGAGTTTCTGCTTGGGGTTCGCGCGCGCGATCACCGGCGCCGCGATCAGGGCGCGTTTTTCCGTCTCGGAGAGGCCTTCGATTTCTCGCAGTGAGCGCGCGTCGATGCAGAAAGCTGATACCTGTGCTTTGGGATCGATCAATCCCACCGCGCAGGCCACGGTTCGCGCCGTTGCGAGGTGGTCGCCCGTGACCATGACGACGCGAATGCCCGCAGTGCGGCAGGCGTCGATGGCTTCACGGACGCGTTCGCGCGGGGGATCGAGCAGGCCGAAGAGCGCGAGCAGAGTGAGATCCGCATAAGCGGAAGTGTCGGCGTGGGGGAGCGTGCGCGTTGCCACCGCCAGCACGCGCTCTCCCCGGGATGCCATGTCTTCGGCCTGCGCGAGCCAGTGCGCGCGGGTTTGTTCATCGAGTTGAAAGTCTCCCTCGCTGCTGCGCACCCGCGTGCAGCGCTCGAGCACGGCTTCCGGAGCTCCTTTCACAGCCGCCGTGATGGTGTCGTTGCCGTGTAGTGTGGCCATGAGCTTGAGCTCCGGATCGAAAGCGATCTCTTTGATTTCGGGAGCCTGCTGGAGCAACTCTGTCCGCTCGAGTCCGGCCTTGTGAGCCGCGACTAGGAGCGCCACTTCCGTGGGATCTCCCACGGCTTCGCCGCGAGCGCCCGCGCGCGGCGGGTGCAGTGTGGCGTTGTTGCAGAGTGCGGCTACGCGCAGCGCTTCTAGCAAGACGGGATCCGTGCGGGGATCGCTGCGCTTTCCGGCACGCTCGAAACTCCCGTTTATCTCCAACCCAGAGCCCCCGATGGTGATGAGACCGTTCGCGGTTCTTACTTCGACAGCGGTCATGCGGTTTTCAGTGAGAGTGCCCGTCTTATCCGCGAGGATGATGCTTGTCGATCCGAGGGTTTCGACGGCGCTGAGTTGCTCCACCAAGGCACGCTGGCGTGCCATACGCCACATGCCGCGTGCCAGCGCGACGGTCGCCACGATCGCCAGGCCTTCGGGGACCGTCGCCACCGCCAGGGCGATGGAGATTTCGATCGCAAGAAAGAGATCGCGTCCGCCGAGCAGTGAGGCCAGCGCGACGCCGGCGGTGATCGCGAGTGTCAGTGCGATCAGGCGGTGCCCCAAGGAGGCGAGGCGTTTTTCGAGCGGAGTGGTTTCGGGCTTCGCAGCAACGACGAGTGAGGAGATACGGCCGAGTGCCGTTTGCATACCGGTGGCGACCACGACGCCTTCGCCCGCTCCACGGGTGACGGCCGTGCCCTTGAAGAGTATGTTGGCCCGTTCCATCACCGGCGTGTCGGTAGCCAGAACTTCGATCCGCTTTGCAACCGGCAGCGATTCACCCGTGAGGGTCGATTCATCCACCTTTACTTTGGAGGCTTGCAGCAGGCGCAGGTCCGCCGTCAACACGTCGCCGCCTTCGAAGACCACGATGTCGCCCGGCACCAGATCTTCGGCGGGCACGCGTTGTACCCGGCTGGCGCGGCGGAGCGTGGTGGTCGCCCGCCCGAGTTCTCGCAGCGCTTCCATGGAGCGCACGGCATGGCGCTCCGTCGCGTACCCGATCGCGGCGTTGATCACAATCACGGCCGCGATTGCCAGACCTTCGATCCGCTCGCCGAAAGCGAAGGCCACGAGGGCAGCCGCCGCGAGCAGCGCGACGAGCAGGCTCGCGAATTGATCGAAGAGGATGCGCCACGAACTGCGGCGGCGTTTTTCTTGGATGAGGTTGGGTCCGTGCAGTCGGCGCCGCGCGCGCACTTCCTGCTCGCTCAAACCGAGTGCGGGGTCCACGCGCAGCGCGGCGATGACGGCTTCGGCACCGGCGGCCCAGGGCGCCTGTAACTCACCGGTGGGGGTGGTTGCCTTGCGCGGAGGCGAGGACTCTTTTATGTCGGCGCTCATCCTCGAGTTGGCGTTCCTGTCTCGCGGTTTCCGGTTTGCTAGAAATAGCAGACGGAGTTGGTTCCGGCCCGCTGGTGTGCCGGACCCTATCGTAGATTGGAAGCGCGCTCGATCGGCGCAGGGAGAATTTTACTAGGGGCAGAAGATTTGTTGTGAATCGCTACACACGAAAATGGAGACGGACTTTTCCGTTTCCAAAATGCCGTCACTGGCACGCAGCGTGAAGGCGTAGAAGCCCTGCTGCTCCTTAGGAGACAGAGCCCACTCGAATTCCCATTTTTTAGTGTTCGTGTTCCACTTCACGCTGGGAGTCGAGAGTCGAGGGGAAGGTGTGATCCCGCCCAAGGAAACTTCCACGGAGTCTCCGTCCGGATCCGAGACCTGCACTTCGAAGCGGAGTATCTCTCCTGGAGCGGCGGATTGACTCGCGGGCACCGTGAGTACCGGCGCGCGGTCGACGGCGATGCGAACCGTATTGCTGGTCGGCAGGCTCAATTGGTCCGTGGCGCTAAACGTTGCAAAGAACTCTTTGTGCGTGCCGGGGGGAGGTGTCCAACGGAAGATGCCGCTGGATGCATCAAAAGTAGCCCCAGGAAAGTCGTTCAAATTGAGTGTGCTCAAGAAAACTTCGTCCCCGTTCGGATCCCAGGCCGCCACTCGAAATTCTAGTGTTTCTCCGAGCGGGACGACTTGGGTCGCTAGAGAGTGCAATAGCGGAGCCTCGTTCTCGACGTTCGTCGAAGAGTCATAGGGATCGGTGATGGTGGGTGCCGTGGCGGATCCGAGCAGCGCAGACTTGAGGAAATTGGCGCGCTGCTGCCGGGCAGCCGGTGCAAGATAGGCGCAAGAATGCCCTGAGTTGTTACGCTCGCACCCGGGGCTCGGAGGAACTCCAGGGGCTTCATCGGGAACGAACTGATAGAACGCTGCCGTGGTTGCTGTGTCGATGTTTCCGGACAGCGGTCCTTTCTGCGCTACGAGGAAGGGGACTTCCCGCTGCACTGGTTCCAGATGAGGAATCGGGCCGACCTGCCAGGCCGATGACTCCGTCCCGTGGTTGGGGACTTGGGGGTCATAGAGGCCCTCGACGATCAAGATACTCGGCTTGGTTTTGCTGGTGCTTCCCCCGGCGACCGGCACCGGAAGCGGCTCGCGGTACAAAAAGCGGCCCAGGTTGTGGGACTCCTGCCGGTCGAAAATGGTCTGAAAGAGAGAGAGAGCAGTGAGAATCTCCGTGGGGTGAAAATCCGGAAGGAACTGGCGAAAACCAACTTCTGGATCGAGAAAAACGTCTGGTAGTTGATGCAGCAACGTTTCAGCGAGGGGTGCGCTGCCCACCACCAGCGCTGCCGCCTTGATCTCCGGTGCGAACGGCAGCAGGCCGGGACCATGAAAGGCGCCTTGACTTACCCCCACGTAGCCGAAGGGGCTTGATCGCGTGAGGTGATCGACAACCCGAAAAGGCCCTTTTCCTCCGCAGGTTACTCCGCTCAAGGCGCTGTTCAGCTTTCGGAGTGCGTATAAAAAAGAGATCTGGTCCGCGTTGGTCTGCGTCCAAACGTCTGGCAATTTGGAGCGTTGCAGCAGGTGGAGAAAAATCCCGAAGGTTTGAATCCGAGGATCCTCTCCATATGTCTCAACAATCTCGTCCCTGAAACCCGCCACCGCGAAGCCGCTTTTCGCCAGATGTAGCCCCGCCTCGTTGACGGCTTCGTCAGTGCGGGGTGGATTGCCGTGTTGATAAAGGATCAAAGGGATAGGGTTGCCACCGACGGGATTGCCACCGGCGTCCGCGCTGGGCATGGCGATCACGAAGTCCTTGGACCGGGTTTTTGCGTAGGGGCGCAGCAAACCATTTGCATCGCGGGCGAAATTGGGATTATTCTGCGCGTCTATCCGCCAATCCGGAGCATCCCAGCTTCCGCGCAGCACCGCCACGATGTCGGAGGACGGGCCCGCTTCACACGTGTTGATCCGAATCTGGAGATTTGAATTCAACACCTGTTGTTTTACAGCCAAGAGATCCTGCGGAATTCCCGACGTCGTGCGCACGGAGATGCGCAGTGCCAGGGCAATATCCTCGCGCGGAATTGGAGGAGAGACCTTTTGGGCATCTTCTAGCAGGGGAAAGACCTCCGTGATAAGAGAGCGCGCTCTCGTAACGGCTTCTGTTTGTCCGGGAGCGTTCGGATCGACGACGGCGCGGAAGAAGGGTGATGGAGCAAGCGTCTCCTTCGAAGCCAAGAGCACCCGCTTGGTCACGATCAGCGCGTAACGGCCGCCCGGCTCAAGCGGGTAGGCGGGGAAGATCAAGAGGTTGTGTACTTTCTCGGTGCTGTTCAACCCTTGGGATTCATAGGTATCGGCTTTGAAGGGGATACGGCTCGAAAAAGTGGGGCTATCGCGGTCGACGTCCAAGAGAACGATCGATGCTTCTGGTTTCAGCGATTCCGCGGGCGTGGTTGGAATAGAAATCGGATCGACGGCGTCGGGCAGCTCCAACGTAAAATGTGCGACGGGGCTAAAGCCGTCGAGCTCATTTGTTTCCTTGCGCAGCGCCTTGAATACGCGCTCGACGGTAAGGGCGCCAGCAGGGGCGCTGTCCTCTCCCCTGCGATGGCAGGGGACAGCGAGCTTCAGCCCCGTTGTTGTCGCGTTCTCCGCGGTGAAGAAATCATCCGGAAAAGGATCGAGCCGTGCGGATTCGTTGCAGTTATAGGGTTGGTCGCGGTCGTAAGCGAGTTCCACGGGAGCCCCTGCGCTCGACACCTGGAAATTCAAGCTCACTGGAGTGGATTTGGATTCCTCGAGCCAGCGCAGAGAACAATCCCGTCCCGATGGTAGCTCTAGTTTCGGGTTGATGACGATCTGTTCCGGATCGACGCGGTGAATGTCGATTTTTTGCGGCTCTGTCTCAACGCCGCTTTGGCAAAATAGCTCGAAGCCGCCCTCGGCGAAGGCCGGCAACTCGTCGTCCCTCGCCGGGTCTCGATTGAAGTCCAGCCAGATCCATTCCGTGCGCGGCACGTCTTTTGCGCCGTTCGCGGGTGAGCTCGCCGCGAGCGCCGGTTTCCGGGCCGGCGCGGTGAATAGCCGAGTGTCGCGCTCGGGCTTCTCCACTCCCGACGTTTGGAAGTTTGCTGTTGCCGTAATGGTATGACGACCCGGTGCGAGATTTTGAACTTCGAAAGCGGCCTCGGAAAGTGAGGGACGTATTGGTGCGATCGTTGCTTGATCGAGTTGAGCTTGCAGCGAGCCGTTCAGGTAGCCCGAGCCGAGAAGTACCTGGAACGTGATCGGCCCTATGCCGATCTTCGGTTCCGTGATTCTTACAGGTTGCTCGTTGCAGGCGATGGACGTCAGCAGTGACGCCACAAGCAGAATGGCTTGCCGGAAACAGCGCAGCATAAGGGCATCCTTTAGATCCGATCAGCCTTCGTATTGGCCGCTGGCATTGGGAGACCATGGCCCAAGGAATCGCAGTTTAACACGCAGCCCACAGGCCGGGAACGACAATTTAACACCGTTTGTACGCTGGCTGAATAGCTTCAGATAAAGCACGAGCCCGCTGCCGGGGTTTTTCCTGACTTTTCGCGGCTTTCCGAAAAGGGCGTGGATTTCCGCTCGGATCGAGGGGCCGGCTGCCGTCGTTCTGCGTTCAACCTGCCGGCTTCGCGTGCCGCAAAGACGGTGGATGGCCAACTTTTCTATGGCTCAGTTCGGGTGTTTGTCGCTGGCGGCGGCCTTCCTGTTGCTGTCGGGAGGTTGCCGCACACTGCCGGCCGACGGAGCAGTTCGCCAATACCTAGCTATTTCCGGTCAGCGCGATCTCTGGAGCTCCAAGATCGAGAGCTGGCAGAAACGCCAGAAGGAAGCGTCGTCGGTCCAAGCATCCATCGCTGCGGTTTCCGGCGCACCGCTGCCGGAGGCGGTATCGGCGAGCCCTGCGTTCCCGGGGCTCTTAGACGAATACAAGGCGTATCGCGCGGAGCGCAGGCGCGCCCTCGTGCGCGATCTCGTGACCTGGATCCAGCAGCAGTCGGAGGATCGCTACATCGCCGACGGCGCGATCGATCACTGGGCTACGTTTGAAGAAACGCTCCAGCGCGGCGGGGACGATTGCGATGGCCTCGAGTTGCTCGCGTACCGCTATCTGCGCGATTTAGGTTTCAGCGAAGAGGAGGTTTTCCGCGCCATCATCTACCGTCCCTCGGATGCTCAACATCACATGGTGACGCTCTGGTTTGAAGACGAGAATGATCCCTGGGTGATCGATCCGACGAGCACCGCCGCCCACCGTTTGGTGCGCATGTCCGAGCTGCCCAACTGGGTTCCCCTGAAACTGTTCAGCGAAGACGCGGAGTACACGGTGCGCCAGCTTGGCCCAGAAAAAGTTCCGACTACCATGACGGGCGTATTGCGTTCTCGTTCTGCGCGTAGCGATAAAGCTGGGTTTCAGCGGCGAGGCCGGTAAGAGCTCCTAGCTGATGGCCGAGTTCAAATTCACGCTCAAGCTCTCCGAGGCGGATCTGCGTTACCTGCGGCGAGCGCTCCAGGAAGCGGCGGCCTGGGCTGAACATACCAACAGCGAAAAAATTCTCGACGCGGCGTTTGAATTTTCGGCGCGCGCCCGCGCGGAAGGAGCGCCGGAATTCGCCCTGCGCCGCCTCGAGACGTTGGAGGCCATCGCGACATTGTTGCGCGATCGCGAGTATCCACTGCCGGCCGCAGCGCGCGGGAAGCTTTTGCGCACGTTGGCTTACTTCGCACACAGTGCCCGGCGCTCGGCCGTGCTCGGCTTTCTCGAGGACGCCGTCGTCATCGAAATCGCCTCGGCGGAGTTTCAGGATGAGATCAAGGGCTACGAGGAATTCTGTCGCTTTCGGGGAAACGCCGTTCAGCGCTACGCGGCGGAGAGTCGCCAGGCGGAGCTCGAGCGCGCTCTTTCGCGCAAGCGAAAACAGATTCGCGCGCGATTACAGGCCCGCCGGCAGCAGCGCGACGGCGGCGCCCGCCCCCGCAACTTACTCTTTCGCTTCTGGTGAGTTCGCTTTGATCCGATAAACTCCGGCGGTCCGGTCAGGAACGCTTGGGCAAGATCGAAGCTCCTCGCAGATTCGTTTAGCTCGTCGCTTCGATCTTGCCCAAGCGTTCCTGACCGGAGGGGCGCGCGAATTTTCGAATCTCCGTAGGGGGCAAGAGAGTTTGGACACGGAAACCGCTGTTCAGCAGCGCTACAGCGCCGCGGCTCGCGCGCACGTCGCACCGCCACCCGCGCGAAGGCACGGGCGAAGCTTACGCGGAGACGCGGCAGTCCTGCGCTTCCGGCTCGAATTGCTGTTGACCCGTCTTCACCCGCGTTTCTCGTCAGAGCTATGCGACCGCGGTAGCAGTTTGGTGAGAAATGCAACTTGAGAACGTGCGGGCGTCAATGCCCAGCGCCACGCGCGAGTCCTCTTTCGACGCAACACTGCGGAGCCATGGCCTCGCTGCTCCCCTGCGGCGGAGGCGCATCACGACGCTTCAGCTCAACGTCGGCCGCAAGTGCAACCAGGCCTGCCACCACTGCCACGTGGACGCGGGGCCCAGCCGCACGGAGAAGATCAGCGAGGCGACACTCTTGCGCGTGCTGAAACTGCTCCGACGCAATCCCGAAGTGGAGCTGCTCGATATCACCGGCGGCGCGCCGGAATTGTCCGAACATTTTCGCAGCGCGGTGCGCGAGGCGCGCGCTCTTGGGCGCCGCGTGATCGACCGCTGCAATCTGACTGTCTTCTTCGTGCCGGGGCAGGAAGACACACCGGAATTTTTGGTCGAGCAAGGCGTGGAGATCGTTGCATCGCTGCCGTGTTACACGAAGGAAAACGTCGAGCAACAGCGCGGGCGGGGCGTATTTGATCAGAGCATCGCCGCGTTGAAGCGCCTGAATCAGCTTGGCTTCGGGATGCCGGGCTCGCCGCTTCAACTCACCTTGGTCTACAACCCGCTGGGTGCGTTCTTGCCGCCTCCACAGCGTCAGCTCGAAGAGCGCTACCGCTCGGAGTTGCGCGAGCTGTTCGGGATCGAGTTTCACCACCTCGCCACGATTACCAATATGCCGATCAAGCGCTTCGCCAACGATCTCATTCGCAGCGGGCGCTGGGATGAATACATGTCCCTCTTGGTGAACCACTTCAACCCGGCCACGCTGGCGGGGCTCATGTGCCGCGATCTGCTCTCGGTGGCCTACGACGGCCGCCTTTACGACTGTGATTTCAACCAGATGCTCGAGCTGCCGGTCCCGGGAGCCGCGCGCAGCATTTGGGAGGTCGACGACCTGAGCGCTTGGGAGGGAGCCGCGATTGCTACCGGGTCGCATTGTTTCGGCTGCACGGCGGGCGCGGGCTCGAGCTGCGGCGGCGCGCTGGTCTGAAAATTGCGGCGAGTTTCTTTTTCGTTGTAAAGCTTACGTGAGATAGAACGCTACTTTTCACACGGCAGGGCCGCAGGGTTTAGCTTGCTCACTATGAGCCGGCCGATTTCTTGGCTGAGGCGGGGGAAGTAACGCTTGAGGTGATACATACCCCACGCTTCAGGAGAGACGGGAACGACGGCTCTGTTGCGAGTGATCGCGCTTACGATCGCCTTTGCAACTTTTTCAGGCGTGTAATTTCTTCGACGATAGAGAGAAGCGAACCGGTCACGAGTTGCGTCTGAATCGGCCGCACCAGGGAAGCGAGTATTCGCGATGATATTCGTACGAATCGCCCCCGGGCAGATGGCCGAGACTCCGATTCCGTGCTCGCGCAGCTCCGCTCGCAGCGATTCTGCGAAGCCGAGTACGGCGAATTTCGTCGTGACGTAACCGAGTAAATGGGCTGCTCCGAAATAACCGAGCACGGAAGCTACGTTTACAATGTGTCCTCCGCGCTTGTTTTCGAGCATTTTAGGGACAAAAAGATGGCAGCCGTAAATGACACCCCAAAGATTGATGGAGACAATCCACTGCCAGTTCTCTAAGGAAGTGTCGAGGATACCTCCCGTTAGGCCGACGCCCGCGTTGTTCACCAGGATATCGACGGCCGGTATCTGGTGATGGACGGCAGCAGCGAAGTCTGTCATCTCTTTGAGGTTCGAAACGTCTACTTGCTCGGCCAGCAAACAGCGCGACTTCTTCGAGATCTCGATTGCGACACTTTGGAGTGCGCTTTTGTCAATGTCACATAGAATCAGTTGTGCGCCCGCCTGCGCAAGCTCATGCGCGGTCGCGCGTCCGATCCCACTGGCAGCGCCGGTAACGAGTGCCACGCGGCCTGCTAGATTGCGTAGACGTTTGATCTTATGCGGCACAAGAGGCGCTTTGCGGGTTTGTCTGTGCGTTGGAGCGTTGTCGTAGACGCGAGGCATTAACCAGCGTTCCAGCATTGGCAGGCGAGGAGCTATGCGTCTCAAAGCACGCGTCTGCCGCAATAGCGCGTGAGGGTCCTGCAGGACCGAGTGCTGTGGTTTTCCGCCCAGCCGCTGCAACAGGGCGCCCACAGGTTGTTCCATGCTTTCCTGGGCTTTGATGACGGCGGCAACGGCTTCGGCTCCCGCGCTGACGAGAGGACCCGCCCCGTAGCGCGGCTGGAGAAAACCGAACATGTAAAGGTGTCGACGCGTTGGATGGAAGACACCGCCTACGAGCTGGGGAATTCCTTCGCGAAAACGCACCACGTTATCTGAAAGGAAGGGAACTCCGCTGTGGAAACCCGTAGCGCAGACCACAAGGTCAAAGCACTCACTACTGCCGTCGACGAAGTAAACGCGTTCACCTTCAAAGTGAGAGACGTCTGGGTGCGGAGTGATACGTCCATGTTTTAAGTGTTCGAGTAGTTGCGAGTTTAGAGTGGGGTGATGTTCGAAGATACGATGATCGGGATGTGGCAGGTTGTAGTTCTCGTAACGCCCGACAACGATCTTTAGTAACGTGCGGAGTAGCCAACGTTGTGTCCATACGGGAAGCCAGGGCTTGAGAAATTCGATCATGGGAATACCGAACATCGTTTTCGGCATGAACCAATAGCCGCGTCGCATGCTGATGTGAGAAGTTTTGGAAAAGCGCGCCGCCTCGGAGGCGATGTCGCAAGCGGAGTTACCGCCACCGATGACGAGTACTCGTTTGCCCGTGAGAATGTCCGGCCGTTTGTAGTCTTTGGAGTGAACCATTTCACCAGTAAAAGTGCCTGGGTAAGCAGGCCAACGCTTGTCCCAGTGGTGTCCAGTGGCAACCAGTACGCCGCGATAACGTCTTGCCTCGCCACTTTCAAGCGACACGGACCAGTATGGAATCGTAGGCCTTACCTCGGTAACGCGGGTATTGAACTCAATGTGTTTCCGGATATCCCAGTGATCCGCATAGGCGTTTAAATAACGCAGCATTTGAGCAGCGCTGGGGAAATCTGGGTAGACATCAGGCATAGGCCAGTCGCTGTACGAAGTGGTTTTTCGAGAAGAAATGACGTGAGCGGTCTCATACACGCCGTGGTACCAGTTGCCGCCGATTTCAGCGTCTGCCTCTAAGCAATCGAATGGAATCGACTGGCGCTTCAAGGCTGCCGCGAGTCCCAAGCCACAAAAACCGGCGCCGATAATGGCGAAGCGGTCGCTTCGCTCCTGAGCTGGTTGTATTTCTGCTGCTGTATTTTCCATCGGTAGCTCCGGTTTTTTTGCGGCGGCTCAGATTCCAATGCCCAAGTAGGTTCTGAGACCCACCGCGGTCGGTTGCGTAAACCATCCGTTCTTGAATCCGAAAAAGATACCTGTGAAAGTCATCGTCACTGTTGCGATGAACCAGCAGCTTGCGAAGGGGAGTTCGAGTAAGTGAAATGGCCGGCGCTGCTTCAAAGAATAGAAGTGGAATAACAACAGAAAATTCATCGGAATTATCAGGATTGCGGCACTGCCGGCCTCGGCATTTCCAAGGCCAAATAGGGTTCCTATCAGCAAACCAGAAATCAGGATCAGGCCCTTGTCGAACCGCGAAAGGTGACTGGCCGCTCGGTTGATCTCCAGCGTCACAATGAAGAACAAGAGGACGATGTAAGGAGGAAAGATCAGGAAATGGCCAAGGTATTCCTCCAAAAAATGGAGCGTGTGGTAAATTGATTCCCCCTCGCGGGAGACCGAGGTACCGGTGATATCGAACATATCCGCGATCAGTTGGCCCGCTGAATGAAGACCGGCCCCGAATGCTATCAGGAGCAGGAGCGCCAACGTAGGCAGCAGGAGCTTCTTTTCGTCCAGCAACCGCTGCTCTTGTTTCTTTCGCTCGTAGATGACCTTCGCCACCCATGCATTTCCGATCGCCATGAGCGCTATGAATGCCACCGGCTCGAGCGCGGCTTGGAACGTCAGGGGGGAGCCGTCGATCACGGGAATCTGCAAAAAATTGCCAAAGGCATAGAGGAAAAAGGCCAGGTAACAAAGCACCAGCAATACGATGGCCTGGGTTGTTTTGTGCACGATCGGGCCTTTCGCGTGCTCCGCGCGCCGTTTCGAGAGAGCGGATGCGCCTTCAGGTGCGCAGTGCTCGCCTACTCTCCTCATGCGGTGCGAGCGGTTAACATACCGACCGAAGGTATGTAACATACTATCGGTATGCAAGTCAAGAATAAGAAAACGGAGCAGGCCGAGAACACCCGCTGGACCCTACTAACGGTTGCCGGCGAGTTGTTCGCGGCGCGCGGTTACGCGGTCGTGCCGCTCGATGAGATTGTCCAGCGGGCAGAGCTCACCAAGGGGGCGCTCTATCACCACTTTGGCAGCAAGCAGGAGCTTTTTGCGGCGGTGCTGGAACACGTTCTCAAAGAAAGCGTGGATCGGATTCGGAATCTTTCGCTAGAGAAAACAGGCGAAAAAGAACGCAACTCTTGGAAGCGACTGCTTGCGTTGACAGAACTTTTCCTCGATTCCTTTCAGGATAGGGCGGTTCGCCAGATCGTTTGGGTGGATGGTCCGGCGGCTCTCGGGTGGGGTCGCTGGCATGCCATTGTGGCTAAATATGCGCGTTCCGAGATTCAAAATATCGTGGCGGTGATCGCGCAGAGCGGAGGCTTCGATGTCAAGCTCGCCGGGCCACTCGCGCAACTTTTCTTTGGAGCCGTTCAAGAGATGGGGCTCACCATTGCTCACGCAAAGGATCAGAAAGCCGCGCGTGCGGAATTGGGCTCCGCCCTGATTTGGATGCTCGAAGAATTGGTGTTGCGCCCCGTGAAGAAGGCGCCGGGGAAGAGCCGAATGTAGAAGAGCGCTTCGGGAGGGTCGAAGCGACGAGCTAAACGAATCTGCGAGGAGCTTCGACGCTCCTGAAGCGCTCTTTCGCGGAGAGTCGAGCGAATTTTCGAGTCGCTGTATTCTGGCTAATCCGGATTATTCATGAAGCGCCGTAGCGAGACCGCGGAGATGCCCGGAATGGTGGACGATTCCAGGATTCAGCACCGGAGGCTGACTTTCCAGTACGTCGAGGAGCCGAATCTTGAAATCGTTCGCCAGGTCGGGCAGATACGCGGTCGCAGTAGGCGCTTCATGAATAATCCGGGCTAAGCGCGGAAGGCGCGCTCGAGGCCCTCCAGCACCGCGCGCTCCTGTTTGGAGACCGTCTTGAGTCCGAGGTAACCGCCCGCCGTTTCAGCGACGGCGCGGGCGCGCTGCAGGAGATTGTCGCCGAGGCGGACCTTTTCTTCCGCGCCGAGGAACGCGCACAGCGCTGCCACGTATTCACCCCACGCCTCGATCAGCGCGGGAGCCGGCCGTGTACGCAGCCAGTTTTCGAGTAGTTCGTAACAGGGGCTGCCGGCTTCGACGCCGAGGTCGCGCGCGCCGGAGAGCACGGCGCGCCGCTCGTTGTCTGCGACGTTTCCGTCGGCCCACGCCACCTGAATGAGCGGGATCAAGGTCAGCGCCGCCAGCGTGTCGGCGCGCAAGCCCAGTTCGGCCAGGCGTTTCAGGACGGCGGGGTCGCGGATGCCGGATGCTTCGGCCATTGCCTCCGCCGCACCGCTCGTTTCCTGGGCCTGGCGCAGGCGCTGCTTCAGCGCTTCGTTCTGTTTGAGAAAAAACGCTTCTTCGAGGGAGCGGCCGCGTTCCGCGAGGGCGTCTTTCGTCATGCAGACCTCCGTGTGGGGCGGCAGTGTACGAGTTTTTGCGGGCCGAGCAATAACACAGCGGCTTTTTCCTTGCGCAACCCGTGCGTTTTCATGGCTGCGTTTCCAGTGCGTCTTTCTCACTAGGAGTCTGCTCCAAGATGGAGTGCGGCCGCAGCAAGTCTTGCTGAGGAAGCTGGGTTTGTTCCGGTGTTGTGCTTGCGGCGGCGCGCGCCCGCGCGTAGGTGGGCGCGCTTTCGGTCGCAGCGAGTGTGCTCACGATGCGGGCGATGAACGTCGCCACGCGCTGGATGCCGTCGTAGTTGAGGCGCTCTGCCGTGTCGTACGGCGTGTGGTAGTCGGCGTGGATGCCGGTGGAGGCGCTCAGGGTAGGAATCCCGGCGATGTCGAAGTAGAGAGCGTCCGTCGGAAGTGCGGGCAACTCCTGCCATGTGAGGTTCAAGCCGACCGGCGCGTTGCCGCGCTCGATCACGCGCGGCCAGTGCGGGCTCGAGCGGACGCCGTCCAAGAGCAGATGTTCTGCGAGGCGCCCTACGCCATCGAGGTTGAGGTAGGCGGCGAAGAGCGGCGCGGGGGCAGCCTGCACGATGCGGGTCCTTACGAAGTCGCTGGAACCGAGCAGGCCGAGTTCGTTTCCGGACCAGGCGGCGAAGAGAATGTCCTTTTCCAGTGTTAGCCGTCCCGCTTGCTGCTCTGTGCTTAGGAACTCCGCGATTTCGAGCAGGGCGGCGACTCCCGAAGCGTTGTCATCCGCGCCGCAGTGGATCTGTCCCTGTTCGGCTTCGCGCGCCGGCGCGTTGCTCACGAAGCCGCGCCCCAGGTGATCGAGGTGGGCGCCGAGAAGGATCGCACTGGCGGCATGCTGCTCGCTTTGTGCGGGCAGCCGCGCGAGCACGTTGTGCCCCCTTCTGCGTTCGCTGATGAGGTCGATCTCGGCTTCCAAGCGCACGCCGGAAAGCTCGAAGCCCGGCACTACTTCGCCGCCGTCCAAAGAATCCTGCAGCATTCGGAGCGAGCGGCCGGCGCTTTGCAGCAGCTTTTCACCGGCGGCGTCGCTCAAGCTCACGACGGCGAGGCCTGCCTGTTCCATAAGGGCGTCGGAGCGCAGAGGGACCAGTTCTTCGCGGACCTTGGTATTGGGGCCACTGATGACGATGAGCCCCAAGGCGCCGCGCTCCAGTGCGAGCAAGCTCTTGTGCCGCAAGGAAGAGTAGGGGTGCAGCCGTTGTTGCAGAGCTTTGGGGGCGCGTTCCGGTGTGTAGCGCAGCACGACGACCCATTTGTTTCTGACGTCGAGTTCTGCGTAGGCGTCGTAGGCGGGTTCTTGCCCGTCGCCGGGCGTCACGATGCCGTAACCCGCGAACGCGACGGGGCTTTCGGGCACGTGGCCGCGCCGGGAAAAGCTGAGGGGGCGCCAGTCCCGTCCCAACTCCCATTCTTGTGTACTTTGTGTAGCGCCGGGGGTTTGTGCAGCGCCGGCTGCGCGCAGTCTGAGTCGGTTTTGCAGACCGAGCGCGATGCCGGCTTCGAAAGCAAACGATTGCAGGAAGCCGCCGCCGTCGCCGGCGGGTTCGAGGCCGAGGTTGCGGAACACGGAGGCCACGTAGTCCGCGGCCCGCTCTTCGCCGTCGCTCGCCGTGAGTCGGCCGTCCATGCGTTCGGAAGTGAGCGCGGTGATGTGATCCAGGAGGTCGCCGTTGCGAATGGCGGAGCGCGGTGAGCTGGGAGTGTTCGCCGCGGAACGGGTGTCGGAAGTGTCGAGGGGATCTTTCGTCGGCAATTCCAGCAACCGGCGTGCTACAGCGTCGTTCCAGGTAGCGAGGAAAATCTGCGGCGGAGCGTCGCTGTCGGGCGCGCGGCTCCACGCCAGCGTGCCGCCATCCGGTGAGAAGACAGGCTCGCTGTCGAAGGCCGGGTGCTGCGTTACGCGCACGGCGTCGCGGCGTCCGCGCGCGTCGATGAGGAAAAGTTCGGAGTCAGCCGTGTCGCCGGAGCGGGCCGCAAAGATCACGTAATCGCCTGAGGGATGAAAGGACGGGTTCGCTGCGTCCGCGTGTAGCTGGGTGAGCTGACGGCGTTCTGAACCGTCTCTTTGCATGGAGAAGATCTCTGCACAGTTCTGTTTCGGGAGAAAACGCCGCCATACGATGTACTTTCCGTCGCGGCTGAAGGCGGGCTCGCCGTCGTAGCCCTCGCTGTCCGTCAAACGGCGCACGTCGCCGCCGTCCGCGCCCATGAGGTAGAGATCGAGGAAGAAAGCGGGGTCGGCGGCGAGTCGTTTGCGTTCGGAGGCTTTGAGGCGATCCGTATAAGCGTGGCGGTTCGAAGTGAAGACGATGGTTTTGCCGTCGGGCGACCACGCGCCCTCGCTGTCGTAACCGCGCGCCGCTCCGAGGCTGCTCAAAGTTTTGCTGGTGAGGTCGAGCATTTTCAGGTCCGCATCCGCATGGAGAGTTTTTGGAGTGCCCGGTTCCGTGCTGGAGAAGAGGACGTGTTTCTTGCTGGGGTGCAGGCGACCGACCTCGGCGGGCAGACGCCGCGTTTCACCGCTCTTAAGATCCATCCAGTAGAGGGAGAGGGTCGGCGCGTTGGGCTCTCGCTCGCTTTGAAAGAGTAACTGCGAGCCGTCGCCTCGAAAGGCGCTGGTGGAGGCGCGGCGCCCCGCGAAGGTGAGCTGGCGCATTTCGCTGAGCAACGGTTCTGCGCGCTTGTCGGAGCTTTTCGCCGTTGCCATCGCTTGTGGAGAGGCTCCGCAGGCGGCGAGGAACAGCGCGTACCAGAGCAGCCAGCCGAGACGGAAGCAGCACCCGCGCATGTCTCAGTCTCCCCCGTTCACTCGTGTCCGATCCCAGAAATTCGTTGCATCGATGAACGCCATCTGCAAGCACGGGCTTTGCACTACGTGTGGGGTCACCCTCCCAACGCTCGAAAAGTCCCCACGTGGTCTTGTGTATTCTACCCCTTGTCTCCTTTCCCAGGGTCGAACGGTGCCCCGTTTCACGCCCAGAACGAAATAGCCCTACTCAGAGACGTGGATCGGGTTGCAGCGTACCAGCAACAGGCGGTATTTCTGCTCGATCCGCTCGTGCAAACCCGCTGAAATCGCGGCGGCGGTTCATCTCGAAAGAGATATTACGGAAACCAGCTCGCGCAGGGTGTTGTGCAACCCGCGTCCGCAGCGCCCGCACACCACTCGACTTGAAGCTGTGAGCCCGTTGCGTAACAGCGATCGGTCCAGGGGTCGCCGCCAGATCCGAGATTCGGATCGCATTGATCAAAGCCACACTGGTAACAGCTCAAACCTTGGGGATTGCCGGCCGTACACTCACCACCGCTACTGGGGCAACCATCATTGGGAACATCTTGACACATCAGATTGTTATCCAGCGCGCCGGGGCACCCCGAAGCATTGCAGGCGTCGCCGGGTCTTGGACCGCTGCTTGTCGCTCCGCACACCGCAAAGTCGTCGACGACCAGGGCGGAGTAAACAGCAGGGTTCCACGCCTCCAGCATCACATGAAATGGATCGTTGAGGCTAAAGCCCGGTAGGTCGAATGCCTCGCTGTGAGCGACGCTCCAATTTTTCCCAAAGTCGAAAGACGTCTCGAAGAAAATCTGATTCTGCGCATTCGTACGAATGCGCAAGAGCGTCGCAATTCGCCCACCGGCTTCCGCATCGCGAATCGTACGCGCCCCCGTGACATCGATGCTGCCCGTGGCAGCGCCGCGCTTCCACTCGACGATCAACTGATACGGGCCCCAACTTTGTGTGTCGCGCCACAGATAAAAACGGTATGCCGCCGGTGTGCCGGAACCGCGGCTGCCGTTGCCGTTGTCGGTGTAACTCGGAACCAAAGCGATGCCACCGTAGCGCGTCGGTTGCGTTACCCGTACCTGCGCCGAGAGGTTGATCCCCGAGAACGCTGCTCGGGTCGCAACCCAACCCATTTCGCTGCCTTGCGCATCTAGGCGAAGTTCATGGTCTTCGATGCGGGTGCGATTGCCGCTGTTACTACCGATCGTCCAGACCGTCTGATCGATAGCCGAGCCAGAGAAATAATCGACTGCGGCGGGGTTGTTACACGGCGCCGGGTGAACCATGAACGCCACGTGCGTGCGATCGGAGCGGCCGCTTTGATCGGATACCGTGAGCTGAAACTCCATGGTGCTGGCCGTCGTCACGAAGGGCGCATCAAAGCGAAGATCGCTCTGGTTCGGATCGGAGAGGTTGACGGCGGCCGGTCCTGCGGTTTGCTGCCAGAAATAGGTCAGTCCGCCACTGGCTGCGTAGGAACGCCCACCGCTGAGCTCGACGTGTCCGCCCCCGCGCAGCTTCGCCGGTCCATCGGCCAGAGCTACGGGAGCGGCGTTTCCTGGGTCATCGCAACGCTCCAGCGCCCCAAACGCCAGCAACTGATTGCTCTCCGATCGGTAAACGGTTTGAATCCACGCATCGGAAGGATTGTGATCGTAAAAAGCAGTGTGATCGAGAAGACCTTCCCATTCGTTCGCTTGCGAATCTCCGTATTGGGTACCACAGTAGAAGTGAGAGCCAAAGGACCAACGGTTCATCGATCCATTGGAATTGACCAGTAACGCTTGCGAACTGGCAGTGTGGATGTCTTCGATTTTTTGTCCATCCAAGAAAAACGTCCTCAATTGCGCCGCGTCGTCCCAGCGCGAAGCCAACTGGTGCCAGCGGTCGCGTTCCACGAGATCGGAACTCACTTGCGTGAAGTAATCGGACAACATACCGCAGCTGCTGTTCCAACCGACGCGACCGTAATGAAAATCGAGTTTTCCGAACCTCGGCCACCAAACCAATGCCAAGCCGGTAAACCGACACGGTAGACTCGGATCTTCATTGCCCCGCTCATCGCGTTGCATACCGAGGACTCCGCGCACGCCGGCGTTGGGATTCCACGGCTCAAAGCTCGGCAGCAGCCAGATTCCGAACCCCCCTTTTTCCGCTGGCGCATAGGCCGCATGACCGTTCAGACAAATTCGGCTGTTGGGAGAACCTGACGGATTTTGATCCTCGGTGACCTCGTAACCCATGCGCACGCCGTATCCACGCGGCGTCTCGATGCCGAAGACGGGATTGAGCTCACCGCGGGCATCCAAATGATTGGGCGACGCGTCCAGGATCGGCGCGCCGAATGCCGAGTCGGAATCGAAGCGGTCGTTCAAATGGTAGACGGAGACGAGGTTAGGGTGGATGTACACTCTTCCCGGTTGCGAGCGGTCACTCGTTGCCCGATTACCGCTGTAGAGGTAGAACTTGCTGTTAGAGCCGGTTTGCAATTCTCTCAAATTGACCCACAGAGTCGAAGTTCCCGCCGTCGTCCAACGCTCGCGCGTGTAGGCAAGCTCTCGCCCTTGATCGTCGAAGAAGCGAAGTCCGCTGGCGTCATCTTGGATGTCCTGGTAGTCCCCGGTATTCTGGGAATTCAATTGAACCAGCACGACAAAGTTTTGCTCGGCGATCGAAGAATTCTGAACGGTGATGGGAATGCGGTGGCTCGAGTGGGGATCGTGCCAATCCGAGGGGCAGGCCGCTCCGGCTGGGCTACTGTGCAAGCCGACGCACAAGGCCATGAATACAAACAGGTACGGCAACGCGCCAAGTAGCACACGCTGTTCGGATCGCGTTTGCTTGGATTGGAACAAACACCGACCTCGTTGGAAAGTTTTCAACTCAATCGCTGAAGTTTCTGCCATCGGTGGCACCTTTCCACTCTGCTCAATCGCTCTACGGCTCCGTCGGAGGTCCTACATAAAAAGGCATTACGTTGTGGACGTGGTGCGTCACCGGCTCCTCGGCAGTGCAGTAATTACAGGGGACATTGAATTCGTGCACTCCGATGGAACGCAACATCAGAACGTGCCAACCGAGGCTGAGTTGGCTCGCTGTCGGATCGATGGTGACCTCGTGCCACGTCGTACTGGGATTGCTGACGGTCTTCAGTGCTGTCACGGCTTTGATGGGCTCAAACGGCCAGAGCAGATTCTGAAAAGTGTTGAACACGTTGTCGATCTTGGGGATTTCGTGTCCCAGACCGTCCCGCACGCCAACAATGCGCTGGCTCATCTCTCCGCCATCGTGATACGCCTGGTAGCGAACCGTGTGTGTTTGGTTGCTGGGTATAGGGAGCGTGGGAAGATTATCGACGATCAGACCGTGGGCGTCTTCGCCTTCGAACCAACTGTTTCCGATCACACAAGCCCCCGTGCAAGCCGCGTTGGAAACGACCTGCCGGTTGCCGCCATTATTGAGATAAAGCGGAATTATCGTTCCCGCCGTCCAACGCAAGTTGCCCGGTGTGATCTGAATGGTCCTGATGCTCAAATTGACCCAACCGTTGACAGGGGCCTGGGTTGTATCAATGAGGACGGGTACGTTGTACGCGCAGACATGGGGAACAAAGCGTAGATCTTGAGTGGGATTAAACGCGCAGGATTTGTCCACGGATGCGAGTCCTTGGAGTTGCCCGGTCGGGTAACGCAGTTCCCATTGCAGGGCTTGAATCTCGCTCGGGTTGTGGAAGGCCGTAAGCCGGACGTTCAAATTGAGCACTCCGGAAACCGCCCGTGCAAACGGCAGATCGACTGTGTTGTGGAGATGGCCGAAGCCGCGACTCGCGCCTTGCTCTCTGTTCCCGAGCGGCTTGTCTTTCGGCAGGATCCAGGCTTGCGTTTCAACCCGAACCCTGGCGGGATCAAAATCCGCGGGTAAGGTAACCTGCGCCTCGTGGAGGTCGTCATAATCGCCGCAACCGAGATCGAGAGGAAAATCGACGCGCCCATTGCCGTCGTTATCTTGGCCGTCGCGGCATTCCGGTGTCGCGGTATTTTCGGAAACACAAGCAGCAACCCCCAAACTGATAAGCGCGCTTACAAGTGCAATTCCCAGCACTCTCAGCATGGCATCCCGCTGTGAACAAAGTAGTTTGAGCAACCTGAACACGAATCCGCTCCAACCATCTCTACTGAGCAAATCGCCCGGTGGTGCAATGATCACCCGTCTTCGAGATTGAAATTACAGCCGAGGTAGTTACAAATTATTTACACAGCGTTATACCCGCCTGCTGTCCCCTGGGGGCGCCTCCAGCCGCTTCTTCCGCTACGGCACAAGGACCTTTTCTAAGTTCATCACGATGGGTGCTGGTTTCCGGGTTTCTGGGTAAACAGAGCGATCTTCGGCGGCGGAGGATGCTTCCGCTCGGTTGTGTCAATTGCTGGTTTGTAACAATCCGTAACACTGGCGCACGCCGAGGAGTCTAACGCAGGCTTTGCGCAACACGGGTTGCAAGATCAAAACGAACCTAAGAATTCCGCGGCGGATTTTCAGAAAATTGGCGAGACGATTACACCGCGGCGGCAGCGCGAAAACATCAACTCCGGTCCAAAAGTTTGCTTTGAGATTCAGGTAGGTGTTGTTCTCGTTCAAGAACGGTGTTATTCCTATCGGCCGCATTAGCAACTGAAGTGGAGTTGGAACATGCAGAAGCGGTATGTCGGTTCGTTGGGATGGATCGTGGTCGGCGTATGTTGGATCGCGCTCGCTTGCGACCCATCCCCTACTTCTCTTGGTGAATCGACAAGCGCTTACGCCTTCGATGAACTAATCGTCAAATTTCGATTCGGTGTGGTGCAGGCCAGCGAGCCCACAAAGCCGCATCGTGCCGGTGAAGCGGCGACGGTCGTTGATCCGCGGTCCGTCATTCAGAGCGCAGCATTGACAGAGCTGAATCGCAGCTTCGGTGTGACGCGCATGGAACCCCTTTTTGCCTGGACCGACCACCCGCTGCTGGACGACACATATCGACTATTCACACAGAAAGACGTCAACATCCAAGATGCCGTGGCGGCCTACGCCGAAAAGTCGGATCTTGTCGAGTACGCCCAGCCGAATTACGAGATCGAGCTGCACGGACTGCCCAACGATCCTTACGTTTCCACCTTGTTTTCGGGACAGGAACCATGGGAAGGCGATCACCGTGAATGGTCGATGCGGGGGTGGGGACAAGCGTATGAGGATCTTTGGGGACTAAAAAAGATCGAGGCACACAAGGCTTGGTCAATTCCACTCCAACAAGAGGCAGTTATCGCGGTGGTTGATACAGGCCTCGATTATACGCATCCCGATATCAAAGAAAACGTATGGGTCAATCCAGGAGAGGATTTGTGGTGCAGCGATTCGCAGTGTCCACCCCTGGCATCAGGACCAGAATTCCCCATCGGAGGCGACGGCCGCGTATGCAACTGCGACTTCAACCAGTACGATGACGACAACAACGGTTTCGAAGATGATGTGCGCGGCTGGGACTTCACGCCTCAGGTTGCCAGCAAGCCATCGGCGGACGGCGATCTTGTCGTCTGGGAGACGAGGGAAGAACTCGCAGTCTGGGATATTGCTCTGCACGATCGAGCCAACCATTTCGCGTTTCGAATTACTTCAGATCCGGAAAGCGATGGGTTTCCAGTGGTTTCAGGCAACTTGATTGTTTGGTCACGGGCGCCCCGCGGTTCTCTCGATTTTGATATCTTTGCTTGCACTTACGACGCAGCTTCGCGCGCGTGTGTGCCTTATCCTGCCTTTCGCCGCGAAGGTATGCAGACCAATCCTTCCGTATTCGGTAAGCGGATCCTATGGGTTGAGCACGCGGTTCCCCTACTCGTCAGCAAAGAAATTTGGCTCTGCGAATACAATTCCCTACGCCACTCGTGTGATTCTGCAAAAAGAATTGTACAGGCGAACAACAATATCTCCCATGCCGAGATATCTGGTGATCGGATCGTATGGTTCGAATACTACGTGGAAAATAATTTCAGAAAGTTGGACCTGTTTTATTGCACGTACGACCCCAGCGCAGGTTGCAACCCTCAGCGCATCGATAGTCCGGGTCCCTTTCCAAGGCACGGCGGATCGCTCTCGATTTCGGGAGACCTCGTTGTTTACAACTGCGGCGCCAGCGATGAGGACTATGGCATTTGCTTGTACGATTTTAAATCCTCCACCCGGCGTAGGATCGTCCCAGGTCCCGCTTCAGACCCGACAATCGATGGGTATAAAATCGCATGGATACGCGGGCCTGACTTCATTGATATGTTGATAGCGCCACCCAACCAGGGCCTTTCTTTTTGTGTCTATGATCGCGATACGGGTTCCTGCCCCGAAGAGTACCTCACAGAACAACAGGAGATTTTCAAATCAAAACCTGTTCTCGATGAAGATTGGATTGTATGGGTAGATAGCCGCTTCTTTAGCCTATGGGTGGAGAGAGAATTTGCAACATCTATTTTTCAGATGGATCTTGCAACGCGCATCGAGACCCCTCTCTCTTCCCTTGAAGATGCGGACCCCTCCGACTTTGACGGCCACGGAACTCATGTGGCGGGCACAGCCGCTGCGATAGGTAATAATGGACTAGGCGTAATCGGGGTTGCGCCAACGAACACGGTAATGGCGCTTAAGGGGATTACGGAAGGTCGAGGGCGCGTAAGCAACCTCGCAGAGGCTATTGTTTATGCGACTACCAACGGAGCCAATGTAATCAATAATAGTTGGGGATGCGGTTATTGTCCTTCCAATCCTATTGCAGAAAAAGCGGTTCGCTTTGCCCACGAACAGGGTGCCGTAGTGGTGTTTTCAGCGGGCAACGATGCAGATAATGTCCAAAATAGAAGCCCCCAGAACATGACAAATCCAAAACCAATCGTTGTAGCCGCTAGTATGCCCGATGATGCCCCTCATGCTTTCAGCAATTTCGGAGATCGTGTGGATGTTGTTGCACCAGGAGGAGGAGCGAGGAATGCACCGGCGCCGCCGACCTTTGCCCGGGATGCCAATATCTTATCGTTGCGAGCACACTATACAGGGGATCCGGTTCTCTGGGTTGGAAGGGACTACTTGCGTCTATGGGGAACTTCCATGGCAGCTCCACACGTCTCAAGCTTGGCGGCCTTGCTCCGGGCGCATTATCCGACCATAACCAACGAGGAAACCCGGCTGCGCATTCGGGACACGGCTGATCCCATCAACTACGTTGGGCCGAATTATTATGGTACTGGACGCATCAATGTCTGGCGGGCTCTTGGCTTCCCGCCCAATCGAATTGCAGCTTCGTGCGGTAAGGTCAACCAGCACACCGAAGACGGCGACTGGACCACCGATCTAAACGATCCCAGCTCAAACTGCGATGCGATTCCCGGTATGAATACACCGGAGGCGTATCAAACCACCCTCGCCTACTGCCGAAAGTTCTACCGCGACACGCAGCGGGTAGAAAAGTTCGAAATCGAGACGATCTACGATTGGAAGGTCCCAGGCAACCGCGGCAGCGTGACGAAAACGGCACAAACCTACGTGTGCAGGACAGATTAAACGCCATACCTCCCAGGCAACGTTCTCAAATCGGTTCCGCACGCGCCCCCTCACCCACTTTGTATCATGCTATCCCTGGTAGTACACGGCGTTTTTCCGCAGCCTGCTAGTCCCGATGTTTCAATTCTCTTCTGTTGAAGATAAGCGGCAACGGGATACTTCACGAAGAATTCGAGTTAAGCTCCGCCCAGCGAGGGAGCACGTCATGTCCGCCGCCGGTTGCATTTCCAGTTTGGAACGTCCTGCGCTCCTGGACCGCCTGGAGCAGGAGGTCTTCGATGTCGTCGTGATTGGCGGGGGCATCACGGGTGCGGGCGTCGCGCGGGAGGCGGCTCTGCGCGGCCTGCGCGTCGCACTGCTCGAGGCGCACGACTTCGCCGCGGGGACTTCCAGTCGTTCGTCCAAACTTATTCACGGCGGTCTGCGCTACCTCGCCATGGGCGACGTGGCGCTGGTGCGAAAGGCGGCACTGGAGCGCAAGCAAGTTTTTCGACTGGCTCCGCACTTGGCAGAGCGCCGTTGGATGGTGTTTCCGGCGCGCTCCTACTTCGGGCTCGTGAAAATGCGGGCCGGCATCACGACCTACGAAAAATTGGGCGAAGTCGCAGCGGAAGACCGGCACCGCAACTGGAACCGCGAGGCTCTGGAGCAAGAAGAGCCGTTGCTCAATCGCAAGCGTTACAAGTACGCGTGTGCCTACCGCGAATATCTGACCGACGACGCGCGCCTAGTGCTCGCGAACTTGCGCGACGCCGCGCGGCACGGCGCCTTGGCGATCAATTACGCGGCCGTTGACCGCATTCTCGTAGAAGCTGGACGCGCCTGTGGAGTGGAGGCGGAGTGCCGTGAGAGTGGGCGCCGCCTGCGGGTGCGCGCGCACTGCATCATCAACGCCGCCGGACCGTGGGTGGAGGCCGTACAGCGGCTGGAGGAACCCGCTGCGCGGCCGTTCCTGCACCTGTCGAAGGGGATTCACTTCGCGTTTCCGGCGAAGCGCGCGCCCCTGCGCAACATGCTGGCGCTCAACACCGACGACGGGCGCATCGTTTTCGTGATTCCTCGCGGCTCGGTCGTCTACGTGGGGACCACCGACACGACCTACACGCGCGGCTCGCAGCTTTGGCCGGAGGTCACGCGGGAGGATGTCGAGTATCTCTTGGCACCGCTCCATCGCGATCTCAACGTCGCGCCGCTGCGCCCCGAGGAGATCACATCGGCGTGGGCGGGACTGCGGCCGTTGATCGCCGAGCCCGGGAAACGGCCCAGCGATCTTTCGCGCCGCGATGAAATTTTGATCGGCCCCGCCAAGGTCGTCACCATCGCCGGCGGGAAGTTGACGGGCTACCGGCCCATGGCGAAAGCAGCCCTCGACAAAGTCGCCCAACTCTTCGAACTCGAGTTGGGGCCGCCGCACCGGGAAGAGCCGCCGCTGCCCGGTGGCGATTTTGCGGGAGAGATCCCCGGTCTGAGCCGATCTCTTAGCCGCGACTATGGTCTGCCGCCGGCATGCAGCGAGCGTTTGGCGCGTTCGTACGGCAGCGAGGCCGGTGAGGTGTTGAAGGGAGGGCAAGCCCCGCTCGTGGAGGGGGGATGTATCCTGCGCGGCGAAGTGACGTGGGCAGTGGAAGTAGAGGGCGCGCTCACCCTGGAGGACCTCCTTTACCGCCGCGTGCGTACGGCACTGTTCGATCCTGATTTCCGAGAGGCGCTCGTCGAACCCGCCGCCGACGAGATGGCCAAACTTCTGTCGTGGGCAGCCGCGCGCCGGCAGCAGGAGGTCGAGCAGGTGCGCGCTCGCCTGAGATCCGATCTGAGCTTCCTTTCCGAAACGGGCTGACCTTAAAGGCACGCCCATTGGCACGCAAAACTGTAAAAGGCTGCCCGGAGAGACATGGCCGGCCTTTTTTCCGGCTTCCCTTTCATGATGGGGACTTGTCCTTACCAAGATGCCCCAGGGGATATCAAGCTCAGGAATCGTCCTATAAATAACTTTGTATTCCCCGTAAATAGCTCTAAAGGGCGCGATCTCTGTTCCCGATACAGTCCAAAATTGAGGGGTTATAGCTACGGAGAGAACCATGAGAGAGCTTCATCGTAGATTTCTAGCGACTTGCCTCGTTTCCCTCTTGTGCGGCGCGTATGCGCAGGCTGCTGAGAAAGTTGACGCGAATAGCGCGTTGCAGTTCGAGACGAACGGCAAACAACTTCAAGGTAAACAAACCCAAGGAGTCGTCAGGCAGGGCAAGCAAATCCAAGGGACGGTAAGGCAGGGAAAACAAAAACAAGGGGAAACGCCCCAGGGTAAACAAATCCAAGGGGCAGTCAGACAGGGCAAACAAAGCCAGGGACGAGTACACCAAGGGAAAGGTCTCCAAGGCAAACAAGTTCAAGCGAGGACACGCCAGGGTTATCAAAAGCAAGGAAAAGTTCACCAGGGAAAAGTCAGCCAAGGACCCGTCAGGCAAGGACCCATCAGACAGGGAAAAGGCAGCCAGGGTTCGTCTTCTCAAGGAGAGGCGACGTCGGCGGAAGGCGCGACGCAGTCGTTCTTCCTCCCCGGGACGGCTCTCGTAGGTAGCCAACTCCTACTCACGGAGGGTGAACCCTCTTCTAAATAGCGACAGGAGGGGTGCACACGGCAATGAAAAGCTACCTGGGGGCCGTGTCGCTCCTGCTCGTCACCACGGCGTGTTTCGCGCTGACGGGCGGCGAGACGGACCGCACGCGAGTTCTACTAGAACAAAAGAGTCCCTCTCGATCGCAGGCAGCGATCCAAGGCGCGACCCTCGCTGCAACGGACACCGAGGGCAGCTCCCTCACACTTCAGGTACGCGACGTTGAACTCGATCCCAAAGACACGGAGGGGGACGTATACCTGTACACCCTCTATTTCTACGATGCGGAGCAAGACAGTTGGGAGAACTACTGCCTGCCCGATGCCATGGGTGTGGCCAAGGCGATTCCTCTTCACGGCCAATGGGATGCTACTGGCGCCTATCTCGATGATCCGTCCTTGATTACTTTCGCGTGTACGAGCGGCGTGCTCGCGAAATGTGTTCGTTGGGGTTACAAGCCGTGGAAGAATCTGAAAGGCGAGTCTCTCCGCCCTTATCACCAGACGTGCGTGCGAATGGCGCGGGCCGATTACTGTGGGGACGGGGAAAGTCACACCCGCGATGGAACGGTGATCGACGTCTATGACCTCATTGGGATCCAGAAGCCCTCGGGAGATGCGCAAATGGTTTTTGAGGCCGGCTGGGATGAGCACGGTGCGACGTATCTCAACCACGCCCGCTGGTTTGAGAGCGTAGAAGAGATTGCGCGCGCCTGTCCTGGCAAGTTCAGTTACGGTCAGCTTCATCCTGAAGCCAGTTTTGTGCCGGAACAAATCGTCGAGAAATTTCCTACGACAAAGCTCTTCAATGGCTCGCTCCTGCGGGTGGACGGTTCCTCGGCCGGATTCTTCTAGTCGATGGATTTTGTAAAAAAATTCCCTTGTAGCGCAAGGCTCAAGCGTTCTTCCCAGAAAGTCGATCAGATTCCCAACGATTTCGTCCGCGGTGGAGTCTCATTACCGCGTATGGCCTTGAGTTTTGGGGGGAGTCCATGTTTTTTCCTGTTCGCAGGCTGGGCTTGAGCATCTTCATTGCCAGCTTCGCCCTTTCAGAAGCGCATGCCATCGAAGATACCTACGAGGTGGGATCCGATTCCGTCGTCTTTAGCGAGACCATTCACGTGGGAACGGAGAACTACCGCAAGCGTATCGAGAGCTTGGGTGTGGGAGCGCACCACTTTTCGCCGGCGTACTCCGCTGGCCGGGACATGCCTTTTTGGGACCGCGTGAACGAACAAGCACCGACTCCCGAGTTCTTTCTGCGGAGTCTGGTACGGGTTCCCAAGCATCTCATCTGGGACACGCCCGGCAATATGGGCAAGACGCTGAAGGATAATTACATCGACACGTGGAGCGAAAGCGATGGCGCTCTCGCCGTGGGGTCCGATCTTTTGAAGGGCATTCCCAATACGCTGATGGTGGGTGTCAATGGTGTTTGGGATACCGCGACGAATCTCTACACCGATCTGTATCAGCCTCTCCTGGGAGTCGTGATTTTGTGGCCGCTGCGCTTTGCAACGGGGCTTCTGAAAGAACCCGCTCCCGCTGTCTATACCGTGGTGGATGCACCCGTGAAAGCGCTGTGGTCGTTCGCGCTCTCGTTCAGGAAAACTCTCACGACATTGGGAGATCAGACGCAGAAGCTTCTCAATTTCAGCTATCGCAGTGTGACGGACCCGTTTGATATCTCTGATCATGCCGAGCGCTACTGGGGCACGGGCGGCCAGTCCTCAGGCGACTAAGAGCCGATCCCAAAATCCCGGACCGAGTCCGGCGCAGGGATCCGCGAGGCTCGCAAGGAGCGAAATCGCAGGCATAGCCCAGAGCACTATGGTGAGATTGAGCGACGCCGCGAGCCGCGTGAAGAACCAGCCGGGCGATGGGAGTGGATTTTGGGATCGGTTCTTAGGCTCATTTCAATCGCGCACTCCTGAGAGTGGAGGTTGCTTTGGCGGGGTCTGCTCAGCAAAAAAAAGTTTCATAAATGTTTTTTTGAAATCCGAGGAATTTGACAATGAATGAGCAGCTTTGAAACTCCTGCCGTATGATGGTGCGTTGAGCGCAAGCTCTGAGGAGAGGATCCGTATGCGAAAGAGCCATTACACCGCAATTCTCGAAAAAGAAGGCGACGGCTACGTCGCTCTGTGCCCCGAGCTCGATGTGGCCAGCCAGGGTGCCACCGTTGAAGAGGCGACTGCAAACTTGAAGGAGGCCGTCGAACTCTTTCTTGAAAGCGCAGATCCTGAAGAAATTCAACAGCGCCTCCACGGCGGAATCTTCGTGACGCAATTCGAAGCCCACGCGGCGCATGGCTAAACTGCGCACCCTCTCGGGTCGTGAGGTGTGCCGTATTCTCGAGGTACACGGATTCGTCGAGGTGCGGCGGCGCGGCAGTCACGTTGTGATGCAGCGACGCACAGAAGCGGGAACAACCATCACCGTTCCAGTACCAATTCATTCAGAACTCAAGATCGGGACGCTGCGTTCCATCATCCGCCAAAGTGGACTCTCCCGTTCTGTCTTCGAATCGTAAGAGCGATGCAAGAAAACGCTCACACGGCTGCGCAATGCTCGAAGAAATTCGCCGCGTGGAAGCAACACTTTCGCGTCTGACGCAAGAGCAACAGCACAACGAAGCAAAATTGGCCGAACTTCGCGCGGAGCTTGCTGCTCTTGATCAAGAAACACCGGCCTCACCGATCACCGCCCTGCCATCCTTCGTTCCGATAACGCCAGAAGAAAAGGTCGCTCTGTTCCAAAGTCTCTTTCGCGGCCGGGGCGACGTGTACCCGAAACTCTGGGTTAACGAGAGGAAGGGCCGAAAAGGGTATGCTCCCGCCTGCGCCAACGAATGGGTGCGCGGCGTCTGCGAAAAGCCGCGCATAAAATGCGGCGAATGCCCCAATCAAGCGTTTCTACCCGTCACTGCGGAGGTGATTTTTAACCATCTCCAGGGACGACATGTGATCGGCGTTTATCCGCTGCTCGAGGACGAGACGTGTTGGCTATTGGCCATCGATTTCGACAAGGCGTCCTGGCGCGAGGATGTGCTCGCTTTTGCCGAAACCTGCCGTGCTGCGGGCGTGCAGGCTTCCGTAGAGCGCTCTCGCTCCGGCGACGGAGCCCATGTCTGGTTTTTCTTCGCCGCATTGGTGCCAGCCAGCATTGCTCGCAGAATGGGCTGTGGGCTCCTCACCGAAACGATGGTGCGGCACCACGCACTCTCCATGGAATCCTACGACCGCCTGTTCCCGAGTCAGGATACTCTGCCCCGCGGTGGCTTCGGCAACCTGATCGCCCTGCCGCTGCAATACGCCGCGCGGCAGCAGGGCAACACCGTGTTCCTCGACGAGCATCTGAATCCCCATGCGGACCAGTGGGCTTTCCTCGCTTCCGTTCCACGTTTGGATCCGGCACAAGTCGAATCCATCGCCCATGAGGCTGGCCGTCAAGGGCGAATCCTCGGCATACGCCGTGGGGAGGATTTTGAAGAAACCAAAAATGGAGCACCGTGGGAATGTTCCCCGTCAAAACAACGACATCGGCTGCCGATCCACGAACCACTCCCCTCGAAGATCCGCGCGGTGCTGTGCCAGCGTTTGTTCGTGGAGAAAACCGGTCTGCCGTCTCCTCTCCTGAATCAGATCAAGCGCCTCGCCGCCTTTCAGAACCCCGAGTTTTACAAACGGCAGCGCATGCGCCTCTCCACCGTCCTGACACCGCGCGTGATCGCGTGCGCCGAAGAATTGCCCGAGCACATTGCACTCCCGCGCGGCTGCCTTCCTGACTTCCCAAGAGCTGGGTTCAAGCCATCGGCTTTAGCCGATTTGCTTTTAGCATGTAGCATGGAGTCCCGAGGGGGCATTCATGCGCGAGTATTTGCACCGAGGCCACACGGTCACGGATGTGAA
>Ga0247727_10001427_pt1 | contig 56702 bp, 39 predicted proteins | sample WisWelCaveWW1625_FD_202498 | JGI IMG/M metagenome (GOLD analysis project Ga0247727, IMG submission 202498) | Biofilm microbial communities from Wishing Well Cave, Virginia, United States - WW16-25 | ecosystem: Environmental > Aquatic > Deep subsurface > Groundwater > Cave microbial mat | place... | reverse complement strand
ATTCCTGCACGATCCAGCAGTCCTCGGCTCAGCTCCCGCAGGCGGTGGCGACACGTGCCCTGGCCGTTCCGGCGTCCGCCCGGCGTCCGTTCCTCGCGGGGGCTTTCCGGCCGGGCCTCTAGGGCGGCGCTCCCGAGGGGTGGCTACATACAACGTACAGGGCTACCGGGGGCGGGATGCCCCCCCTCTAGCTAGCTCAGTCCAGCCCGTCTGGCCGTTGTCCGTTTCGGTTGCCCGTTCCCGTGACTACTTGAGCCCGAACTCGCGCACGCGCAGCTTACGCAGGCGGTCGCGGAGCTCGGCGGCCTTCTCGAACTCGAGCGCCTTCGCGGCCTCGCGCATTTGTTTCTCGAGGGCCTTGATCTCGGCTTCGAGGTCGCTGAGCGAGCGGTAGCGGGCCTCCGGCTCCTCTTCGACCTGCGGGATCTCGGCGTAGTCGTGCTCGTAGACCGAGGAGAGCAGGTCGCCGATCGCCTTCTTGATGCTCTCGGGCGTGATGCCGTGCTCGCGGTTGTACTCCTGCTGGCGCGCGCGGCGGCGGCTCGTCTCGGAGATCGCCGCCTTCATCGAGGCCGTCTCCTGGTCGGCGTACAGGATCGCCTGGCCCGCGACGTGGCGCGCGGCGCGGCCGATCGTCTGGATCAGCGACCCCGCCGAGCGCAGGAAGCCCTCCTTGTCGGCGTCGAGCACCGCGACCAGCGACACCTCCGGCAGGTCGAGCCCCTCGCGCAGCAGGTTGATCCCGACCAGCACGTCGAACTCACCCTTGCGCAGGTCGCGCAGGATCGCCACCCGCTCGAGCGTATCGATATCGGAGTGCAGGTAGCGCACGCGCACGCCGAGGTCGTGGTAGTACTCGGTGAGGTCTTCGGCCATGCGCTTGGTGAGCGTAGTGACCAGCACGCGCTCGCCTTTCGCCGCGCGCGCGCGGATCTCGGCGAGCAGGTCGTCGACCTGGCCCTTGACGGGGCGCACGTCGATCCCGGGATCCATGAGGCCCGTGGGGCGGATCACCTGCTCGACCACGACGCCACCCGCCTTGTGCAGCTCGTAGGGCCCGGGCGTCGCCGAGACGTAGATCACCTGGCCCAGCCGCTCCTCGAACTCCTCGAAGTTGAGCGGCCGGTTGTCGAGCGCCGAGGGCAGCCGGAAGCCGTACTCGACGAGCGTCTTCTTGCGCTGCTGGTCGCCGTGGTACATCCCGCGCACCTGCGGCACCGACTGGTGCGACTCGTCGATCACCATCAGCAGGTCCTTCGGCAGGTAGTCGATCAGCGTCGGCGGCGGCTCGCCCGGCTTGCGGCCCGACAGGTGGCGCGAGTAGTTCTCGATGCCGTGGCAATGCCCGGTCTCGCGCAGCATCTCGAGGTCGAACATGGTGCGCTGGTAGAGCCGCTGTGCCTCGAGCAGCTGGCCCTTGGTCTCGAGCGCCGGCTTCACCTGCATCAGCTCGGCCTCGATCGTCTTCACCGCGACCTCGAGCCGCGGCTGCGGCGTCACGTAGTGGCTCGACGGGTAGATCGCCACCTGCGCGAGCCGGCCCCCGGTCTTGCCCGTGAGCGGGTCGAAGGCGCTGATCCGCTCGACCTCGTCGCCGAACAGCTCGATCCGGATCCCGCTCTCCTCGTAGGCGGGCACGATCTCGATCACGTCGCCGCGCGCGCGGAAGCTGCCGCGCTCCAGCGCGTAGTCGTTGCGCTCGTAGCGCGCCTCGACCAGCCGCGCCAACAGGTCGCGGCGGTCGAGCGTCATGCCCTGGCGCACGAACAGCAGCATGCCGTAGTACGCCTCGGGCGAGCCGAGGCCGTAGATACAGGACACCGAGGCCACGATCACCACGTCGCGCCGCTCGAACAGGCTGCGCGTGGCGCTGAGCCGCATTCGGTCGATCTCGTCGTTGATCGTGGCTTCCTTCTCGATGTAGGTGTCCGACTGCGGGACGTAGGCCTCGGGCTGGTAGTAGTCGTAGTACGAGACGAAGTACTCGACGGCGTTCTTCGGGAAGAAGGCCTTGAACTCCTGGTAGAGCTGGGCCGCGAGCGTCTTGTTGTGGGCGAGCACCAGCGTCGGGCGGTTGGTCTTCGCGATCACGGACGCGACCGTGAAGGTCTTGCCCGAGCCGGTGACGCCCAGCAGCACCTGGTGCTTGTCGCCACGCTCGAGCCCGTCCGCGAGCTCCCCGATGGCGCGCGGCTGGTCGCCCTTCGGCTCGAAATCGCTCACGAGCTCGAAGCGCGTGTCGGCCTTCGCGGGCGCCAGGCGCGGCTCCTCGACGCGTTTCACGGGCAGGCCCCCGCCTTGCGCACCATCCGGACATCATAACGGGACCCGGGCGTCGGGCGGGGTCCTGTTAGAATCCGAGAGCCCGCACGCTGGGCAGACTCGCGGGTGCTCGGGAAGGCAGGAAATGGCGGAAGACAAGACCACGCTCGTCGACGCGCAGGCGCAGCTCGAAGGCAAGCTCAGCGGCAAGGACGCGGCGGTGCATGGCCGCCTGCGCGGCGAGATCGCGCTCACCGGACGGCTCCTGATCGGCGAGCAGGGACGGGTTCATGCCAGCGTCTCCGCCGAGGCGGTGGAGATCGCGGGCCAGCTCGAGGGCGACGTCCGCGCGCGGGCGGTGACGCTGCGCGAGACGGCGCGGGTCAAGGGTCGCGTCGAGGCACAGGCCCTCGTCGTACGCGAGGGCGCCTGGCTGTCGGGCCCGGTCTCCTCAGGCGAAGCTCCGAAGGGCGAGACCCCGGCCCCGGCGCTTGCGGTCAGCCCGCCGAAGCCGGTGGAGAAGCCCGGCGCGTGAAGCTCCGCGAGCTGGCCGCGCGGCTCGGCTGCGAGCTCTGCGGCGACGGCGACGTGGACATCCGAGGCGTCGCCGGCCTCGAACAGGCGGGCCCGGGTGAGCTGAGCTTCCTCGCCAACCCGCGCTACGCCGACAAGCTCGGGGCCACGCGGGCGGCGGCGGTGGTCGTCGCACCCGGTCAGGAGACGTCGCTGCCCTGCCTCGTCTCCGACAACCCCTACCTCGCCTTCGCGCGCGCGGTCGCGCTCGTGCGGCCGCAAGCCCGCGCGGCCGCGGGCGTCCATCCCTCGGCGCAGGTGGACGGGAGCGCGGTGCTCGGCGAGGCTGTTCACGTCGGGGCGCTCTGCGTGTTGGGCGCGGACGTCCGCCTCGGCGCGCGCAGCGTGCTTCACCCGCAGGTGGTGCTGTACGACGGCGTCCTGATCGGCGAGGACTGCGAGCTGCACTCCGGCGTGCAGGTGCGGGAGCGCTGCCAGCTCGGCAGCCGCGTCGTGGTGCAGAACGGCGCCGTGATCGGGTCCGATGGCTTCGGCTTCGCGCGGGACAAGGACGGGCGCTACCACAAGTTCCCGCAGGTGGGGATCGTCGTGATCGAGGACGATGTCGAGATCGGCGCGCTGACGGCGATCGACCGGGCCGCGCTCGCCGAGACCCGCATCGGCCGCGGCACGAAGCTCGACAACCTGGTGCAGGTGGGTCATTCGGTCACCATCGGGGAGGACAGCGTGCTCGCGGGGCAGGTGGGTGTCGCCGGCAGCGTGCGGATCGGGCGGGGCGTCACGCTCGCGGGCCAGGTCGGCGTCGCGGGACACCTCGAGATCGGCGACGGTGTCACGGCGACGGCGCAGACGGGGATCCCGGGCTCGATCGAGGCCGGTGCTGTCGTCTCCGGCTATCCCGCGATCGAGAACCGCGCGTGGCTGAAGTCGAGCGCGGTTTTCGCGAAGCTGCCGGAATTGCTGCGCCGCGTGCGCGCGCTCGAGCGCAAGGTCGAGTCATTCCTCTCCCGGGACGGGTCCCGGTCCTAGCTCTCCGAACACGTCCCGGGAGTTCTGGACCGTTCCCGCCCGTTGTTCCTCCGAACCGTTCCTGCCTCCGCTGGCTCGTCGCCCGTTGGCCTTGCTGCAGGCCATCGTCTCCGCGGTCCTTCGCTATTTCTTCTGCGCCTGGCGGGGCGGCCCGGCCTTCGGCGCTTCGTAGCCGCGCCGGTGCCGCAGCTTGAGCTCGGGCTGGCCGAGGCTGACCGTGATGCGCCGGTACTTTCCGTCGCGCGCCGGGTTGTCGGACACGTAGCCGAGCACGTACTGGCTGCCGAGCTCGTCGAGGATCGCCTTGTAGATCGCCGCCAGCTCCTTCGACGCCGTCGGCAGGAACACCCGGCCGCCCGTCGCCTCGGCCAGCCCCTGGAGAAACGCGCGCGCGCGCAGCGCGTCCGCGCTGTTCGGCCGCTGCTCGCCCGAGAACGCGACCGGGTACACCGTCACCTCGCTCGAGCGCACCAGCCGCTCGATGTCCTGCTGCGAGACCTGGCTCGTGGTGTCGTCGCCATCGCTGAAGATGACGAGCACGTTGCGTCCGGGCGTGCCCATGACGCGCGAGAGGTAGACGGCGATCGCGTCGCGCAGCGCCGTGTACCCCGAGCCCCGGGTCTCGAGGATGCGCTCGAAGATCCCCTGCTGGTTCTCCGAGCTGTAGCGCGAGATGCGGATGTCGCGATCGAAGAACACCAGCAGCAGGTCGCGGGCGCGCGGGATCGCCTCGAGGAAGCGCGTCGCCGATTGCTGGCTGAGCTTCAGGTCCTTGCGCATGCTCTCGCTGGTGTCGAAGAGCATGCCCAGGTTGAGCGCCAGCTCCGCGCGCTCCTCGGGGGTCGAGGCCGGGGCGAACAGCTGCACCCGCTGGGGGCGGCCGTCCTCGAGCACCGCGAAGTCCGCGGCGGCAAGGTCGGACACGAAGCCGCCGTGCTTGTCGCGCACCGTCACCGTCACGTTCACGAGGTCGAGCGCGACCGGGAACACCGGAGGCTTCTGCGCCGCGGCCTGGGCCGCGATCAGGCCGAGAGCGGCTAGAGCGCCACCGAGAAGTCGGGTCAACAGGTCCTCGGGGCGAGTCTAGCGCAGGGCCTCGATCACCCGCACGGCCAGATCCACTTTGTTGAACGGCGGCATGATGTAGACGCCCTGCGCCAGCTCGCGCGCGGCGAGCGTCGCCTCTTGCGCGATGCGCACGCCCTCGCGCTGGGCGGCGTCGCCGGAGCCGGCCTGGCGCATGCGCTCGCGGATGTCGTCGGGGATGCTCATGCCGGGCACCTCGTTGTGGAGGAACTCGGCGTTCCTGTGCGAGTAGAGCGGCAGGATCCCGACCAGGAGCGGCACGTCCAGGTGCCGGATCAGCGACAGGAAGCGCTCGAGCGTACGCGGGTCGTAGATGGGCTGCGTCATCACGTACTCGGCGCCCGCCTTCACCTTCTCCTCGAGCCGCCGCACCTCCTTCTCGGTGTCGGGCTTGCTCGGGTCGGCGCCGCAGCCCACGTGGATCGCGAGCGCGGGCCCCATCAGGTTTCCGGCGAGGTCGGCGCCGTGGTTCAGGTTGTCCATGATGCGGATGAGACCGATCGAGTCCACGTCGTAGACCGCGGTCGCGTCCGGGTAGTCGCCGAGCTTGGGCGGGTCGCCGGTGATCGCGAGAATGTTCCGGAGGCCGAGCGCGTGGGCGCCGAGCAGGTCGGACTGGATCCCGATCAGGTTCCGGTCGCGGCAGGTGTAGTGGAGGATGGTGTCGATCCCCACCTTCTCCTGCAGCAGCACGCACAGCGCCTGCGCGCTCATGCGCGCCGAGGCGCGCGGCCCGTCGGCCACGTTGATCGCGTCGACCTCGTTCTCCTTGCAGAACTGCGCGCGCTCGAACAGCGCGCCCGGCTCGGCCCCGCGCGGCGGGTCGAGCTCGACCGAGACCACGAACTTGCGCCGAAGCAGGCGCGCGAGCCGCGATTTGTCCTCGCGCGGCACCGGCGCGGGAGCTTCCTTCCGCCGCGGCGGCGTGACGACCTTCACTTCCAGCTGCGCCGGCTGGAACATGCGCGCCGAGCGCACCAGGTCGCGGATGTGCGCGGGCGTCGTGCCGCAGCAGCCGCCGATGGCGCTCGCTCCCGCCTCGAGGAAGCGGCGCGCCCAGGTGGCCATGTACTCCGGCGTGCAGAGGTAGACGTAGCGGCCGTCGACGTACGCCGGCGAGCCGGCGTTGGGCATCGCGCCGAGCTTCGCGGAGCGCGCGGCGGCCGCCATCCGCGAGAGCGTTTCGAGCATCGCCTGCGGGCCCTGGCTGCAGTTGGCGCCGACGAGCGGCACCCCGAGCGCCTCGAGCTCGCGGACGACGTCCTCGGGCGAGTCGCCGTAGAGGGTATGGCCTTCCTCGTTGAAGGTCAGGCTCACCGCGGCGGGCACCTCGCTCGCCAGCGAGCGGACCGCCTGGAGCGCGGCCTTCGCCTGGTCGAGCGACGGCATCGTCTCCAGAAGGAAGAGGTCGACGCCCCCCTCGAGCAGCCCCTCGGCCTGCTCGCGGTAGGCCGCCTGAGCGTCCGCGGCGGGGATGCTGCCGATCGGCTCCAGCGGCTTGCCGATGGGCCCGATCGCGCCCGCGACCAGGCCCTTGTCCCCCGCCGCCTCGCGCGCGACGCGCGCCCCCTCGCGGTTGATCTTCCGGACCTGGCCCTCGAGCCCGTGGGGGCCGAGCTTGAAGCGATGGGCGCCGAAGGTGTTCGTCTCGATAACCTCCGCTCCTGCCTCGAGATACTCGATGTGGACCTGCCGGACCAGGTTGGGGTTTGAGAGGTTCAGCTCGTCGAAGCAGCGGTTCACGAAGACGCCGCGGCCGTAGAGCATGGTGCCCATCGCCCCGTCGAAGACGACGGTGCCCCGGCCGAGCCTCTCGAGAAAGCGCATCCGGTGAGTGTAACCCACGGCACTTCCCGCCAACCCACTGTGCGCTGGCTCATTGCGCGCCCTGGACCTCAAGTGTTACTTGAGATAGAATGCCCGGCCCGGAGATGTCCGGGCAGGGCGTCGCCGAGTGTGATCGGCCGGGTGCCGTGACAGGAGGCCCGATGAAGCGCATCGCCATACTGCTGGTGACCACCGCGATCGCGGGAGCCGCATCGGCACACGATGAGCAGCGCGCCCGTGGCTGCGAAGCCATCGAGGTGTCAGCGCCTGGGATCCAGAAGCAGCCGCGCCACCTGCGCTTCTCGACGAAGGAGATCCTCGACCTCGACTTCGTGGCGCGGTTCGAGCGGCCGGTCTACGGAGAGCACGTCCTCCACTTCAAGGTGTTCACCCCCAGCGGCTTCCTGTACCAGGACTTGGCGATGCGATTCAACTGGCCCAAGCCCGTTCGCGGGGAGCGCGGCGACGAACCAGAAGCCGAGGTTCGAACGGTGAGCTTCCCGAGGGGCGTACCGGTTCAGCAGCTCGGGGCATCCGCGGACGGCCGTGGACGCCGCCGTCATTCGGTTCGGGCCCGGCTACCGGTGGCGGGCACCTCCATCACGATGAGCACGCTCTACGGGCGCTGGATGGTCCAGGCGTACCTGGACGATCAAGCGCGCCCTTGCAGCCCCGCACGTCGCTTCACGATCCACTCCAAGTAACGCGCACGCGGTCTTCGTGGAAGGAGCACTCCGAATGAGCCGCAGGCCGCTTTCGTGCTGGGGGACGCTCGTGGCGGTGGCGAGCGCCGGCCCGCTGCTGTGGCCGCCCTTCGCCCATTCCGACACCTGCACGGGGCTGAGCCTGAACGCACTCGCGCCCGCCATCGTCGGCGCCACGCCGAACGCCGTCGCCGTGGGCGACTTCGATCGCGACGGGCGGATGGACGTGGCGGTGGCCCAAAGCGGCAGCAACGGCGTGAGCATCCTGCTCGGCGACGGGCTTGGCGGGTTCACGCCCGGGCCTGGATCCCCGATCAGCACGGGGGGGGGCTCGAACCCGATCGACATCGCGGCGGGCGACCTGGACCGCGACGGGATCCTGGACCTGGTGGTCGGGTTCGGCTCGTCGGCGCAGGCGAGAGTGCTGCGGGGCACGCTGGTGCCGCCGGGTAGTTTCGACAACAGCAGCGCTCCCTTTCCCCTGAACGCCATACCGACCCGGATCTACCTGGCAGACTTCGACCAGGACGCCGACCTCGATCTCTTGGTGCTGGCGGAGATGGGCCAGCGACTCCTGCTGTACCGCGGAGCGGCAGGCATCAGCTTCGCCGGCGCGGCCCTGACGAACATCGACCTGTCGGGGTTGTTGGAACAGCCCTCGGGCGCCGCGATTCTCGACTTCGACCGCGACGGCGACCTCGACCTCGCGGTCGCCATGCGCAGCCGGGACTGGGTCCGTGTCTACTTCGGCGATGGCTCGGGAGTTTTCAGCTTCGCCCTCTCGTTCGTGCACTCGGTCGGCGTGGGGCCGCGCGACGTGGCCACCGGCGACGTCGACCGGGACGGCTGGCTCGACCTCGTCACGGCGGACAGCGGCGCGTCGAGCGCCTCGGTCCTGCTCAACTCGGGCGGCGCCGCGCTCTCGACGCAGCCATCCGTGGCCGTCGGCGGCGTCCCGATCCGCGTCGCTCTCGTCGACCTCGACCACGACGGCGTGCTCGATCTCGCCGCGCTCGACGACTCGGCCACGCCGCGCGTGCCGGCCTTCCAGGGCCGCAGGCTGGGACCGCCTTATTTCGATGCCACGCCCTACTCGGCTTCGCTGCCTCCGGGCGCCGGCCCGCGCGGCCTCGGCGTCGGCCGCTTCACGTCGGACGGGCGGGCGGACCTGGTGACGGCGTTGTCCACGCTGAGCCAGGCTCTGGTCATCGAGAACCAGTCGGGCACACCCTGCCTCCGCCCGTCCTTCGCCGGAGCGCCGCGCTCCTACCTGACGGGCAACGGCCCGGTTTCGACCGCGGCGGCCGACTTCGACGAGGATGGGCGCCAGGACCTCGTCGTGGCGACGGCCAACGACGCGGGCCTCCGCATCCTGAGGAACGTCAACGACGATTTCACCTCCATGACGCCGATCCTCGGCCTCTCCCCCGCCCCGCGCGGCGTGGCCGTCGCCGACATGAACGTGGACGGAGACATGGACGTGGTGCTGGCCCAGGGCCAGCTCGGTTCGGGCAAGGTGCAGGTGTATCTCGGCAACGGGATGGGCGGGCTCGCCCCGGGGGCCTCGCAACCCGCGGGCGACAACACCTCGGCCGTCGTGATCGGCGACTTCAACGGCGACGGCGCGCCGGACGTGGCGGCCACGAGCGAGGGCTCGGGCTTCGTGTACGTCTTCCTGAACGACGGCGCCGGGGGAATCTCGGCGGGTCTCCAGGCAGGTGTCGGAGCCGCACCTCGGGCGCTGGTGGCCGGTTTCCTGAACGCCGACGCCTTCCTCGACCTGGCGGTGGCCAACTTCGGCAGCAACAACGTCTCGATTCTGGGCGGAAACGGCAATGGGACGTTCTTGGCCGGGCCTTTCCTGCCCGTGGGGATCAACCCCCAGGGAATCGCGGCGGCCGACCTGAACGGCGACGGCAGGCCGGATCTGGCGGCCGCCGACAACGGCTCGAGCCAGGTCTCGGTGATCCTGCAGGACGGCTTCGGCGGCTTCCTCGCGGCGGTGGCGTACCCCGTCGGCACGAACCCCACCGCGGTCGCGCTCGTCCACCTCGAAGGCGATCCGAAGCCCGAGATCGCCGTGACCACGGCCACGATGGTGGGAGCCCAGATCCTGACGCTGCTGACGAACAACGGGTTGGGTGTCTTCACGACCCAGAGCGACCACCCCGTGCGCAACTCGCCGCAGGCCATCACGCTCTTCGACGCGGACAGCGACGGGCTCGTCGACCTGGCCGTGCCCTGTCGCAGCGCCGACGCCGTCGTGATCCTGATCCAGCGTCCTCCCGGCCCGCCCGTGCTGTCCGCCGCTCCGCGCGTCGCCGTCCGCGACGCCCCGCGCGCCGCGGCCTCGGGCGATTTCGATGGGGATGGCGACCTGGACGTGGCCGTGGCCAACAGCGGCATCGACAACCGCGTCTCGCTGCTGGCCGGAGACGGTCTCGGAGGCCTCTCCGAGTACGCGACGCTGCCCGCAATCGGCGCGGAGGCGATCGCGGCAGCGGACTTCAACCGCGACGGGAAGCTGGACCTGGCAGTGAGCGCGCCCGGCGCGGGGCCGCCCACGGTGGAGATCTACTTCGGGGCGGGGGGGGGCGCGTTCGCGCCGCAGCCTGCAGTCAGCGTCGGCGGCGTCCCGGACGACCTGGTGCCCGGCGACTTCGATCGCGACGGGGACGTCGACCTCGCGCTCTGCGACAAGGTGGCGACGGGTCTCGTCAAGATCCTGCGCAACGGCGGCTTGGGCACGTTCACGGTGGTGGCAGGGCCGGGCGTCGGCAACCAGCCGACGGCGATCGTCAGCGCCGACTTCGATCGCGACGGGGACCTCGACCTGGCCGTGGCCAACGACAACTCCAACGACCTGATGATCCTGACCAACTCCGGAGGAGCGTTCGCGGTGACGCAGACGCTCGCGCTCGCGGGCGGCGAGACCAGCCCGGTCTCGCTCGCCGCCGCCGACTTCGACGGCAACGGGGTGATCGACCTGGCGGCGGCCTCGATCGACTTCGATCGGCTGTACGTCTACCGGAACCTCGGGAGCGGCTCGTTCAGCACGCCGCCCGGGGTGTTCGACGTGCCCTACATCGCGCAGTTCGTGATCTCGGCCGACGTCAACCTCGACGGCAAGCCGGACCTCGTGGCGCTGGCCGCCGGGGTGTCGATCCTGCGCGGCCGGGGCGGCATGGACTTCGACCCGCCGCAGACGGTGGTCGCGCGCTATTCACCGCGGGCCGCGGTCGTGGGCGACCTCGACCGCGACGGCCGCCCAGACGTGGTCGTGGTCAACGAGGAGTCGGACGACGTGACGATCCTGCGCAGCACGGCATGCCAGTCGCAGCGGCTGGAAGTGACCCTGCAGCCGGCCGGCTGCTCGTTGGGGCTGCCCCCGTACTCGCGCGACGTCCAGCTCAAGGCATTCGACGAAGGCGGCAACCTGGCGACCTGCGCCGCGGGAACGGTCGGCGCGTCGATCGTGCCCGGGACGGGCGATCCGATGGCCACGCTGGGCGGGCCCATCTCCCAGCCTCTCACGGCCGGTGTCGCGTCCTTCGTGGGCCTGACGATCGACAAGCCGGGCCGGCGCTACGAGCTGCAGTTCATGGCCGGCGGCATTCCCCCCGCGCACACGCGCCGCTTCACGCTCGGTCCGGCGCCGGTGATCCTCGGCCCCAACTCGGTGTGCCCCGCGAGCTCGGGAACGTACTCGATGGAGGGAGGTCCTACGGCCTACGACTCCTTCGCCTGGACGCTCAACCCGCCGGGACCGCCGCCGTTCGCCTACACGCCCTCGGTGCTTCTCAGCAACCCGCCGCTGATGGGCGCCCGCACGCTCGACGTGACGGCTCGCGTCGACGAGTGCGTCGTCACGCCGCCGGCACGCAGCATCTTTTTCGGCGATCTGGCATCGGTCACGCTCGACACGCTGGGCGCCAGCTCGGTATGCGTCGACTGCATCGGCGGCTCTGCAAAGGCGATCGAGATGGGTGGTGGAGCGCCGATCTCCCGGCAGTGGGGCTACCGGACGACTAGTGGCGTCGGGATCCCGATCAGCATCCCCGGGGAGACCGGAGAGATATACGTCCTCAAGGGCACGAGCTTCCCGGGGCCGGGCACGTACTTCGTGGTCGTGACCACAACGCCCACCTGCGGCTCGCCGACGGTGTCGAGCGAGTGGATGGTGATGGTCGACAACAGCCTCCTGAGCGGCGAGGTCCGGCACCTCGCGGCCTCGTCGCGGGGCAATTCCCTGAACGGCGACAACCAGCTGCTGTGGGTGAACACGACGGGCTCGGCCGAAGAGGTCAGGATCCGCTGGAACCAGGCCCCGAGCGGCACGAACGCATGCTTCCCGCCCGTGAGCGTGACGGTGCCCACTACGCCGCCCGGCGGCGAGTTCCCGATCCCGTTCCCGCCGCCGAACACGACCGCCAGCTTCCCGCATTCGGGGCTCCTGCTCAACACGGCTTACTGCTACAGCGTCTTCGTCAAGGTGAGCGGCATGTGGTCTCCCGGACGTACGGTCAAGGCGCGGCCCTTCGATGCGACGACCGGCCCCGTCAACTCGGTCAAATGGGCGTACGCGACGGGCGGGACGGCCGTCGCGCCGCCCACCGTCAGCGCAGAGGGCATCCTGGCGATGTCGAACGACCGTACGGTCCATGCCCTCACGCGTGGCAGCAGCGGCGGCCAGTGGCCGCCGAGCTGGGTGCCGACAGAGCTCACGGGTGTCGCCCACTCGCGCTCGCCGGTCGTGCCGTTCGTCCCGCCCCTGGCTGGGTCCGACACGGTGCTGTTCGCCGCCGACGATGCCAGCCCGGGGTTCGTTCACGCGATCGACGCCCGCACGGGCCTTCGGCCGTGGCCGGCGCAGATGCAGAACCTGACCATGACCGGCGCGCCGGGGGGCATGTTCACGCAGTTCGGCGGCATCCGGGACCTGCTGTTCGTGGGGACCCGCGACAGTGCCCTGCCCAACGAGCTGCGTGCCCTGAACCTCGCGGACGGCTCCTTCCTCGAGGCGTACGCCGGCGCCGGTAGCCCCGGCCAGATCGGCCCGATCAACGGCTCGCCGGCGATCGACTACGCGACGAGGCGCGTCTACTTCGCCTCGCACAAGCGCCTGGGCGGCGACACGTTTTTCTGCATTGAGGTCACGAGCCCGCCCACGTTTCCCGTCTTCACGTGGAAGTGGTCGCGCGACCTCGGGAACATCACCGGAAGCCCGGTGCTTCGGGGCGGCCGCGTGTACGTGGGAACCGATGCCGGCGTCGTCTACTCGCTGGACGCAGCGATGGGCTTGATGGGCGACGACCGCGTCTACACTCCGGCGCCGCTCGATGGACCGATCAAGGGTTTCCTCTTCCCCGACCGCCGCAACGACGACCTGTTCTTCGCCACGGACAGCAAGGTGTGGAGCGTCTCGGACGACGTCGCGAGCATGACGCTGAACTGGATGTGGACGCCGGGCGTGTTGAACCCTTCGATCGTTCTCCACCGCCCGCAGACCGACTACCTCTACGTGGGCAGCGCGAACGGCGAGCTCTACGAGCTCAACTTCAACGGCATCACGTTCCCGGCGTCGCCGCCGTCGAAGCTGCAAGTCCTGGGCGGCGGCCTCGGTCAGATCGGAGCGCCGTCTCTCGACATCGGGGTGACACCCAGACTGCTCATCGTCGGCAGCGAGCCGGGCGTTCTCTACGGCGTCGAGGTACCCTTTCCCTGAAGCCGGTACACGAGCGCTTCTCAACCAGCGCGCTCGCGGTTACACTCTAGCCAGCTTCTGGAGGTGCAGGATGGAGCCAGGCAGCAACGGCGCAGCAGGACCGGCCACGCCCCGTCCCGAAGGCCGGCTGCCCTACGAGAAGCCCGCCGTCGTCTGGGAACAGCCTCTCGAAGCTCAGCCCAGCCTGATGAGCGGCTGCCAGAAGACGCCCGCGCAGGCGGGCGACTGTATCGCGGTCGGCCCGATCTCCAGCTGACGCATGCGCCTACGCCGTCATCGCGACCTGGCGTGGCAGCGGATCGGAGACGAGGCGGTGGTGATGAGCCTCGCCGAGGGGCGCGCGCTCGGGCTGAACGCCACGGGCGCGCTGGTCTGGTCGCTCGTCGAGGAGCGCGACGAGGACGGTCTGGTCGCGGCCGTCGTGGAACGCTTCGCGACGGACCGAGACAGCGCTCGCCAGGACGTGCGCGGATTCCTGACGCTGCTGCGCGAGCGCGGGCTCGTGGCCGAGGCCTAGTGGCGCTCGGCTGGACGCCGTCGGCGCGGCTCAAGCGCAACGCCCACGAACGCTTGCAGCCGCTCGCCGCGAATCTCGAGCTCAGCTACCGTTGCAACTGGCGCTGCGTCTTCTGCTACAACCCGCGCCACCACGACCTGCGCGGCCTTTCGACGGCGCGCTGGCTGGGCGTGCTCGACGAGCTGCGGGAGCTCGGCACGCTCTATGTGGGGCTCACGGGCGGCGAGCCGCTCACGCATCCCGATTTCCTGACGATCGCGCGCGGAGTGCGCGAGCGCGCGTTCGCGCTGCGGATCCTCACGAACGGCGCGCTCGTGACCGAACCCCTCGCCGCCAGGATCGCGGCGCTCCGGCCGCTGGCCGTCGAGCTGAGCCTGCACGGCTCCTGCGCGGAGACCCACGATCGGGCCACCGCGACGCCCGGCTCCTTCGAGGCGATGCTGCGCGGGCTCGACCGCTTGCTCCGGGAGAAGGTCGCGGTCGTGCTCAAGACCCCCCTCACGCGGCTCAACGAGCACGAGCTCGAGGGCATCCAGCGCATCGCGAGCGAGCGGGGCCTGCCGCTGCGGCTCGACGCGGCGCTGACGCCGCGCGACGACGGCGATCTGGGACCGCTCGCCTACCGGGCGTCGCCCGCCGGCGTGGAGCGGATGTTCCGGGTGCTCGGCGAGCAGGGGCAGCTCCCCCAGGAGCAGCGCGCCCTGGGCGGCGCGAACTGTGGGCTCGGCCGCACCACGCTCGCGATCGACCCCGAGGGCAACGTGTTTCCTTGCATGCAGTGGCGCCGCGTGCCCCTCGGCAACGTCCGCGACGTTCCGCTCGGGACCATCTGGCGGGAGTCGGAGGAGCGCGTCCACGCGGCGGCCACGGCGCGCGCCGCCAACGACCGGATGCTGGAGGCTGGCGGCGCGCTGGCCGCGTTCCCCTTCTGCCCGGCCCTGGCGCAGCAGACCACGGGTGACCCGCTCCAGCCCGACGCGACACACGTCGAGCAGGCCGAAGCCGCAGCTCGCGCGCGCCTCGCGTCCGCGTGAGGTTCGGCGCCGGGGGCCTCTGCTTCTCCGCGGGGCCCGACGCCTTGCTGTCCTCGAGCGAGCGTCAGGCGCTTTCGCGTCTGGGTCCGCACCCCCGCGACTCGCAGTCGCCGTTTGAGATCGATCTCCTGCAAGAGCCCCCGTGGGCGAGCGACGACCCAGCACTCTTCCCGCAGTGGGAGCCGGCGCTTCAGCGCTGGACCGGGGAGAAGCTGCTCGTCAGCCACCGCAGCTTCACCGCCGAGATCGACCCCTTTGCCGCGTGCGCCCGGCTGTTTCGGCGTGAGGCGCGCGCCTACCCGCTCGAAACGGTGATCCGAACGGCGATGATGGCGCGGCTGCCGCTCGTCGGCGGCCTCCCGCTCCACGCCGCCGGCGTCGTGCTGGCCGGGCGCGGCGTGGCCTTCTTCGGCCCCTCGGGCGCCGGAAAGACCACGCTCGCGGCGACCGCGCCTGTCCCGGTATTGTCGGACGAGCTCGTGGCGATCGCGCCGGGCCGCCCCTTCAGCTTGACTCGCTCGGGCTTCTGGGGCGAGGGGCGCGCGAGCGGCAGCGAAGCTCCGGCTCCGCTGGGTCTGCTCGTAGACCTTGCGAAGGGACCGGCCTTTCGCGTCGAGCCGCTCCGCCCAGCCCAGGCCGCGGGCCGCATCCTCGCGTCCATCCCTGTACCGCATGCCCCGGTGCTCTGGCAGCGCGCGCTCGAAGTCGTGGCGGAGCTCGTCGCCCTTGTTCCGGTCGTGAGAATGGAATGGAGCCCGGCCCAGCCGCCCTGGGAAGGCCTCGAGGACCTTATCCCGGGGCGATGAGCCAGCGAGCCGGGTATACGAAACGTGTTCTTCTTTTCCCTCTTGATTGAATATCTCTCGGACTCTAGAATCTCGCTCACGCATCTGTTGTATTAACCGGCGATGTGAGCGGGCTGCCCTGACGGGGCCGATCTTCTCCCGAGCCGGGTCGGTTGAGCGCCTCTAAAGTGCTCATTTGGCGCTTTTTGAGCGTCAATTGAGGCCAGGGTTGGTGTGTCGATTGCCCGCGAGGCGGGTAGTCGAAACGTGTGTCTTTTTTCGGTATTGATGTAGCAAGAAAGACCATCTAAACTATCCCCCGGGTCGCAATGAGTCGGGCCGGCACCGTGTCCCCCACGGAGCCAGTCGGGACTCGGAGGAGGGTCCAGATGGACCGCGCGGTCGGGGGTCGTCAACGTACCTTCGCGGCGCTAGCTCTGGTTGCGCTGGTTCTCGCGGCAGCCGCGCCGCCGGCCAGCGCCCAGTCTTCACCGCCCCGGTACTCGATCGTCGAGCTCTCCGGCGTGCCTCAACGGCTCAACGACAACGGGCAGATCGCGGGCTGGGTCTTCGTCGGGGCCGACGCCCATGCCGCCATCTACAGCGGCGGCGGGTGGCAGGACCTCGGCGTCCCGGCGGGCGACCAGCTGAGCGCGCTCTTCGGCATCAATAGCGCGGGAGCGGTCGTCGGCTACTCGTTCGCGTCGCTGCCCGGACCCGACAACCGTTGGCAGGCCATCTGGGCTCCGGCAGGCGCCACGTCGGTCCAGGCCCTGAGCGTGCTCGCGCCGGACTCCTTCGCGTACGCGATCAACGACTCGGGCGCGATCGTGGGCTGCCTGAACCGCTACGACGACGCCTTCCCCGACCCGCACCGTGCTTTCCTCTACGCGAACGGCGGCGTGACCGACCTGCACGGCCTGCTGAGCCCACCGGCGACGCAGTCGCCCTTCGACTTCACCTGCGGGCGGGATGTCAATGACGCGGGCGTCGTCGTGGGCGAGGTCGAGCTGTCGGGCAGCGCCAGGCGCGGCTTCCTGTACCGCGACGGCCTGGCCAGCCGGCTCGAGCAGGGAACGAGCTATCTGGTGAATGCCAAGGCGATCAGCAACCCGGGTCGGGTGGTCGGCGAAGGGCGGCTTCTGGGCTTCACCGCTGATCACGCCCTGGCCTTCGACGTCGCGTCGGGCACGTTCTCGAGCCTCGGTCTCGAGGCGACCGGTGCCTACAACAGCCGTGCGAACGACGTGAACTCTCGGGGCGACGTGGTCGGCATGATGTTCCTCGGGGTTGGCGAGCACGCGTTCCTCGCGTCCTCGGGCCAGGTGTTCGACCTCAACGACCTGATCCCGGCCGGCAGCGAGTGGGTGCTGCAGGAGGCGTACTCGATCAACGGCCGCGGCCAGATCGTGGGCAAGGGCTATCTGACTTCCTCGCCCAGCGTCACGCGCTACTTCCTGATGGACGCCGCCGCGCCTGCTCCGTCGATCAGCGGCCTGATCGCCCAGGTTCGCGCGCTGCACGCCGCAGGGTTCCTCGGCAGGGGAAATGCCACGGCCCTCATCGCCATGCTGCATACGGCGGAGCGCTTCGCTCGTCACGATTGCTGGCGGGGCGCGGTGCGGGCACTCGAGATCTTCGTGCGCCACGTCGACGTGCTGATCCGCACGGGCCGCCTGTCGCCGAACAACGGCCAGCCGCTGATCGCCGAAGCCCACCGCATCATCGACCTGCTGACGAGTTGACGCACGGGGGGGCTAGGGGGGGCGGGATGCCCCCCCTTTGGGCAGTCCAGCCTGCTCTGTTTCCGTTTCCGTTGTCCGTTTCCGTTGTCCGTTTCCGTTGTCCGTTTCCGTGTCCGTCCGTCGTCCGTTTCCATGGCCTCGGAGCTATATCCCCAGTATCGCCGGCTCGAGCTGCAGCGCGCCCGCGCGGGCTTTCTCCTCCAGGACCTTCCGCACGGTCCCGTACTCCGCGGCCGGCACGGGCAGCTTGAACGGGGCCGAGCCTTGCCTCGACGTAAGCAGGAGCATGATCTCGGGCGTTTCGACGAAGGCGATCCGCGCGACCTCCGGCCACGGCAGGAACCCGCGGTGCGCCCAGATCCCGTCGCGGTAGACGCCGAGCCGGATGCGGCGCGCCAGCGGCACCAGGCCGAGGAAGTAGCCGGCCATCAGCGCGAGGCCGGCCACGTGGTGGGCGGGCCGGTGCATCCAGGCGTTGAAGGCCGCGGTCAAGGCACCGAGCGTGCCCAGCAGGATCAGCCACGGCAGCTGCGCGGGTACCGGCGCCGGCCAGGTCACGAGCGCCGTGGGCGCCACCCGTCGGTAACGCAGGTAGCCGGCCACGCCGCGGCCCAGCTGCACGGCGAAGTAGAGGCCGAGCCCCAGCAGCCCGAGCCCGACGAGCTGCTGCAGCACTGGAGGCAGCAGCGGCTGCATCAGCCCGCGAGTGTCCCGTGCGCGCCGTGGACGGCGGTGGTCCCCGCCCCCCGCTTCTTCACGTCGTGGACGCCGGGTGGCCCGCCGGCAGGACGCCCGGCGTGTTCTCGCGGGAGATTGCTCACAATCCCACCGCCTGGCTGTCGCGGTACTTGCCTTCCTCGCGCTCGGGCAGCGGCACCTGGCCGACGACCGGCTCGATGAACTGGCGGTAGGCATCGCGGAAGCCCCGCTCGACGAGGTCGTCCGTCGTCTGCAGAACCTCCGTCGCCGGATCGCTCGCGCCGTCGAGCTCCGTGGGACCGAGCGTCCGACGATGCGGCCGTATGACCCACAGATCCACCTCGCGCGCCACCTGCCCGGTCGCGGGATCCTCCCAGGCCCCGCGCCCCCCGGAGACGCGGTGCCCGAGGGTGCTCACGATGCGGTTCGTGCGCTCGGTGGCTTCGATCTCCGCCGCCGCCTGCCGCTCGAGCGCCCGCAGCGTGGCGTCGATCCGCGCGAGCGGGCCGCGGCGCCTCGTGGGCAGCCCGAACTCGTCGGGCGCACCGGTCACGACCACGACCTGCTCGGCCCCGGCGTCGAGCGCTTCTTCGATCCCACAGCCCGGGACGAGCGAGGCGTCCGTGAGGCGGTGGGTCTCGCCGGCGTGGACCGCTCCTTTCGGGAAGGCCACGCGCCGCAGCGGCATCGCCACCGGGAACAAGAGCCCGGTGGCGAGGGCGTCGAAGAGCAGCGCGCCCTGGCCCGGCACCTGCAGATCCACCATGTCCTCGCGGGCCCGGGGCGGATCCTCGTCGCGCAGCAGCGCGAAGCCGAGCGACCGGCCCCGTTCGAGATCAGCCACGCGCAGGATCAGCTCGCGGAAGCCGAGCTGGCCCAGGTTCTCCGAGAGCAGCGCGACGTAGCGGCGACCGAGCTCGGCCTCGCTCGCGGGCGCGCCCGACAGGGCGGCGCCGCGGGCGATCTCCCAGAGGCCCCGCCTGAGGCGGTCGAGGCCGGGCTCGGCGTCCAGGAACGCCTCGAAGGCCTCCGCCAGGCGCCCACGCTTGCGGGAGTAGACGGAGGCGAGCACGACGATCGCGAGCATCGCGAGGGCTACGACGGGCACGGCCTGCGCGGCCAGGTAGGGGCCGCTTAGGGCCTCGGGCGCCACCCACAGCACGGACAGGACGCGCGATGCGGCGCCTTCCGACACGCGGTCGGCGATCAGCAGCAGCGGGAACAGAATCCCGAGCAGCAGGCCGAGCAGGACGGGGAGCGCGAAGATCGCGAACGACACGCCGAGCAGCGACAGCGCGAGCCGCAGCGACGGCCGGATCCGGTAGAGCGCCCCCCAGCGCGCGCCTTCCCAGAAGCCGCCCTTGCCGTAGAGCCCCGCGCCACCCCCCACGGCGGCGAACGCCGCCGTGATCGCACCCACGCCCGAGCCCACGACGAGGTCGATCTTGACCCCGCTCTCGTCGAGAGCCCGCAGCACGCCCGCGTGGTAGGCGCCCGTCGTCCCGGTGCCGGTGAACACGACGGCCGTGCGCCGCTTCGGCGAGTAGTCCCTCACGCCTCCTCCCGGGTGGCCCCTACGTTACCACCCGTCGCGAGACCGGCGAAGGCTCGTGGGGGCAGGGCGGCGCGCACCAGCGCGCGCAGCTCCGCCGTGGATATCGGCTCGGGCACCACGACGAACGACGCGCGCCGCTTCGGGCTGGCGAGCCAGCCCGTGAGCCACGGCCAGTCGTCCGCCCCCTCGGGCTCGGGCCACTCGAGGAGACCGATGGCAAGGTCGAGCTCGCCCGGCGTCACGGCGAGCGCCGCTGCGTCGAGCACCCGCCCGCGGCGCAGCGGGAAGAGCCCGATTGTGCGCTGGCCCGCGTCGACGATGACGGCTCGCCCGGAGTCCGCGGCCGCGACGATCGGAGGCACGGCCGGCGGCGTGTCTCCCCGGCGAGACGGGTCCGCCAGCCAAGAGGCGGCGCGCGTCGCGAGCGCTCGGTACTCCTCCTCGCTCACGCGGGCGAGGCACGGCGCGGCACAGGAGCGAACCTGTGCGTAGAGGCAGGCGAGGCCGAGCGACAGCGTGGGCTCGGGCTCGAAGCTGTAGTCGCACGGCCGCAGCTCGAAGAGCCTCTGCAGCGCGCCCCTCGCCTTCTCGGCCGCCCGCCGGTCACGGAACGGGCCGTATAGCGGGCCCGCGCCGGCGCCGCGCACCGTCGCGCGCGGGAAGCGCTCCAGTGGGTCGAGGTGGAGGAAGAAGGGCGGCTTCAGGTCGCGCCGGGCGGAGAGCGGCACGTGCCGCGCCAGCAGCCGCTCGTAGAGCAGGCGCTGGTGAAAGGGCCCATCCGCCTCCACCCAGGCGATGGCCGTTGCGATGCCGGCGAGGCTCGTCCGGGGCCGGCGTGCGGGAGCGCCGAGTGCTTTGCGTGGCGGGGCGAGGCCGAGGTGAGACGCCGCCCAGCGACGCAGGTGGGAAGCGGTGCCGATCACGAGGCTCTGCCCGCCCTCCCCCAGGATCTGCCCGACGCCCGGCGCCCCGGGCACCGCTTCGAGTGCCCTTCCGGCTTCGCCGGCGAGCTCGACCCGGGCGAGCGCTTCAGGCGTCACGCGCGCGGCTACTCGTCCTTCACCTGGTCGTGCATCGTGACGAGCTTGCGGATCTCGTAGCTCCGAGTCCCGCTCGGCACCCTCACCTCGACCGAGTCGCCCTCCTCGTGGCCGAGCAGGCACTTCCCGATCGGCGACGACGGCGAGATGCGGCCGACCGTCGGGTCGGCGTCCTCGGGCACCACGAGCTCGAAGACCATTTCGTCGCCGCTGTCTGGGACCACCACCGTCACCAGCGATCCGAGGCCGACCCTGTCGCGCGGGATGCGGTCGAGGTTCACCATGTTGAGCGCCGCGAGCCGCCGGTGCAGCTGCGCCGTGCGCGCCTGCAGGAAGCTCTGGCGCTCCTTGGCGGCCTTGTACTCGGCGTTCTCGCGCAGGTCCCCGTGCTCGCGCGCCTTCAGGATCTCCTTGGGCAAATGCACCTTCAGCTCGTGCTCGAGCTGCTGGATCTCGTCCTGCAGGCGCTTCTTGAGGTCGATCATGCCAGGAAGCTCACGCCCCGGACGGGGCGAAAAGTGAGGTGATATTATCACGGCTCTTCGGACCCGATGCCCGCTAGCGAGACGCTCCGGAGCCGCGCGAACCCGCTCTACAAGCGGCTGCGCGCGCTACGCGACAAGGGCGCCGCGTCCTCGCTGTGCCTGATCGAGGGGCCGAAGCTCGCTCTCGAGGCGACCCTTGCGGGCCTCACGCTCCTCGAGGCCGCAGCGTCCCCGCGGGCGGAGACGACGCCCGCGGGCGCTCGCGCACTCGCGGCGCTCCACGCGCACGGGGTCCCGGTCAGGCGCATGGCGGCCGAGCTCGTGGCGTCGCTGTCGGAAGCGGAGACGTCGCAGGGGCTGATCGCACTCGCGAAGCGCCCCCGCTTCGAGCTCGCCCGCGTGTTCCGGGGGACGCCGCTCGTGCTGGTGATCGACGGCGTGCAGGACCCTCGCAACCTCGGCGCGCTGCTGCGCAGCGCCGAGGCCGCGGGCGCCACCGGGGCCTTGCTGACCGCGGGCTCGGCCGACCCGCTCTCGTGGAAGGCTCTGCGCGGCTCGATGGGCAGCGCCTTCCGCCTGCCCCACGTCGCGGGCCTCACCATCGACGCGGCGCTCGAGGCGCTCGCCGCGCACGGCGTCAGCGTCTTCGCGACCGCGAGCGACGGTGAGCGCCTTTACGACGAGGCCGACCTGCGCGGGCCCGCCGCGATCGTGGTGGGCCGCGAGGGGTCGGGGCTCGCGCCCGCGGTGAAGCGGGCCGCCGCCGCTCGGCTCCGCATCCCGCTCCAGGCGCCGGTCGAGAGCCTCAACGTGGGGGTGGCCGCGGCGCTCGTGCTCTTCGAGGCCGCGAGGCAGAGGACGTCGCGGTAACCGTGGAAGCGACAAGGAACGGCTGCAACACGGGGCCGGGGTCCTCCCGCACGAGCCCTTGCGCGTCGCCTGGCCACGCGGCTTCGGCATAAACAATGGCCCGCGCGCGCGACGACGAGACGGGCTCGCTGTTCCCGGATGCGTCGAAGCCGGCCCGCGCGGAGCCCCGCGCCGACGCACCGCTCGCCGACCGGATCCGGCCCCGCACGCTCGACGAGATCCTGGGCCAGGAAAGAGCCACGCGCTGTATCTGGCGTACGCCGCGGCCGCGAGGGACGCGCTCGAGACGCGGGCCGAGCCGGTGCCGCTCGCGATCCGCAACGCCCCGACCGGGCTCATGAAGGACCTCGGCTACGGCCAGGGCTACCGCTACGCGCACGACGAAGCCGAGGGCACGGCGGCGTGCCTGCCCGAGAGCCTGCGGGACAGGCGCTACTACGCGCCCGGCGCGCGCGGGCAGGAGGCGGAGGTCGCGGCACGGCTCGAGGCCGCGCGCCTCATCCGCGGGCGGAAGACGGAACGGCCGCCCCGAGCTTGAACGTCTCGAGCGGAGCGGGACGCGCCAGCAGGTAGCCCTGACCGTAGTCGATCCCCAGGTCGACGCAGGCCTGGCGCTCGCCTTCGCGCTCGATGCCCTCGGCGATGATCTTCGAGTCCATCTTGTCGGCGAAGGTCTTAAGCGCGCGCGCCATCTCGCGCTTGACGTGGCTCTGGTCGATGTCGCGCACCAGCTGCATGTCGAACTTCAGGTAGCGCGGGTTGAGGTGCGCGATCTTCTCGAGCCCCGAGTAGCCGGCGCCGATGTCGTCGACCGCGATCGAGAAGCCCATCTGCGTGAAGTTCTGCAGCGCCTCGACGAACAGGACGTAGTTCTCGATCGCGTATTGCTCGCTCACCTCGAGCACGATCCGCTCGGGCGCGAGGCCGAGGCCTTCGAGCAGCTTGATGAGCGCTGCGCCCTGGAAGTCCGGGTCGTACATCGAGGCCGGCACGACGTTCACGAACAGCCGGTACGGCTCCGGCAGCTCGCGCGCCGTCTTCAGCGCGCGCCGACGGCAATGCCGGTCGAGCTCGAAGACGAGATCGGTCGCGGCGGCTGATTCGAACAGGTTGATCGGGCTGTGCTGCTGAGTGTCCTTGGGACCGCGCGAGAGCGCCTCGAGGCCGTGCATGCCCCCCTGCAGCAGGTCCACGATCGGCTGGAACACCGTCGTGATCTGGTCGCCGAGCAGCACGTCCTGCAGCCGGCAGCGCGCCTGGAAGTCGGCCTGCGCCTTCTGGATCCGGACGCTCTCCCACGCCTCGGTCACCACGCGGGAGACGACGCGCTCGGCCATGATCAGCGGGTTGTGGAACACGACGGCGTAGCCGACGGCGACCTTGCGCTTGCCCCGCAGGTACGGCGACGAGAGATCGGCGAGCTTGCGGTTGAGCTGCTCGCTCACGCGCTGGCTGATCACCTCGAGGTCGGCGATGCGCGGCGTGCGCTCCTGCTCGCCGCGCTTCGGCGAGAGGAAGAGCAGGAACGCGTTGCCGCCCCGGTCGTTGAGCGCCAGCGTGTCCGTGGTGCGCACCTCCTTGCCCTGCAGCTCGCCCACGAGCCCGCTCACCAGCGACAGCACCTGATGGAACGCCTTCGAGCCGTAGTCGTGCTCGACCTGTGCCAGCTCCGATGCGTCGATCAGGATCAGCCCGAGATGGCCCTGATCGCGCAGCTGCTCGATGAGCTGCGTGAGGCGCTCGTGGTACGTGGGGATGTCGGAGTACACGCTCGCCTTTCCAACCGGTTGAGCACCAACCGGTTAAGGAATTATAGCCTCGGCGAGGCCTGGCGGGTCAGCGGGCGCGTCGAGAAGCGAGCCAGACGCCCGCGGCGGCGCCGGTCATCCCCACGGCGAGTGTAAGGGCTATCCAGATTGTGGTCTGGGGCAACAGGCCCGTCCACAGCCAACGGGCCATCGGGAGGAGAGCGGGAAAGCCGGGGGGCGGAGCATCGTAGTGCGTTCCCCAGCGCCCCCACATCGCGAATGCCATGACGAGCGCGACTGGAAGGCGGGCGGCAGCGGCGTAGACCAGCAGCGGCCAGCCGAGCGCGGGCCACGTGACGAACGACATGACCGCGACGAACACGGCGACCATCGCCCACAGCACGAGGGTCCCTGTCACGGACGGCTGGACGACGCGCTCGAGTCCGTAGCCGATAGCGAGGCCCAGCAGCAGCGCGCCGGCCGGCCAGCCGGCGAGTGACGCCACACCGGGGGAGCGGACGCCCGCCCGGGCCAGCTTCCACCCGAGATAGCCGCCCACCACCGGGACCAGCCACGTGATGCCCACGATCGCGAGCCCGCCGCCTGGCAGCCGGCTGAACCAGGAGGGCGACCATCCCCGCAGCTCTCCGCCGAGGCGCAGCAGCGTGACGCCCAGGGTCAGGACCGCGGGCCAGAGCACGAGGGAAACGAGAGACGGCGGCCCGGCCGCAGCCGGACCACGCGGCACACGAGCCGGGGCGCGAGCCGGGGCGGGCCGGGTGGCCGGGACCTGCGGGACGGCCCGCAGGGAGCGACCGAGCGTCGGATCCCGGGGCGGAACCGCCACGCTAGCGCCCGAAATCTTCTGGCACGGGGCAGGTGCAGAAGAGGTTGCGGTCGCCCCAGGCATTGTCGATGCGCGCCACGGCGGGCCAGAACTTGGCGTCGCGGACCCAGGGCAGCGGGAAGGCCGCCTGCTCGCGCGAGTAGGGCCGTGTCCACTCGCTGCTCACGACGGCGTTCGCCGTGTGCGGGGCGCGGCGCAGCGGGCTCTCTTCCGCCTTGACGCGCCCGTCCTCGACGTCGCGAATCTCCTGACGAATCGAGATCATGGCCTCGCAGAAGCGGTCGAGCTCGGCCCGCGACTCGCTCTCGGTGGGCTCGACCATCAACGTGCCCACGACCGGGAACGACATGGTGGGTGCGTGGAAGCCGTAGTCCATGAGCCGCTTGGCGATGTCCTCCACCTCGACGCCGGCCTTCTTGAAGCCGCGCGCGTCGAGGATGAACTCGTGCGCCACGCAGCCGCGCTCGCCCGTGTAAAGGATCGGATAGTGCGGCTCGAGACGCTTCGCCATGTAGTTCGCGTTCAGGATCGCGACCTCGGTGGCCCGCCGCAAGCCCGCGCTCCCCATCGTGCGGATGTAGACCCAGGAGATGCAGAGAATCCCGGCGCTGCCCCAGGGCGCCGCGGCCACGGGTCCGGGGCCGCGCTCGCCGCCCGTCTTCACGACCGGGTGGCTGGGCAGGAACGGCGCGAGGTGCGCGGCGACCGCGATCGGGCCCATGCCGGGTCCGCCCCCGCCGTGGGGGATGCAGAAGGTCTTGTGCAGGTTCAGGTGGCAGACGTCGGCTCCGATCGCGGCGGGATTCGTCAGGCCCAGCTGGGCGTTCATGTTCGCGCCGTCCATGTAGACCTGGCCGCCCGCGTCGTGCACCACCTGGCAGATCTCGCGGATCGCCTCTTCGAAGACGCCGTGCGTCGACGGGTAAGTGACCATCAGCGCGCCGACAGCACCCGGGTGCAGAGCCACGCGCGAGCGCAGGTCGGCCACGTCGATGTTGCCGCGCGCGTCACAGGCGACCGGCACCACCCTGAAGCCCGCGAGCACCGCGCTCGCCGGGTTCGTGCCGTGGGCCGAAACCGGGATCAGGCACACGTCGCGCCCGGTCTCGCCGCGGCTCTTGTGATACGCCCGGATCGCGCCGAGCCCCGCGTACTCGCCCTGCGCGCCGGAGTTTGGCTGCAGCGAAACGGCCTCGAAGCCGGTCATCTCGCACAGCCAGCGCTCGAGATCGGCGAACATCTCGCGGTAGCCCTCGGCCTGCTCGGCGGGCGCGAACGGGTGCAGCTTCGCGAGCTCGGGCCAGCTCACCGGGAGCATCTCCGAGGTGCCGTTGAGCTTCATGGTGCACGATCCGAGCGGGATCATCGAGTGCGCGAGCGAGAGGTCGCGGGCCTGAAGCCGGCTCAGGTAGCGGAGCATCTCGTGCTCGGCGTGGTGGCGGTTGAAGACCGGGTGCGCCAGGAAGGTGCTCGTGCGCGCGAAGTCAGCGGGAAGGGCCGCTTCGAGCCCTTCGGCCAGCTCCTCGGCCCGGAACGTCACGGCGCCGCCGGCGAACGCCTCGAAGAGCGACTGCACGTCGCCCGGCAGCGTCGTCTCGTCGAGCGACACGCCCAGCGAGCCGTCCTCGAATGCGCGCAGGTTCAGGCCCTTCTGGCGGCCTCGCTCGAGGATGGTTCGGCCCGAAGCCGCGTCGGCGCGCACCCGCAGCGTGTCGAAAAACGGCAGAGCGCCGGCGTCGAAGCCGAGCCGCCGCAATCCGAGCTGCAGCACGCGGGCGAGCGCGTGGACGCGCCGGGCGATCCGGACGAGGCCCTCGGGGCCGTGGTAGGCGGCGTACATCGAGGCCATGATCGCGAGCAGCACCTGCGCGGTGCAGATGTTGCTCGTGGCCTTGTCGCGCCGGATGTGCTGCTCGCGGGTCTGCAGCGACAAGCGGTAGCCGGTGCGCCCCTCGGCGTCCTTCGACACGCCGACCAGGCGGCCCGGCAGGTGGCGCTTGTGCTCGTCGCGCACCGCGAAGAAGGCCGCGTGCGGCCCGCCGTAGCCCATCGGCACGCCGAAGCGCTGCGCCGAGCCGAGCGCCACGTCGGCGCCCAGCTCCCCCGGCGGGACCAGCAGCGTCAGGGCCAGGAGGTCGGTCGCGACCGCGACGAGCGCACCCTGGGCGTGGGCGCGAGCGATGAGCGGGGCGAGCTCGCGCACCACCCCGTCGGTCGCCGGGTACTGGACCAGGATCCCGAAGAGGCGCTGGCTCGCGAAATCGATCGCGTCAGGCGAGCCTGTCTGGACCCGGATCCCGAGCGACTCGGCCCGGGTCTCGACCACCGCGATCGTCTGCGGGTGGCAGTCCGCAGCGACGAAGAACCCGTCCCACCCTGGCTTCGCCAGCGCGCGGCAGAGCGTCATCGCCTCGGCGGCGGCGGTCGCTTCGTCGAGCAGCGAGGCGTTGGCGAGCGGCAGCCCGGTGAGGTCGGCCACCATCGTCTGGAAGTTGAGAAGCGCCTCGAGCCGGCCCTGCGCGATCTCGGCCTGGTACGGGGTGTACTGGGTGTACCAGCCCGGGTTCTCGAGCACGTTGCGGAGGATCACCGCCGGTGTGTGGCAGTCGTGGTAGCCCATGCCGATGAACGAGCGCAACACCCGGTTCTTCGAGGCCATGCGCGCGAGCTCCGCGAGCGCCTGCTCCTCGCTCCGCGGCGCGGGCAGCGCGAGCGGCCGCGTGAGCCGGATCGCCGTGGGAATCGTCTTCGCCACCAGCTCGTCGAGCGAGGCGAGCTCGAGCTCCGCGAGCATCGCCGCGACGTCGTCGTCGCTCGGGCCGATGTGGCGACTCGCGAAGTCGGCCGGGGGCTCGAGGCGCACGCGGGTTGGGGACGGCGCCGCGGCGGGCGTTTCGAGTGGCGACACGGGGTCTCCTTACTTGGACTCGCTCGCGACGAGCGCCTCGTACGCGGCCGCGTCCAGCAGGCCGCCCGGCGCCTTTGGGTCGGCGAGCTTGAGGACGATCATCCAGGCCGCGCCGTGCGGGTCCTGGTTGATCGCCTCAGGCTTGTCCGCGAGCGGTCCATTCACCTCGACCACCTCGCCGGCGACCGGCGCGTAGAGCTCCGAGACGGCCTTCACCGACTCGACCGTGCCGAACTGCTCGCCCGCGGCGAGCCTCCGCCCCACCTCGGGCAGCTCCACGAACACGACGTCCCCGAGCTGCTTCTGCGCGTAGTCGGTGATGCCGACGCGGCCGCGGTCGCCCTCGACCGCGATCCACTCGTGGTCCTTCGAGTAGCGGTAGCCCTGGGGGTACATGGACGGCCTCCTTAGCGCGGGCGCTTGTAGAACGGTGTCGGCACGACGCGCGCGCCGATGCGGCGGCCCCGGATCCCGACCGCGAGCTCGGTGCCCACGGCGGCTCGCGCGGCCGGCAGGTACGTGAGCCCGATGCTCTTCTGGAGAAAGGGAGCAAACGTGCCCGACGTGACGCTTCCCGTCTGCTCGTCTCCCTGGAAGACCGGGTAGCCGTGTCGAGGGATCCCGCGTTCGGTCGCCTCGAAGCCGACGAGCTTGCGGGAGGCGCCCTTGGTCTTCTGCTCGAGGAGCACGTCGCGGCCGCTCCAGTCGCCCTTCGCCTCGTCGAACGAGACGATCCAGGCGAGCCCAGCCTCGATCAACGTGGTGGTCTCGTCCATGTCGTTTCCGTAGAGCATCATGCGAGCCTCGAGCCGAAGCGTGTCCCGGGCGCCGAGGCCAGCGGGCTGTAGCCCCTGCGGCCGACCGGCCTCGATCAGCTGGCGCCAGACGGCGGGGGCGTCTCGTGGGGCCAGGAACAGCTCGAAGCCATCCTCGCCGGTGTAGCCGGTGCGGGCCACGATCGCCTGATGGCTGCAGACAGAGCCTTCGGCGAAACGGTAGAAGGCGACCGCCTTCAAGTCGACGGGCGTGAGTCCCTGCAGGATCGCTTCGGCCTTCGGCCCCTGGAGTGCGATGAGGGCGAACGCCTCGCTCTGATCCTCGAGCGTGCAGCCCGACGGAACCTGTGACCGCAGCCATTCCCAGTCCTTCGCGATGTTGGCCGCGTTCACGACGATCAAGTAGCGCTCGGGACCCCGGCGGTAGAGGATGATGTCGTCGACCGGGCAGCCCGTCGGCATCGGCAGCGCCGAGTACTGGGCCTGGCCCACCGCCAGCTTCGCCACGTGGTTCGCGGTCACGCGCTGCAGGAAGGCGAGGGCACCCGGGCCCGCGACCTCGAACTCGCCCATGTGCGAGACGTCGAACAGGCCCGCGGCAGTCCGCACGGCCTGATGCTCGGCGATCAGGCCCGAGTACTCGACGGGCATGTCCCAGCCGCCGAATGGCACCATTTTTGCCCCGCTCTCAAGGTGGACTTCGTGCAGGGGTGTCTTGCGGAGCTCGGACATCGCGGGAAAAGGCACGCTACCACACGGCTCCGAAGGGGGTCAATGATGCACCTCGCTTGCCGCCCTACAGTTTCGAGATTGCTGCGGCGTGGGTGGAGCTCGCCTCGTTCGCTCCCGTCCGTGGCTTGATTCCTCGAAGGGGGTCGTCTAGCCTCGGTTGGTGGCGGCCGGGTACGTCGTAGTGTGCTGGAACTGCCTCGGGGAGTTCGAGGCGACAGGCGCAGTCTGGTGCTCGGACGATCCGAAGAACCCGACCAAGCTCTGTCCGTTCTGTCTGCACTGCTTCTGCGACGCGAGCGCCGAGTACAAGCAGGAGTTCTGGCGCAACGCCCCGGCCCAGCTGGTCGAGGAAGTGCAGACGCTGGGCAAGAGCCAGGACCGGCTGGGCGACGTGCTGATCCGGATGAAGAAGCTCACGACGCCGCAGCTGCTCGACGCGCTCGTCGAGCAGCGCGAGACCGGCCATAGGCTCGGCGAGATCCTGATCGCCCGCTGCTTCGTCACGCGCGAGGACGTGGAGGCGGCGCTGCGCTCGCAGGGCGTCAACCGCCTCACGGACACCGGGGCGGCCGAAGCCGGACCGGCCTACTGGCAGCAGAGCACTCCCGACGGGGTGCTCGACTACCTGCTCGTGCTCGGCGCCAGGAAGCGCGCCTCCGACGTCAGCCTTGCGCCCGAGCCCGACCAGATCGCCGTGCGCTACCGGATCGACGGCTTCTCCTTCCGCGTGGACCCGATCCCGCGCTCGTTCGAGGCCTCGCTCGAGCGGGCGCTGTTCGCGATGTTCTCGCTCGACCCGGCGCGCCGCAGCCGGCCGCAGTCGGCGCGCGCGACCGCCCGGCTCGGCGAGGACGACTACGACCTCGTGATCCAGACCGTGCCCGGCGCCCAGGGCCTGAGCACGACGATCAAGCTCATCAACCGCGCCACGTTCATCAAGGACTTCTCGACACTCGGCATCGAGCTCGAGGACCGCGTGCGCCTCGTCGAGGAGGTGCGCTCCGGGCTCGGCCTGATCCTGGTCACCTCACCCGCGTACGACGGAGCATCGACCACCTGCTACTCGATCATGAGCTTCCTCGCCCAGGGCCAGCGCGACGTGCTCTCGATCGAGTCGCCGATCCAGTGGACGATCGACGGCGTCCGCCAGGTCGAGGCCGAAGCCGGACCGAACGGTCCGAAGATGGAGGAGACGCTCAGGGCGATGGCCGCCGTGCGGCCCGACGTGCTGATGCTCGCATCGATCCCGGATCACGCCACGCTGCTGCTTGCGGCCCAGCTCGCGTCGAGCCGCCTGCTGATCGCTCGCGCCACGGCGATGACCGCCGCGCGCGGGCTCGTGGCGCTGCGCGACATGGGCGCGCCCCCGCAGCTTTTGGCGGGCTCGCTCGGCCTGGTGCTCGGCCAGCGCCTGGTCCGCACGCTGTGCCGGATCTGCCGCGTCGAAGCCGAGCCGCCGGCGACGCAGACGCTCGAGGCCCACGGGATCGACCGGGACGAGGCGCAGGGGCTCGTGTTCTTCAAGGGCAAGGGCTGCCCCACCTGCAACACGATCGGCTATCGCGGGCGCCGCGCGATCTTCGAGGCGGTGCCGGCCAGCCCGGAGGTGCGACAGGCGCTCGAGCGCGGCCTGTCGCCCGACGAGCTTGCCGCGGCGGCCGTCGAGAGCGGCATGATCACGATCCGCGAGCGCGCCCTCGGCCTCGTGAAAGCCGGTGTCACCAGCTTCGACGAGTTCGCCAGGCTCCGGCTATAGCGAGCCACTCAGGCTTGCTACGGAGGCTCCTCACCTGCGTGGGATGGAGGGCCATGAGCGGCTATTCGGCGGTTCCTTCGGCGGGGGCGAAGAAGACCAGCAGTAACAAGTCCTCCGTGACCCCGTGGAAGGCGTGCTCGACGCGCGCGGGCACCGTCAGCAGCACGCCCGGCTCGGCCAAGTAGTCCTGGTCGCCCATGCGGAAGCGTCCGCGGCCCTCCATCACCAGGTAGACCTCCTCCTCGTGGTGGGGCCGCTGCTGGTCCTCTTCGCCACGGCGCAGGCGGTAGAGTCCTGCGCTGAGCTGCGCCGTGCGCAGCGCCTCGAGGTAGCGGCGCGGCGCTCGCCGGTGGGCTTCGGCGAGGCGCGCAAGGTCGACCGGACGGCCCTCACGGGCGCGAACCGCGGCCAACATGCGCTCGACCACTTCCTCGTGCGGCAGCTTCGTGGTGTCGAGCGCGATCGCGTCCCAGGCCCGCTGCAGCGGCGACTCGGCGCGGTGCGTGTCGCTGTAGTCGCGCTCGCGCACCTCTTTCTCAATCGCGTCGAAAGTGACGTCGCTGCCCCCCGCCCGCAGCTCGCTCAGGCGGCGCTCGGCCCTCACGGCGGGGTCGGCGTCGAGGAAGAACTTGACCTCGGCGTCCGGGAAGACGGCGGTCCCGATGTCGCGACCGTCGAGCACCACGCCGCCGTCCTTCCCCAGCTCGCGCTGGCGCTCCACCATCTCGACGCGCACGCCGGGATGGACCGAGACCAGCGACGAGGCGCGGCTCGTCTCGCGCGATCGAGCCTCTTTCGTGACGTCCTGCTCGTCGAGCAGCACGCGCCGCCCGCCCTCGGCGAGCTTGATGCTCGAGGCCCGCAGCAGTGACGCGAGCGCCTCCGCGGCGTCGAACGAGACGCCGGAGCGGCTGGCCTTGAGCGCGAGCGCGCGGTACATCGCGCCGGTGTCGATGTAGGTGTAGCCGAGCTGGACGGCGAGCGCCCGGCCGGCGCTGGACTTGCCGGCCCCCGAGGGGCCGTCGATCGCGACGACGAGTCCGTTGTTTCTCATGGAGCAGGCCTGGGGAGGACGGCATCGAGGGCGGCGAGGAAGGCGTCGTTCTCCGCCGCCGTGCCGACGGAGACCCGGAGAAAGCTCGCCATCCCGTAGGGATCGAGGGGCCGGACGATGACGCCGCGCGCGAGCAGCTTCTGGAAGGCCTCGCGGCCGGAGCGCCCGGTGTCGAACGTCACGAAGTTGGTCAGGCTCGGCAGCACCGTGAAGCCGCGCGCGCCGAGCGCTTGGGCGAGGCGCGGCTTTTCCTGTCGGTTGAGCTCCAGCGAGCGGCGCACGTGGAGGGTGTCGCCGAGCGCCGCCGCTGCGGCCGCTTGGGCCACCGAGTTCATGCCGAAGGCCTCGCGGATGACGAGCACGGCGTCGAGCACCTCCGCTGCCGCGACGGCGTAGCCCGCGCGGATCCCTCCGAGACCGTAGACCTTCGAGAAGGTGCGCGTCACGAGCACCGGCGCGCCACGGCGCACGAGCTCGATGCCGTCCGGGTAGTCCGGGTCCTCCGCGTACTCGAAGTACGCCTCGTCCAGCACCAGCAGGCAGCCGGGCGGGAGCGCGCTGACGAGCGCCTCGACCTCGGAGCGACGGTTCCAGGTGCCGGTCGGGTTGTTCGGGTTCGCGACGAAGACGAGGCGCGTGCGCGCGTCGATCGCCTTGGCCATCGCCGCGAGGTCGTGCGTCCAGTCGCGCATCGGCACGTGACGCACGCCGTGGTTGTGGGCGGCCACGATCTGGCGGAAGCGCACGAACGCCTGCTCGGAGATCACGGCGTTGTCGCCGGGGCCGAGCAACGCGCGGGCCACGAGGTCGATGATCTCGACTGACCCGTTCCCGGCCAGGATCTGCCCGAACGGCACGTCGAGGTGCCGCGAGAGCGCCTGGCGCAGCTCGGTTGCCTGCGGGTCGGGATAGCGGTTGACCTCGGCCAGCGCCGCATGCGCGGCTTCGACGGCGAAAGGCGAAGGCCCGAGCGGGTTCTCGTTCGAGGCCAGCTTGATCACGTCGCGCAGCCCGAGCTCGCGCTGGACCTCGCCGATCGGCTTGCCGGCCTCGAAGCGGTCGAGGCCCGCGAGGTGGGGCGGAAACACGAAGCCGGCCGTCTTCGCGTGGCTCAAGGTCGTCCTCGTGAGCCGCCTCTCGAGACGATCGGCCCCGGCGCTTTCGCGCCGCGTTCCATGCTCGCGCCGCGGCGCTCTTCTCGCGCCCGCGAGCGCGGCCGTCGGCCCGCGAAGCGGCGCATGCGGCCCGCCGCGGCGGCTTCCCCGCGCCGCAGCCCTTCGATCTCCTCGGGCGACAGGGACCGGAACTCGCCGGGCTCGAGGCCACGCGAGGTGACGGGGCCGATCGCGACACGGCGCAGTTTCGAGACAGGGTGCCCGACCGCTTCCAGCAGCCGCTTGACCTCGTGCTGCTTGCCCTCGTGGAGCGTGACTTCCACCCAGGCGTTGTTGTCGGCCCGCACCACGCGCGCGCGGTCCACGGCCATGAAGTCGCCGTCGATCTTCACCCCGTGCGTCAGGCGCTCGAGCGCCTGCGCGTCGGGGACGCGGTGCACCTTGGCGTGGTAGACGCGCGGCACCTCGTAGCGGGGATGCGCGACCCGCTCGGCGAAGGCGCCGTCGTTCGTCAACAGGATCAGGCCCTCGGTCGTGACGTCGAGTCTTCCGACCGGGAACAGCCCCGCGACCGGCGGGACCAGGTCCATCACCGTCTGCCGCCGCTCGGGGTCGCTGCGCGTGGTCACTACGCCGCGCGGCTTGTTCAGCACCAGGTAAACGGGGGCCTTCGGGGCCTTCACCCGGACGCCGTCGACGCGCACGTCGTCGCGCTCGAGGTCGGCCTTCGTCCCGAGCTCACGCACCGTCTCGCCGTTGCGCGTGACACGCCCCTCGAGCATCAGTTGCTCGGCGCCGCGCCGCGAGGCGAAGCCCGCGCGCGCGAGGATCTTCTGCAGGCGTTCTTCCACGGGGGGATCTTATTCCTCCGACGACCCGTTTGGGTCCTCGGAGGCTTCACGGCTGCCGCCTGCTGCGTCCCCGCTCTCCGGTGGCGGCCCTTCGAAGAGCGGGATCTGTTCAGCCTCGGGATCGGCGAGCTCCGTCTCGACCGGCAGCGGCGACTCGATCGCGCGCTTCAAGCCCGCGATGTCCACTTCCTCTCCCAGCACCTCGGCGAACTCCTCGATCCGCGGCAGCTCGCCCAGGTCCTTGAGGCCGAAGTGCAGCAGGAACGGCTTCGTGGTGCCGTACAGCATGGGCCGGCCCACGACCTCCTTGCGCCCGGTGATGCGGATCAGCCGCTTCTCGAGCAGCGTCTTCACGACGCCGCCCGACTTGACGCCGCGAAGCGCGATGATCTCGGGCAAGGTCACCGGCTGCTTGTAGGCGATCACGGCGAGCGTCTCGAGCGCCTGGATCGAGAGCCGGGTCGGCGTGCGCGGGTCGATCAGCTCCCGCACCCAGTCGTTGTACTCGGGCCGCGTCGTGACCTGGAAACCTCCGGCGACCTCGACGAGCTGCAGCCCGCGCTCGTCGCGCGCGTAGTCGGCCCGCAGTCCCTCGAGCTCGCGCTCCCAGTCCTCGCGCGCCACGCCCTGCAGCACGCGCGCGATCTCCTTCGGGGTGATCGGCTGTGCCGCGGCGAACACCAACGCCTCGAGCACCGCCCGGATCTGCTGCGGCGGCAGGACGCTCGCCTCCTCACCCTCGGCCGGCAACGCTCTCGCCTCGGTGTCCGGCTCGACCCCGGGCACCTCGCCCACGTCGTCGGGCTCGGCGACCGGCGGTCCCGGTACGTACGCTTCGAGCGCCGACGCCCGGCGCCCGGGCGTAGCACCTTTCGCCGCGTCTTTCGTGTCGTCCTTCTCGGCCAAACTGTCCTCTCCCTCCGCTACGCAGCCGGCCCGGGGGCGCCCTCGGCAGGCGGCCCGACGGGTCGGAACACCCGGATCGACCCGAACACCCCGCGCTGGTACACCCGCACGCGCTTCAGGCGGATCAGCTCCAGCAGGGCGAGGAACGTCACGATCATCTCGCCTTTCGTGTCGAGCGAGGCGAACAGCTCGAGAAACTCGAGCGACTCGCCCTCGCGGATCATCGCGACGAGCTCCTGCATGCGCTGCTCGACGGGTGGCCCCTCGGCCTCGATGTCGTGCGCGAGCAGCGCCTTCCTCCGGTCGAGCAGCTCCTTGAAGGCCGCGATCAGGTCGTAGAGGCCGGCCTCGAGCATCTCCTCGCCGGCGTCGTCGAAACGGGGCAGCACCGTGTCGGGCCGCGTCCACTGCGCGGCGCGGATCTGGGCCTGCTGGTGCAGGATTCCGGCCGCCTCCTTGTAGCGCTGAAACTCGAGCAGCCGCTGCACCAGCTCCTCGCGCGGGTCCACGTACTCCTCGTCGCCTTGCGCCTCGCTGGGCTCGATCGGGACAAGCAGCTTCGACTTGATGTGGATCAGCGTCGCGGCCATCAGCATGAACTCGCCGGCCACGTCGAGGCTCAGCTCCCGCATCAGCTCCAGGTACTCCATGTATTGGCGTGTGATCGGGGCGACCTGGATGTCGTGGATGTCGAGCTTGTCCCGCTTGATCAGGTAGAGCAGTAGATCGAGCGGACCCTCGAAGAGCGGCAGCGTGATCCGAGGAGCGTCTTCGGGCAGGACGGACTCGATGCCCTCCGGAACGGTCACCCGCTTCTCGTCGCTCACGGCCGCTCGTAGCGGATCTTCATGGCCGAGCGCACTTCCTCCATCGTGGCCTCGGCCACGCCGCGCGCCTCTTTCGATCCCGCGATCAAGATGTCCCACACGGTGTCGGGTCGCGCGCTGAGCTCCGGCCGGCGGGCGTGGACGAGCGCGAGCTTCTCGAGCATGTGCTCGGACAGCGTCGCCTTGCAGTCGAGGCAGCCGATGCCGGCCGTGCGGCAGCCCGTGGCGGCCCACTCGCGGGTGGCTTCCGGCGAGAACGCGCGGTGCAGGTCGAAGACGGGGCAGATGTCTGGGTCGCCCGGGTCGGTGCGGCGTTTGCGCGCGGGGTCGGTCAGCATCGGCCGCAGCTTCTGCCGGACCGTCTCGGGATTGTCCTTCAGGTAGATGGCGTTGCCGAACGACTTCGACATCTTGCGCCCGTCCGTGCCAGGAATGCGCTTCGCCTCGGTGAGCAGCGTCTGCGGCTCGGGGAAGACCTCGCCGTAGAAGTTGTTGAAGCGGCGCACGATCTCGCGCGCCAGCTCGATGTGCGGCGCCTGGTCCTCGCCCACCGGCACCGCATCGGCCTTGTAGACGATGATGTCGGCCGTCTGCAGCAGCGGGTAGCCGAGAAAGCCGTAGGTCGACAGATCCTTCTCGCCGAGCTGCTGCTGCTGCTCCTTGTAGCTCGGCACGCGCTCGAGCCACGGCAGCGGCACGATCATCGACAGCAGCAGGTGCAGCTCGGCGTGCTGCGGCACCAGGCTCTGGATGAAGAGCGTCGAGCGCTTTGGGTCGAGCCCGGCGGCGAGCCAGTCGGTCGCCACCTCGATCACGTTCTCGCGCACCTCGCCGGGGTTCGCGTAGTCGGTGGTGAGCGAATGCCAGTCCACCACCGAGAAGAAGCATTCGTAGCGATCCTGCAGGCCGACCCAGTTGTCGAGCGCGCCCAGGTAGTTGCCGAGGTGGAGCGGGCCTGTGGGACGCATGCCGGAGAGGATCCGGGGTCGCTTCATGGCAGCCGGTGACTCTCTGAGCTCAGAGCGCGAGCCGGAGGAAGAAGGACTGGATCGCGCCGACGAACGGTGACATGACCCACCCGAGCGCGCCGGTGATGAACAGGCCGAGCAGGATGAACTGCCCGTAGGGCTCGACCACGCGGTCGTAGTGGTTCGCGATCTCGCGCGGCAGACCCCAGGAGACGATCCACGAGCCGTCGAGCGGCGGCAGCGGGATCAGGTTGAAGACCGCCAGGCCGACGTTGATCGCCATGCCCATGCCGAACAGGGTCACAACCGGCCCGCCCACCTGCGCCCCCGCGCGCAGGGCCACGGCCAGCGCAGCCGTGAAGAGAGTGGCCAGCAGCAGGTTGGAGACCGGCCCGGCCCCCGCCACGAGGACGTGCCCGCGCGCGAGCCTTCGGAAATTGTGCGCGCCGACGGGCGTGGGCTTCGCCCAGCCGAGCGCGGGGACACCCGCGAAGATCTGCAGCAGCGGAAACAGGACCGTTCCGATCGGGTCGATGTGAGCCAGCGGGTTGAGCGTCACCCGGCCCTGGCGGGCCGCGGTGTCGTCCCCCATTTGCAGGGCCATCCAACCGTGGGCCGACTCGTGGACGCTGAGCGAGAAGAGCAGCACGACGTACTGGGTGAGCCCCAGGGCCAGGGCCTCGGGTGTCAGGTTGAGCAAACGTCCTCCACGGAACCCGGGATCGTAACATGCTCGGCCGGCAACCGGCCCAGCGGCTGTGAGAGGATCGCTTCCTGCCCTTCGTCTACATCCTGCGCTGCCGGGATTTCTCGCTGTACGCCGGGGCCGCGAAAGACCTCGCGGCGCGCGTGCGTACGCACGCGGCCGGACGGGCCTCGCGCTACACCCGCTCGAGGCTGCCGGTGCGGCTCGTGTGGTCACGCCGGGTGAGGACCTGGAGCGCGGCGCTCCGCGAGGAGCACCGCATCAAGCGGCTCACGCGGGCGCAGAAGCTGGCGCTCGTCGCGGGGGCTACGGGACGCGCAGCTCGCGCGGCGGGGCGCACTCGAGATCGCCGGTCGCAGGGTGCGCGAGCGCGAGCCGATACGCGTGGAGGCGGTACCCGCCGTCGCCGGGCAGCCCGGGCTGCGGACCCGGCACGCCGCCCGTGACGTAGAGCGGATCGCCGACGAGCGGGTGTCCCGCGACCGCGAGGTGAATCCGGATCTGATGCGGGCGTCCGGTCGGGATGCGGACCGCCACGAGGGCGCGGTCGCCGCGTGACGCCAGCACGTCACTCGCGGTCGCAAGCGCTCCGTCGAGGCTCAGCTCGCCCGCGCCGATACGAGCGCGCCAGAGGGACTCGCTGGAATGCCGGTGTCGCGCCGCGAGCCACGCGAGAACGGTCGAGCCGCTCGCCTCGCGTCCGATCGTCTCGCGATACTCGAAGCCGCCGTTCACCGTGAGAGGATCATCCCATGCTGTCGAGCGCGCGCGTCGAGGCGGATCCGGTTGCCTGAGCTGCTCGTCTCCTGCCAGGAGCTCAGCAAGGCCTTCGGGGCCGCCCCGCTCTTCGAGGGCTTGGCCCTCGGCGTCTTCGAGGGCGACCACGTGGGGCTCGTGGGCCCGAACGGCTCCGGCAAGTCGACGCTGTTGAAGATCCTGGCCGGCGTCGAGCCACCGTCGTCCGGAACGCGTGCCGCGCGCAAGCGCCTGCGCGTCGGCTACGTGCCGCAGGATCCGACGTTCGGCGCGGACACCAGCGTGGGCTCCATCCTGCGCGAGGCGGTCCACGACCTCGGATTGGATCCCCACGAGCTGGATGGGTGCGTGGCCGTGGCGATGGGCAAGGCCGGATTCGCGGACGCCACGCAAGAGACGCACACGCTCTCGGGCGGCTGGAAGAAGCGGCTCGCCATCGCGCGCGAGCTGGTGCGCGAGCCGGAGCTGCTGCTGCTCGACGAGCCGACCAACCACCTCGACGTCGAAGGCATCCTGTGGCTCGAGGACCTGTTGCCCCGCGAGCCCGAGGCCTTCGTCGCCGTGAGCCACGACCGCTACTTCCTGGAAGCGGTGGCCGGACGCGTGATCGAGCTCGACCGCGCCCTCGTCTCGGGCCTGCTCGACGTGCGCGGGCGCTACAGCGCCTTCCTCGAGAAGAAGGACGAGCTGCTGGCCGGACAGGCCGCCTACCAGGAGTCGCTGCGGAACCGGGTGCGCGGCGAGCTCGACTGGCTTTCGCGCAAGGCGCGGGCGCGCACGCGCAAGGCCCAGGCCCGCATCGACGAGGCGGAGCGCCTGCGGGACGAGCTCGGCGACCTGGATGCGCGCTCGGTGTCGAAGGCCGTGGCGCTCGACTTCTCGGCCACGCAGCGCAAGACGAAGCGCCTGGTGGTCGCGGAGGGCCTGACGCGGGGCTACGGGGAGCGGCAGATCGTGCGCGGCCTCGACCTCGTGCTCTCGCCGGGGATGCGCCTCGGCCTGCTGGGCGCGAACGGCAGCGGCAAGAGCACGCTCTTGCGCTTGCTGGCCCGCGAGGAGCAGCCGGACGCCGGCAGCGTGGCGCACGCCGACGGGCTCAAGGTCGTGATGTTCGACCAGCACCGCCAGCACCTCGACCCGGCCGTCTCGCTCCAGCGGACGCTCGCGCCCCACGGCGACTCCGTGGTGTTCGAGGGCCGCGAAGTCCACGTGGCCGGCTGGGCGAGGCGCTTCCTGTTCCGCTCGGAGCAGCTCGAGACGCCAGTGGGACGGCTCTCGGGCGGCGAGCAGGCGCGCGTGGTGCTCGCCCGCCTGATGCTGGAGCCGGCCGACCTGCTGCTACTGGACGAGCCCACGAACGACCTCGACATCCCGACGCTCGAGGTGCTCGAGGAGAGCCTGCTCGAGTTCCCCGGGGCACTCGTGCTTGTCACGCACGACCGCTACCTGCTCGACCGCGTTTCGACGCGCATCCTCGCGCTCGACGGCCACGGCGGCGGCGTCCCGTACGCCAATTACGACCAGTGGGAGGCCGCCCGGCACGGCGCGCTCGAGGCCTCACGACGTTCCGCCACCCCGGCTCGCGCGTCGCCTTCGACACGGCTCAGTGAGGCGCCCGGCCGGCCGCGCAAGCTCGGATACCGCGATCAGCGCGAGTGGGACGAGATGGAGGCGCGCATCCTCGAGGCCGAGGCGGGCCTGGCGACGGCCCAGGCCGAGGCCGCGGACCCCGGCGTGGCGTCGGATCACGAGGCGCTCGCCCCTCGGCTCGAGGCCCTGGCGGCAGCCCAGGTCGAGGTCGATCGGCTCTACGCGCGCTGGGCCGAGCTCGAAGCGAAGGCGCGGGCGTAGAATCGGCGCGATGCCCGCTCCCCCGTCTCCCGCACAGATCGCCAAGGCGCTCGAGAAGCGCGTCGTCGGGCAGAAGGACGCGGTGCGCGAGATGTCGGTGGCGCTCGCCAAGAAGCTGGCCGGCCTCAAGGTCGGCAACGTCCTGCTGATCGGCTCCTCGGGCTCGGGCAAGACGACGCTGATGCGTGCGGTCGAGGAGCTCCTGGCCGCGAACCCGGCGCTCTGGGCGCGCTCGACGCTCGTGCGTATCCACGCCAACGTGCTCGGCGAGGAAGCCGAGCAGGGCCACCCGGGCGAGAAGCTGCTGCGCCGGCTGCTGGAGCGGGCGCGCGAGCAGCTCGGCGACCAGGCGCCTATCGAGAAGCTGCTGGAGCAGGCGACGCACGGTCTCGTCTTCGTGGACGAGGTGGACAAGATCCGCAGCCACGTGGGCGGAGAGCCCAACATCGCGGGCATCCGAGCGCAAGAAGCGCTGCTCACGCTGATCGAGAACGAGGCCGTGGCGTTCACGCTGCCCGACTGGGCGGGCGGAGGTGCTGTCAACGTCGACTCGAGCGGCGTGTTGTTCGTGTGCGCGGGGGCGTTCGAGGGCTTGTACGACGCCGTCTACTACCGCGTGACGGCCGGAAAGGACCAGGGGGCGCTCAAGCCCGTGACGGTCGTGGACGAAGGCGGACGCGCGCGCGAAGAGCTGCAGTTCTCGCTCCGCGACTGGCTCAAGACAGAAGACCTCTTCGAGTACGGCATGAGCCCGCAGTTCCTCTCGCGCTTCGACGCGGTGGTGCTGCTGGAGTCGCTAGCCGAGGAGGCGCTCGCGAAGATCTTCGCGGAGGGCGCCGAGTCGGGCTTGCGCCAGTCGCAGGCCTACTTCGCGAGCTTCGGCTGCAAGCTGGAGATGACCGCGGAGGCGGCCGAAGCCGTCGTGCGCGAGGCCGCGCGCAAGCCGCGCCTCGGCGCGCGTGCGCTCAAGGAGGTCTTCCGGCGCGTCGTGTCGCCGCTCGAGTTCGACCCGCAGGCGGCCGCCGGCCCGGGCGGCGTCGTGCGCATCGACCTGGTGCGCGTGAAGCAGGCGCTCGCCAGTGACCGCCACGGCGAAGGGCCGGCCTCGAGCACGGCCGGCTGGGACCAGTCGTTCCGGGGCTAGCGCCCGGAGCGGCCCAAGAGCCCCTCCTGAATCCCAACCCCTGCCTTCCATGCGCTTGCTACGCGTTTTTAGGATCCGACTGAGGCACGGCACCAGCGAAACGGCACGCCTGGGATGATCTGAATCACAGCGCTGGTTGACCTCGCTGGCGCCGATCCGGTAACGTCGACGGCTGTTGTCATGTCGCAACCGACGGGCCTGGCCCCCTCCCAGCGCCCGGGCGGTGGGAGGACTTCATGGATCGGGTCGGACCGCGTTTCATCTCTCGAGGGGGCATCCAGCGCGCGACAGCGCGCCTCCTGATCGCCACGTTCGTCATTCCGGCGCCCGCGGCGAGCGCCGCCCCGACGCCCATCGCCGCCGATGCCCATCCGAGCGCGGTGTCCTGCGCTCAGAGCCTCGCCTCAGGCGCATACCCGACCGCCTCCACGTCGCGTAGCGAGCTCTGGCCGCCGAACCACACGCTCGTGGACGTGGGACTGCGCGTGGACCTGGGCGAGGCGTGCCTCGGCATGGCCGCGACACGCGTGGCCGTCTACTCCGACGAGCCCGACGACGCGACGGGTGACGGCTCGACTGTCCACGACGCCCAGCTCGACGCTCCGGATCTGTACCTGCGCGCCCAAAGGCAGGGTGGCGGCGACGGCCGCGTGTACCTGGTCGTCGCGACGGCCACGCACGAGGGAGTCGCGGGGCACGCGTGCGCGACCGTCGTCGTGCCCAGGTCGCAGAGCAAGAAACACCGTGACGACGCGCTGGCCCAGGCCGCCGCGGCAGTGTCGACGTGCGAGGCCGGAGGCCTCCCGACCGGCTTCCACTTCCTCGTCGAAGGCGCGCTCGACTCCCCCAACCAGGCGCCCACGGTGGACGCCGGTCCCGACCGGGGGATCGCGCTCGGCGCGAGCGCCGAACTCCAAGGCTCGGTGGTCGACGATGGCCAGCCCGCGGGCGGCGTGCTCCGCGTCGCGTGGAGTGTCATGAGCGGACCCGGAGCGGTGACGTTCGCGGACGCGGCCAGCGCGGCGACGCAGGCGAGCTTCGCGGCCGCGGGCACGTACCTGCTGCGGCTGACGGCGAGCGACGGCGCGCTCTCGTCGTTCGACGACGCGCAAGTCGTGGTGCAGGCCGCGAATGCGGCGCCAGCGGTCGATGCGGGCCCCGACGTGGCCCTCAGCTTCCGACGACGACGGCGATGCTCCGTGGCGCCGTGACCGACGACGGCCGCCTGCTCTCGAGCCCGGTGCTCTCGTGGACCCAGCTGAGCGGCCCCACGGGCGTCGTCTTCGGCCAGCCCGCGAGCGCCACGAGCGACGCGACCCTGCCGGGCGTCGGCGTATACGAGCTGCGCCTCAGCGCCTTCGACGGCCAGCTCACGTCGAGCGACGACGTGCGTGTGACCGTCCATCCCGAGCCGCCCCCCAGCGCCGACGTCGCGGACGCCAGCGTGAACGAAGGCAACGAAGGCCTGACCGGGGCGAGCGTGGAGGTGCGGCTGTCGAAGCCCTGGGCCGAGCCGGTCAGCGTGGACTACGTGACCCAGGACGTGAGCGCCGCGAGCCCGTGCGACTACCGGCGTCGCTACGGCACGCTCGCCTTCGCGCCGGGTGAGACCTCTCGGGCCGTGCTCGTGCCGGTGGTGGGCGACCACGCTTCGGAGGGTGACGAGGGTCTCGAGGTTCGGATCGGGAACCCGGTGGGGGCGACGCTCGGCCGCGACCGCGCGACGGTCAGCGTGACGGACGACGACGGGCCGAACCAGCCGCCGACGCCACACGGCCTTCGCAGCCCCGCCAATGGAAGCGCGGGCGTCCAGGCGCCTCCGATGCTCGCGTGGTCGTCCCTTGACGCTGACCCGGGAGACACCCTGACTCACGACGTCTACGTCGGGACAGCATTCTCCGTCACGGGCCAGCAGTGGCTCGCCGCCTGCCCCGCGGGCGTTGACCCGGGCCCGCGCTCGGGTGCGGCCACCGGTTACGACGAGGCCAACGACCGCATGATCGTGTACGGCGGCGAGACGCCGTCGGGAGCCGCCGACACCGACGTGTACGTGCTGGTCCACGCGAGCGCCGCGGGCGGACCTCCCGCATGGGAGCGTTACGCGCCGGCCGGCGGCCCTGGGCCGCTCTCGCATGCGGGCTTCGGCTACGACCCGGCCTCGAACCGGCTGATCGTCTTCGGGGGCTGCTCCGGGAGCTGTGCCACAGCGAGCGGCGAGACCTGGGTGCTCGCGAACGCGAACGGCCTCGGCCGGGACCCTGAATGGATCCGGCTGAATGTCAGCGGGCCTGGGGCGCGCTTCGGTCACGCGGCCGCGCTCGACGCGGCCGGCAACCGGTTCTTCGTCCACGGCGGAGCCGCGGGCGAGGCCGGGCCGACTCTCGGCGACACCTGGTTGCTGGAAGCCGCGAACGGTCTCGGAGCCCCGGCGTGGCGCGCGCTCGCGCTCGCCGGGCCGCTGCCGGTCGCGCGTCGCTCCGCGAGCTTGAGTCACGACGCTTCGAGCGGCCGCCTCGTGCTCTTCGGCGGCCAGGATGCGGAAGCCATGGCGCTCGCGGACGCGCACGTGCTCGTCGATCCCGCCGGTACGGCGCCTGAATGGACGGCGCTCCAACCGGTGGCGGCCGGGCCCACGGGCCGCTTCGGCCACGCCGCGGCGTTCGATCCTTCGACTCACCGGCTGCTCGTCCACGGCGGAACCACCGGTGGTGTCGAGGACGGCCTGAACTACGTCTTCGCCGACGCCTGGATGCTGACGGGAGCGAATGGCTCGGGTGGAAGCCCGGAATGGGTGCGCGTCGACGGCGGTCCCGCGCCGGTCGGTCGCTTCTCGGCGGCCGAGGCCTGGTCTGCCGGCGCCAATCGCCTGATCGTATTCGGCGGCGCCAACAACAAGCTCGCCGCTCCGCCCGGCGACCTGTGGCTCCTCGGCGATGCGTATGGTCAGCTTCCGCTCGTCTCCGCGGGCCAGCCGGCTTCGAGCTACCAAGCCAGCGAGGCCGCCGACGGCCGCCCCTACCTGTGGCGCGTGGTGACCCGCGATCCCCAGGGCGCCTGGCGCGGCACGCCCGCGTGGAGCTTCACGACGAACCGGCCGCCCGTGGTCGACGCCGGCCCGGACCAGGCAGTCGCCACCCCGCCGGGCGCCGCGAGCCTGAGCGGCGCGTCGAGCGACGACGGCCTGCCTGCGGGCGGCTCGCTCAGCCACGAGTGGAGCGCCGTGAGCGGGCCGGGCGCGGTCACGTTCGCGGACGTGGCCAGCGTCTCGACCACGGCGACCTTCGCGACGCCAGGCGTCTACACCCTGCGGCTGACGGCGAACGACACACAGGACACGGCAAGCGACGACCTCGTCGTGACGGTCACACCCGAGGTCGTGCCCCCAAACCAGGCGCCAGCCGTGAGTGCGGGGCCCGATCGTGCCCTGCGCCAGCCGGAGACGAGTCTCGTGCTCTTGGGGACGGTGGCCGACGATGGACGGCCGAGCGGCGTGCTGAGCCTCGCCTGGAGTGTCGTCAGTGGGCCGGGCCCGGTCGCGTTCGGGGATGCGGCCAGCGCCTCGACGAGCGCCGCGTTCGGGGTGCCGGGGACCTACGTCCTGCGCCTGACCGCGAGCGACGGCGGGCTCAGCACGAGCGACGAAGCGACCGTTTTCCATGCCTCCGCGAGCGCGCTCCCGGACCTCGCAGTGAAGACCGTCGATGCGTCGACACTCGTCGTCGATCCGCTATCGCTCGCGGTGAGCGGGTCGGCGGGGGTCGAGATCGCCAACCCCGGCGCGGGCGCGGCGGCGGGCCCCTTCCTCGTGACGGTCTTCGAGGACCGCGACACGAACGGCGCCTATGCCGCGGGCACCGACGCCCTCCTGGGCGAAGCGACGCTAGCGGGCCTCGACGCCTCGGCGACGCTGGTGGTGCCGGTCGCCGTCACCGGCGGCGTGACGTTCGCGGGCAACCTGCTCTACGCCTTCGTGGACAGCGCGCTGGCGGTGGCGGAGCTCGACGAGACGAACAACACCGGCAGCTCGTCGCCTCCGTGCGGCGCGCCGCGCTCCCCGGCGGGCTGGAGGGTGGGCCTCGAGTGGGCCTGGACGAATACGAGCGTCGATCCGGTCTCGAACCGGGTGCTGTCCCCGCCGGTCGTGATCGACGTGAATGCTGACGGCGTGCCGGACGTCGTCTTCGTCGCCTACGGCACGCGCAGGGACCTGGTGGGTTACGCCTTCCAGGGCCGCCTGCGCGCGGTGAGCGGGCGCGACGGGAGCGAGCTCTGGAGCGTCACCGATCCCGCGCTCGCGCTCAACGGGGCGACGAAGCCCGCCGTGGCGGACATCGACGGCGACGGCCGGCCCGAGATCGTGGCCGGGGCCGAGAATAACAGCAGCCTGCTCGCGTTCGAGCACGACGGCGCTTTCAAGTGGCGGAGCGACGTGCTCGACCAGCAGGCGGCGGGCGGGCCGTCCATCGCCGACCTCGACGCGGACGGCGTGCCCGAGATCGTGATCGGGCGCCAGGTGCTGACGAACCAGGGTCGCCTGCGCTGGACCGGCTCGGTTCCCGGCATGGGCGGGCAGAGCGGCGCCCACTCGATCGTCGTGGACCTCGACCTCGACGGCCGGCCCGAGGTGGTGGTCGGGAACACCGCCTACGTCGGGCAGGGGCCCTCGCAGGGCCAGATCCTGTGGCGGAACACGACGACAGTCGGCGGGGTCGCGCTCCAGGACGGCTACACCGCCGCGGGCAACTTCGACGCCGACCCGAACCCCGAGCTCGTCCTCGTCACAGTCGGAAGGGTGTTCCTGCTCGAGCACGACGGCCGCGTGAAGTGGGGGCCGACCTTCCTCGAGCCGGTCCGCATCCCGAGCTGGTGGGCGGGCCCGCCCACGGTCGCCGACCTGGACGGCGACGGCGCGGCGGAGGTCGCGGTCGCCGGCGTCAACTACTTCACCGTCTTCGAGACGGACGGGTCGGTGAAGTGGCGCGCGCCGATCGTCGACAGCACCCAGGCGACCGGTTCGGCCGCCTTCGACTTCGACGGCGACGGGGCGGCCGAGCTCGTCTACGGCGACCACGACGACCTGCGGATCTTCCGAGGCAGCGACGGGGTCATCCTCTTCCGAGACCGCAACGGATCCTCCACGCTCGGCGAAGCGCCGGTCGTGGCCGACGTGGACGGCGACGGCGAGGCGGAGATCGTCTGCGTGACCGACAACTTCTGGGGCGGGACGATCCCGGGAGTGCGCGTGTACGGGGAGGCCACGGGCGCATGGGCTTCCGCGCGCCCGCTCTGGAACCAGTTCGCCTACGGCGTGAGCAACGTCGAAGACGACGGCCGCGTGCCGCGGCAAGAACGTCGCAACCTCGCGCTCGGCCAGCGCTGGGCGCAGGCCGGCTCGGTGAAGGACGGCACGTTCACGGCGTCTTGCGCCTTCCCGCAGCCCGACCTCACCGCCTCGGCGTTGCGCATCACAGACACCGCCTCGGAGTGGCAGCTGACCCTCCGCGTCGGCAACGGCGGGGCTCGCATCGTGGGGCCCGACGTGGCGGTGTCGTTCTACGACGGCGACCCGCGGCTCGGAGCTCCGAAGCTCGGGACGGTCGCCACGGCCAGTTACCTGCGGCCCGGGGGTTACGAGGACATGCTGCTACGTCTGCCCCGCTCTTCGGCCACCCGCGGCGCGGTCTTCGCCTCGGCCGACGATACCGGCGGCTTGATCGGGAGGATCGTGGAGTCGGACGAGGCGAACAACGTTCTCGACAGCGGCCAGGCTCTCGTCGCGGGGGCCGACCTCAGCGACCTCACGGTCGTGGACGTCGACGTCTCGGAGGCCGTCACGGACGCCAGGACGCTCGCCCTCTCGGGATTCGCCTCGGCCCGCGTGCGGAACCAGTCGAAGGTCCCGGTCGGCGCGGCGTTCGATGTGACGTTCTTCGAGGACCGTGACGGCGACGGCACGCTGGGCGCCGCGGACGCGGTGCTCGGGCAGGCGACCGTCAGCGGCATCGGCTCACTCGAGACGCTCGCGATCCAGACAACCGTGTCGGGATCGCTCCTGTTCGCCGGCAGCCCGGTGCGCATCTTCGTAGACGCCGCCTCGGCCGTCCTCGAGTCGGACGAGACGAACAACGTCGGCCGCGCCGGCGAGGCGTGCCAGGTGCGCCCCGCGGGGCCGCCCTTCTCTCTCCGCGAGGAGTGGGCCTGGACGGCCGCCTCGGCGGCGGGCGTCCTTTCGCCCCCAGTGGTGGGCGACCTCAACGGCGACGGCGTCGCGGATGTCGCGTTCGTCACGACGCGGACCGCCTCGACCACGACGGACGGCCAGCTTCGGGCGGTGAGCGGGCGCGGCGGCCAGCCGCTGTTCTCCGTCCTCGACGCCGCTAGCGAGCTCAACCCGGCGGCCAGCCTGGCGATCGGCGACATCGACGGCGACGGCCGGCCGGAGATCGTCGCGGTGGCCGAGTCGGGCCAGCAGCTCCTCGCCTTCGAGCACGACGGGACGCTCCATTGGCGTAGCGCTCCGCTCGAGACTCTCGTCGGCGACGGCTCACCCTTCCTCTCCGACCTGAACGGCGACGGACGAGCCGAGATCGTCGTCGGCCGCCAGGTCCTGAACGGCGACGGCAGCCTGAGGTGGACGGGAACCGGGCCGATGCGAGGCCGCTCGCCGGTGACGGGGATGCGCTCGGTGGCCGCCGACCTCGACCTCGACGGCACGCCCGAGGTGATCGCCGGCGCCTCGGCCTACCGGGCGGACGGAACGCTCTTGTGGTCCGTGCCGGCGGTCGGGGACGGCGTCGTCGCAATCGGCAACTTCGATTCGGATCCCCACCCCGAGATCGTGGTGTCGAACGGCTCGGTTTGGCTTCTCGGGCACGACGGCAGCGTGCGCTGGGGCCCGCTGAACGTAGCCGGGCTGGGATACCACGGCACGGTCACGATCGCGGACTTCGACGGCGACACGCGGGCGGAGATCGGCGTGGGCCGCATACGGAGCTACAGCGTCGTCGAGGGGTACGGGGCGGTGCGTTGGAGCGCCGCCACGACCCAGCTGTACCTCGGCGCCACCGGGGGTTCGGCGTCGGCCTTCGACTTCGACGGGGACGGGGCGGCCGAGCTGGTGCTGGCCGACAGCGCCGGGCTGCACGTGCTGCGGGGCAGCGACGGCTCGGTGGCGGGCGAGCTGCCCGTCGGCACCTGCACCTACGCCCACGCCTACCCGGTGGTGGCCGACGTGGATGGCGACGGCAAGGCCGAGATCGTGATGGGCTCGAACGCCTGCGCGGGCAGCCCAACCGTCGGCGTGCGCGTGTTCGGCGAGGCAGGGGACGGCTGGGTGCGCTCGCGCGCGGTGTGGAGCCAGTACGACTACCGCGTTCCGGGCGAGAACAACTGGCGCGCGAATGCCGGGCCGGGAGGCTCCCGCTTCGCGTCCGCCGACCTGACCGCGTCTTTCGTCCGCCGCAGCGAGAGCGGCTCTGACCTCGTGTTCACTGTCCGGATCGGCAACGCCGGCATGGGCCCGGTCCCGCCGGGCGTCCCCGTGGCTGTGTACAACGGCGACCCGCGCGTCGGGTACCCCCACCTGACGACGCGCGCCACGACGCGACCGCTCGCGCCCGGCGAGTACGAGGACGTGGCCTTCACGTTCCCGAGCACGCAGCCTGCGAGCGGCTCCTTGGTCGTGGTCGCCGACGATCCCGGCACCGGCGTGGGAACGGTGAGCGAGTGCGACGAGGAGAACAACCTCCACGACTCGGGGATGTTCCTGAACCAGCGGCCGTCGCTCGACGCCGGTCCGGACCGCACCACGTCGCTGCCGAACGCAACTCTGGCGCTTTCGGCCGATGTCGAGGACGACGACCTGCCGCTCAGCGCGGGCGTGAGCGTGCAGTGGTTCTACGGCGCCGGACCGATCGACCCGGCGCTGCGTCCCCAGCTCTTCTCCGACCCGACCTCGGCGACGACCACCGCGTCGTTCCCCGTCGCCGGGACCTACCTGCTGGGGATCGACGTCTCCGACTCGGCCCTTACGAGCCGCGATCTCATGCAAGTGACGGTCTATCCCGCGAACGCGGCGCCGGTCGTGGGCGCGGGCGCCGACACGATCGTGAGCCTGCCTGCAACCAGCGTCTCGCTCGCGGGATCGGTGAGCGACGATGGCCTGCCCGCGGGAAGCACGACCGCCGTCGCGTGGTCGGTCGTCTCCGCCCCGGGTCCCGTCACGTTCGCGAATCCGACCTCGCCCACGACGACGGTGCGGCTCTCGACACCTGGGACCTATGTCTTCCGCCTCAGCGCGAGCGACGGGGATCTTTCCGCAACCGACGACGTCACGGTCCTGCTGGAGCCAGCGAACACGGCGCCGGTCGTGAGCGCCGGCGCGGACCAGCGCGTGCTGGGTCTCGCGACCACCCTGGCCGGCTCCGTGACGGACGACGGCAAGCCGCAGGGCGGCACGCTCAGCTCCACCTGGAGCGTGGTGAGCGGGCCGGGTCCCGTGAGCTTCGCGAACGCGGCCAACCCGACGACCCCGGTGACGTTCGCTGCGCCAGGAACCTACCGGCTCCGAATCACGGCCACGGACGGCGAGCTTCAGGCCAGCGACGACGTGGAGATCGTCGCGAACCCCGGCAACGAGCCGCCGAGGCTCAGCGCGGGGCTCGACGGCAGCGTGACCACGGCCGTCTTGACGCTCGCGGGCCAGGCGCAGGACGACGGTCTGCCCGCAGGAGGCGGCTTGACGACAGCTTGGAGCCTCGTCAGCGGGCCGGGCGCCGTGACGTTCGCGAACCCGGCGTCGCCCACCACGAGCGTGCGCTTCGACGCGGACGGGGCCTTCGTGCTACGCCTGAGCGCGACGGACGGCGAGCTTCAGGCGATTGACGACGTGACGTTCAGCGTGGCGCGCGTGAACCAGGCGCCGAGCGTCGAAGCCGGAGCGAGCCGGGCGCTGACGCTGCCGGCGAGCTCGCTGACGCTGAACGGATCGGCCACGGACGATGGCCTGCCGACCCAGGCGCCGCTCGCCTACCGCTGGACGGTCGCGAGCGGCCCTGGCGGCGTGCGCTTCGCCGACAGCCACAGCCTGACGACCGCCGCTTCCTTCGACGCGCCGGGTACGTACGTCCTGCGGCTCACGGCGAGCGACGGCGCGCTCACGGGAAGCGACACGCTCACGGTCGCCGTGAACCCGGGAACGGCCGCAGGCGCTCCGCCCAGCGTAGAGATCGCGTCGCCCACAGGCGGCGCGCGCATCGGCGCGCTCACGGACGTGGTGGGAACCGTCACGAGCAACGACCTCTTCCTCTGGAAGCTGGAACACTCGCTGCGGGGCGAAGGGAGCTGGACGACCTTCGCCACGGGCACGACGACGGCGACGAACGTGGTCCTCGGGCACCTCGATCCGTCGCTGCTGCTCAACGGGCTCTTCGAAATCCGACTCAGTGCCACGGACAACGGGGGACGCACGACGCGGGCCACGATCGTGGTGGTGCGAGACAACCTGAAGGTCGGAAACTTCACCGTGTCCTTCGTCGACCTGGAAGTGCCTGTGGCAGGCCAGCCGCTCCGGGTGACGCGGACCTACGACAGCAGGGACAAACGCAAGGGCGACTTCGGCTACGGCTGGCGGCTCGACGTCAGCAACGTGCGGGTGCAGACGGCGGCGACCCTGGGCCTCTCGTGGCAGGGGACGGTGAGCGCGAGCGCGTTCGCGAGCTACTGCCTGCAGCCGACGGCGCCGCCGGTGGTGACGCTGACGTTCCCGGACGGCCGGGTCCAGGAGTTCGAAGTCCGCCTGACGCCGTCGTGTCAGACGTTCATCCCGATCGACACGGCGCGGGTGAGCTTTGTGCCCGTCGGGCCGACGCTGGGCCGGCTGGAGCTCGTGGGCTCGAGCGACGTCGAAATCATCGGGAGCTGGCCGGGCGTGATGCAGCTCTTCAACTCCGGTTACAGCCTGTTCGACCCGACCCTCTACAAGTACACGAGCCCTGACGGCCAGATCTTCGTGGTCGACCGCACGGCGGGGCTCAAGAGCCTGACCGACCGCGCCGGCAACGTGCTGACGATGACCCCGGCCGGCATCACGTCCTCGCATCCCCAGGTCCCAGGCTCGAACCTCGGAATCGCTTTCCAGCGCGACGCCGAGGGCCGCATCACGCGGATCACCGACCCGCAAGGTAAGAGCCTGGTCTATGCCTACGATACGGACGGCGACCTTGACTCCGTCACCGACCGCGAGTCCAAGACCACGAGCTTCGGCTACCTCGAAGAACCGGCCCATCACCTGGAGACGATCGACGATCCGCTGGGCCGCACCCCGATCCGCAACGAGTACGACGACGGCGGCCGGCTCACGGCGCACATCGACGCCTTCGGCAAGCGGATCGAGTACCAGCACGACCTGCTCGGCCGGCAGGAGATCGTGAAGGACCGCACCGGCGCCCAGCGGGTGCTGGAGTACGACGAGCGCGGCAACGTGCTGCGCGAGACGGATCCGCAGGGCAAGGTCGTCGTCCGCAGCTTCGACCCGCGCAACAACCGCCTGAGCGAGACAGAGCCCTACGATCCAGCGAACCCGCCGGATCCGATCCCAACCACGAGCTACAGCTACGACGGGAACGACAACCTGCTCACGACCACCGACGCCCTCGGCCATACGACGGGCTACACCTACAACACGACCCGCCAACTGCTGACAATGCGGGACGCCCGCAACAACACCACGACCAACACCTACGACGCGAAGGGCAACCTGCTCACGACGAAGGACGCCCTCAACAACGTCACGACCTACAGCTACGACACACGCGGCAGCGTGCTGACGCAGACGCTGACGCTGAACGGCACGCTGCAGGTCACGGGCTACGAGTACGACGCCTACGGCCGGCTGAAGAAGGAGACGGACGCACAGGGCCACGCCACGAGCTACAGCTACGACAGCACTGGCAACCGGCTCACGCAGACGACGACCCGGACGGTCTACACCTGCACCACGGCCGCTCCGCCCGTGTGCTCGGCCTCGGGCACGGAAACGCTCACGACCACCCACGCCTACGACAACAACGGTCGTCTCGAAACGACCACCGACCCCGACAGCAGCGTCACGCGAACCGTCTACGACGCCCTCGGCCGCCAGATCGAGAGCTACGACAAGCTGAACCGCAAGTCGGCGTACGCGTACGACGAGATGGGCCGCCTGATCCGGACGACCTATCCCGAAACCACGACGGACGAGCACGGTTACGACGCGGAAGGCCGCCGGACGAGCAGCAAAGACCGCGGCGGACGCACTACCAGCTACAAGTACGACACCCTCGGCCGACTCGAGAAGACGACTTACGCCGACACGACTTTCACGGAGAACACCTACGACGCAGCGGGCCGTCTCGTCGCGACGAAGGACGCCCGGGGCAAGACGACGATCCACGAGTACGACTCAGCCGGCCGCCGCAAGGCCGTCGTCGACTCCCTGAACAACCGGATCACGTTCACCTACGACGCCAACGGCAACCAGGAGTCAGTTACTGACGCGAAGGGCAGCGTCACCACCTACGAGTACGACGCGCTCAACCGCCGCACGAAGACGATCTTCCCCTCGGCCGACGGCCAGGCATCGCCGACGGAAACGCCGACCGCCTACGACGAGCTGGGCCGCAGGACGACAGAGACTGACCAGGCCGGCAAGACGACCGCCTTCGAGTACGACACGCTCGGCAGGCTGACGGCTGTGGTCGATGCACTGAGCCAGCGGACAACTTACAGCTACGACGAGCTCGGCAACCGCCTGAGCCAGACGGATGCGAACGGCCGCACCACGTACTTCCTCCACGACAAGCTCGGCCGCCAGACGGCTCGCATCCTCCCCGACGGCAAGCGCGAGTCGATGACCTACGACCTCGCCGGCAACCTTGAGAGCCGCACGGACTTCATGAGCCGGACGACGAGCTACATCTACGACGACAGCAACCGGCTGCGCTCGCGGACTTACCCGAACTCCGCCGACAACGTCAGCTTCACCTACACCCCGACCGGCCGGCGCGAAACCGCCACGGACGCGCGCGGCACGACGAGCTACGGTTACGACCTGCGCGATCGGCTCACCGGCCTGACCCGCCCTGGCTTCGGCACCGGCGCCGCCAGCCTCGGCTACACCTACGACGCCAACGGCAACCGCCTCACGCTGATGGCTACGATTGGCGGCCAGTCCCACACCACGAGCTACACTTACGACGATGCGGGACGCCTCGACGTGGTGACCGACCCGGCCGGTCGCGCCTACGACCACGGCTACGATCCCAACGGCAACCGCGACTCGCTCGTTCACCCGAACGCTGCAAAGACGGCCTACGTCTACGACAACCTGAACCGCCTGACGAACCTGGCCACGACCATCCCCGCGCTCTCACGCACGATCCAGTCCTACGCCTTCACCCTCGGCCCGGCCGGCAACCGCACCAAGATCGTCGAAGCCCAGGGCCTGCCTCAGCAGCGGACGCTGGACTACAGCTACGACGCCCTCTACAGGCTCAAGGGCGAGACGGTCACGGAGTCCGTCGGCCTCGCCTACAGCAAGAGCTTCGGCTACGACCCCGTCGGCAACAGACAGAGCCAGACCACGACGCTCGGCCCCACCGGCTCAGCCGGCCCGAACCTCCAGCCCGGCACGATCGGCTACGGCTACGACAACCGCGATCGGCTCCTGAGCGAACAGCTCGGTGCGAACCCGGCCACGGCCTACGGCTGGGACGCGAACGGCAACCTCACCACGAAGGATGCGGAAGCGACCTACACCTGGAACGCGGAGAACCGGCTGACGAAGGTCACGAAGACGGATGGCACCGTCGTCGAGCACCTGTACGACGCCGACGGCAACCGCGTCCAGACGAAGACCACGAAACCCGGCCAACCGACCGAGACGATCGACTACCTCGTCGACACCTCAGGAAGTCTCAGCCACGTCGTCGCCGAGGTGGATTCGTCGTCGGCAACTCCGGCGCTCCGTGCCTTGTACGTCCGAGGCGACGACCTGCTGTCGGTGATGCGTCCGCTTGTGGCTGCTCCTGCATCGGCGACTGACTGGCAGTCCCGCTACTACCACGCCGACGGAATCGGCTCGATCCGTCGCCTCACCGACGAGGCCGACAATATCACCGACGGCTACACCTACTCCGCCTTCGGCGAACTCCTCGTCCATACCGGCTCCGACCCCCAGCCTTACGCCTTCACGGGCGAACCGCTCGACCCCAACTCGGGCTTCCAGTACCACAGAGCGCGATGGATGGATCCCGCGGTGGGGAGATTCGTGGGCGTGGATCCTTGGGCGGGGAGCCCCTTCGATCCTCCGACGCTGCATCGTTACCTCTACGTTCGGAGCGACCCTGCGAACCGCGTTGATCCTAGTGGTGAATACGAGGGCGGCCTGTCCGGTGCGCTGACGACCGTTTCGGCACAGATCACCCTGATTGGCTCACGGGTCATCGCGGGGACTATCACACGGCTTGGGGCGGTCCGCGCGATAAGGGCCCTCAATTGGACATTCGGCATCCTTTCGGCGGCCTACGCCCGTTTTGGAAACATCTTTGTGCAGCTCGAGCATTCGCTGGAACGAGGAACGGGGAGAGTCGACATCGTGCTCAGGGTGTCGCCGCAGGTGGTGCGTCGGGCGGTGATCGAAGGCAAGGCTTGGAGCTTGGACGCCATAGCCCAGGCTCCTGGCCGGGCGGCGAGCATGCTGGAGCAGGTGCGGGCCCAGTCCGTCAACTACGTCGCGGAGTTCGGTGACGACCTGATCTACGCATTCCCAGAGCTGCCTCAAACACCAGCAGGCCAGGCTCTCCTGCGGGAGGTGCAGGCGATACTCAGCTCGTCGGGAGTTCAGAGAGTCACCTTTGGTGTTCAGCAGCTCATGGACGAAGTGGCAACCTTGATTGGTGGATGAATTCCAGGTGGGCGGCTTTCCGGTTACCGCAACGGTGACCGTTTCCAGCGGTCAGGAAGAGGACGCAGCCAAATGGAAGTCTACGTAGGGCCACCCCAAGCGGATGCGGACGTCGTGCTACAGCGTGAGCAGGTTCTTGCGGCGCTCAGGACCGCGGGTGTGGCCGTGACCAAGGCTCAGGAGGTTCCTGCCAGTGCCTCCCTGCGGGCACGCTGGATCCTGTCGTTCGAGGGGTCGGAAGTCTCACTTCAGTTCCAGGAAACGGGCGATGGGCTCGTGTTCTCGACAATTGAGCAGTCGATGTTCGACGCGTCTGACTTGCCGGACCGCGTCTGCCATGCTCTTGAATCACTCGGCTGGGAAGTCGACCAGGAGAACGTCGGTTAAGTCGACACGGACTCTCGCGGCTCGAGAGCGAGTGGGGTCCGACCGGCCGCGTCAGCCAGGCATACGGCGAGCCCATCAACGGCTGCGCGCACGCCCGCGTCCAAGTCACGCGCGGTGCAGGACGAGCTCGACGGTGAGCACCGCGCGCGCCAGGCCGCAGCCGTGCGCGCCGGCTACGGCAGAGGTGGCCGCCATGTCGTGCGAGCTCGGGCGCGGACGGACGCTCGCCCGACATCGCGGCGTCTATCTTGAGGGTCCGGCTCCGGCGCGACGGCTGGTGAGCTGGCTGGCCTGTTACTGATGGACGAGCGCCTCCGTTCAACCGGCGATGGAGCAGACGAAGCCAAGCGTAATGGAGCTTCGCAGCGCATCGCGCGTTTGAACGGGAAGCGCTCGCCGGCTTCTCGGCTGTCGGCTTGTGGCTACGGCGCGCCTCCGCCGGACCAACGGCCCCGCGCCTGAACGGACGCCGGCACTGCGCCCGCAGCCTGCGCACGAACGTGAGCGGGCTCGCGCCGGCGCCCGCCGCCGCGCCGTGGCTTCGCGTTAGCTGAGGGCTCGGCCGTCACGCCGCGTGCGAGCCGACTCGGACGGGGCACGCGGCGCGCCGTCCGCGGTGGTGGTGTCGGCTGGGCTCGCGAGCGGGCTGGTAGTATTCGACCGTCGAGGTGAGACGTGGGCTTGTCCTTGAAGGAGTCGCAGGCGCTCGCGGAGATCGCGGAGCATCTGTACTCGTTCCTTCCGGGGACGCCTCATCCGTACGCGACCCAGGACATCTCGTTTCCTGGGGCTGCCGCGAGTGCAGGGGTCGGTGGTAACTGGGCCGGCGGCAGCAAGCTGCCGGCCGTGACGCAGATGCTGTCGCAGACGCTCGAGCACCAGCGGGGCCGTTTCTGCGGGCTCTTGATCGAGATTGTCAGGCGGGGGATCACGTATCGGCAGAGGAAGGACCCGCTTGTGCGAGAGGATCTCGAACGACTCAACGAGCTGGTGCTCAAGGTCGGCTTTAAGATTCCCGAGCTGTGCGACCCAGCCTTCTTGGAACGGCTGCCGCGAAGGGGTGTCCGCGCCGCATCCGACACTCGTCGGCCGCTGGACGCGGCGGTGCTCGGTGCGCTGCGAAAAGGACTGCTCGAGGTGAGTAGCCTTCCGGCACAGGATCGCGGTTTCGCCTTCGAGCGGTTCCTGAACGAGCTCTTCGACGTACACGCGCTCGCACCACGCGGGTCGTTCCGTCTCGTGGGTGAGCAGATCGACGGCAGCTTTCAGTTTCAGGGAGACACCTACCTGGTCGAAGCGAGGTGGCGGGAAGCACAAGCGGCAGAGGCGGATCTGCTCGTCTTTTCTGGAAAGGTGACAGGAAAGGCGAAGTGGTCGCGCGGACTCTTCATCAGCCACTCTGGATTCACCACGGATGGCCTTGAGGCGTTTGGCATCCCCGCTCAGAATGCCTGGCATTGTCAACTCCTTAGTTGTCAGTGAAGAGCCTCTGCTGGCTGTGTGAACGATCCCCCTCGAGTTCGAGCGTCCC
>Ga0247727_10001426_pt1 | contig 56747 bp, 51 predicted proteins | sample WisWelCaveWW1625_FD_202498 | JGI IMG/M metagenome (GOLD analysis project Ga0247727, IMG submission 202498) | Biofilm microbial communities from Wishing Well Cave, Virginia, United States - WW16-25 | ecosystem: Environmental > Aquatic > Deep subsurface > Groundwater > Cave microbial mat | place... | reverse complement strand
GCGAGCTCCTCTTCGAGCGTCGCGGAGAGCGCGTCGAGCTCTCGGTTGAGGCGTTGGATATCGCGCTTCGCGATGGTGAGGTCGTCGGCGGTACCACGGGTTTCCGCCCCAAGCGCAGCGCCGGCTGCTCCGGCAACGACACCGGCGGCGCCAGCGACCACACCCCACCACGCCGTGCTCGTCGCGACCGCGATCACGCCGGCGCAGAGCGCGGCAATCGCCGCGCCGACGGACAGCAGCAAGCGTCGGTCGAGCATCGCGTGTCTCATCGGCTGTTCCCCGTGGTGGCCTGAGCGGTCTCCCCGATGAGCAGCGCCGCGATGTCGGCCATGATCTCGGTGAGCCGGTAGTCCTTCGGTGTGTAGACCCGGGCGACGCCGGCTTCGACGAGCTTGACCTGGTCCGACTCGGGAATGATCCCCCCGACCACGACCGGGGCGTGCACGCCTTCCGCGCGCAGCAACCGGATTGTCTCGGGCACCAGATCGAGATGACTTCCCGAGAGGATCGACAGGCCGACGACGTCGACGTCTTCGTCGCGCGCCGCGGCGGCGATCTGCTCGGGTGTCAGGCGGATTCCTTGGTAGATGACCTCGAGCCCCGCGTCGCGGGCGGCCACGGCGATCTGCTCGGCGCCGTTGCTGTGCCCATCGAGGCCGGGCTTGCCGACGAGCATCCGGAACGGCGCGCCACGCTCGAGCGCGGCGGCGCGCACTCGGTCGCGTACCTGCACGAGGCCCGTGCTCGGGGCGACCGCGACCGCCGCGACGCCGGTGGGTGCCCGGTACTCGCCGAAAACCTCGCGCAGCGCGCCGGCCCATTCGCCGACCGTGCCGCCCGCCTTCGCGAGCTCGATCGTCGCGGGCACGAGGTTGACATCACCCGCTGCCGCGTGACGCAGACGGTCGATCGCCGCGACGACGGCCTCGCGGTCGCGCGCGTCGCGCCAGCGGGCGAGCGCGTCGATTTGGGCCCGTTCGGCGGCGGTGTCGACGACGAGGATCGAATCCTCGCCGTCGAGCCCAGCGGTGAGCGGCGACGCAGCCGTCTCCGTGAACGCGTTCACGCCCACAATCGTGATGTCACCCTGCTCGATGTGGCGCATGCGTTCGGCATGGCTCTGCACGAGCCGCGCCTTCAGGTCGTCGAGGTTCGCGAACGCGCCGCCGCGCTCGACGATCGATTGGAGCTCGGTCCACGCCGCGTCGCGCAACTCCTGGGTCTTGCGCTCGACGACGGGTGAGCCGTCGAAGAGGTCGCCGTACTCGAGGAGATCGGTCTCGAACGCGAGCACCTGCTGGATGCGGAGCGACCACTGCTGGTCCCACGGGCGTGGGAGGCCGAGCGCCTCGTTCCACGCGGGCAGTTGGATCGCCCGAGCTCGTGCCCGTTTCGAGAGTGTGACGGCGAGCGCTTCGAGCACAATGCGCTGCACGTTGTTCTCGGGCTGCGCCTCGGTCAGCCCCAGCGAGTTCACCTGCACTCCGTACCGGAATCGCCGCGCCTTCTCGTCGGTCACGCCGTACCGCTCGAGGCAGATGCGATCCCACAGGTCGGTGAACGCGCGGAGCTTGCACATCTCCTCGACGAAGCGGATGCCGGCGTTCACGAAGAACGAGGTTCGCTCCACGACGGCGGGGAACTCGTCGTCGGGCACCTGGCCGGACGCGCGGACCGCATCGAGGATGTCGATTGCGGTCGCGAGCGAGAACGCGATCTCCTGGACGGGAGTCGCGCCGGCCTCCTGGAGGTGGTACGAGCAGACGTTGATCGGGTTCCAGCTGGGCACATGGCGCACGGTGTGCGTGATCAGATCGACCGTGAGCCGCAACGAGGGACCCGGCGGGAAGATGAAGGTGCCGCGCGACAGGTACTCCTTCATGATGTCGTTCTGTGTGGTGCCGGCGAGATGACTCGGATCGATCCCGCGCTCCTCGGCGACGGCGATGTACATCGCGAGGAGCCACATCGCCGTGGCGTTGATCGTCATCGACGTGTTCATGCCGTCGAGCGGGATCTCGTCGAAGAGCATTCGCATCTCGGCGAGCGTCGGTACCGGTACGCCGACCTTGCCCACCTCGCCGCGCGCCATCGGGTCGTCGGGGTCGTAGCCGGTCTGGGTCGGCAGGTCGAACGCGACGGAGAGGCCCGTCTGGCCCTTCGCGAGGTTCGTTCGGCACAGCTCGTTGCTGGCGCGCGCGGAGGAGTGACCGGAGTAGGTCCTCATGACCCAGGGTCGGTCGCGATCAACCATGACGTTCACAAGTCTCCCGCTCGCGCGCCCCCAATGTCACCTCGCGCGCCGCACTTCGCACGAACTTGCGTCAGAAAACCGTCCAGTGTCGGGCGAAGTGACGCAAGTTCGGTTGGAGAGCGGGTTTGGCTGGCTACTTGCGGTAGTCGTAGAAGCCGAGGCCGGTCTTTCGGCCCAGCCGCTCGGCGCTCACCATGCGGGCGAGGAGCGGTGCGGGCGCGAAGTTCGGGTCCTTGAACTCCGCGTACAGCGCCTCGAGGATCGACAGGCTCGTGTCGAGGCCGACGAGATCCAGCAGCTCGAGCGGCCCCATCGGGAAGTTGCAGCCGCCCTTCATCGCGGTGTCGATGTCGTCCCTCGACGCGACGCCTGCGTCGAGCATCCTCACCGCGTTGTTCAGGTAGGGGAACAGCAGCGCGTTGACGATGAACCCGGCCTGGTCCTTCACGAGCACCGGCTTCTTGCCGCAGGTGCTCGCGAAGTCGGTCGTTGCCGCGACGGTCTCGTCACTCGTCGTCAGGCATCGCACGATCTCGACGAGGCTCATCGCCGCCGCCGGGTTGAAGAAGTGCACGCCGCACACCTTCTCGGGCCGGGTCGTGTTCATCGCCATCTCGATCACAGGCAGCGTCGAGGTGTTGGTCGCCAGGATCGCGGCGTCGTGGCAGATGCGGTCGAGCTCTGTGAACAGATGCTTCTTCGTGTCGAGGTCCTCGACGATCGACTCCACGACGAGGTCGCACTCGGCGAGCTCGGCCAGGTCGGCGACCGCGCGCACCCTCCCCAGCACCGCGGTGCGTTCGGCGTCGTCGAGCTTGCCCCGCTCGACCTGCTTGTTCAGCGACTTCTCGAGCGCGGCCACCATCGCGTCGGCGGTCGCCTGCTGCCGGCTGCGCAACACGACCTCGTAGCCGGCCTTGCCCGCGACCTCGGCGATCCCCGAGCCCATGATCCCCGAACCGACGATGCCGACCCGCTTGATGGCCATCCTGCACCTCTCCGACCGTCGAAACCGCAAATGTTACCGATGGGTAGCCAGGCGGGGTCAACTGCGCACATCCCCGCGCGGACGTGGCCCATCCTTCAGACTGTGGCTCCGCGGTGCGGCTTGCAGCCGCGCCCAGATCTCGGCAGAGGAGCAGCTCATGGCGAACAGGCTCGCGACGGGCAGTGTGGTGGCCATTTTCGCGCTCGGCCTCGTGGCGTGCGGGAGCGACGGCGGGAGCGCGGGATCCTTCTGCGAGAACACGAAGGACTTCGAGACGAAGTTCGAGAACCTGGACCCGACCACCGGTGGCTTCTCGGAGCTTCAGCAAGCGCTCGACGACCTCTCGGGCGACGTGCCGAGTGAGATCGAGGATGAGTTCAACGATGTCAAGGATGCGGTTGACGCACTCGCCGAGGTCGATTTCACGAACCCGGAAGAGGCCCTCGCAGCGCTCGAGAACTTCGATCAGGCGCAGCTCGAGGAGTCGGGGAACACGATCGAGCAGTGGATCAAGGACAACTGCGAGTAGCCCTGCTCGCACCACCGGCGGGTGAGCTCGTCGTGGGCGCCGTTGCTTATGCTCGCCGCCTGTGACGGTCAGCAAGGCCCGGGGAACGCTCGCGCTCGTCGGCGGCGGCGAGTTCGATGATGCGTGCCTGCCGCTGCACCGCGACCTTCTGGCCGCGAGCGGCGGTGGGAACGTGGTGGTGCTGCCGACGGCCGCCGCGTTCGAGCATCCGGAGCGCGTTGTCGACGCGGCGACCGACCACTTTGCCCAGCTCGGTGCGACCGTCACACCACTCCTCGCGCTCAACAGGCGCGACGCGGAAGACGACGCCCTCGTCAAGGTTGCCAAGGCGGCTCGGTTCGTCTACATCGCCGACGGCTCGCCGTTGCATCTGCGTTCTGTGCTCAAGGACTCCTCGCTGTTCACGGTGATCGCGAACTCCTGGCGCAGCGGAGGCGTGCTGGCCGCGTCCGGCGCCGGCGCCACGCTGGTCGCCGATCCGATGGTCGATCCGCGCGGCGGCGCGTACACGGTCGGCCTCGGTCTGGTCGAGAACCTCGCGCTGTTCCCGTATCACGGCACCGCGGCCGACCACATGCGTGAGCGTTCGATCGAGTTGCTTCCCGACAACGCGACGCTCGCCGGTCTCGATGATCACACTGCGATCGTGCTCGCGAGCGACGGAACGTGGCGAGCGGTCGGGCCCGGCGCGGTCACGGTCTATCGCGCGGGGGTCGCGCCAGCGGTGTATCACGACTCGGTGATCGACACGCTCACGATCTGAACTTGCTCGACGGGCGGACCGTCGCCGGGGCTGAGCGATTCGATGAGCAGCGCGACATCGAGACCCTCGATGACATGACCGAAGGCCCCGTAGTCGTACACACCCTCCGCGTTCTGCGCGGCGTTGAGCCCTTCGGCTTGTCCGGTGACGATGAAGAACTGTGAGCCCGCTGTTCCCGGTTCGTCGAACGCCGTCTTCGCCCACGCGATGTCGCCGACGTGATACCCGTCGAGCGGTGTCTCGGTGACGACGGTGTAGCCGGGTCCCCCTGCGCCGTTTCCCGTCGGGTCGCCGCCCTGGATCACGAAGTTCGTGACCGCGCGATGAAACGTCAAGCCGTCGTAGAACCCTTCGCGTGCGAGGAACACGAAGTTGTTGGCGCCGATCGGCGCGTTCACGACGTCGAGATCGATCACAATCGTGCCGCAACTCGTGTCCAGCGTGGCCGTGTAACGAACATCGGGATCGATGATCATCGCGGGCGGAGCGTTGTAGCTTCCGCTCGACGTACCGGTGGTGGCTTCGACGCGCCGGCATTCGGCGAGGTCCGGTGTCGTGGTCTCGGCGAGATCAGGTGTCGTCGTGCCGGCCTCGACGGAGGTGTCCGTCACACTCGGTGTCGTCGACTTCACCTCCTGTCGCGCCTGGCCGCCGCACGCAGCGACGATCAGCGTGAAGGCGAGCGCAACCAGCCACCTCATCGGAACCAGCTGATCGCCAGCACGAGGCCCACCGCGAGCGCGGCGCCGATCGTGAGATCCAGCGCCCATTGGCGAGCGGTGACCCGCCGCCGATTCGGAGCCGGCCGGTCCTCGTCGTCGTCGCTCACGTCGTCGTCGCTCACGTCGTCGTCGTCGCATCAGCAGGGACAGTCGTCGCAGGGACGGTCGTCGGCGGCGCCGCCGTCGTGGTGCTGGCACTGGTCGTCGGTGGCGTGTCGGTCTCCGCGATCGTGACCTTCAGGATGTACACCGGCAGGACAGGTGGGCCGTCGCCTGGGCTCAGCGATTCGATCGTCTTCGCGTTCTCGAGGCCGCTGATGACCTTGCCGAAGTATCCGTAGTCGTACTTCCCTTCGGCGTCCTTCGTGCTGTTCAGTGCAGCCGGGTCTCCGGTGACGACGAAGAACTGCGACCCGGCCGTGCCCTTGGCGTCGGCAGAGCCCTTTGCCCACGCGAGATCGCCCGTGACGTATCCGTCCGTCGGCGTCTCGGTGGCCGCGCTGTAGCCCGGCCCGCCGCTACCGGTGCCGTCGGGATCACCGCCCTGGATGACGAAGCCGGTGACGGCGCGGTGCCAGCTGAGCCCGTCGTAGAAGCCCTCACGCGCGAGGAAGACGAAGTTGTTGACACCGATCGGCGACGCCGCGACATCCAAGGCGACAATGATGTCGCCACAACTTGTCGCGATCGTCGCGGTGTAGAACATCGTCGGATCGAGTTTCGCGTCTCCCGCCTCCTCGTATTGCTTGCCGTTGCCCTGCGTCCCCGGCACGGTGTCGGTGCACCCCTCGGGAAGAGCAACGGTCGTCGTGGAGATGGGCGCGATCGTCGTCGCGCTGGAGTCGCTCGTGTCGATCGTCTTGTCGTCGTCTTGGGTAAAGAGCAGGAAGACGCCGGCGATCACCGCGATCGTGATGATGATGCCACCGAGACGCTTCACGTTGCTGACCCGACTCTGGCGCCGACGCGCGGCGGCGTAGGCAGCCCGCGCCTTCGCCTGGTTCTCGCGCTTCTTCGCGCGTTTGTCAGCCTTGGTCATGCTGGCCTCAGTGCTGGTTTCATGGTGAACGATCCCCCGGGGTCCAACGACGGCGGCGAAGTCTACGAGTGGCCCCATCGATGAACTTGGCTCACGCCGCTAAACGCGGCAGCGGCCGAGAGAGCCGTTGGTATCGTTCGGTCCCGTGGCGCTCATCGTCCAGAAGTACGGGGGCACGTCGGTGGGCGATCCCGATCGCGTCAAGGCCGTCGCCGACCACATCGCCCGAACGGCCAGGGCGGGGAATCAGGTCATCGTCACCGTCAGCGCGATGGGCAAGACGACCGACGATCTGACCCGTCTCGCCAACGAGGTCGCCGAGAACCCGCGCGGCCGCGAGATGGACATGCTCCTGACCGCCGGCGAGCGGATCTCGATCGCGCTCGTCTCACTCGCAGTCAACGACCTCGGCGTGCCGGCGCAGAGTTTCACGGGCAGCCAGGCCGGCATCGTCACCGACACCGAGCACGGCAACGCCAAGATCGTCGAGATCAAGGGCGATCGCATCCGCGAGGCGCTCGACGCCGGCAACGTCGCGGTGGTTGCCGGCTTCCAGGGGGTCAGCACGGCCAAGGAGATCGTCACCTTGGGGCGGGGAGCCGGCGATCTCACCGCCGTCGCGATGGCGGCCCGGTTCGGCGCGCAGGCGTGCGAGATCTACACCGACGTCGAGGGCGTCTACACGGCCGATCCCCGCATCGTGGCGAACGCCCGCAAGCAACCGCGCATCACCATGGAGGAGATGCTCGAGATGGCGGCAACCGGCGGCCGCGTGCTCGCGCTGCGGTCGGTCGAGTACGCGCGCAACCATGGTGTCCGGATCCATGTTCGCTCGAGCTTCACGTGGGCACCCGGTACCTGGGTCGAAGAGGAGAACCCCGACATGGAACAGGCCATCATCTCCGGCGTCACCCACGACACGTCGGAGGCCAAGGTCACGATCGAGCGGGTGCCCGACCAGCCTGGCGTCGCGGGCAAGGTGTTCCGGTCGCTCGCCGACGAAGCGGTGAACGTCGACATGATCGTGCAGAACGTCTCGACCGAGGGACACACCGACATCTCGTTCACGATCCCGCGCCTCGACGTCTCGCGGGCGGCGCCCATCATGGAGAAGATCGTGGCCGACATCGGTGCCCGCGGCTATCAGACCGATCCCGCGATCGCTCGGGTCTCGCTCGTCGGTGCGGGGATGAAGACCCATCCCGGTGTCGCGGCGACCATGTTCGAAACGCTCGCCGACGAGCGGATCAACATCGAGATGATCAGCACGTCGACGATCCGCATCTCCTGTGTCGTTCGCGAGGACGATGTCGAGCGGGCGGTCGTCGCGCTCCACGACGCGTTCGAGCTGGGAGGCTGACGTGGGTGTGCGCGTCGGCGTCGTCGGCGCGACCGGCCAGGTCGGCGGGGTGATGCTGGCGATCCTCGCCGAGCGCGAGTTCCCGGTCGACGAGCTCCGGCTGTTCGCATCGTCGCGATCGGCGGGGCGCACGATCGATTGGCGCGGCCGGCTGATCGCAGTCGAAGACGCGGAGCGTGCCGACTTCGGCTCCCTCGAGATGGTGCTCATGTCGGCCGGTGCCACGACGAGCAGGGCCCTCAGCGAGGCGATCGGCGCGTCCGGCCCGACGGTGATCGACAACTCCTCGGCATGGCGCATGCATCCGGAGGTGCCGCTCGTCGTCTCGGAGGTGAACCCCGAAGCATTGCGACAGCGCCCGAAGAACATCGTCGCGAACCCGAACTGCACGACGATGACCGCGATGCCCGTGCTGATGCCGTTGCACCGTGAAGCCGGGCTTCGGCGCCTCGTGGTGTCGACCTACCAAGCGACCTCCGGCGCCGGGTTGGCCGGCACGGCCGAGCTCGACGAGCAGGTCCGCAAGACCTATGACGGAGCTGCGGCCCTCGCCTTCGACGGGCGAGCCGTCGACTTCCCGACGCCGCACGTGTTCGCAGGACCGGTCGCGTTCAACGTGCTCCCCGCGGGCACTGTCGTCGACGACGGATCCGGCGAGACCAACGAGGAGCAGAAGCTCCGCAACGAGAGTCGGAGGATCCTCGGGATTCCCGACCTCGCGGTCTCGGTTACGTGTGTACGCGTGCCGGTGTTCACCGGTCACTCGCTCAGCATCAACGCAGAGTTCGCTCGACCGCTCACGCCCGACCGGGCGGCGGCGGTGTTGGCAACCGCGCCGGGCGTCGTCGTCACCGACGCGCCGACACCGCTCGCGGCGGCCGGCACCGATCCGACGCTCGTCGGTCGGTTCCGTGTCGACGACACCGTTCGCTACGGCCTCGCGCTGTTCTGCTCGGGTGACAACCTCCGCAAGGGGGCGGCGCTGAACGCCATCCAGATCGCCGAGTTGCTCCTCGCCGAGCGCACCTGACGCAAATTCCGTACCGCGTCAGATCGGTACATTCCGGTGTCGAACCAGGTCAGCGACCTCGCAGCGCGCGCACCCGACCACATGGTTTCCAGGAAATTACATGGATCGGGTTTGGGTACGCGCCGATACCTATGGTGGGGAAGTCGGCGGGGTAGCCGGCTGCACCAGCCAACTCGTTATGAGTATCTCTCTGCGCCGCCGCCGTCGTTTGTCTGCCTCCGCGCTCGTCCTCGCGGTCGCCGGGCTCACGCCGTTGTTGACCTCGTCGCTCTCGAGTGCCGGCACGATCAGCTTCAACGCCGGTCCTCGTCCGACCATCGACGGCGTCTACTACCACCTTGCCGCGGGCGACTTCGACGGCGACGCACGCTGCGACGTCCTGCTCTACGGGCCGAGCTGGTTGCCCGACGCCGTCCGCCGCGGCCGCTCGGACGGAACCTTCGGCAACGTCGCGCTCACCGTGGCCGGCACCTACGAGGCAGTGGTCGCCGGCGACTTCGACGGCGACGGCAAGGCCGACGTCCTCTACTACGGGCGCGGCTCGAAGACCGACGTCTTGCGCCGGGGACGCGCGGGCGCGACCTTCGCGGCGGGGCCCTCGGTGTCGTTCAACGGGAGCTACGACGCGGTCGTGGCCGGCGACTGGAACGGCGACGGCCGCGACGACCTGTTCTTCTACGCGCGCGGCAGCGCCGGCGACGCGATCCGGCTCGGCACCCCGACCGGCTTCACGTACGGCTCGAGCGTGCGCATCGATGGTTCCTACTCACAGGTCGTACCGGGCGACTACGACGGCGACGGCCGAGACGACTTGCTGCTGTACGGGCCGGGCGGCCGAGGCGACCGGCTGCTGTTGGGCACGAGTGGCGGCGGGTTCAAGGCGGGCGCTGCGCTCTGGATCACCGGTCAGTATCACCGGATCATCGCTGGCGACTGGAACGGCGACGGCCGAGACGACGTCCTTCGCTTCGACGCGCGAGGCGACGACAGCGTCCGCTACGCGAAGAGCGGCGCCGAGCCGTTCGGCGACGCGATCACCGTCGACAAGGACGGGTTCCTGGCGCCGGCGAGCTGCGACTACAACGGCGACGGCTACCACGATGTGCTCTGGTACGGCCCGAGCACGATTCCCGACTCCCTGTGGCTCGGCCGCAAGCCCGGCACGACACGCATCGACCCCACAACGACGACCACCCGGCCGCCGACCACGACCACCCGGCCGCCGACCACCACGACCCGGCCGCCGACCACGACCACGACATCGCAGCCACCGCCCGACAACACCGCCAGCAGGCTGTGCGGCGCGAACCAGCCCGTCTCGCAGGGGACCGTCGCGTCGAACGCGCTCATCGAGATCTCCGGCGTGGTGCCGAGCCGTGACCATTCGGGGATCCTCTGGGTGCACAACGACTCGGGCGACTCGCCCCGGGTCTATGCGATGACGGCGAGCGGCGCTTCTCGTGGTGTGTATCCGCTCTCGGGCGCGAACGCCTACGACTGGGAGGCGATCGCCCTCGGCCCCGGTCCCTCGGCCGGTGTCGACTACCTGTACGTCGGCGACATCGGCGACAACTCCGGCAACCGCAGCGAGATCCAGGTGTATCGCGTCCGCGAGCCGAACCCGACCACGAGCGGCGCGACGCTGAACGGCGTCGAGCGGCTCCGGCTGCGTTACCCCGACGGCGCCCGCGATGCGGAAGCGTTGATGGTCGATCCGCAGAACGGCGACCTCTACATCGTGTCGAAGACCATGACCGGCGAATCGCGCGTCTATCGAGCCGCGGGCATCGTCGGCGCGGGGCCGACCACGATGCAGTTCGTCCGCCAGCTCTCGCTCGGCGCCAGCCGTCAGGTCACCGCCGGCGACATCAGCCCCAACGGACAGGCCGTGATCCTGCGCACCTACACCCGCGTGCACGTGTTCGGTCGGCCGGCGGGCCAGCCGTTGTCTGCGGCGTTTTCGCGCACGCCGTGCGAGCCGCCCGCGCCCTCAGAGGGTCAGGGCGAGGCGATCGGCGTAGATGCCGACAACGGCGGTTTCGTGACGATCTCCGAGGGCAGCCACGAACCGATCTTCCACGCCAACGCGTAGTCACCTGGTTTCGGGTGGTGAGGTGAGCGGCAGTACGGTCCGGCGGCGATGGACCTCGGCGAGCTCGAGCGGCTCGGCCTCTACGACCCGCACGGCGCGAACCGCACCGAACGGTTGGAGCTGCTCGAGTTGTGCGAAGCGCGCGGCGTGACCCTCGACGAGATGATCGCAGCGAACGCAATCGGCCGGCTGCCCTTTGTGCTGGGCGACTGCACGATGCAGCCGGGCGTCGCGACGATCGCACTCGAAGGCTGTTCGGAGCGTTCCGGGGTCGAGCCGGCGTTGGTCCTGCGCGTCTGGGCCGCGCTCGGATTGGTTGATGACGAGGTCGAGACGCTCCGGTTCTCCGAGGACGACGTCCGCGCGTTGCAAGTACTGTCCGTCGCGATCGACACCTTCGGTGAGGCGGCCACCTTGCAGTTGCTGCGCGTCTGGGGCGATTCCCTCGCCCGTATGGCGTCCGCCGCGTTCCACACCTCGCTCGTGCACGCGCCCAACAGCTACCTCCTTCGCGCCCAGAACGAGGTTGCCGCCGCCAAAGCGGCGGCCGAGCTCGGGGTCATGGCGGTTGGCTCGAGCATCGTCACCGACGTCGTGTTCCGGCGGCACCTCGTTCGTGCCTCCCATTGGTACGACCGTACCTACGGCCCCGAGCCAGAACTCGCGATGTTGGCAGTGGGCTTCGCCGATCTCGTCGGGTTCACCACCATCAGCCGCAGGCTCGACGCTCGCGCGCTCGCGACGACGGTCGAGGCGTTCGATGCGATCACCGCAGAGGCGATCGCGCTCGGCGGCGGCCACCGAGTGAAATTGATCGGCGACTCGGTCATGTTCGTCGCGGCCGACATCGCGACGGGCGTTCGCGTCGCGGAATTGGTGGTAGGCGCGATTGCCGCTAGCGAGGTGCTCCCCGTGGCGCGTGCCGCGCTTGCCCACGGCGAGGTGCTGGTGCGCGACGGCGATCACTTCGGTCCCGTCGTGAACCTGGCGGCGCGCCTCGTCGCGTTCGCGGCGCCGAACGCCGTCGTCGTACCCGCCTCGCTCGATGCCGACCTCGACGACCGGCAATTCACGGTGCTCGGCGCGCTCGACATCCGCGGGTTCGAACTACCTCTCGAGTGCGTGATGTTCGACGCGATCGTCTAACCCGCGGTGGTCGTCGAGAGCCCGGGGGGACCCGTGTTGTAGTCGAGTCGGCACGGCGATGCCGCGCGCTCCGGCCCTTGGATCATTACGATCCCGACAGCCTCGATACTGGGTCGCCGCGGCTCCGTCCCTCTCTCCCTGATCATGGAAGGAGCACTGATGCGATCACCCCGCCACAGTTTGGCGACACTCGCTTGCGTGGGGTTGGCCGCGTGCGGAGGAGGCGGGACGTCCGAGGATGCCGGCGACGGATCGACGTCGTCGGCGGCGGGGTCGACGTCCGCGGCACCTTCCACCACGGTGGTATCCACTACTGCCGCACCGACAACGACGAGCGCGGTCGAGCCGGGTCCGGCGATCAGCCTCGACGGTACGACGTACACGATCGACTGGGCGGCACTGCCGACCACACCGTTCTACGATCCCAGCGCAGGGTCGGACGCCGATCCGTTCTTCCACATCCACACCGACGGCGCCGGCGACGGGTTCTTCTTCGCGTTCGAGATGTTCACCACGGGCTACGGGGCGCTTTGGACCGGTGAGACGGGCGCGTTCCCTCTCGGCTGCGCCGAGCCCGCGCCGGCGCCGAACTCCACCGGTATCTGCCTGCACTTCGATCCGGATGGTCCTGGTGCCGCCACCGATCTCAACGCCGACTTCGCCGCGACCGGCTCGATCACGATCGATCGCCTCGACGCGGACGGTTACGACATCGCGGTTGGCCAGCTCACGTTCTCCGACGGGACCACGATCGCGCCGTTCACGATGGCGGGCTGATCACCGACACGCCGCTGACCTGCGGCTTCGTGGTCGCCCTGATGCGAGGACGTTCGAACCACCGTGAGAAGGATCTATCGGCGTCCGCCGCACTGCATCTCACGGATAGGCGGCGCCCGCCAGTTCGGTCTCCTCGTCGGACGCAGCGCCGTCTGACGCCCGAAGAGATCGACGCGCTGGTCGAGGGTCGACTCTCACCTTTGAGAGCTTTAGGAGTCCACACGGCGCCGCGCACACGAACGACTACGATTTGATCGACAATCTCATTCGATCCTGGGAATTGTTCGGAACCGGACCGTCTGAATCGTGGAGTGGCAAACAGTGGGCGACGCAATTGCAAAGACATCTCCAGAAGTGGGCGGATTTCCTCGTAATTGACCTAACAGAGTTGAATTCCCTACAGCGTGCCTCAGCGATTGCTCTATTTGAGGCGGCGGACACCTCCGGCAATACGATAGTCAAGCTCGGTTTCTACCAAAACGCGCGGAGACATGGCCGGTATTAGTCTTTCTCCCGATCATGCTTGGATAGTCGGAAGCCTGGCGTTTCACGATGTCATGGAGGCGGCACGAGCACATCTTCGCTTAGCCTCGGCCGTTGAGGCCTGGAAGCTCTCGGTAGAGACAAGCTATTTCGACTACGAACACGTCGAGGCAATGCCGGGACGCGAGGTGTTGGAAGCCATCGCGGCCGCATGTAAGGCCATTCTCGACGGCACCTGGCATGTAACGCACGGAACGGGGACGAAGGTCATCGAACGCCTGGATCGAATGATCGATGATTGGAAGAGCGGCGACCACTCAGAGACGCCAAACGGTGGGATGTGGTAGCGGGACCGACGCGATAGTTTGGCTGCCAGCAACCGGCCGCGCCGGCCTCGAGGGGCTCCGTTTCCACGATCTGCGGCGTGCGAACGCCACCGCGATGGTCGCCGAGCACGTCGACCTCAAGACCGCGCAGGTGCGTCTCGGCCACTCCGATCCGCGGCTCACGCTCGCGGTCTACGCGCAGGCTTCGAGCGAGGCAGAACGCGACGCGTCTGACCGTCTCGGCGGCCGCTTTTTCGATCGTCCGCGGGATTCTCGCGGGATCGTCTCGGCGTGACACGACGCAGGCGCACCGGCTAGGGCGCCTGACCTGGGGCTTCGTGGTCGGGGTGCCGGGATTTGAACCCGGGACCTCAGCGTCCCGAACGCTGCGCGCTAACCAAGCTGCGCTACACCCCGTATGCGGAGAGCGAGATTGTAGCTGTGGTGCCCTCCGTCAGTTCCGGGCGATTGCAGCCCTCGCCACGAACATGCGTCAGTTCGCCGTACGGCGTCCGGCTCAGTGACGCAAGTTCGGGGGGTGTCAGTTAGCCCGACTGGACCTGCTCGATCGCGGGGAGCACGAGCGCGGCGAGCTCGGGGCGGCAGACCAGCAGGTCGGGGAGGTACGGGTCAGCGTTGTTGTAAACGAGCGCGCTGCCGTCGAGGCGTGAGCAGTGCAGGCCAGCGGCGCGGGCGACGCCGACCGGCGCGCAGCTGTCCCACTCGTACTGCCCGCCGCCGTGCGCATACACATCGCTGTCGCCCAGCAACACCGACATCGCCTTCGCGCCGGCGCTGCCCATCGGCACGAGCACAGCGCCGAGCGCGCCGGCGAGATCCTCTGCGAGCTTCGGCGGTCGGGTGCGCGACACGACGAGGCGTATCGGACCATCCGACGGCGGTGCGATCGTCTCGGCAGGGTCCGTCGAGAGCACGCGGTCGAGGCCGGGCAAGGCGACTGCAGCGGCGATCGGCGCGCCAGCGACCACCAGCGCGACGTGCACCGCCCAGTCGGATCGAGCTTCGGAGTACTCGCGCGTTCCGTCGACCGGGTCGACGATCCAGACCCGTTCCGCGTCGAGACGCGAGAGATCGTCCTTGCTCTCCTCCGACAGCACGGCATCGTTCGGACGGTGCTCGGCGAGCATCGAGAGGATCAGCTCGTTGCTGCGGGCATCGCCCCGAGCCTTCAGCTCCGACTGCTCGACCTCGAGCGTCAACGCCTCGTCGCGAATCGCGATCAGCAGGTCGCCGGCGCACACCGCGATGTGCGCCGCGAGCTCGTGGTCGTTCACGCGCCTGCCGGCCGCGGTGCCGGCTGCAGAAAGCGTTTGGCGGCTCGTCGCAGCACACCCGCGTCGACGGGCTTGACGAGCTCCTCGTCGGCGTCGGCGCGCTTGGCGAGGAACCGGTCGGCGTCTCGGTCGAGCAGCAGGACGATGCGCGCTCGCCCGAGCCGCCCGGCCGACTCCTCCAATCGGAGGTCGATCGCGCAGGCGATGCCGCCCATGTTGCCGATCTGCATGTCGAGGATCACGAGGTCGGGCTTGTGCTCGGCGAACGCCGCGACGACCTCTTGGCCGCGTGTGACCTCGACGACCCTCGCGTCGGCCGCGGCGAACGCGGCCCGCACCTGGTTGCGGACCCACTCGGCATCAGCGGCGACGAGAATCGTGGACATCGGAGCGGCGAGGCTATCCGCCATCATCCGGCGCGCCGAAGAGGTGGCGGGCGACATTCGCGAGCGTCGGCAGATCGTGGACGTCCTGCGCGAGGAGCGGCACGAGCGCGACGTTCGCGTCCGGAAGACGGTCCCGGAGCTGCTGCAGCTCGTCGCGTTCGCGAGCGGCGACCGTCTCGAGCTCGGCGAGCAGGTCGTAGCGGCTCGCGAGGTCGCCGTCGGTCGGTCGCATCGTCGCGGCTGCGGCGCGCAACGTTGACGGGTCGACGTCGGTGAACGACGGTTGGATCCGGTTGACGATGAGCGCCTCGACCTCGAGGGAGTGGTCGCTGAGGCGCTGGGCGAAGAACTCGGCCTCAACGACAGCGTCGCGCCGCGGTGTCGTCACGAGCACGAACGCCGTGCCGGCGTCGGCGATCAGCTCCCGGACGTGTGCCGCCCGTTCCCGGAAGCCGGCCTCCATACCTTCGAACGCTCGGAAGAACGCGACGATGTCCTCGATCACCTCGCGGCCGACGACTCGCGACACCGTTCGCAAGAAGGTCTGTACCGCCATGCTCGCGACCTTGAGATAGGCACGCGTCGGCATCATCAGCAAACGGAAGACGCGGTTGTCGAGCAGCCGCAGCAAGCGATCCGGCGCATCGACGAAGTCGAGTGCGTGGCGGGTCGGCGGAGTGTCGACGACGATGACGTCGTAGCCGCCGTCGGCATGGAGCTCGTGCAGCTTCTCCATCGCCATGTACTCCTGGGTACCGCCGAGGGCACCGGAGATGTTGCGGTAGAAGCGGTTGTCGAGGATGCGCCGCGATTGTTCGTCGTCGCCGGCGTAACGCACGACCAGACGATCGAACGTGCTCTTGGAGTCGAGCATCAGGGCCGAGAGGTGTCCCGTGCTCGCGTGGTTCGGGTCCCATGCGTCGCGACCGATCTCGGCAGGGATGTCGGACAGCTCGGAGAGCCCGAGCGCGTTCGCGAGCCGCTTTGCTGGGTCGATCGTGACGACGCACGCGTTGCGATTGCGCCGAGCCGCCTCGAGTGCGATCGCCGCGGCGGCGGTCGTCTTGCCGACGCCACCGGTCCCGCAACAGATGACGACGGCGCGGTCGTCGACGATCGTCGTGAGGTCGGGAACGTGGAGCGTGCTCACAGCCGCGCGACCTCGCGTGCGAAGGCTGCGGCGAGCTGATCGATCTCCGGACGGCCGATCGACGCTGACGACAGCAGGGGCAGCCGGAGCTGGGGCAGCGGGAGGCGTGACTCCAGTCGCGCGATCTGTTCTTGTTGCATCGCGAAGCGCTCGCCCGCGAAGGCGCACGCCGCCTCGAGGGCGCCGGCCAACGACGGATCGATCGCGTCACCCTCGTACCGTCCGACCGGGGGAGGTTCCATGCACGCGTTCACGACCACCGGGCCGAGTTGGAGGCCGACGCGATCCTCGAGCGCGAACGCCGTATCGACCAGCTCGTTCACCGGCGTCTCCTCGGGCAACGTGACGAGCATCACCTGGCAACGCTTGCGATGCTGCAGCAGCTCGACGACGTCCTGGGCCTGCTTGCGCACGGGGCCGATGCGCACGGCGTCGAGCAAGCCGGCTGGTGACATGAGGAACGAAACTGCGTGCCCTGCCGCCGGGGCGTCGACGATGATCAGGTCGGCGGCGCGCGACATCTCGAGCTGTTTGATCTTGCCGAGCACGAGGATCTCTTTCATGCCCGGAACGGCGGTGGCGACGACGTCGAGCGCGCCCGACGATGCGAGCCGCTTCGAGATGCGGCGCATCCCGTGATCGCGCAGGTACTCGGTGAGGGCGGCGTCGGGTGTGAGGGTCCGCGCGCGCACGCCGGGGATGAGCTCGATCTCGTCGTAGGTGAGCGTCGGGAGCCCGAACGCCGCAGTAAGGCCGGACCTGCCCTCGACTTCTACGATGAGGACGTTCCGGCCGGACTGTGCCGCGGCGACTGCGAACGCCGCGGTCACCGTGGTCTTGCCGACCCCGCCCTTGCCCGCCACGATGACGACCCGCGACGTGGAGCAGAAGTCGGCGAGCTCCATCGCACGAGACGCTAGTAGAGCCTCAATGCGCGAAGTCTCCCGAACAGCGTTACGTCGCTTCGGTGCGCATCGTGCGGTCGCGTTGCTGTTCCTCGCATTCGGCGTCGCGGCCGCGATGACCGAGCCGTCGACCGCCGCGAACCGCGTTCCCGCGCGGGCGGAGCGCGTGCCTGCGGGGATTGTCATCGTCGACCGACCTGGGATCGACGTCGTTCAGATCGAGGGGTTGATCGACCCGCCGAACGCTTCGCTGCTACTCGACTCGATCGACGACGCAGAAGCCCGCGAGTCCACACTGCTGGTCGTCCAACTCGACAGCGGCGGCGCCGTCGATGTCGACCCCGTCGCGATTCGCGACCGGATTCGACAGTCGAGCGTGCCGATCGTCGTATGGATCGGACCTGCCGGCGCCGGGGCTCGTGGCGCCGCCGCGTACATCGCCTCCGGCGCGTCGCTGGTGTCGATGGCGACCAACGCCAAGATCGGACCGTGCGACACAGCGCCGCTCGATGGACGCGACGGTGACGGTCCCGAAGCATGCGAGCCTGCGCGCCGCGTGAATGCCGCCGAGGCCAACGCTGCAGGTGTCGCCGGCCGAATCGACGCCTCGCTCCGCAACCTGCTCACCGATCTGCACGGCGAGACCATCGCGATCCCGTCGGGCGGTCAGGTCGAGCTCTCGACCGTGGCCGTCTCGAAGGACACCGGCGGCAAGACGGTGCGCCAGCTGAACCAAGACCTGCGGTTCACCAAGCTCGACATCGGCGGGCAGGTGCTCCACACGTTGAACGCCCCATGGGTCGCATACTTCTTGTTCGTCGCCGGGCTGGCGTTGATGGTGTTCGAGTTCTACGCGGCGTCGATCGGCGCGGCCGCGGTCGTCGGCGTGATCGCCTTCACCGGCGCGTGCGTCGGGTTCTCGCACTTGCCGGTCACATGGTGGGGGATCGCGTTGATCACGGTTGGCCTCGTCGGCCTCACCGTCGACCTCCAGGCCGGTGGTGTCGGTTTCTGGTCCGCGGTCGGTGTGGTCGCGCTCACCGGCGGTTCGGTCACGCTCTACGGAGGCTCGTCGCGACTCGATCCACCGTGGTGGACCATCCTCCTCGTCGTTGTCGGCTGCGTGTTGCTCTGGGTCGGCGGGATGTCGGCGATGCTCCGCACACGGTTCTCCACGCCGACCGTCGGTCGCGAGGGAGTCATCGGAGAGGTCGGCGTCGCGGAGGTCGACGTCGACCCCGAGGGAGTTGTCCGGCTCCGCGACGCGCTCTGGAAGGCGCGGACGAACCGCACGACCCCGATCAAGGCCGGTGAAGCGATGCGCGTCGTGGCGGTAGAGGGGCTGGTGTTGGAAGTGGAGCCCGAGGCCGGCGGCGCGATCGATTACCGAGCGCGCGCACGACGCCACGGGAAGCGGTAGCGCTCGCTCGCGGTGATGGCGCGTCAAGAGGGCCGCATCTTGCTGCACTCTTGACGCCTCGAGAACGCGGGTCGTACGTTCCGCCGCCGCGGCGGCGGGTAGGGGGGTTCGACCGTGGCCACCTCGACGATTCACGACACCTGGCAGCGAGACGCCGAATGTCGCGGTGCCGCCCGTCAGTACTTCTTCCCGCCCGCGTCGTCCGAGCGCCGCGAACAACGCGAGCAACGCGAGCAGCTCGCGAAGGCTGTGTGCGCGCGGTGCCCTGCGCGCGAGCCGTGCCTCGAGTACGCGTTGGCGACGAACGAGGCGCACGGGATCTGGGGCGGGCTCACCGAGATCGAGCGCAAGCAACTCCGCCCCCACGTCACCTGCTGATCAGCCTGCCGCAGCTGCTGCAGCGCGCGGGCCGGCGATCCGCTCGTCGCCCCGCCGCCGTGTCACGCCCTCGCGGTCGAGTTGGTTCACGATCGGCAGCACGTACTTGCGCGTTGAACCGAGCACGTCGCGCACATCCGACACGGTCAACGTTCCGCGCTCCAGCACGGCGCGCGCGATGCGGCGGCGCGCATCGTCGAGTGCGCTCGCCGCGAAGACCACACCGTCGAGATCCACGGCCCCGCCCTCCCGGACCAACGCGCGGACGATCTTGGGATCGACACCGGCGTCCGCCGGCGACGGCGGCGCGAACGGGTTGGCTTCGAGCACGCCGAGAAACGACCGGCCGGCCGGGTCGTCAGACGCTCGCACGGCGTGGTCGCTGGCCCGCACCACCTCGTTCTCGACGACGAGGTCGCTCTCCGACTCGAGCGCGGCGCGCAGCCGGCCGGCCTCGACCCGCAGCACCGACGCCAACCTCGCGAGGTTCAACCCCCGATCATGGGGGAACGACGCGTGGTGTTCGCGCACGCACTCGCGCGCCGCGGCTTGCAGCTCCTGCAGCCGGGTGCTCGCCAGCAGTTCGTCACCGAGGCGCGACGCGATCCCGCGCGTGACGAGATCCTGCAGCAGCTCGACGCCCTGCTCGCGTTTCACACCGGCAAGTCGCGCGAACTCCTCGACCCGCAGCCACGGCCTCGCGTCGAGCACGCGTTCCTCGAGCGGCCGCGACAGGCGCGCGAGGGCGTCGGCGGTCCGGCGCGGCGGCTCGACATCGAGCACCTCGGCGCCGCCGACCGTCGATCGCCGGCCGGTGCTGCGCAACACCAACCGGTCGCCGGGTGCCAGCGGCAACGCGACGTCGAGACGGATTCTCCCGAGCCGCCCCTCGTCGTCGAGCAGCCGCCACCGCGCGGCGTGCTCGCCGGATCCGACATGCGCGGCGAGCGCGCCACGTCGGGGCAGCGTTTGGCCCGGCACGTCGAGCAACGCGACATCGATCGTCGTCGGCGTCGACCATTGACCGGCTCGAACCACTGCATCGCCTCGCCGCACGTCGACGTGATCGATCCCTGCGAGATTGAGCGCGACGCGGCTCCCCGGCCCGACGGTCGAGAGCCTCGCGTGGTGGCTCTCGATCGATCGGATCCGCGCCCGCCGCGCGCCCGGTTCGACGAGGACATCCTCGTCGACCGCGAGTGATCCCAACGTCAGCGTGCCCGTGACGACGGTTCCGGCGCCCTTCGCGGCGAACACGCGGTCGACCCACAGGCGCGGCCGGTCGAGATCGCGTGCCGCGGGTACCGACGCGAGCACCGAGCGGAGCGTCGCGCGGACCTCCTCGACGCCTCGCCCCGACCGTGAGTCGCACACGACGACGGGCCAACTCGCGAGCGCCGTGCCCTCGACGTGGTCCGCCAGCTCGAGCTGCGCCAGCTCGAGCGTCTCCTCGTCGACCAGGTCCGACTTGGTGACGACGATCAGCCCGTGTCGAACCCCCAGCAGCTCGAGGATCCGCATGTGCTCCTCGCTCTGTGGCATCCAGCCTTCCGTCGCGGCGACGATGACCATCGCGACATCGACGGCGCCGACGCCGGCCAGCATGTTCTTGACGAAGCGCACATGCCCGGGAACATCGACGAAGCCGACGACCTGATCGTCGGGGCCCAGCTCGGTGAACGCGAACCCGAGGTCGATGGTGAGCCCGCGTGACTTCTCCTCGGGGAATCGATCGGGGTCGGTTCCCGTGAGCGCGAGCACCAACGACGACTTGCCGTGATCGACATGACCGGCGGTGGCGACGACGCGCATCAAGCGGTGATCGACGCGAGCGCGTCCGCGAGCCGATCGTCGTCGACCGGATCGACACTCCGGAGGTCGGCGACGACGTTCGCGTCGCGAGCGAGAGCGATCACTCGGCTCGCCCGCAACCGCGCGAGCGCGCCCTCGACATCGTCGATGCCCGTGCACGCGACCCCCACCGACGGGATCGTGAGCCCGGGGACCGACCCGCCCCCGGCTGCGGCCTCGGTGTCGAGGAGCTTCGCCGACCCGACTCGCCCCGCGATCTGCTCTGCGCGGTCGCGCAGGTGTTGCAGCGATGCGCTCGCCATCTGCCAGAAGGGGATGCGCGAGGTGACCTCGCCGTCGAGATACGCGAACGCCACGGCCTGCAGCGCGGCGAGGGTGAGCTTGTCGGCTCGGAGCGCGCGCGCCAGCGGGTGGCGAGCGCACGCCCGTACGAGGTCGGCGTGACCGACGATGACACCTGCCTGCGGGCCGCCGAGCAGCTTGTCGCCGGAGAACGTCACGAGCGCCGCGCCCGCGGCGAGACTCTGCCGAACGCCCGGCTCGTCGCGGACCCACGTTGGTGGCTGGTCGAGCCACGGTGTCGTGCTATCGAGCAGACCCGAACCAGCGTCGACCACAACCGGGGGTCCGAGCGCGGCGATCGCCTCGATCGATGGTTGCTCGGTGAAGCCGATCATCCGGTAGTTCGACGCGTGGACGCGCAGCAGCATCGCGGTCTGCGGCGAGATCGCGCCCGAGAAGTCGGCCGCACGGGTGCGGTTCGTCGTACCGACCTCGATGAGGTGTGCACCGCTCTCGCGCAACACATCCGGTATCCGGAACCCACCACCGATCTCGACCAGCTCGCCGCGGGAAACCACGACCTCACGGCGCCTGGCCAGCGCAGCGAGCACGAGCATCACGGCCGCGGCGTTGTTGTTCACCACGATGCCGGCTTCCGCGCCGACCGCCGCGGCGAGCAGGTGGCCGGCGTGATCGTGACGCTCGCCACGCACGCCGGTATCGAGGCGGTACTCGAGGTTCGAGTAGGCGGCGGCGTCGCTCATCGCTGCGAGCACCGAGTCGCCGAGTGGCGCACGACCGAGGTTCGTGTGCAGCAGCACACCTGTCGCGTTGACGACCTTTCCGAGCAGGGACTCGCGCCTGGCGATCGCGTGCCTGCGCGCCCGGACGATCACCTCATCACGCGTCGGAGTGCCTCCGTCGACGATCTCGCGCCGTGCATCCTCGATCGTCACGCGCGCGGATTCGGCGAGCAGAGCGTGCGGCAACATGGCGTCGCGGATCGCTGCGATGACCTGTTCGACGCTCGGAAGGTCGCGGCGCGGGTCGTTCATCGGAGCACCAGCGTACGCTCGACCCTCGGCGGAACGTCGGCGACATCCCGGTAGCCTGCGGCAATGGTCTCGGTGCGCGACGCAGCCACTGTCATGCTCGTGCGCGACGACCCCGAGCTGCAGGTGTTCATGCTCCGCCGCAACCCTGCCTCCGTGTTCGGTCCCGGCGCGTACGTGTTCCCTGGCGGCGCCGTCGATCCCGCGGATCGAGATCCGGAGGTGTACCGGCGCGCACGCGGCCTCGACGACGCTCGCGCATCGCAGCTCGTCGGCGAACCCCGCGACGGCTTGCGGTACTGGATCGCCGCGGCGCGCGAGTCGTTCGAGGAAGCCGGCTTCGTGCTCGGCGAAGCGACGCCCTCGCTGGCCGGCACGCGCGACGCGCTCAACGCCGGCACCCTTGCGTGGAGCGCAGCGCTCGCGGCCCACGATGTGGTGCTACATCTCGATGACCTCGCGGTGTTCTCGCACTGGCTGACCCCCGAGGGCGCGCCACGCCGGTACGACACCTGGTTCTTCGTCGCGGCCGCACCCGATGGACAGGAGGGCAGCCACGACGACGTCGAGGCGGTGCATTCGGAGTGGGTGCGGCCCCGAGCCGCACTCGAACGGTTCCGCGGCGGCGATATCGACCTGATCTTCCCGACCATGCGATCGCTGCTGGCGATCGCGCGATTCGACCGTCGCGACGAGTTGATCGCTGCGGTACTCGCCGCGCAACCCGAGGGCACGCCGCCGCTCGTCGTCGACGACGGTTCCGGCGAGCGAGTCGCCCTGCCCGGCGACGACCACGCCACCGCCCGCCGTGCGTGGGCACCGTTGCGGTCGCAGCCCGAGCTCGACCAGGCGCTGCTCGCAGAGGAATCGCACACCGAACCGCTCTCGCGAAGAGGTTCGCCGTAGTGGTGGCGCTCACCCCCGGCGTGCCGAGCGCGCTGTCGCAGCTCGTGCGTCGGATCGTCGCACCGAACCCCGGGCTCATGACGGGACCCGGCACGAACACCTACCTCGTGGGCATCGACGAGGTCGCCGTCATCGACCCGGGACCTGACGACCGCGGGCACGTCGACGCCATCGTCGGCGGTGCGATGCGCGACCGGGTGCGATGGATCCTGCTGACACACACCCATCCCGACCACTGGCCTGCAACGCGGCGCCTCCAACGCGCGACCGGTGCGGCGATCGCCGCGTTTGCAAGGTTCCCGAAGGCCGACGAGGTCGATCTCACGCTCGACCGCACTCTCCGTGACGGCGATGTGATCGAGGGTACCGAGTTCGCGTTGCAAGTCATGCACACGCCCGGCCACGCGCCCAATCACTTGTGCTTCCTGCTCGAAGAGGAACGAACGCTGTTCACCGGCGATCACGTGTTGAACGGCACGACGACGGTCGTGAACCCAAAGCGCGGCGGCGACATGACCCAGTACTTGAGCTCCACCGAGCGCCTGCGGCGTGTCAAGCGGCTCGCCCGCATCCTGCCCGGCCACGGCGATGTGATCGACGAACCGGTCGCCAAGCTCGACGAGTACCTCGCGCACCGCAAGCAGCGCGAGCGCCAGGTCTTGCACGAGCTCGCGATCGGCCCGGCGAAGATCGCCGCAATCGTGGAGCGGCTGTACACCGACACGCCCGACGGATTGCACGAGATGGCGCGCCGCCAAGTGCACGCGCACCTGCTGAAGCTGCGCGCCGAAGGCAAGGTGACCGGTAGCTCGTTCACCGGCGTATGGACCGCGCATCCGACGCCTGGGTGAACAGGCCGTGACATCGGTCACCATCGTTGCGAGTGGATTCGAGGTGCCCGGATAGGTTCGGCGCGCCGTTCGCGATGGAAAGGCCCGCGCCGTGTCCGAGATCCTGCACGCCCACGCCGTCCGCAAGGTGTATCGCACCGGCGCCGAGGAGGTCGAGGCGTTGCGGGAGGTCGACCTGGTCGTCGAAGAGGGCGAGTGGGTGTCGGTGATGGGACCGTCCGGCTGCGGCAAGACCACGCTCCTGAACTGCTTGTCGGGCCTCGACGACATCGACGGCGGCGAGGTCGTGCTCGGTGGTCGCCCGTTGCATTCGATGAGCGACGCGGAGCGCACGCGTCACCGGGCGTCGGCGATGGGGTTCATCTTCCAGGCCTACAACCTGATCCCGGTCTTCAGCGCGGTCGAGAACGTGGAGCTGCCGTTGCTGCTCGCCGGCATCGATCAGAAGGAAGCGCGCCGGCGCGCGGCCGAGACCCTCGATCGGATCGGGCTCGGAGCCCGTCTGCGCAACCGTCCGGGTGAGCTCTCCGGTGGCGAGCAGCAGCGGGTCACCGTGGCACGCGCGCTTGCAGGACGGCCGGCCGTGGTGTGGGCCGACGAGCCGACGGGCGCGCTCGACTCGGAGACGGCCGGCATCGTGATGGCGCTCCTCGGCGACCTCAATCGCTCCGAGGGGTTGACGTTGATCGTGGTCACGCACGACGAAGGGGTCGGCCGCAGCGCCCAGCGCATGGTGAATATGCGCGACAGCCGTGTGGTCAGTGACGCGAACCTGCTCGGCGCCGCCCGGTGATCGTCGGTCTGCTCGCGCTCGGGATCCTCGGGGTCCTGGTCTTCGGCCTGTTCTTCGGGCCGCCGATCGTGCTGGCGACGCGTCCTGTGCTGCGGCGGCTCGCGATCCGTAACGCGCTTCGCCGGCCGCGGGAGAGCGCGCTCGTCGTGCTCGGCTCGCTGCTCGCCACCGCGCTGATCACGGCCGCATTCGTCGTAGGCGACACATTCAACTCGTCGATTCGCGGTTTCGCGCACACCCAGCTCGGCCCCGTCGACGAGGTCGTGTCGGTCGTCGGTCTCGGAGAGGCACCGGCGTTGCGCGCCGCGCTCGACGGGTTCGAGCACCCCGACGCCGACGGCGTCCTCGAGATCACGACGACGGGCGTCGCAGCCGCGACGCTCGAAGGGAGCAAGGCGCGCACGGCCGCGCCGAAGGCGCAGCTCATCGAGACCGACTTCGCTGCCGCACGTGACTTCGGCGGTGATCCGGGTTCGACAGGCATCTCCGGCGCGACGCCCGACCCCGGCACCGCAGCAATCGTCGACGACCTCGCCGACAAGCTCGAGATCGGGCCCGGCGACCGTTTCACCGCGTTCGTGGCGGGCGCGTCCGTCGACCTCGTCGTCGACCGGATCCTGCCCCAGCGAGGAGTCGCGGGCTACTGGCGCGGCCCAGAATCCTCTTCGTACAACGCGTTCGTCGCACCCGGGACGATCGCGGAGCTCGCGGCGGCCGCGACGGGCGACGGCGAGCCGCCGACCTTCGCGATCGCCGTCTCGAACCGTGGTGGCGTCGAGAGCGGCGCTCAACGGAGCGAAGCGGTCGCGCGCGCGCTGCGCGATCGTCTCGACGGGGTTACCGCGAAGGTCGATACGGTGAAGGCGGACCTGATCGAGAACGCGGATGAGGCTGGCGCGAGCCTGACGCAGCTCTACCAGGGCATCGGCGCGTTCGCTGTCATCGCGGGCATCCTGCTGATGGTCAACATCTTCTTGATGCTGAGCCAGGAGCGCAAGCCCGAGCTCGGCATGATGCGCGCCATGGGCCTGCGACGGTCGTCGCTGATCGCGGGGTTCGCGAGCGAGGGTTGGTTGTACGCGGTGCTCGCGTCCGCGCTCGGCGTGTTCGCTGGGCTCGGAATCGCGCGGGTGGTAATGGTAGGAGCCGCCCGCATCTTCTCGAGCGGTGAGGACGAGTTCTCGTTCCCGCTGAAGTTCGCGGCGAAGCCGGCCAGCCTTGTCATCGGGTTCGTGGTCGGGCTCGGCATCGCGATGCTCACCGTGCTGGGCACGTCGATCGGCACAGCCTTCTTCAATGTCATCGCCGCGATCCGCGGCATCGACGATCAGCGCCAGCAACGTTTCCGCCGGGTCCGGATGATCACCGGCGGATTCCGATTCCTGCTCGGGATCGCGATCGGCATGGCCGGTTTGCAGTCGCCGGCCGCGTCGCCGATCATCGCAGGTTTCGCGATCTCGGCCTGGGGCCTCTACGGCGTCGTGCGTGCCCGGGTAGGGCCGAAGCGGAAGTGGGTCACGGTGTTCGGTGGCTTCGCGCTCGTCTGGGGTGTCGTCGCGGTGCCGGTCGCAGTCGCGCGGGAGGCGGAGCTCGACATCGACGCGTTCGTCACGCAGGGTCTCACGCTCGTGCTTGCCTCGGTCGCGCTCGTCACCGAGTACCAGCACGAGATCGGAAGGCTGCTCTCTCGGCTCACCGGTCGCAGCCTGACCGTGCGGCTCGGGCTTGCCTATCCCCTCGCTCGCCGGCAACGCACCGCGTTCACGATCGGGCAGTTCTCGATCGTCGTGTTCGTGCTCGTGTACATCTCGGTGCTGTCGCACATGTTCGGCGGTCAGGTCGAGGAGTTCACCGCCGAGATCTCCGGCGGCTACAACGCGCTTGTCGAGTCGAACCCGGCCAACCCGATCCCGTTCGACGAGCTCGCAACGCGCAACGGGGTGTCGAAGGTCGCGCCACTCACTCGAATCGCCGCCGAGATCACGCCGGAGGGCGAGAAGGATTCGACGGCCTGGTTCATGTCGGGGTTCGACGAGCGGTTCGTCGAGGGTGGGCCGCCGCGGCTCGAAGCGCTCGGAGAGTACGCCGACGACGAGGAGGCGTACCGCGCGGTGCTCGAACACGGTGACTACGCGATGGTCGACTCGTTCTTCCTCTCCGACGCCGGCCCGCCGAGCGCGGCGGTCGAGATCGGCGACACGATCACGATCGAGGATCCGGTCTCCGGCCGCTCGAAGGACCTCCTCGTCGTCGCCGAGGCACCCGACGACTGGCTGTTCAACGGCGGGCTCGTGAGCTCGGCCACGTTGCGCGAGGTTTTCGGCGATCGAGCGGTGCCAAGCCGCGCCTACGTCAGCGCCGACGATCCCGGCTCGTTCACGGCTGCCGTCGAGGCCGACTACTTCGAACGCGGGGCCGAGGCCGAGACGCTCGCCCAGATCGTCGACCGCAACCTGACCCAGCAGAACCAGTTCTTCACGCTGATGCGCGGGTTCCTGGCCGTCGGGCTCGTCATCGGTATCGCGGGCATCGGCGTGATCATGGTGCGCGCCGTCCGGGAACGGCGGCGGCAAATCGGCGTCCTGCGGGCGCTCGGCTTCGAAGCCGAGTCGGTGTCGGGTGCCTTCGCCATCGAAGCGGGGTTCATCGCGATCGAGGGAACGATCATCGGCGTGCTGCTCGGGTTCGTGTGCACATGGTCGATCACGCTCACCGACGACTTCGGTGAGGGTCTGCGCTGGGGCGTGCCCTGGCTCTCGGTGGTGGTGCTCGTCGTCGGGACACTGGTCGGCGCGCTCCTCGCGACGTTCGCGCCCGCCCGCAGCGCTTCCCACATCCGGCCGTCGGTCGCGCTCCGCATGACCGACTGACCCGACGCACCTAGCCTTGGGGTTGGGAGAGGGCCTCGACCGCGGCCATCATCCGCGCCGTGCAGCCGGCCATCTCGACGGGCGGGAGCAGGTTCGTCGCGATGTCGTCGGCGAGCCGGCCGAACTCGAGCGCCGCGGCGCTCTCGGGTGCGGCGAGCAGGATGGGCCGGCCATCGTCGCCGGCCGCGGCGACCTGCGGCTCGATCGGGATTCGTCCGATGAGCGGCGCCCCGGTGAGCCCGCTCAGCCGGGTGCCGCCGCCCGACCCGAAGATCGCGTGGCGGCTGCCGTCGGGCGCGACGTACTCGCTCATGTTCTCGACGATGCCCAGCACCTTCGTGTAGCTGCGGCGCGCCATGTCGGCGACGCGTGCCGCCACCTTTTGCGCGTTCGTCGCCGGTGTCGTCACGACGAGCAACTCGGCTTGCGGCAGAAGGCGCGACAGCGCCATCTGGATGTCGCCGGTACCCGGTGGCATGTCGATGAGCAGGTAGTCGAGCTCGCCCCAGTCGACGTCGGTGAGGAACTGCTCCAGCGCCTTGGCGAGGATCAGGCCGCGCCACATCAGCGCCGTGTCCTCGTCGTCGAGCAGCAGGCCCATCGACACGACCCGCACGAGCCCGTCGCCGGGCCCGACCGGCACGTCGATCGGCTCGATCAGACCCTTGCCGTCGCGATCCTTGCTCGCCCGCAAACGGCCGGCGACGCCGAGCAAGCGCGGCACCGAGAATCCCCAGATGTCGGCGTCGAGGACGCCGACGCGCCGCCCCGGCATGGCGAGCGCGACCGCGAGGTTCACCGTGACCGACGACTTGCCGACGCCGCCCTTGCCGCTGGCCACCGCGATCACACGGGTTGTCGCCCGCACCTGCGTGTCGGGCGCTCGCTGTTGCGCTTCGAGGCGCGCACGCTGCATCAGGGTCGATCGCTCCTCCTGGCTGAGCTCGCCGTACTCGACCTCGACCCCGCGCACCCCGGCGAGCCCGTGCACCTTGCCGATGACATCGCTCTGGATCTGGCCGCGCAGGGGGCATCCCGCGGTGGTGAGCGCGATCTTCACCAACACGTCGCCCTCCGCGGAGATGCTGACGCCCTTCAGCATCCCGAGGTCGACGATCGAGGCGCCGAGCTCCGGATCCCGTACGCCGCGCAGGATCTCCCGCACCGCGTCGCTGGTCGGGGGGCCCGACGGCTCGGTCGAAAACTCGGTCGCGGGTTCCGGGAGCTCCAGGTCATTGTTCATCGCACCACCGACTATAAAACACAGCTTCGCCTTGAAAATATGCCCGGGCGCGGCTACGGTAACCAGCCGAGATGGACGCTTCCTCCGTGTTGCGCGCCCTGAGCGACGAAACGCGCGCCGACCTCTACCACGAGCTGGCCACGGCGACCCGCGCGCTCAGCGCGACGGAGCTCTCCGAACGGTTGGGGCTGCACGCGAACACGGTGCGGATGCATCTCGAGCGGATGCGCGAGGCCGGTCTCGTCGAGGTCGAATCGGTCCACCGGGGCACCGTCGGCAGGCCCCAGCACGTGTATTTCCTCGCCCCCGGCGCCCCTGGCCTCAACTTCGATCCGCCTGCGCATGCGCTCCTGGCCGGGCTGCTCGCTGCGCTGGCCGAGCGGGTCGGCGCCGACACTGGCGACGCCGTCGCGATCGGCCGGTCCTGGGGCCGCGACTCGGCGCGCCGCACCCGCACCCGGTCGTGCGTTCGGGCCCTCGCCGACGAGCTGGAGCGACTCGGCTTCGACCCCGACAGCAGCGCGACCGACGACGGTCCCGCCGACAAGGTCACGATCTCGTTTCTCAGCTGCCCCTTTCGCGAGCTCGCCGAGGCGTACCCCGAGCTGGTGTGCAACCTGCACAGGGGTATCTGCGAAGGCGTGGTGGCTTCGGTCGGCGGCGGAAATGTCGATGACTTCTCGACGTTGTACGACCACGAGCCCTGCCAAGTCTCGGTACTAGTCCGGTAACCTGACGTCGCTTCCCTGGAGGACGAGCATGATTTCCATCACCGACACCGCTTCGATCAAGGTCAAAGAGCTCATCGCGGCCGAGGCCAGCGAGGCGCCGCTGTTCCTGCGCGTCGCCGTGCGCCCCGGTGGCTGCTCGGGGCTGTCGTACGAGATGTTCTTCGACAGCGACCGCGCCGAGGACGATCTCGTGCACAGCTACGGCGAGGTCGAGGTCGTGGTCGACCCCGCGAGCAGCCAGTACCTCACCGACGCCACGCTCGACTTCAAGGACGGCCTCCAGGGTGCCGGGTTCACGATCAACAACCCGAACACGACCCGCACCTGCGGTTGCGGGCAGTCGTTCAGCTAGACCCCAGCTGACCTCCTCTCGCCAGCGGACCTCTCTCGTATGCGCGCGGCCCCGCCTCTGTGCGGGGCCGTCTCGCGTGCGGCGCTCGGTTCGCTGTTGGTGATCTCGGCGTGTTCGTCGGGCAGCGAGGACCCGGCGCCGGCGGCGGGAAGCGGTTCGCTGACCACGACCGCCGTGCTGTCGACCACCACCTCCGCGGTCATCGAACCCAGCGATGCGGCGGTCGTCGACGCCGCGGCGCTGGGCGCCGGCTGGCTCGCCGTCGACGACACGCCGAGTGTCGAAGCGGCCGACGCGCAGCTCGCGGAACATTGCCCCTCGATCGCGCGCCGTCGAGCCGCGCATGGCTCCGTTCGGCGTGAGCGAGTGCGGCTGCAGTTCGTCGATCGGCCGCTGCCGACGATCAGCGACGACTTGATCGTCCTCGAGAACGCGAGCAGCGCGGCCGACGTGTTCAACGCGTTCGCCAGCAACGCGATGCTGCGTTGCCTCCCCGCGGTGACCGAAGCCGCGGGGCTCTCGCTCGGCGGTGTGCGCACGGAGCGAACTCCGGTGGCCGCCGGCACCGGCGACGCGGCGAGCGCGATCCGGCTCCACGGAACCTCGATCGCGGGAGGTGTCGCGTCGCAGGTGACCGTCGAGCTGCTCATCATCCAACGGGGGCCCGCCCTGCACCTCCTTGTCGCGACGTCGTCCGACCTCTACCCACTCGCGGACGCCGCGCGCACCGCGCTCATCGACGCCGCCGCCGCGTGACGCTGCTCGACTTCTCGTGCAACGCCGAGGCGAGGTCGCTCATGATCGAGCCCGAAGAGTCGTTGTTGTCGGTGTTGCGCGAGCGGCTCGGGCTCACCAGCGTCAAGGACGGGTGCGCACCGCAAGGCCAGTGCGGCTGCTGCACCGTTCTCGTCGACGGCGAGGCGAGGGTCGCGTGCGTGACCCCCGCTGCGAGGGTCAGCGGCCGCAACGTCACAACGGTGGAAGGGCTCGATGCCGAGCAGCGAGACGCGCTCGCCTCCTCCTTCTGTGCGCACGGTGCATCGCAGTGCGGCTTCTGCACCCCGGGCATCGTCATCCGGTGCGCCGCCGCCCGAGCGAAGGGGAATGTCGCGCCCGCGCAGCTCGATCGGCTGCTCGCCGCGCACCTCTGCCGTTGTACCGGGTGGCAAACGATCTATGAGGCCGTCGCGAGCACATCTGCCACGACGTCGGCTCCGCGCGACCTCACGAGCGCTGGCAGGCGCGCGTGGCTGGAGGGTGGCGCGCCGCAGGCCGTCGGGCCTCGGATCGCGCTCGGAGGCGCGTCCTTCGCCGACGACCTTGCGCCGCCAGGCGCGCTCGTCGCCGTGCCATTGCCACCCGGCTCGCGCGGCACGGGGGTCGAGGCGGCCGGTGTCGAGTTCGCCGTCGCCGAATCGATGCACGCGGCGCGCGTCGCCGCAGCGAAGGTGCAAGGTCGTCGCACGACATTGGCGATCGAGCCACCGATCCCGCTCATGGAGCGGCCGGTCGGCGGCGTCCGGCTCGCGACGAGCTGGGTCGAGCCTGCGTACTTGGAGCCCGATGCCTCGTGGTGCGAGCCGGGCGGCGAGCCCGCGACCCCGCTCGCCAACGGTGGCGCGTTCGGCGGCAAGTCGAGCTCCCGAGCGCCGGTTGCAGCGCGCGAGCTCGCCGACCGGTTCGGCCGACCGGTCCGGGTCGTGTTCTCGCGAGAAGACGTCGTGCGGTGGGGCCCGAAGCGGCCGCCGATCAGCGCGACGGCCGAGTCCGACGGCGATCTCGTGTTGATCGAGCTCATGGCACCGGCACCGATCGAGATCGCGCGCGCCGATCACTATGGGCTCGACGTGGAAGCACAGCAGCATCGTGTACCGGTCGCGGGACCGTCCACCGCAGCGATGCGCGCGCCCTGGGCGGAGACCGCTGTGCTCGTCGAGGGTGCCCTGCAGGCGATGGGCTTCGACCGCGCCGGTTCCGTTACCGGGGCCGCCGCCGGCGTTCTGCTCGATACGTGCGTCTCCTCACTGGCCGGCGCGTACGCCGGCGCGCGCGTCGTGATCGGCGCCGGTGACCGGATCGAATCGATCGAAGTACGGGTCGCGGCCGGCGATCCGCTCGACGCGGCCGTGCTGCGCAGTTACTGCATCGGCGCGACGCACATGGCGCTCGGATGGGTGCTGACCGAAGGGCTGAGCGTCGATCCCGATTCGGGCGAGGTCCACGATCTCACGATCCGCAGCTTCGGCATCATCCGACCGAAGGACATGCCACCTGTTGCGGTGACGATCACCGACGATCCGCGCGCCCCGCTGCCGGCGGGCGACGCGGTGTTTGCCGCGGTCGCGGCCGCAACGTGGATCAAGGTCGGGCTCCCCGAGAGCTGGCCGGCGCTCGCGACACCGGTTGCGCGGCGCCTGCGCCGCTGAGCGCGAGATGCCAGGCGACGCATGCCAGGCCGGACATGCCAGACCGGAGATGACAGGATGCGTCGTGCCCCCGATCCCGCTCCCGACACCTTCTGCGCCTGCCGCGCTCGGGCCCTACTCTCCGGCGGTCCGCGCCGGCGACTGGGTCATCCTCTCCGGGCAGGTCGGGCTCGACCCAACGGACGGCCGGCTCGTCGCTGGCGGTGTCGAGGCGCAGGCGCGCCAGATCGTCGCGAACATCGCCGCGGTCCTCGGCGACTGCGGCTCCTCGCTAGCGAGCGTTGCGAAGACGCTGATCTTCCTCACCGACCTCGGTGACTTCCAGGTGGTCAACGCGATCTACGCGGACGCGTTCGGCGACCATCGCCCGGCGCGTTCGACGGTGCAGGTCGCCGCGCTGCCGGGCGGTGCCGCCGTCGAGATCGAGGTCTGGGCTTTCTCGCCGGATCGCTAGGAGGTAGTGGCTCGGTTCGAGGTTGACGGGTGATCGGCGCGGCCTACCGTGGAAGGGGTCAAACGGTCGAAGCGAACGGGTCCGAATCATCTCGGGGATCGCGAGCATCGATGATCTTCTGGCGGACCTCGGCGAGGTGCTTGCTGCGCGTGTAGTAGCGGCCTCGCTTTTCGCCGTGCGTGATGAGTAGATCGCTCTTGACCAATGCTCGGAGGTCGCGGCTCGCCATCCCATCGGTGAGCTCGTCCTTCCAAACAGCCCGGTAGGTGGCATTGCGGACGCGGTATCCGTTGGCCGCGTCGTAGAGCAACACGACGGTGCGATCGGGCAGGCCGTGCTGCGCAGTCATTCGTTCGAGCTCTTCCCAGAGCCGTTCGGACTCCTTGATGCGCCGAAGCATGGTGCGCCCCTGTCGTACATGCGCTGTCAGCATGAAACGCACCCACGGTGTCGCGTCGCGTTTGGGTTGCCACTGTCCCGCGCCGACCTCGGCGAGCACGTCGTAGTAGGTCAGCGTGTTGCGCCCCAGGTACTCCTCAATGCTGCAAAACACCGGATCGAGGATGCGTTCACGGGCGAGAACGAGCGTCTGCAAGCACCTCGCCATCCGACCGTTGCCGTCACGAAACGGGTGAATCAGAACGAGATTCAGATGGGCCATCGCGGCCCGGACGAGTACGGGACACTCCGAACTGTCGTCCATGTCGAGCTGCGTCACGAGTTCGTGCATCAGCGCTTCAACCTCGTCGATGCCGACTCCCTCGTAGACGATCTCGCCCGTTTCGTCGTTGCGAACGAAGATTGCGCCTGCTCGCCAGAGACCGGGTCGATTCTTCAGGTCGTAGCTCGTCATCATGAAGTGGAGGCTCTTGAGAAGTTGCTCGCCGTAGTGGAAGTTCGGCTCGTTCGCGAGCTGCAAGACGAACGTCATGGCGTCGCGGTAGCCCTTCAGCGCGTGCTCGGTTTCTTCGCTTGCACTCAGCGTGTCCTCGCCCAGGTCGACTGCGGCGGCATCGTCAAGCTCGGCGTCGAATCCTTCGATGCTGTTCGAGCCTTGGACGGCGCGAGCAAACGAGGCGCGACGAAGGGAGCCGTACCAGCGCCGCGGTTCACGGAGCTGCCAACGCAGCTTCGTCTTGAGGTCCTCAACCTGGGCCAGGACCTCATGCTCTTTGGGACGGAGCTGAGGGGTGGTGAACAACACCGATGAAACTCCGTTTCAATCCACCGATGTGGTCGATAATATCCTACACATCGACGGTTGACAACCGATATGACGGTCGCGGCGGCCTGTGCAGCGTCTGGCGCTCCACTCCCAAGAATGAGCCGAGAGATACGTTGACACCGTGATCGGTGCGATCCTCTGCCTGCTCGCGCTGTTCGTCGTCGGACCGATGGCGCTGTTCTTCACCGGTGCGATCTGGAGCGCGCTCTACGGGTGGATGCTCAGCGACTCGCAGCAGCAGGCGCCCGAAACCAGCGACTCAGCCGCCTGATCCCCATCGGGTCTGACCGAACCGGTACCCGACCGAACGCACCGTCTGGATCAGGTTCGCGTGCTCCTCGCCGAGCTTCGCCCGTAGCCGGCGCACGTGCACGTCGACGGTGCGCGCACCCCCGTAGTACTCATATCCCCAGACACGCGACAGCAGCTGCTCGCGGGTGAACACCTTGCCGGGGTTCGTCACGAAGAACTTCAGCAGCTCGTACTCCATGTAGGTCAGGTCGAGTGGACGGCCGTCGACCGCGGCCTGGTAGGTCTCGACGTTGATCTCGAGGCCGCTGTAGGCCGCGATCTCCGCACCCGCTGCACCACGACCGGCGCGCCACTGCAGATGCTGGAGCCGGGCCTCGAGCTCTTTGGGATGGAACGGCGACAAGCAGAAGTCGTCGAACAGGTCCTCGCGGTGCTCGAGCTCGCCGAGCTGAGCGCCCGAGACCAGGAGCAACACCCCGTCGACAGGGGCATCACCTTTTCGCAGGACGCGGCACACCCCGAAGGCGCCCTCAGGATCCTCGTCGGCGCAGACCACCGCGCCCGCCCAACCCTGCTCTGGAATCTGCGCCATCGCAACCGCGGCGTTCGCCACCGCCTTCCACTGGAAGCCGGCGAGATCGAGCGTCTGCGCGAGCAGCGGGGGCGGCGGATCGGGAAAGACGAGGAGCGCGCTCATGAACACATCCATCATCGCGCTCAGAGGCTCCCGAGGAAGCGAGACAGCTCCCACGGGGTCACCTGTATGCGGTAGTCGTCCCACTCTCGCCGCTTGTTGCGTAGGAAGTACTCGAACACGTGCTCGCCGAGCGCATCGCGCACGAGCGATGACTCCGCCATGACCTCGATCGCCTCGTCGAGCGACGTCGGCAACGTGGCGATCCCCGCCTCGGCTCGCTGGGCGCTCGTCATCTCGAAGATGTTGTTCGTGGCCTCGGGAGGAAGCTCGTAGCCCTCGTCGATCCCGCGGAGCCCTGCGGCGAGCATCAACGAGAACGCGAGATACGGGTTGCAGGCCGGGTCGGGCGCTCGGTACTCGACGCGCGCGGCGTCGGTGTTGCCGCGCTTGGGCAGCGGCACACGGACGAGCGCCGAGCGATTGTTGCGTGCCCAGCACACGTAGACGGGAGCCTCGTAACCGGCGACGAGGCGCTTGTAGCTGTTCACCCACTGGTTGGTGACGGCGGTGATCTCGCGTGCGTGTCGCAGGAGCCCGGCGATGAACGCTTTCCCCGTCTTCGACAGCCCGAACTCGTCGCCCGGATCATGGAACGCGTTCGCCTCGCCCTCGAAGAGCGAGAGATGCGAGTGCATCCCGGAACCGAACGCTCCGGAGATCGGCTTCGGCATGAAGGTCGCGTGGACGCCGTTCGCGCGGGCTACCTCCTTCACGACCAGCCGGAACGTCATCACGTTGTCGGCCATCGAGAGCGCGTCCGTATAGCGCAGGTCGATCTCGTGCTGGCTCGGGCCGTTCTCGTGGAAGGAGTACTCGACAGGGATTCCCATGGCCTCGAGCGTCAGGATCGTCTGCTTGCGGAGCTCGGTCGCCATGTCTTGGGTGGTCAGGTCGAAGAACCCCGCGTTGTCGAGCGGCTCCGCCTCCCGTTCGCTGCGGAAGTAGAAGTACTCCATCTCCGGCGCGACGAAGAACCGGTAGCCGCGTTCGCGCGCGGCAGCGAGGTTGCGCTTCAACACGTTGCGAGGATCACCATCGAAGGCCGTGCCGTCGAAGTGGTGCACATCGCAGAACATCCGCGCCACGGGGGCGTCGTCGCCGCGCCATGGCAACAGCTCGAACGTGTTCGGGTCGGGGACCGCGAGCATGTCTGCTTCCTGCACGCGGGTGTAGCCCTCGATCGCCGACCCGTCGAAGCTCATGCCTTCCTCGAGCGCGTTCTCGAGCTCGGCCGGTGTGATCGAGAACGACTTCATGGCGCCGACGACATCGGTGAACCACAGGCGCACGAAGCGAACGCCCCGCTCCTCGACGGTGCGCAGGACGTACTCGACGTGGTCGGCGTGACGATCCATGAAGGTCCCTCGCAATCGGCCCGGATCTTCGGCCTTGAATCGGCAAAGGGTACGGCCGCGTCGAGCGCGCCGGCCGATCGGTTCGGCCCGTTCACACAGCGTTCACAGAGGCGAAAAGGCCGCGAAATTGCAGGCCGGGCAGGATGGATGGCGTCGGGGTGAGTGGAGTGCGCCTCGACACATCAGGGGTGCGCTTGCGTAGGCTTCGCACACGAGTCCGAGTCCCTCCGCGACGACAGGAGAAACCGTGGCCTACCGGGCTGAGTACATCTGGACCGACGGCACGCAGCCGACCGCCGAGCTTCGCTCCAAGACCAAGATCGTCGCCGACGGGTCCGAGCCTCCGATCTGGGCCTTCGACGGGTCCTCGACGAACCAGGCGCCGGGCGACAAGTCCGACTGCGTGTTGCGACCCGTGTTCACCTGCCCCGATCCCATCCGCGGTGGCGACGACGTCCTCGTGATGGCGGAGGTGCTCTACGTGAACATGGAGCCGCACGAGAGCAACACCCGTGCGGAGTGTGCCGCGATCGCGAAGAAGTACGCCGAACACGCGTCGCTGTTCGGTATCGAGCAGGAGTACACGTTCTTCAAGGGCGATCGCCCGCTCGGTTTCCCCGACGAGGGCTATCCCGGTCCGCAAGGCCCCTACTACTGCGGCGTCGGTGCCGGCAAGATCTACGGGCGCGACATCGTCGAGGCGCACACCGACTCCTGCCTCGAGGCCGGGCTCTCGATCTCGGGGACCAACGCGGAGGTCATGCCCGGGCAGTGGGAGTTCCAGATCGGTCCGGTCGGCGCCCCCGAGGCCGCCGACCAGCTCTGGGTCGCCCGTTGGCTGCTGTCACGGATCGCAGAGGATTTCGGCGTGTCGGTGTCGCTCGATGCCAAGCCGGTGCAGGGCGACTGGAACGGTGCCGGCGCGCACACGAACTTCTCCACGAAGGGGATGCGCGAAGAGGGTGGCTGGGACGCCATCGTGAAGGCGTGCGAGGCACTCGGCAAGAACACCGAGCTCCATGTCGCGAACTACGGGTACGACATCGAGAACCGCCTCACGGGCGCGCACGAGACGCAGCGCTACGACCAGTTCAACTACGCCGTCTCCGACCGCGGCGCATCGGTCCGCATCCCGTGGCAGGTCGAGGTCGACCAGAAGGGTTACATCGAGGACCGGCGCCCGAACGCGAACTGCGATCCCTACGTCGTGACGCGCCTCATGATCGACACGGTCTGCAGCGAGCTCTAGACACGATCGACGGTCGTAGGATCCGGAGCATGGCGCTCCGGGTCGCGGCCGCGCAGCTGAACCTCGTCGTCGGTGACCTCGACGGCAATGTCGCGTGCCTGCTCGACGCGTACGAACGCGCCGAGGCCGAGGCATGCGACCTCGTCGTGTTCCCCGAGCTGTCGATCACCGGCTATCCGCCCGAGGATCTGCTGCTGCGGGCCGCGTTCGTGACCGAGGCCGCCGCTGCGCTCGACAAGCTCGCGGCCCGGACCGGCCGGTGCGTCGCAGTTGCGGGCTATCCCGAACGCACGGGGAGCCGGCTGTTCAACGCGGCGGCGATCTGCGCCGATGGCCGCGTCGCCGGCAGTTACCGCAAGCAGTTGCTGCCGAACTACGCGGTGTTCGACGAGGAGCGCTACTTCGAACCCGGCGACGCTCCGCTGGTCATCGACGTGCAGAGCACGCCGGTCGGTATCACGATCTGCGAAGACGCCTGGGTCGCCGACGGGCCGGTCGCGCGCACCGTTGCCGCCGGGGCGCGCCTCGTCGTCAATCTGAACGCCTCGCCCTACTACCAGGGTCGGCTCGCAGAACGCGAGGCGATGCTCGAAGCGCGCGCGCGCGAGGTCGGTGTTCCCATCGTCTACTGCAATCTCGCGGGCGGTCAGGACGAGCTCGTGTTCGACGGCGCGTCGCTCGCCGTAGGTCCCGACGGAGAGGTCGTAGGTCGCGCGCGCCAATTCGACGCCGACCTCCTGATCATCGACATCGACCTCGAGCGCAACGACGCGCGTGCGCGCATCGAGACGCCCCTCGATCCCGTGAGGGAGGTGTACGAGGCTCTCGTGCTCGGCACGCGTGACTACGTGCGCAAGAACGGCTTCGGTGACGTGATCTTGGGGCTGTCGGGCGGGATCGACTCGGCCGTCGTTGCCGCGATCGCCGTCGACGCGCTCGGCGCGGAGCACGTGCGCGGCGTGCTCATGCCGAGTCGGTACTCGAGCCCGGGGAGTGTCACGGACGCGGTCGCGCTCGCGGAGAACCTCGGCATCGAGACGTTGCTCGTGCCGATCGAGCCCGCGCACGCGGCGTATGAGTCGATGCTGGGTGAGGCGTTCGCCGGCACCGAGTCGAACCTCGCCGAAGAGAACGTGCAGAGCCGCGTCCGCGGCAACGTAATGATGACGATCTCCAACAAGTTCGGCTGGATGGTGCTCACGACGGGGAACAAGAGCGAGATGGCGACCGGCTACGCAACGCTCTACGGCGACATGGCGGGGGGCTTCGCCGTGATCAAGGACGTTCCCAAGACGCTCGTGTACGCGCTGTGCAACGACCGCAACCGTCGCGCCGGGCGTGAGCTGATCCCCGCCGCGATCATCGACAAGGCCCCGAGTGCCGAGCTGAAGCCGGATCAGAAGGACAGCGACTCGCTCCCCGACTACGACGTGCTCGACCCGATCATCGAGGGCTACGTCGAGGACGACCTCTCGGTCGCCGAGCTGGTCGCGCGCGGCCACGACGAGGCGACCGTGCGACGGGTCGCGCGGATGATCGACCGCAACGAGTACAAGCGCCGCCAGTCGCCGCCCGGCGTCCGCGTGACCCCGAAGGCCTTCGGCAAGGACCGCCGCCTCCCCATCACCAACGCCTGGCCCGGCTGACGCTGCCCACCTACCTCGGGTGGCGGCGGTGGAGCTCGGCGGTGATCGCGGGGACGACCTCGTGCAGGTCGCCGATGACCGCGCTGTCGGCCTTCACGACCATGTTCGCCTCGGGGTCCGTGTTGATCGCGAGGATGTGCTTGCTCGCCATCGCGCCGACCCAGTGTTGGATCGCGCCGGAGATGCCGCACGCGATGTAGAGATCGGGTGCAATCCTCGTTCCGGTCTGGCCGACCTGGTCGGTGTGGTTGCGCCAACCGTTGTTCGTGACGGCGCGCGAGCAACCGACGACGCCGCCGAGCGCCCCTGCCAGCTCCTCGAGCACTGCAAACCCTTCCGCGGAACCAACGCCTCGCCCACCACCGACGACGACAGGGGCCGTCGCCAGCGTGATGCCGGCCTGCCGTTCGATGCGGTCGCGTACGAGCGTGCGTGCCAACTCCGCCGCCAGCTCGGGGGTGAACGGCTCGATCAGGGGTTGCGCGGCGGTGGCCGTGGCGACGGCGACGCCGGCCGGATCGAACGTGTGCAGCGCGACGCTGAGGATCGCCGTGGGTGCGTCCAGCGTCGCGTGCTCGAGGAGCGAACCACCCCACCGCACGCGCGTGATCGCCCATTCGCCGTTGCGCTCCGCGGCGGTGCAATTGGCGGCGAACGGCGCGTCGAGCCGCGCGGCCGCCTGCGCGAGCATCTCGTTGCCCCGGTCCGTCCCGGTCGCGAGCACGGCGTCCGGCGCGAGCCGCTGCACGGCCTGCACGATCACCTCGCCCCATGCTTCCGGGCCGTAGTCGCGCAGGAGATCGTGGTGCGCCTGATGGACGACCGCGACGCCGCGCGCGCCAAGTTGGCTGGCGAGCTCGTCGGCCGCCTCTCCGATCCAGAGCGCGTGCACGTCGTCGCCGAGGGATCGCGCGAAACCAAGCGCGTCTTCCGTTGCCGCCGCCATCACGCCGCGGTCGTGCTCCACCACGACGAGCAGCATCACGCGACCCCCAGCTGTTCGAGGAGATCGACGACGGCGGGCGCGGCGCCAGCGCCATTGCCGAGGATCGTCGTGAGACTGGCATGTACGTCGGCCGGCGGTGGCGCGAGCGTTGCTGTCGCGAGGCCACCCCGAGCGACGTCGGTGACGTGTTCGGCGATCGTCACCTTCTTCGACGCCAGACGGCCCTTCATCGTCGGATACCGCGGAAGGTTGATGCCCTCCTTCACGCCGACGACGGCGGGGAGCGGAAGCTCGTAGACCTCCTGGCCGGCGTCGCTCTCACGCTGGATCCGTGCGACCTCGCCCGCGACCTCGAGCGACTTCGCGCCGTTGACCATCGGCCGGCCGAGCGCCACCGAGACCCGCACGCCGACCTGGAACCCACACGAGTCGGCCGACTCGTTGCCGAACAGCACGAGGTCGAACACGCCGTGCTCCGACTCGATGCCGCGGATGGCGTCGACGATCGCGCCGGCAGTGCGTTGCGCGTCCCAGTCGATCTCGGTGATCGGCAACAGCACGGCGCGTTCGATCCCGAGCGATGCTGCATACCGCAGTTGTTCTTCGGCCTCACGCGGCCCGAGCGTCAGGACCGTCGTCGCGCCCGCGTGCGACTCCGAGAGCTGCAGCGCGGCTTCGAGCGCGCACTCCTCGTGCGGGCTCATCGTGAACCCGAGGAACGCGGTGTCGACTGCCTTCCCGTCGGCTGTGATGTTGATGCGCGCGCCGGGCGCCGGTACACGCTTGATGCAAGCCAGGATCCGCACGACTCGGCTAGCTCTTCATGCGCGTGTCGTCGGGGTCGAACAGGGCCTGGCTGCCGACCCGCGTCACCGTCACCGGGAACAGCTCGTTCATGTACATCACACGCAGAACGGCTCCCTCGGCTGCATGCTCCGGCGGAAGGTAGGCCATGAGCAGGTAGCAGTCGAGCGACGGCGCCGCGCCCGCGGTCGTCACCCGCGACGCGCGGCCCTTCCGGTCGACGATGCGTTGCCCGTCGACGGTGAGCACCGGCTCGTTCCCCCCTGTCATGTAGCGCGCGACGCCCGAGCTGGAGGTGTGATCATCGACTCGCAGCGTGCACAAGGTCGCCGCCGGCGAGCCGTCGCGGGCGCGCATGTACGCGTCCTTGCCGACGAATCGGGCCGCCTTCACCTTCGGGCGCGCGAGCCCCGCCTCGACCGGGTCGTACTCGCTCTCGAGCTCGGCGCCGAACAGGCGGTAGCCCTTCTCGATCCGGCCGGTCGTGCCGTACACGCCGATCCCCACGGGCACCACGCCGTGCGCGGCGCCGGCCGCCCAGACCGTGTCCCACAAGCGCAGGCCGTGCTCCATCCGGGTCGAGATCTCCCACCCGGCCTCGCCGACGTAGGAGATGCGGAACATCGTTGTGGGGATCCCGTCGAGCAGCACGTCGCGCACTGCGCCGTACGGGAACCCCGACGGCGACACGTCGATGTCGGTGAGCGAACCGACGAGCGCGGGCGCGTCCGGACCCCAAACCCCGATGGTGCAGATGCCGCCCGACGCGTTCGTGAACACGACCGAGCCGTCGGACGGCATGTGCCGGCGGATCCAGTGCTCGTCGCGCCCGCCGTCGAACGCGCCCGAGATGACTCTGAAGTGCTGCTCGCCGAGGCGCAGCACCGTGAGATCCGCGCGAAAGCCGCCGGCAGGTGTGAGCATCGGTGTGTACACGCCGCGTCCGACGCCGACGTCGAGTTGGTTGACGCACAAGTACTGGACGAGGTCGAGCGCGCCCGGACCGGTGAGGTCGAACTGGTTGAAGGCCGTGAGATCGACCAGACCGACGGTCTCGCGCATCGCGAGGTGCTCGGCGTTGATGATCGGCGACCACCAGCGCGCGTCCCACTCGTGGGGCCGCGGCTCGCACCGCCCCGGGTAGCGATCGAGCAACGCGGCGTTCGATCCGTACCACTGCGGGCGTTCCCAGCCCCTCGCGTCGAAGAACTCCGCGCCGAGTGCCTCCTCGCGCGGCCAGAATGGGCTGCGGCGCATACCCCGCTCCGACCCCCACTGCTCTCGCGGGTGCACGATCCCGTACGTCTTGTTGTAGTGCTCTGCGCAGCGGGCGCGGATGTGGTGCTCCGTGCGCTCGTGCGGGTACAAGCGCGAGATGTCGGAGGAATGCGGGTCGCACAAGTGCGGGTACCCGTAGGTCATCCATTCCGCGACGAGCTGTGCGATGCCTGGCCCCTCCTTGACCCACACCGCCGCAGCCGACCAGAGATTGCGGACCTCGACACACTCACCGAGCACGGGCATCGCGTCGGGTGTCAACGACAGGAGACCGTTGATCGCGTAGCGGATCTCGGCGGTCTCGAGGATGTCGCCCATGAGCTCCAAGGCGTCCTCGAGCTGGTCGTCGAAATCGTCGGGCGTGAACGGCAACTCTGTCGGGGAGAGCGCGGCCTGCTGGTTGGAGGGGATGTCGTCGGGGCGGTGGAAGATCGGCCGGTGCGCGTACGACCCGACCTCCATCGAGCCTGCGGACTGACGTTCGTACATGAAGGTGTCCATGTCGCGCACGATCGGGAACGCGACCTCGGTTCCCGTCTCCTGGAGGATGTCGATCGGACCGACGTCGGCCATCTGGTGCACGGCCGGCGTCAGCGGGATCGTGGCGCCGGCCATCTTCGCGATCCTCGGGCTCCACACCCCGCACGCGATCACGGCGTGCTCGGTCTCGATGCGCCCCTTGTCGGTGACGATCGCCGCGACTGCGCCGTCGCGGATCTCGATGTCGACCACCTCGGTGTTCGCAGCCACGACGAGCGCGCCCTTGTCGATTGCCTCCTCCCGCATCAACGTCCCCGCCCGCAGCGAGTCCACGACGGAAACGCTCGGTGTGTAGAAGCCACCGAGGATGACGTCTTCGTTCACGAACGGCACGAGCTCCTTCACCTCGGCGGAGCTGAGCAGGCGCGCGTCGATCCCCCACGCCCTCGCCGAGGTCATGCGCCGGTTGAACTCCTCCAGCCGCTCATCGGTGCGAGCAACCTCGATCCCGCCGCACATGGCGTTCACACCGAGCTCGACGTACTGGCGCTGGCTCTCGAGCGTGAGCAGCGCCATCTCCTTGTTGTGGTCGGTCGGGAAGATGAAGTTCGACGCGTGGCCGGTCGAGCCGCCCGGGTTCGGGAGCGGTCCCTTGTCGAGGAGCACCATGTCGCTCCACCCGAGACGCGCGAGGTGGCCGACGAGACAGTTCCCGACGATGCCAGCACCGATGACGACGACCTTCGCGCTGGCTGGGATATCGCTCATCGGGTCAAGCTATTCAGTGCGCGGTGGGAGGCGACAACCGCTGCGCCACACCGTGCATCAGCCGATCGAGCATGATGGCCATCGCGACGATCGCGATCCCGACCTCGAATCCGAGTCCAGCCTTGGAGCTGCTCGTGAGCGCAGTAACCGCCTGGAACCCGAGCGCGCCGCTGCCCACGAGACCGGCGATGATCACCATCGCGAGCACCATCATGATCACCTGGTTGACCGCGAGGACGATGCTCGGCAGCGCGAGCGGGACACGCACCCCCCACAGCACCTGGCGCGGTGTCGCGCCGAAGGTCGTCGCAGCCTCGACGGCCTCGTCGTCGACATGACGCAGCCCGAGGGCGGTGAGCCGGATGCCGGGTGGTACCGCGTACAACACCGAAGCGAGGATCCCCGGCACCGGCGACACGGTGAAGATCATCACGAACGGGATCGCGTAGATCAGCGACGGGATCGTCTGGAGGGCATCGAGCACCGGTCCCAGCAATCGCTCGACGAGCGGCCGGCGACCGGCCCAGATCCCGACCGGCACCGCGATCGCGACCGCCGCCACAACCGCGATCACCGTCTGGACGAACGTGTCGATCGCGAACACCCACATGCCCACCATGCCGGTGGCGAGCATCCCCGCTGTGCAGCCCAACGCGAGCCTCCAGCCTTTCGCCCAGTAGCCGAGCGCCGCGGTCGCGCCGATCAGCACCGGCCACGCGAGTGTGTTCGTGAGAGTGTCGCGGCCGCGCACGACGAGTTCCCGCACGACGAAGTCGTTGACGGCACGCGTCGCCGCGCCCCACTCGTCGCGGATCCAGCGGATGACGTCGTCGATCGGATCGGCGAACGTCGAGCTCCATTCGACTGGGATGTCGATCCATCCTGCCGCTCGTCCTGCGAGGGTGGCAATGGCGAGCGCGCCGAGCGCGACGAACGTGATCGTGCGGGCCCGGCGGGGAACCCCCGCTCGTGTCGAGGGGTCGGCGCGCTCGATAAACGACCGGGCGACGCGATCGAACACGATCGCAATCGCGACGAACGCGAACCCCGCGATGAACCCACGGCCCGGTCGACGGATCCGGATGGTCTCGAGCACCTCCTGACCGAGGCCACCGCCGCCGATCAGCGCCGCGATGGGCACGATGCCGAGCGCCATGTTGATTGTCTGGTTGACGCCGGTGATGATCGAGGGTGTTGCCTGCGGCAGCTGCACCTTCGTCAGCGTCTGCAATCGCGTCGAGCCGAAGATGCGAGCCGACTCGACGGTCGCGAGCGGCACCTGCCGGATGCCGAGCGCAGTCAGGCGAACGCACGGGGGGATCGCGTAGATCACCGTAGCGATTGTCGCGGGGACGGGGCCGATTCCGAACAGGAGCACGTACGGGATGAGGTACACGGTCGTGGGCACGACTTGCATGGCGTCGAGCAGAGGCCGCAGCGCCCGTTCGACCCGCGCGTCGAGCCCGGCCCAGACCCCCAACGCGGTGCCGACCGCGATCGAGACGGCGACGGCGACGAACATGAGCGCGAGCGTGTCGACGGTCTCTTCCCAGAGCCCGACGGCCGCGGGGTAGAGCGCCACGAGCGCGGTGATCGTCGCCGAGATCCAGCGTCCGGTGCGGGCGATCGCGATGAAAACGAGCGCGGGGAGCACGAACCAGGGGAGCCAGGTGAGAATGTCGGCGACGCGGTCGAGTGCCGATTCGCAGCCGTCGCTCACAGGATTCAAGAACGTCGTGAACAGCCAGTGATCGCCGCGGCGATTCTCGCGGACCCAACGTTGCGCGTCGTCGATCGGGTCGGCGAGGTTGATGTTCCAGTTCGTCGGGAACACGCGGTCGGAACCGAGCGCCAGCTGCAACGCCACGAGCGCACTGACGATGCCCGCCGGCACCGCCCACGTCGGCAACCCGACGCGATCGGTCCGTTCGCCGACCGGAACGCCGATCGTGGTCACGGCGCCTCGCCGGCAAGGACGCGCGCCACCGTGGTGCCGTCGAGGACCCCGACGACCGATTGCGCGGCGTCGACGACCGTGACCGACGGGTACCCATTGAGCAGCAACGGGATGGCCGCGCTGATCGGTGACTCCGCATCCACGCGAGGCCCGGCCACCGCGGTGTCGGTGGGGCGCATGACCGATCGAGCCGAGAGCACCGTCGCCTTCGACACGTCTTTCGTGAACTCGGCGACATAGTCGGTCGCGGGACGCGTCACGAGATCTTCCGGTGTCCCGATCTGGTCGAAGACGCCGTCCTTCATGATCGCGATGCGGTCGCCGAGCCTGAGCGCTTCGGCGAAGTCGTGTGTGATGAACACGATCGTGCAGTGCAACGAGCCCTGCAGCCGGAGCAACTCGTCCTGCATGTCTCGCCGGATGAGCGGGTCGAGCGCGGAGAACGGTTCGTCGAAGAACAGGATCTCGGGATCGAGCGCGAGGGCTCTCGCGAGGCCCACCCGCTGTTGCATCCCGCCGGAGAGCTGTTGCGGGAAGCTCCGTTCCCACTGCTCCAGCCCGACGACGGACAACACCTTTCGAGCACGGGCATGACGTTCCGACTTGCCGATGCCCTGTACCTCCAACCCGTAGGCGACGTTGTCGATCACTCGCCGGTGGGGGAACAGGCCGAAGTGCTGGAACACCATCGACAGCTTCGTCCGCCGGACGGCTCGCAGTGTCGCCGCGTCCATCGCGAGGAAGTCGACGCCGTCGATCGTGACCGCGCCCCGGGTCGGCTCGATCAAGCGTGCGAGGCAGCGCACGAGCGTCGACTTCCCGCTTCCAGAGAGGCCCATCACGACGAACGTCTCGCCGCTGCGCACCGAGAAGGCCACGTCACGGACGGCGACAACGCAGCCGGTGGCGTCGAGGATCCCGGCGCGGGCCATCCCGCCGGCCGCCAGTGCCAGCGCCCGGTCCACCTTGCCCGCACCGAACACCTTCCACAGGCCGTCGACCTGCAGCATCGGTCGTTCGGTCACGGGCGCACGATAGGGCGGGTGCCGCCGTGCGGCTACCGCACTGCGTGTGCGAGCATGCCACTCGAGAGCCCGAGCGAGGGCCTGACAAGGCCCGAGTCGAGGGCCGTTCGACGCGCCGCCCGCGCAGTCGGACGTCCAACAAGGGGGAGATGACCGTGCGACGCAGGAACAGCCTGCTGGTGTTGTGTCTGCTACTCGTGAGCGCGCTGTTGGCGGCGTGTGGCGACGACGACAACACGAGCAACCCGAGCGGCACCACGAGCGAGCCGAGCGGCGACACCGAACCCGACGGCGACAAGCCGACGATCACGATCGTCCAGAACGCCTGGACGGCGTCGGCGGTCGAGGCGCAGATCGCCAAGCAGCTCATCGAGCAGGAGCTCGGCAACCCTGTCGATATCGTCGAGATCGACGAGAACGCGATGTGGGCAGGGCTCGCCGACGGTGATCTCGACGCGGTGCTCGAGCTGTGGCCGTCCGGTGTCGACGAGACCGAGCAGGCGTATCTCGACGATGGCAGCGTTGTGGAGTTGGGTGAGCTGGGTGCGGTGGGTCAGATCGGCTGGTTCGTCCCCGACTACGTGATCGAAGACAACCCGGAGCTGGCAACGTGGGAGGGCTTCAAGGATCCCGACGTCGCGCAGCAGTTCGCCACCGCCTCGACGGGTGACCAAGGTCGATTCCTCGGTACCGACCCGAGCTACTCGCAGTACGACGAGCCGATCATCACGAACCTCGAGCTTCCGTTCAAGGTCGAGTACTCCGGCTCCGAGCCGGCAACCGTCGCCGAGCTCGACACGCGGGTCGCCAGCGGCGAGCCCATCCTCATGTACTGGTGGACGCCGACGGCTGCCGTCGCGAAGTACAAGCTCGAGCTCGTCGAGCTTCCCGAGTACAGCGACGAGTGCTACGCGGTCGTCGAGGAAGTCGATTGCGCCTACCCGGCCGACGTGCTCGTGAAGCTCGCCTCGGCGAAGCTCGAGGAGAAGTCGCCCGCAGTGTGGTCGTTCGTGCAGAACGTGGAGCTCAGCAACGACGACCAGCTCGGGCTGCTCCCCGCTGTCGAGATCGATGGCGAGCCCGCCGAAGACATCGCGGCGCAGTGGATCGCCGACAACGAGGCCATCTGGAGCGAATGGTTCAGCTGATCGGCCCGGGCTGGGGTGCGTCGATAGCCCGCGCATGACGCTGGCTATCGACGCACCTGGTTTGGTGGGTGGTTTGGTGGGCGTGCCGCATTGTGGAACGATCGCGGCTGTGGCCGGTGTGCAATCCGTCGAGCGTGCCTTCGCCGTCCTCGGCTGCCTCGCCGGGGGACCGGCCGGTGTCTCGGAGCTGGCGAGCCGGGTCGGGCTGCCGAAGAGCACCGTGGCGCGATTGCTCTCGACCCTCGAGCACCTCGGTGCGGTGGAGCAGGTCGCGCCGGGCGGGGCGTACCGGGTCGGCGAGGCTCTCGTGCAGCTCGGGGGCGCGGTCCGCGCGAACGCCGATCTCGTCGTCGCCGCCCACCCGCATCTTGTCGAGCTCGCGAACGCGACCGGCGAAGCGACCGGCTTGTCGGTGCTCGACGGTGCGGATGTCCACTACCTCGACCAGGTCGCGTCCGAACACGCTGTGAGCGTTCGCGACTGGACGGGCGAGCGCGTCGCGGCACACGTGGTGTCGTCGGGCCTCGTGCTGCTGGCCCACGCTCCCGACCCAGTGATCAGCCGCTACCTCGCTGGACCCCTGCCGCGGTTCACGGATCGGTCGATGATCAACCCTGACGATCTGCGCGACCGGCTCCGGCGCGTGCGCGCGCAGGGGTACGAGTGGGTCTTCGAGGAGTTCGCCGCCGACATCAACTCTGTTGCCGCGCCGGTGCGCGACGGCGAAGGGCGGGTGGTCGCAGCGGTGCATGCGCACGGTCCGTCGTACCGGTTCCCCGTGAAGGGTGCCGCGGCCTCGGTGGCCGACCGCGTGATCGCCGCGGCCGCCCGGCTGTCGAAGCGCCTCGGGCACGTTGGTGCGCCGTGACGGTCGTGCACGCGGCGCTCGGGTTGTACATCGACGGTGGCTACGTGGGCGCGACCTCGGGCGAGACGTTCGTGACGCGAAACCCCGCGACCGGTGAGATCTTGCGCGAGGTGCAGCAGGGTTCGGACGCCGACGTCGACACGGCCGTCCGGAGCGCGCGGGCCGGGTTCGAGCTCTGGCGCACGCTGACCGGCGCCCAGCGCGGCCGGATCCTCACCGACGCGGCTCGGCTGCTCCGCGCGAGGAACGACGAGCTCGCCGCGCTCGAGGTCGCCGACACCGGCAAGCCGATCGCCGAGGCGATCTCCGTCGACGTGCTCTCCGGCGCCGATTGCCTCGAGTACTTCGGTGGTCTTGCTGCGACGATCCACGGCGAGCATGTCGACCTGGGCGGATCGTGGGCCTATACGCGCAGGGAACCGCTCGGCGTGTGTGCGGGCATCGGCGCCTGGAACTATCCCCTCCAGATCGCGTGCTGGAAGTCGGCCCCCGCGCTCGCCGCCGGCAACGCGATGGTGTTCAAGCCGGCAGAGCTCACGCCGCTCACCGCGGCGAAGCTCGCCGAGATCTACACCGAGGTGGGTCTCCCCGACGGCGTGTTCAACGTCGTGCAGGGTGACGCGCGTGTCGGGAAGGCGCTCTGTGCGCACCCCGGCGTCGCGAAGGTGTCGATCACCGGCGAGGTCGCGACGGGGCGCGCGGTGATGGTGCAGTCGGCCGAAACTCTCAAGCACGTGACGCTCGAGCTCGGGGGCAAGAGTCCGCTGATCGTGTTCGCCGACGCCGACCTCGACAACGCGGTGTCGGCTGCGCTGCTCGCGAACTTCTTCACGCAGGGTGAGGTTTGCTCCAACGGCACACGCGTGTTTGTGCACCGCGACGTGCACGACGAGATGGTCGATCGCCTCGTTGAGCGCACCGAGAAGCTCCGCGTCGGCGACCCGACCGATCCCGAGACCGATGTCGGAGCGTTGATCTCCGAAGAGCACCTCGGCAAGGTGCTCGGCTACGTCGCGGCCGGGATCGCCGAGGGTGCCTCCCTTCGTTGCGGCGGTCGCCGGCCGGTTGACGCGGCGCTCGCGGCGGGCAACTTCGTGTTGCCGGCGATCTTCGACGGCTGCACCGATGAGATGTCGATCGTGCGGGAGGAGATCTTCGGACCCGTCATGAGCGTGCTCGACTTCGCCGCGGAGGACGACGTCGTCCAACGGGCGAACGCCACCGAGTACGGGCTCGCCGCGGGAGTGTTCACGCGCGATCTCAACCGCGCGCACCGGGTCGCGGCAGCGCTCGACGCTGGGATCGTGTGGATCAACACGTACAACCTCACGCCGATCGAGGTGCCCTTCGGCGGCTACAAGCAATCAGGGATCGGGCGCGAGAACGGGCGAGCCGCGATCGAGCACTACACGCAGCTCAAGACCGTGTACGTGGAGATGGGCGATGTCGAGGCGCCGTACTGACGATGGGTCGCAACGCTTCCAGCAGACACGACGACCCGAACTGTTATGACTTCGTGATCGTCGGTGGCGGTTCGGCCGGTTGCGCGCTCGCCAACCGGTTGAGCGCTGATACGAGCAACCGTGTGCTCGTGCTCGAAGCCGGTCGCCCGGATTACAGGTGGGACGTCTTCATCCACATGCCGGCGGCCTTGATGTTCCCGATCGGATCTCGCTTCTACGACTGGAGGTACGAGTCGGAGCCGGAACCGAGCATGGGCGGGCGCCGAATCTACCACGCTCGCGGCAAAGTGCTCGGGGGTTCGTCCAGCATCAACGGCATGATCTTCCAGCGCGGCAACCCACTCGACTTCGAGCGCTGGTCCGCCGATCCGGGGATGGGCTCATGGAGCTATGCGCACTGCCTGCCCTACTTCAAGCGTATGGAGACGTGCCTCGCCGGTGCCGACGTCTACCGCGGCGACGACGGCCCGCTCGAGGTCGAACGTGGCCCCGCGACCAACCCGCTGTTCGCTGCGTTCTTCGCGGCCGTGCAAGAGGCCGGCTATCCGCTCACGAGCGACGTCAACGGCTATCAGCAGGAAGGCTTCGCCAGGTTCGATCGCAACGTGCGTCGCGGCCGGCGTTTGAGCGCCTCCGGCGCCTACCTGCGTCCGGTGCGAGCGCGCCCGAACCTCGACGTCGTCTGCCGCGCGTTCGTCGAGCGCATCCACTTCGACGGTCGGCGCGCATCGGGGCTCAGCTACTGCACGGCTCGACGGCGGCATCACGTGCGCGCTCGCGAGATCGTGCTGTGTGGAGGCGCGATCAACTCGCCACAGCTGCTCCAGCTGTCGGGGGTCGGTAACGCCGGCGACCTGCGCTCGGTCGGCATCGATCCGCTGCACGACCTCCCTGGGGTTGGGGAGCACCTCCAGGATCACCTCGAGGTGTACCTGCAGTACCGGTGCTTGCAGCCGGTGTCGATGGCGCCGAGCCTCGCTTGGTGGCGCCGCCCGTGGATCGGCGCGCAATGGCTCTTCGCACGGCGCGGGCCCGGGGCGACGAACCACTTCGAGGCAGGTGGTTTCATCCGCAGCAACGAGCGCGTCGATTATCCGAACACGATGCTGCACTTCCTGCCGATCGCGATCCGCTACGACGGCTCCGCGCCGGCGCAGGACCACGGCTACCAGGTGCATGTCGGGCCGATGTACAGCAACGCACGCGGCAGCGTGAAGATCAGCTCGCCGGACCCACGCACGAAGCCGGCGCTGCGCTTCAACTACCTGTCGACGCCCGAAGACCTGCGTGAGTGGGTCGAGGTCGTCCGTGCCGCTCGGGGCATTCTCGACCAGCCCGCGTTTGATGCGTTCAACGGCGGCGAGCTGTCGCCCGGCCCAGGCATCGAGACCGACGAGCAGATCCTCGACTGGGTCCGGCGCGACGCGGAGACGGCGCTGCATCCGTCGTGCACCTGCCGGATGGGCATCGACGACGAGTCGGTCGTCGACCCGGAGACGATGCGAGTGCACGGTCTCGCAGGCCTGCGGGTCGTCGACGCGTCGGTGATGCCGTACGTCACGAACGCCAACATCTACGCGCCGGTGATGATGATCGCGGAGAAGGCCGCCGATCTGATCCTCGAGAACACGCCGCTGGCCCCGGAATCCGTCCCCTACTACCGACATCACCGCTGACCGCAGTATCGTTCCGGCTGGCGGAACGGTTCCGTATTGTGGTTCCGGATCGAGGTTTGGGCGAACGAGGTTTGGGCGAACGAGGTGACATGGCAGACGCAGCCGACGACGTCGATCTGGCCGCGCTGGCCGACGACGATCTCGTCCTCCAGATGCACGACGATCTCTACGACGGCCTCGCCGACGAGATCGCCGAAGGTACAGGTTTGCTGCTGGCCAGGGGCTGGAGCGCCACCGACGTGCTCGAACGGGCGCTCGTCGAGGCGATGCGCATCGTCGGCATCGATTTTCGCGACGGCATCCTCTTCGTCCCCGAGGTCCTGCTGGCGGCGAACGCGATGAAGGCGGGGATGGAGCTCCTCCGCCCGCTCCTCGCAGAGACCGGCGCCGAGCCCGTCGGCACGGTCGTGATCGGGACCGTGAAGGGCGACATCCACGACATCGGCAAGAACCTGGTCGCGATGATGCTCGAAGGCGCCGGCTTCGAGGTGTTCGACCTCGGCATCAACACCAGCGCCGACGAGTTCCTCGCCGCGCTCGATGCCCATCGCCCGGACATCCTCGGGATGTCGGCGTTGCTCACGACCACGATGCCGTACATGAAGGTCGTGATCGACACGCTGCGCGAGCGCGGCATCCGCGACGACTACATCGTGATGGTCGGTGGCGCACCGCTGAACGACGACTTCCGCGGGGCGATCGGGGCCGACGCGTACGGCCGCGACGCAGCGTCCACCGCCGAGCTGGCCACGATGTTGGTCACCGAGCGCCGTGCCCGCGCCCGCGCCTGAGCGCCCGACCCAAACAGCACGCGCAGCCCGCGCTGGGCGCACGCTCGTCGTTGGCTGTGCCGCGCTCGCCCGCGATCTGCGCCTCGTGCTGGAGCAGCTGGGTGTCGCCGGGTCGGTCGACCTCGAGCTGCTGCCGGCGCCGTTGCACAACCGGCCAGAGAAGATTCCCGAACGGGTCGCCGCCGTGATCGACGAGCGCCGCCCTGACTATGAGCATGTTGTCGTCGCGTACGCAGACTGCGGAACCGGCGGCGTACTCGACGCCGCGCTCGGTTCTCGTCGAGTGGAGCGACTGCCCGGCGCGCACTGTTATGAGTTCTTCGCCGGCTCGAATGTGTTCGCGGCGTTGTGCGCGGAGGAGCCGGGAACCTTCTTCCTCACCGACTTCCTCGCGCGCCACTTCGACGCGCTGGTGTGGGGCGGTCTCGGTCTCGATCGACACCCCGAGCTGCGCGACGACTACTTCCGGCACTACCGGCGCGTCGTGTTCCTCGCACAGGAAGGCGACGCGGCCACCGAGTCGAAGGCCCGCCGCGCCGCCGACCGTCTGGAGCTCGAGTTCGAGATCCGGCGCATCGGGCGCGGACCAGTGGCGAACGCGCTCGACGACTTGATCAACGGCGGTCGACCGTGAGCACACCAGGTCGCAACGGGGGACCCGAGGTGGTCGTCATCCTGTGGCGTGACCTCCCCGCCCAGGTCAACGGGCAGGCGGGCCGTCGCCGCCACCAGGTGCGACTTCCCGACCGCTTCCACCGGGCGATCGACCGGGCCAAGCGGAGAGCGAAGATCACAACCGCTGACGACGACGTCGCGCAATGGCGACGGGTCGCGACCCCGTGTGGTGCCGATCTCGAGACGGCCGCGATCGACACGGCGCGACGCATCGGGGTCGACTATCCGGAATCGCGCTTGAAGCGCATCGCCTTCCGAGGCGGCTGGGAGCAAGGGACGTGACCTCCGCGCGGATCATGTTCACGCCCTCCGGTCGGGGCGGGAGCGTGCAGCCCGGAACATCGGTGCTCAACGCGGCACGCGCGCTCGGTGTCGATCTCGACTCTGTGTGCGCGGGACGCGGGCTCTGCGGTCGCTGCCAGGTCGTCCCGACCATCGGCGATTTCCCGAAGTGGCGAATCACCGCCCGCGCCGACGCGCTCAGCGCTCCGGCTGCTATTGAGACCGACTATCGCGCGGCCCGACCGCTCGGCGCGGGTGCCCGCCTCGGGTGTGCGGCGCGGATCCAGGGCGACGTCGTGATCGACGTGCCGCCGGCCAGCCAGGTGCACCGGCCGGTCATCCGCAAACACCTCGACCTCGGTCCTGTCGACGTCGACCCGTTCTTCACCTTGCACTACGTCGAGCTCGCCGACGCCGACTCGCTCGCGACTGCGCTCCGCGACCAGCACGCGCTCACCGTCGATGCGCAGGCCGCGCTCGCCGTCGAGACGGGTCCGCTGACCGTCGCCTGCAGTCGCGACGGCGAGCACGTCGAGGTCGTCGCGCAGTTTCCGGGCTATCACGACAGGGCGGCGGGAATCGCGATCGATATCGGCTCGACGACGATCGCCGGCTACTTGTGCGATCTCGCGACGGGCGACCTGCTGGCCAGCGCCGGCAGGATGAACCCACAGATCAGGTTCGGCGAAGACCTGATGAGCCGAGTGTCCTACGTGATGATGCACGAGGATGGCGCGGCCGAGCTCACGATCACGGTGCGACGTGCGCTCGACGAGCTGATCGGTGAGCTCCTCGACATCGCGGCGTTCGATCGCGAGCACGTGTTCGAGGTCGTGCTCGTCGGCAACCCGATCATGCATCATCTCGCACTGGGGTTCGACGTGCGACCCTTGGGGGTCGCGCCGTTCACGCTCGCGACCTCCGATCCGCTGGTTGGTCCAGCGCGCGAAGTCGGGCTCGACCTCCCGCACGCGCGGTTCTACGCTGCGCCATGCATCGCCGGTCACGTCGGCGCGGACGCGGCAGCCGCGATGCTCGCCGAGGGAACCCATCGCTCCGAGGGTTTCCAACTCCTCGTCGACATCGGGACGAACGCGGAGATCGTGCTCGGTAACCGCACGATCCTGTTCGCCGCATCCAGCCCGACGGGTCCGGCCTTCGAGGGAGCTCAGATCAGCTGCGGGCAACGCGCGACCGCGGGTGCGATCGAACGGGTCCGGATCGATCGCACGACCCTCGAACCCCGATTCAAGGTGATCGGCCGCGACACGTGGTCCGATGCGGGCAGCCGCGCCGACCATGGCTCGCCGGCTCCCCGGCCGACCGGTGTGTGCGGGTCGGGCATCGTCGAGGTCATCGTGGAATTGCTCGCGGCCGGCGTGATCGACGCCCAGGGCGCGTTCGTCGCCGACGTCGCTGCACGATCCTCGCGCGTCGTCGCCGACGGTCGTACGTTCGCGTACGTGCTGATCGACGACGCCGACACACAGTTGCGCCTGACCCAGCAGGATGTCCGAGCGATCCAACTCGCAAAGGCGGCGCTGCGCGCTGGGATCGAGTTGCTCCACGGTCACGCAGGGCGTCCCCGGATCGAATCGATCAGGATCGCCGGCGCGTTCGGGTCCCACCTCGATCCCAGCTACGCGATCGCGCTCGGCCTGATCCCCGATGTGCCCGTCGAAAGGGTGCGCTCGGTCGGCAACGCGGCCGGCGTGGGCGCGGTGCTCGCGTTGCTCTCGCAAGCGCAGCGCGCCGAGCTCGAGCGAACCGTCCGCGACGTCGTCAAGATCGAGACCGCGACCGAGCCACGCTTCCAGGAGGAGTTCGTCGCCGCGCTGGCGATCCCGCACGCGTCCGCCGTCGACGGTGGTGGCGCCGGGCCACGCCGTCGTGGCCGGCGCGCAACCCGTCCGCTCGGTCGCAGAACCCGATGACCGGCGGCGCGGCCCGAGGTCGGCGCGCGGGCGGCCGCGCCGCCCGGCAGGCCGCTCGCGCGCACCGTGTGATCGAGCGCGAGCCGTTCTTGCGGCGCACGCTCCACCCCGTCGACATCATCGGTGATGACGGCCTGGCTCGCATCGAAGCCGCCGCCGACACGATCCTCCAAGAAGTCGGGATCGAAGTCCGCGACTACCCGAGCGCGCTGCAGCGCTTCGCGAACGCCGGCGCAGACGTCGTCGACACGCGAGTCCGGTTCCCGCGAGGGCTGTGCCGCTCGATCGTGCAAGCCAGCGCGCCCGCGACGTACACCCAGCACGCGCGCAACCCGGCGAACAATGTCCAGATCGGTGGCGACGCAACGGTCTTCGCGCCCAACTACGGATCGCCGTTCGTCCACGACCTCGATCTCGGCCGGCGATACGCGACGCTCGAGGACTTCCAGAACTTCGTCAAGCTCACCTACCTGTCACCGTACCTGCACCATTCGGGCGGCACGGTCTGCGAGCCCGTCGACATCCCGGTCAGCCAACGGCACCTCGACATGGTGTACGCGCACTTGCGGCTCAGCGACAAGCCGTTCATGGGCTCGGTGACCGCGGGGAGCCGCGCCGAGGACAGCGTCGAGCTCGCACGGCTGGCGTTCGGAGGCGATCTCGATGGTCGCACCGTGATGACGAGCCTCGTCAACGCGTCGTCGCCGCTCATCTGGGATGGATCGATGCTCGCCGCCGCCGAGGCCTACGCGGCCGCGAACCAGGCCACGATCATCACGCCGTTCATCCTCGCGGGCGCGATGGCACCGGCGACGAGCGCCGGGGTCGCGGCGCAGACGCTCGCCGAAGCTCTCGCGGGCATGGCCTTCGTGCAGCTCGTGCAACCCGGCGCGCCGATGATCTTCGGGTCGTTCGCGAGCTCGATGTCGATGCAGACGGGCGCGCCGACGTTCGGGACACCCGAGCCCGCACTCGTGCTCTACACGGTGGCAGCGCTCGCACGACGTCTCGGGGTGCCGTTCCGCAGCGGCGGCGCGCTCACCGCCTCGAAGATCCCCGACGCGCAGGCCGCCTACGAGAGCGCGGCGACGCTGATCCCAACACTGATGGCAGGTGTGCACTTCGTGTTGCATGCGGCTGGATGGCTCGAGGGCGGCCTGGCGATCGGGTACGAGAAGTTCGTCCTCGACGACGACCAGCTCGGCATGATGACGACCTTCGCCCGCGGCCTCGACCTCTCCGACAACGGGCTCGCGCTCGACGCGATCCTGGAGCACGGTCCCGGGCAGCACTTCCTCGGCACGGCGCACACGCTCGCGAACTTCGAGACCGCGTTCTACCGGTCGACGACGGCCGACAACGCGAGCTACGAGCAGTGGACCGAAGAAGGATCCAAGGATGCGGCCCAACGGG
>Ga0247727_10001425_pt1 | contig 56800 bp, 47 predicted proteins | sample WisWelCaveWW1625_FD_202498 | JGI IMG/M metagenome (GOLD analysis project Ga0247727, IMG submission 202498) | Biofilm microbial communities from Wishing Well Cave, Virginia, United States - WW16-25 | ecosystem: Environmental > Aquatic > Deep subsurface > Groundwater > Cave microbial mat | place... | reverse complement strand
GGTATTATCCCAGAAAATGAAAGCGATTTTGTACATTCGCGTTTCCACTCCGGAGCAAGCAAAGCACGGTTATAGCTTAGACAGCCAGGAAAAAGAAAGCGTACAATTCGCCACCAGAAACGGCTACGAAGTCGCTCAGCTCTTTCGAGAGGAAGGTGAATCCGCAAAGACTGTGAGTCGCACCGAACTCGGAAAGCTCCTGCATCTTGTTGCACCCGGAAAGCTGAAAGTAAATGCTTTAATCGTATGGAAATTTGATCGCCTGGCGCGTAATCTCATGGACCAGCTCAGCCTGATTCGCGATCTCGCTACTTACGGAGTCCGGGTCCTTTCAGCAACCGAACCGAACGAAGAGACTCCGGCCGGCCGCTTGTCACGATCCATGTTTGGAGCGTTCGCGCAGTTCGAAAACGAGGTAAAGGCAGAGCGCACCGTTTTGAATATGAAAGCTGCAGTCCGGTCCGGGCGCTGGCTCTGGCGGCCGCCAATCGGCTATAGGCGGGAAATTGGAACGAACGGAAAGACTATCCTGGTACCCGGGGCGCAAGCGGAGCTGATCCAGAAAGCGTTTGAAATGATCGCAAGTGGAAGATTCAGACAATCAGAAATCGTCTCATTTCTCTCTGATCGCGGTATCCAGGCAACAGGGACGCTTGTTCGTAGGATCCTTTCTAACCCGCTCTATTGCGGCATCATTCGCGTTCCGTGGTTTCCGGATGACATTACGGCCACGCATATGCCAATCGTTACGCAGGAGCGTTTTTTTAGGGTACAGCAGATCCTTTCCGGGAAGACGCCGGCAAGCACCAAGAACTCGAACAATCCCGACTTCCCTTTGCGCCGCTTTGTTCGCTGTGACGCCTGCAAAACGCCGCTTACCGGCGGCAACTGTCGCGGCCGGCATGGTACTCACTACCCATACTACATTTGTCGCACGAAAGGGTGCTCGTTAACGATCAGCAAAGCGAAGCTGGAAGAGGCCTTCGCGAAGCAGCTGGAAGCAATCCAGCCGGATCCACGCATTATGAAGTGGCTATTCGTTGCAATCCGCAGGCGCTGGAAGACAGAGCAGGCCGATGCTTTGGCAGCGCAGGGCAAGATCTCGCGGGAATTAAACACCCTGGAAAAGCAGAAAACAAAAATCGATGAGCTGATGGAGCGCGAAGTTTTCGACGAAGCGACATACAAAGAACGAGCTGCACAGATCCGAACCACAACCACTCTCAAACGCGTTGAGTTGCACGAAGCGCAAATTGATCGCATCGATGCGGAAGCGGTGCTTGCCTGGTGCGAGCACTTCATGAACAATGTTTCGCAGCTCTGGATTAACGCATCGCCGCAAGGAAAGCTAGGGGTTCAAAATGCCGTTTTTCCACGAGGATTATACTTCAGTAAAACCTCAGGATTTAGAACCCCAGCTATCTCGCTGATTTTCAAGGCCTTAGCCCACGCCGATAAGCCCCAAATGTCATTAGGCGTCCCCAAGGGGATTTGAACCCCTGTTACCAAAGTGAAAGTCTGGTGTCCTGGACCTAACTAGACGATGGGGACGATCAGAACAGAGAGGTATTATAAGGAAAACGGGAGGGCAATGCAATCTCGAATAGGGACGAGAAAAGCGATGTGAACGGGATCACAATTTTGAATCACGATTGCGATTATTTTCGAGGTGAGGAAGTGAGGTCGAGGCGGTTATTTTCTTCGGATGATTCGGAGACATCGGCGTTGAAGTCGACAACGACAGCGACTTTGGTATCGGAAGAGAGTTTGGTTGCGTTATAGCGATATTGCTGGTTGCTGCGCGGCGACATTTCCGGTGTGTTGTACCGTTGTACAAGAGCGCCGTTGATATACAACGCTGTTATGCTGGCATCGCCACGAGCGTTCCCTTTGTTCATTACCAGAAAGGTCAAAACTCCCTGCTTATCGATAACAGCTTTAGCCGGAATCAAATCGGGCATACGCAAAGTCAAAGGCAGGTTCGCTCTGTACGTGTTGTTACTTTCATCCGGATCGGCAGCGCCACCCGCCATCAAACTGATCATGAGAGTGCCGTTGTTGGCCGGCACAACCTGGGCATTGGGCACAGGCAGTCTAATTTCGATTTCTTCCCCCGATGCCAGGCGATCGATTTTTTTTTCAGCTTTCGCTATTGATTCATCAAACACCTTGAGATCCAGGTACACTTTAGAGCCGGAAACTTTGTCCGGCCCGTTGTTGCGCAGCCTCAGATACAAACCTCGTCCTTTGTCCTTTTTATCCATCGGCGTTTCCATACGCGCTTCGACAATCTGTAAATCAGCCTTTCGAAGATCGGGTGGCTTGATGTTGATCTGCAAGAAGTTGGTTGACGGTTGGATGTCCGGTTGCTGCGAATCAAAGACTTCCACTTTCACGGTAGTTACAGGCTGATTGGGCAACTCCAGCGTAAGAGTTTCTTTGCGCGATGTATGCGGCTCCAGAGACGCAAGCGTAAATACCTGTGAGAGAACCAGGCGCTCTTCAGCATATAGATAAATATTGAGACCGACATTTTTAGCGGTATCCGGTCCGTTGTTTTGAATCTGCATTTCAATGTCCATTTCGGGAGGTTCCGGTACGCCCTTCAATGACTTGAGCTCAAGATCAGCCGCTGCAAAAGCAAAAGAATTGAGCAACAGCGCAAAAAGAAGAATGAGTCTCATGGTTGTAAGACCGGCAAATCCCAATCAGGGCTTTAATCTGGAATAAATATGGTGAGCCGCCGCAACATCTTCCGCAGCAATTCCATTGGATTTAAACAGGGTAATTTGATTCTGTGATGTGCGTCCGGCTTTTCCTTTTACGACCTCTGCAAGTTCCGAGACACGATTCCATTCGTCCGAATCACCGAATACAGCAACAAGATCGCCCGATTCAATTTTGCTCTGGGCAAGATGATCCACGCAAATGAAGTCGCAACGGCGGACAGCATCGGTGTCCAACTCACGTTTCGAGGCCCAGTTCGATCCGGCCGCATTGATATGGGCGCCGGGCCTGAGCCACTCCCCTTTCAACACGGGTTCCTTAGCGGAGGTAATTGTGCAGATGACATCGGCGTCGCGGATGCACTGCCCGGCCGAATCGCAATCAATCAGACGCGCACGTATTTGTGGTTGCATACGCTCAAGAAACGCCAATCTGGATTCCGGAGAACGCGAGTACACGCGTATCTCGTCGAAATCGCGCACGCAATCAATCGCAAGCAACTGTGTATCGGCCTGAAAACCTGAGCCGATGATCGCTCCAATCCGCGCATCGCGCCGTGCCAGCAGATCCGTAGCAAGACCACTCGCGGAACCTGTGCGGATCTGTCCCATAGCATCCGCTTCAACGACCGCAAGAAGCTCACCTGTGGTCTCTGCAAACAAGAGCACGACAAAGGATCCGCCCGACTTCGACGTTCCGTAAGACTTGAGTCCCATCACCCCGAGCTCCGGAATCGAGGCCGACATCACGTGCATAAGGCTGTTGTGCGACTTCAGCCGGTATCGTGGGATGTTGATGATCTCTAATGCAAAAGCGCGGCGCAACACTTCGATGCAATCACGAATGGAAAGATGTTGTTGGACCTGATCTTCGGTAATGTACATGAATAAGACTGTTCATGATATCACGGGTAGTGTTTTTTGAAGGCGGGCACGGAGGCCCGCCTCCCAAATCGTCGGAAAGAAACACAATTACGGCGCCGGCATCATGATGGTTTCGCCGGATTCAAACTCCAGAGGCACGTTCGTGCCCGTCTGCAGAAGCAATCCGTTGAGGTGTACCATATCGTGAACCTGAAAACGGTTGATGCTTTTGAGGATTAATCCCGGCCGGACTCCTGATCGCGCAGCAACTCCACGCGGATCGACATAGCAGACCATGATCTTGCCTGACTGAGTCATTGTGACGTACAGTCCCCAGGAAGAAACATTCATCGTTTCGCCGACCGGATGCTCACCGAAATTCCCTTCGTAGCTAACGTGCTCAGGCAGTTCGACGGGCTGCAACACGCGCAATGGATTGCCGTTACCGGTGATGCGCGACTCATCCACAGCGACAAACGACGTGTACTGAGTCACGAGACGATGCTTCACTCCAAGATCTGTGATCTGCTGAGCCAGGTCTGCTTTCACATCATTCCGGGATGACAGCATAGCGCCGGACAGTTCCTCGATTTTATGCCGTGCCCAGATTGGAGCCAGTGCGGAATGAGCGGACTGCTTTTTCGGCAAATTCATTTTGACTTCATATCGAACATTTCGTGAACCCACACGCGCCTTAACATAGGCGTTTCCTGATACGGGCCGCTGAAATCGTCCGATGATGGCTATCGTCTGGCCTGCAAAAAGATCTTTGATTTTCTTCGGATACACTTCGCGCACAGGCAGTCCGTTCCAATCGATTTCTATATCTACAAACACAGGTGAATCGATCGATTCAAAAAACTGATCCGTGGCTCGCAGCGCAAACTCGCGGTCCCGCGGCAGCACCACCTGAGAAGTTCCTTCGCCGTATTTTCCGATTCCATCAATCAAATAACGATTCACGGATGAACCGATTCCGAATGCAAAGAATCGCGCATCGCCGCGCTGGTCCTTGACTACACTCAGAATTTGATCTTCGTTGCCGACATATCCATCCGTAAGGAACGTATACATCTGCAGGTATTTCGGATCGTGCGCAGCGGACAATGCCCGTTGCAGTCCGGCCAGCATTTCCGTGCCACCGGAGCCATGCAGGCTTTGCAGAAAATTTTTTGCAGCGGCAATGTTCGATGCTGTTCCCGGTTGCGGCGAGTTCCAGAGTTGTCCGTTACCGCTTGCAAATATGAAGATGTTGAAAATGTCTTCGGAGCGCAGACGGTCCAGAGTGCGCCGGACGATCTCCTTCGACATTTCAATCGGGATTCCCTGCATGCTTCCCGAAACATCCAGGATGAATGTGATCTCGCGTGGAGTCACCTGGTTGTCGGATGGATCCAGAGGCGGTTGCATCAACAAAGTAAAAAATCCATCGTTGTTTTCGCGATGAGTCAGCAATCCCATTTGTGTTTCTGATCCGGCAACAGTCCAACGCAAAACCAGATCGCGATTCGGAATCGAATCCGATTGTTCCAGCTCCAGGATTCGTTGAGAGTCTCCTCTCTTCTGGATGCTCATTCGATGGGTATCGCATTGCAAATCACGGATGGGTAAGCCTGCATCGAGATGTATCGTGACTCCGATATCGTGTCCGCTTCGCTGGCCCGGTTTTAGAACCGGCGGCGTAATCCGATCGGCGTCCGGCACTTGATCTGTCGGAGCAGATGTACCGCCGCCAGGTTGACGGCTCTGACGCAACGGCTGCGTGTTACCTGGAATATAACGCGGGCCGACTACCATCGGGAAAACATACTCGTAGTAGCCTTTTTCGTACTCCAATGTTTCGAAGTAAGTGATCTTGATTTGTACTTTTCCGCCCGGCTCAATGTTAGCAACATTTTGTGTAAACAAATTCGGACGTTCCTGCGTGAGAAGACTCGCCGTTTGTCCGCGCTCCTTTGCTTCTTGATAGATGCGCTCAGCTTCTTCACGCGGCCGCACAATGCCCACAATGCGGTGATCGCCAATTTCCATGACAAAATCATTGACCGCAGCCATTGCCGGCAACGGAAAAACATACACTGCTTCGATCGCTTCTTTGTATGGATTCGTGTATTGCTGCTCAACAATGGTCTTTGCAATGGTTGCCGAAATCTCGGTGGATACTTCCGTATGTTTCAACGGAAACTCACCGAGCATCTGGCCGTCAGCCTTTCGCGCTTTCAGGGCTCCGCTGGTGGCTGTGACTTCTTCATACGAATCAAAGTCGTAGTACGTCGGTGTTCTTCCAGAACCCTCACTTAACTTTCTTTTCTCCGCTAGTTTTTCCTGCTCAATGATGTACAGGTGATTGGTGGTCTTACCCGGATCGAAGCCCAAGCCAACATTCGAATTGCCGGATCCTTCGATTGCGGGCTCCGGCAATGCGTATGAAGACGGCGGCGGTGATGGTGCAGGCAATTCGGCAGCAGGCGGCGGCGACGGCCGCACCAATTCGGCACCTGGTTCTGGAGGAGATACTTCTGCACGAACGATGCCGTCGTGATTCCATGCATTTTCATCGTCGCTCGGGCCTCTGGCATAGTATCCAGTTTGCTGCCCGGACTCAGACCCGGCCTTGTTGGTCCGGTCGTTTTCTATTTCCGGGCTTTGCTCAATCACGACCCAGGGATCGCGGCCTGAAGGGACTTTATCTGCGTACTCTCGATTGAAACCGGATTCTTGACCCGTCTTTTTCGTGTCATGAAACGGAGTGTCCGCAACAATGTCAAACTCTTCAGTGGTTCTTGTCTGCAGTCTTGCCAGAAGTCGAGTTTGATCGCCAGTCCGGACAACGATTCCATCACGGCGGACGTTACTAAACGCTTCAATCGAGAATTCTATGGAGTAGGTTCCGGCATTTAGCGCTTGAAAACGAAACTCGCCGGTTGCGTTCGTGTGTGTGGTTCGGATGCCACCGTCAGTCGAAGTCAATGCCACGTTTACGCCCGGCAATCGCTCGCCATTTTCAGCTGATACTAGACCGTAAATCGCGCCGGCCTCCTGCTTTAGCGCCACCATTTGCCTGTCTTGCGGCACCACTTGCGCGTCTTGCGGTGTCTGTGGCGTTGGCACTTCGGTCACGCGCGATTCTTGTTTCTCTCTCTGTTCCTTTTTCTCTTCTACTGTTGGAACAGGTGTTACAAAGAGCCGGCTGTATAGCATGACCGAGCCAAGAGCAAACGCCGACATAACGGCAACGACAAAAGCAACTCGCAGTGTCCAGGTCAATCGAACATGTTTTGCCGGCTGCGATATTTCGGACAGTATGTTCTGACGAATTCTCTGATATACGAATTCGTTTTCTGCCGGCTCCTGCAATCGGCTAAGTCCGGCATATGATTCCCTCATTTCCACTGCGAATTGTCGGCACGCCACGCAAGCGTTGATGTGCAATTCAAGTTGCGGAATCGCTTCTAATGCGAGGTCGCCTCCAACCCAAAGGGCGATTTGTTCCTGATATGATGTGCAGTTCATGATTGCCTCCCGAGGATCCGGTTGCGAAATTCTTTGATCTTGATGCGAGCACGGCTGATTTGAGAACGCACGGTAGTTTCCGTGGATCCCAGAACCTCAGCCACTTCCCTTGTGGAGAGTCCTTCCACATCGCGGAGCACGATTGCAGCGCGCTCCTTTTCCGGCAAGGTCTGCAGCGCCTGTGACATGACTTTGATTTCCGCGGAAACATCCAGCCTTCGTTCGCTGTTGTAGTCTTCAACGGTCAGAGTATCCGGAAGTTCCGTGGTCTTCGGACGCTTTTTCGCAATATCTTTGCAGACATTAACCGTGATCCGGTACAGCCATGGCGCCAGATCACGCTCCGGATCGATTCGATCCAGATATTTATACAGCCGAAGAAAGACATCCTGAGTTGCATCCTGTGCGTCTTCCGGATTGCCCAGAATGCGCCAGGCCGTTCGCAGGACCTGACGCTGGTGCAAGATCATGATGCGGTCAAAACACTGCAAATCACCGGCACGCGCTCGAATAACGAGCTCGTGACTTCCCAGTTCCGGCGATTCAATCATCATCGCTCCTATTTGCATAGACTCTCCAATATTTTGTTTGGATTTCCGATCTTCGTCTATACATACTCAGGAAATGTCGAAAACGTTGATTCCGGAGCCTGAGGAATCAATCCGAGCATAACGGAGCCGTAAAGCTTTGGCCATCGAAGATGGGGATCCGCCGGCCTCTCTAGATAACGCCTTGCTGTTGTTGCTGCTGTTGCTGGTACCAGCGGGAGTTGAGGTATGAAGAATACGCGGATTTGACGAATACGGAAGCAACTGCCACGAAAGGAACGGCCAGCAGCATTCCCATGAATCCGAAGAGGGTACCGCCGATAACGAGCGCAAGCATAATGACCACAGGGTGGAGTCCGGTACTTTTACCGACAAACAACGGACTGATCACGATCCCTTCCAGCAACTGCGCGAACCCGTAAACACCGACAATCCAGATCAGGCGTTGCCATTCCTGGTTATCGACAAAAGAGAAAAAGAGTGAAGCGCAGATACCCAGAACAAAGCCAAGATATGGGACCATGTTGGCAAGGCCCGAGAAAATTCCAATCGGGACGGCCAGTGGAACTCCAAGAATGAGTAGTCCGATGATGTAAATGACAGACAACGCCAACGATACGGATAATTGTCCGCGTAAATATTGACTGAGGGCAATGTCGACTTCTTTGATTCTCGTCACCACGATCTCACGATGACGTGGAGGAATCAGATCGAGTCCGCGGTCCACGATGGCGCCGAAATCTTTCATGAGGTAAAACGCCAGGACAGGAACAAGCGCCAGGTTCAGGAGGACGATGATAAAATTGAGCGCGCCTGAAAACATCGTTGCGAAGAAATCAAAGACGGGCTTCAGTAAGGCCGGGATTTTTTGTTTGAGGCTCGTATTGTAATACTGTTCAATCTGTGACCGTAAATCCGGATGTTCCCGCAGCGTGTTATCAATCCACGGCGCAACACGCGATTTCACTACGGCGGCGTATTCAGGAAATTTCTGCGCGACTCTGGAAAATTCACGGCCGGCTTCCGGAATTACAATCAAACAGGCAAGTACCAGCGTGAGAACAAACCCGACCATTACAACGATGATTGCGAATGTTCGCGGGAATCTTTTGCGTTGCAGAAAATTTATCCAGGGATTCAGGATGTATGCGATAAAGAAAGCAAAAACAAACGGCCAGAGAACGGACCGTAACAAATAGACGGACGCACAAATCCCGGCAAGTCCGATGGCGATTCCGATTCGGATCCAGCGCCGCCTTTTTTGATCGAGCATCACTCATTCTCCAGATTGAATCTGCGATTCACGATGTAGATATAGTGAAGCCCGGAAAACAAAGTCAATCCAAACGTAACATAGAACAACCAGTCGACATACCCGCTATCCGCTTTAAAGTGATTGACGATCAGAACGCTTAGAACGCAGGCGATCTGGACCACAGTGCTGGCTTTTCCGTAAATGGTCGGATCAAACTTCGTAAAACCTGTTGTTAACGCTATGGAAACAGCGCTCGCTACCATAATGATGTCCCGACCAAAAACCAGAACAGTTAACCACACCGGTATTGCCACGTGAAGGTTTGATGCTGGAAGCGTGAGCAGCAAAAACGAAGTGGAAAGCAGCAGTTTATCCGCCATGGGGTCGAGCAACGCTCCGAGTTTCGTTTTCTGTTTTAGCTTGCGCGCCAGCAATCCATCCAACAGATCACTGAGACCGGATATTAAGAAGACACCCAGCGCAAGACCGTAGCGGTGATACAGGATACCCATAGCCACAAAAGGGATCATGAACATTCGGATCAACGTGATATAAGTGGCTGTTGTCAATCGCATATCTGTAAGGTGTGAATTACCGAAACCTCGGAAAGTATCTACATTTCGTGCGAAGCAGGCAAGATGCCTGCGGCCCATAATGCGGACAGGATGTCCGCGCTCCCTACGGAGCGCAGGCTTCCAGTCCGCAAGGCGGGCAGAGACGCCCGCCCTGCAAAACGATTCCGAAAGTAACGTTGAGTTTATTCTTTTCGATACTGGTCGCCGGCTTTTACGTTGCCGCTGCGGGTTTCAGCTATCGCGGATTTGCTGAGCACTTTGGTTACGATGATCTGGCCGACTTTCTCGGTTACTGTATCCAGCACATTGCCTTCTTCATCCTTAATCTCATCGGTCACGCGATAGACTGCGTACAGATCGCCCACGTTGCATCCGCCTTCCTGTCCACCATCGATATATACCTGGGTCGGGCTTGTGACTTTCAACACTTTGCCGGCGCCGGACGCAGGCGCAAGAGCTGCGAGTTTATCTTTCTGAGCGAGTACCTGTTGCGTGACCATTTCGATCGCGGGTCGAAGCGCTTCGGAAGCCACTCCTTGATCATAATTCTGTTGGAAATCGAACCCTTTGATGCCAACACCGCCCATTTTCTTGTCGCCCTTGCCTGTGGCTGCAAGTATTATTTCGCCGGTTGTGGTGTCAATCATGCGTACATCCAGCTTCGTTTCTGCCTTGGTGAAGGACCCGCCAATGCCGCCGAATCCGCCGGAAGTGGTCTTGATACTAAACGCTGTAATCGATCCGGTAAAAATCAATTGCACACCCAGTAACTTTCCGATTTTCGGAGCCGTCGATGCATTGACCGCGCCTGATGCTCCCAGACCTTGTTCCGCAAGAATGGCTTGCAGTTGCTGTCGTTCGATCACACTGAACTCACCAGACTTAACAAGTTGTGTGACGAATTCATCGTTGGCAGCCGCACCCAAATTGTCTCCCCAATAATGCCATGTACTGTTGTTTTGAAAATCAATGACTGCTATGCGGATTTTCTTGCCGGCTGCATCCGCAACCATCGCACTCCCCAGCAAAGCCAAAACAGCAATCAACACCGTTAATCGGATCATACTTTTCATAATAGAACCCTCCCGGGACTTAGTCGTATCTTTCATTTAATTTTGAATCAGGACTAAAAGTCAAACAGAATCGAAACGCCTCCGGTGATTTCACCAAAAGTTGCCGTGTCCTCTTCCGAGAATTCCGGGTCCAGCCAGTAAACGCGACCATCAATTCTCAGGTAAGTTGTTTCTCCACGAATGCGCAATTTCAGACCGCCGCCCGCATTCACAGCAAAGTCTGTCTCAGACGGTGTCAGGAATCCGAACGACGCAGTATTGATGTCAAAGTGAACGGCGCCAACGCCCGCCGTAAGATAAGGCACCACCGGACCTTGCGCCATACGAAACAACAGATTCGCATGCATTACATAAGTATCCACATCGAAAATCGCAGCAACACTGGTCCCGCCGGAAACCGATCCTCTGCTCACAATTGTGGCAGGGGTAAAGCCCAGTCCCCCTTCCAGGGCAAATCGAGGATGAAAATAGTACGCGTACCGGATGCCAACGGTAACATCATCGTCCAGTACCGCTTCTACTTCATCAAACAGCGTGGGCGGACGAATTACAAAACTGTCACCCAGAAATCCTCCGGCATACAACGTGATTTCAGATGAGTGCGCAAACGCATTGCCGGCAAACAAAATTGCGAACAGCAGCAAAAAAAAGCGAACCACCCGCATTACAGACCTCATGAAAATCAATGAGTGACCCGGTATTCGAGACGGTCTGTTGAAGATTCAATTAACACAAGCTTGAATCCGGAAAATTTTGTTTTGCCGATTAGCGATGAAAGATCCTGAGCATCAGTTTTGGACTGTATGTTCATCTCGGCAGACCCATTGGAAAAGTCACGAACGATCACTTCCGTCACACCCCGAAGACTTTCGAGATTCGCCTTTAACCTTTCGAGTTCGGCTGGGCTGATGTCGTGGACCTCCATCGCAAGTGAACGCGCCCCGCTTGATTCACGTTTCCAGGTATCCAGAATCCCGGAAATCAATGAATCGGCGACCTTATCCGATGCTTTCTGCATGCTCTGCTGCAGGGCCATGACCTCATTAATGTGAGCAGCCGTTCCCTGATCCGAAGCCTGAGCGATGATTTCGCCGGTACCGGCTTTTACGGCCTGAGCATTTACCGCCGTGCTCATCGAAAGTAGATCTGAGCCTGCAATGTTGTTCGCCGCGCGAGTGGATATAGCCTGACCGACAATCGCGACTTCTGCACCGAGTTTCTTGCCGATTCGGCCCGCCGCCTGATAGTCACCCTGCCATGCGGACTTCGCCTCGTTAGCAGAAACACTCTTGCGCAAATAAGCCGGATCCACCACGTTGAATCCCTTTGCTTTCAGCTTCGCGATGATGATCGACTCGCTCTGTGAGTTCGACAGGCTGTATATTTGCTCCCAGTAATTGGTACGCATGATGTTGTCTTCGGCAATCATGACCATCACGCGCGGATACTTCATTCGCCGGTGGAGAAGTCCGATGGCGGACAGATCGTTATTCAAATCGCCCGAATTGACCACGGCCGTTATGCGAACGCGCATCAAGTTGCCTTCGGTATTCTCAGAGATTACTTCGTAGTTCTTGACGAATCCGGAAGATCGTGAATAAATCCGGTCACTCAGCAACTGATAATTCTCCACGGCGGTTTCGGATTCCACCATGCTTCCAACAGCCTGCTCTACAGCACGGCGTAATGCATCCTCGATTGCTTTGTCACGCGCCGCCGCAGGATCGGAACCCACCGAGGCTACGCCTTCAGCAGTCACATTCCGGGTCTCTTGAGCGTAAACAAATGGCACCAAAAACAGTAAAAGCACAGGCACAAAAATATATTTTCTCAAGGCCGTTTGTCTCCAGTTAGTTCGCTTCTAAATATACCACAACAAAGGAAATTCGAAATCCTAAACGCGAAACACGGGCAGGGCCCATAAGTGTTGTCTGCGATGCATGCGTTGCAAATGCCGCAACCGACGTGGTTTCTCGGGCCGCGTTTAGAATTTCGAATTTAGGATTTCGAATTTGTTTCGGTTTTCGAATTTCGTTTTTAGGTTTTCGGATTTTCACCTGATATTGCAGTAGAATATTTCGTTTATGGATACATTCATTGATGCGCACGTGCATGTTCAGCCGTGGAGAATGATGAAGCCTGAAATCATCGAGCGGATGAGAAGAAGCCGCAAAGACCTGGATGTGATCGAGCGGGTGATGGATTCACCCGTTGAATTCCTGAAACACATGGATCGCGAGGGTGTCGAGCGCACTGCATTAATCAACTATGTCAGCCCGGACATCATGGGTTTTTCGGAAGAGGTTAACGAATACGTTTCAGATTTCTGTAAGGAAGATCGTTTTCGTTTGATCCCTTTTGGTTCGATTCTGGCTACTCAAAAAACCGGACAGGAAAAGCGGATCGACGAACTGATCGGCAAGCTGCAACTGGGCGGCATCAAGATTCATCCATCGCATCAGGCTGTATATCCAAACGACTATCTTCATGGAAATGAATCGTTGCAATATCTATACGGGCGATGCCAGAGTGAAGGGATTCCAGTAATGTTTCACACAGGGACCTCCATCTTCCAGGGAGCTCGAAACCGGTTTGCCGATCCGATTTACGTTGATGATGTGGCTGTAGATTTTCCAAAGCTCAACATCATTCTGGCTCACGGGGGGCGTCCGTTATGGATGAACACCTGTTTGTTTCTCGTGCGCCGGTTCCCCAATATGTACATGGATGTATCCGGCATTCCTCCTTCGAAAGTATTAGAGTATTTTCCCAGATTGGAAGAAATTGCAGACAGGGTTTTGTTCGGGACGGACTGGCCGGCCCCGATGGTTCCGAGCATGCGCGAAAATTATGAGCGGTTCCGTGCGCTTCCGCTGTCAGACGGGATACGCGCAAAAATCTGTCGTGAAAATGCCGCCCGCCTGTTTCAGGGACAGCGTCGCGGACCTATTTGACGATTTTGCGGAGGGACTTCATCAACTTTTCTGTTTCCAGACTGGTACTGCTCCTTCTTTTCAAAAGTATGGGGCGAAGATACGTCAACAAGATGACTTCGAAATCTTCTTTCTGCAGCGGTCTGTTGAGATACCCGTTCGCGCCGATTTGCATCGCGCGCTCGACATCGCTGTGAGCGGCGACGGTGCTGATCACAATGACCGGAGTATCGCGATAGGCGGCGAGCTTTCGAAGGTGAAGAATCAGTTTCAAGCCGTTGATTTCGGGCATATTAATGTCGGTAAATACGACGTCATAAGGGGGAGCTTCTTTTTGTATAAAGCCAAGAGCCATCATCACGTCGGAAGCTTCATCGATCCTGGCTGCAGGTAGAAAGCTTCGACAAATGGAGACGAATTCTTCCCGCATCGACTTCAGGTCATCAACAATCAGAATTTTGATCAGATCGCCCATGCTACCGGTACCGCCTCATCGCTATCATAGTATACTAACCAGCGTTTGCGAATTCATTCGCTGCAAAGAAAGGCGATCGAAAACGCCATGAAAAACCGGGAAGCATGAAAGTAAGCGGACACATTTTTCGGGAATACGACGTTCGCGGACTGGTTGACGTTGACCTGACCGACGACGTGGTGCGGGCATTTGGAAAGGCATTCGGCACCTACGCTCAGGAGCGCGGCAAGAAGAAGCTTGCAGTCGGACGCGATGTGCGTCTCAGCGCTGATCACTTCAACAGCCTGCTCATCGAAGGCCTGTTGTCCACAGGTTGCGATCTGATCGATATTGGGGTGGTCCCCACTCCCCTTCTTTACTTTTCGCTATTTGAATTGCCTGTTGACGGTGGGGTCATGATCACGGCCAGTCACAATCCTTCCGAATACAACGGATTCAAACTCTGCATCGGAAAAGAAACAATCTACGGTGAAGAAATCCAGAAAGTCCGCAGGTTGATTGAATCTGAAGAATTCCGGACCGGTAGCGGAACCTGTATCCGGCAGGACGGCATTATTTCTCGTTACGTCGAATTTGTGAAGACGAGAGTCAGATTGAAGCGGCCTGTGCGAACGGTGCTGGATGCCGGAAACGGGACAGCATCGCTGGTAGCTCCGGAGCTGGTGCGCGCGCTGGGATGCGAGATAACTGAGTTGTATTGCACTCCCGATGGGCGCTTTCCGAATCATCACCCCGATCCTACAGTTGCCGAAAATTTGAAAGATCTGATCGATGAAGTGCAAAAACAAAAGGCGGAAGCAGGGCTGGCGTTTGACGGAGATTCGGATCGTCTGGGCGTCGTGGATGAAAAAGGAAACATCATATGGGGCGATCAGCTTCTGTTGATTTTTGCACGTGATATCCTTCGCAGACATCCTGGAGGCACAGTAATTTTTGAAGTGAAGTGTTCAAAAGTGCTTGAAGACGACATTCGCGCACGGGGCGGAAACCCGATCATGTGGAAAGCCGGTCATTCGTTGATCAAAGGTAAAATGAAGGAAACGAATGCGATCGTGGCCGGCGAAATGAGCGGACACCTTTTCTTTGCAGATGAGTATTTCGGATATGATGACGCAATCTATGCGGCCGTTCGCTTCCTGAAAATCGTTTCTGAATCATCTGTCCCTGTTTCGGAATTCTTACGCGATTTGCCCAGAACATTTTCGACTCCGGAAATCCGCGTGGATTGTCCGGATGAATTGAAGTTCAGTGTTGTGGATGCTGTGAAAAAGCACTATGAAGGACGTTATCCGGCAATTGACGTCGATGGCGTGCGCGTTTCCTTTGGAGACGGATGGGGACTGGTTCGCGCCTCGAATACGCAACCTTCACTGGTCTTGCGGTTCGAAGCAGATACGGAGGAGCGTTTGAAAGAGATTCGAAACAGTGTTGAAAACGTCGTAAAAGAAAAGCTGCCACGATGACAGGAGTGAATCATGGTTAAGAAATTACTTTGGTGCGTAATTGTGTATGTCCTCAGTTTCTCCGGTTGCGCGAGTAAGAGTTCTGATCCGAATGAAATTTTGATTGGCGAATACGGATCGCTGACAGGCACAACGGCCAATTTCGGGATGTCTGTAAAAAACGGCATCGACATGGCTGTGGACGAGGTGAATGCAGGCGGAGGAGTTCTGGGAAAAAAAGTCCGCGTTATCGTGGAAGATGATCAGGGAAAACCGGAAGAAGCACAAACAGTTGTTACTCGCCTCATTACTCGTGATCGTGTGGTGGCCGTTCTTGGTGAAGTTTCTTCTTCACGGAGTCTTGCCGCGGCGCCTGTTTGCCAGCAAAACCGGATTCCAATGATCACGCCATCCTCAACCAATCCACGCGTAACACAGGTGGGGAATTACATTTTCCGTGTCTGCTTTATTGATCCGTTTCAGGGTTATGTAATGGCCAGATTCGCCGCGAATACTTTGAAACTGACGGATGTTGCTGTCTTGCGCGACATCAAGAATGACTATTCGGTAGGATTGGCCGACGTGTTTATCGAAAACTTCACGAAGATGGGAGGCAGAATCGTAGCCGATGAAAGCTACAGTGAAGGTGACAATGATTTCAGCGCACAGATCACACTTCTGAAATCGAAATCTCCGCAGGCGATTTTCATTCCCGGCTACTATACGGAAGCAGGACTCATTGCAAGACAGGCGCGAAACCAGGGAATCACTGTGCCGTTGCTCGGCGGCGACGGATGGGATTCGGGAAGTCTGTGGGAAATAGGCGGCGAAGCGCTAAACGATTGCTATTATTCCAGCCACTACTCCTACAAGGATCCCAGTCCTGTCGTTCAATCTTTCGTGACAAAATACAATGAACGATTCAAACAGTTGCCCGATACAAATGCGGTCCTTGGTTATGATGCAGCGTGTCTGCTCTTTGACGCCTTTCGACGCGCCGGATCTGTTGAACCAATGCGGGTCCGGGATGCGCTTGCAGCAACTCAGGCCTTCACGGGAGTCACAGGAAAAATCGCGATGGATCAAAATCGCAATGCATTAAAACCGGCCGTCATACTCAAAATCAAAGACGGCGACTTTCAGTACGTGGAAACCATCGCCCCGCAATAGTGGGAATTTGAGATTTCAGATTTCAGATTGAAAAATTGCACCGAAGCAACTTCTATTTTTTGGCATCGCGGATCAATTTTTCAATTTCAGGATGCTTTTCTCTTTGCGCAATACCCAGAAGCTCCGCGCGATCGCGCGCCACATCCGCGCCTGCAGCGATCAGTATTTTTACGATGTCTGTGTAGCCGCGCAATACTGCCACCTGCAGGGCTGTGCCTCCGTATGTGTTTCGCGCGTTCACTTTAGCTCCAGCCTTCAGCAGCGCTTCCACAATTTCTTTGCTGCCCTGCTCCGAAGCTGTGGCAAGGGGCGCGATCTTGTATTCATTCGCAAGATTCACATCCGCTCCAGCTTGAATCAGGAGGTCGAGTATTTCCAGATTCTTATGATCTGAAGCAAGCATCACCATCGATTGTCCATAACTGCCGGGCTCATTCACATTCGCGCCTGCATCAATCAACACCCTGACAACTTCGGAGTGCTTGAACTCGATCGCGGTCCAGATCGCCTGCTTACCGTGTACAACGGCAGGCATTCCCGCCTGCAAGAACAGTTGAACGGCGCCCGCATCTCCATCCTGCACTTTACGCGTAAATGCGTCCTCATCAAAATCCAATCCGGCGTTCTTCAATCCGACCTTCGCTTGCTCTTCCGCCGTCATATCCGAATCAACCGAACGGCCCGATGCCACAGCAACCTTATAGACAGGAGCAGCAAACGTTGCTTCATATCCGAATGAAAATTCGGGATCCTTCATTACAAGTTTTCCGGATACATTTTTTTCATCCATTTTCTTTGGAGTAAATGGACCAGGGTCTTTGACTGAGATTTCAGCCGGTAAACGGTCGTCGAAAAAGAACACTTCGGAAGCCTTCTTATCAGAATCGATGACAACTTCAACTGCTTTTACTTTTCCTTCGCTTGCCAGAGTGACAAGCATTTTATGATTTCCCAGCGCATCGACCGGCACGGGGCGATCCGAAAGAATGACGCTTAGCCTTTTGCTCTTTTGTACCGCGTAGGAATACAGAAGATCTACTTTTTCCTTGTTTACCTGGAGCGCACCTTTCGCAGTGCCTTCGTAATCGGACTCCGCAAAAGCAAGGACCGATAAGAGTACTGGAATCACGAATAGAATTGCTTTCATTGATGATTCTCCTATTTCGCAGCACCGGCCGCTTTCAAAAGATCGATGAGGTCGGTCTGGTCTCCCTTCGCGGCCGCCTTCAGTGGAGTATCGCCGTCCTTCGTTTTAAAATTTACATTCGCTTTCAGTTCGATCAGCGCCTTAACCATATCCGCATTGCCGGCGTAAATAGCGGAGAACAATGCCGTTTGACCCGACATGGAAGATACTTGATCAACGGGCGCCCCCAGTTCGACAAGTAGTTTGACCGCTTCAACTTTACGGGAAGCAACAGCAAACATCAGGGGAGTCAACCCGTACACCTCCGCTTTCAGGTCTCCGCCGGCTTTAGCGAGTATTCTCACAATCTCTTCATTGCCGGCGCCTGCGGCAGTCGCCAGCGGGGTAAACTGCCGTGAATTTGCGACGTTCACCTTTGCCCCATGGTCTATCAGCAATTGCACAATCTCAACGCGAGTTCTGTTCACTGCGCTGAATAACGGAGTTTCGGCGCCATCATCAACAGCATTCACGTCTGCGCCCGAATCAATCAGATATTGCGCGATCTCGAGCTCACCATCCCAGCTCGCTTTCATTAATGGCGTGATTTTATGTTCTCCATATTCAATGAGAGTGTCCGCTTTGGCACCCCCTTCGATCAGAGCTTTGATCGCGTCGAGATTTCCATCTTCGATGGCGATCGCAAATTCAGCGCCCGGGATTCTCTCCTGCGCAATTAAAATGCTGCAGCAGATCAGGAACCCTGCAAAAAACAGAAATTTGTATTTCATGATTTAGAGTCCTCGTCTTATTGAGCACTTATTGTACCCGAATCGCCTGCAATGGGACGTATGCGTAACTTAGACGCAGAAGGATTCAGTTAGAGTTGCAGCTATTCTGATCTGACACAAACTGGCCCGGAGTAACAATTATGTCTCGAACTGAGCTTTTAACAGAACGCACATTCACACCTGTATTACTAAAAACTTCAATCGTCGCCGTCTCCGAATTGAAAGGAAGATCCCGAACTCTCACGCATGGCGAATTCAGATTTCCATTCTGATCAACTTTGAGGAGAACAAAATCGGTACCGCGTCTATGTCGTATCATGGAGGCTGCAAGAACGTAAGATCCGTCCTTCTCCTGGCTCAAACCGGTGAAATTGAATCCTGGTCGGCGTCCGAATACCTTGTGGAAGCTCACCTCCCCGGTGCCATTCACTTTCAACAAATGGTTGACATGGGCAAACACATATCCCCCATCCGGAGTTTGTTGAATGTCTGTTGGCGTGGCGGAAGCACCGACATCCATATCATAAAGACGATTCCAGATGATATCCCCCTGTGCGTCCAGTTTCAGAATCTTTACGCGGTACGCCGCATTCAATGCCATCACATAACCGGCGTCATCCGTTTCCGAAATACCAAGCAGGTAATGCGATTCAAATACATCTGAGTTAGAGTTGGAATAGATTTTCTGCCACAAAACGTGGCCGGATGGATCAATTTTGAGGAGTTCAACCCCATAAAACGGCGCTTTACAGCGAGTAAGCGCCCCTACAATAAAATTGCCATCGCTGGTCTCGATCACAGATGTCGCCACCTCCGAGCTGATGCAAGCGTAAGTGTATTCCCATTGTACGGCTGCGCCGGCATCGAGTTTGGCAACCCACGGTTTACCATTCCTGTAACCGGAGACGATCGCACCGTGATCGCTGGTTCCGCGGGCAAATAATAAGACGGCTTTTGTGAACATACGGGTCCACTCGACGTCACCTGTTCGGGTGATTTTCATCAAAACGTCATAGGCTGTGACAATAAAACCACCACCTGCCATCCCCTGAACAGTGTTCGCTCCCCGTTTAAGCCCCTCGACCGAAAATGTCTTCTGCCACTTTACGGCGCCTTTCGAATCGAACTTCACAAGGAGCGGGTCTGAATCATTTAGGTCCGGACCAATGGCCCCCCCGGCAAGAACAAATCCGCCGTCGCGTGTTTTTGTGAACCCGGAAGCCGTTTCCCAAAGTCTGCTGCCTACAGATCGTACCCACGTATCCGCTGCTGCAGAATGAACGATTACAAAAAACAGAAAAATGAAGAATTTATGAGCCATATCGCCGTCCACCTTAATTTTATAACTTTTTCTTCCTGCAGCAAGAAAAAAAGAGAGAACGGGAGCACGAATCCTCAATCTTTCAATTTCAATCTAAAATCTGCATTCTGAAATCTCAAATTTATCGAAAGCTACAGTGCCTTTCCGGAGAGGACCATGTCGCCGGTTGGTTGTGGAACACCACCACGCGGCTCAATGGTTACGGCAAACTGCAGGGTCCCTTCTGCCGAGCCTTCGATGCGGGTAATGGTTATAACGGCAGTGCCCTGAGGATCGGGAGAAAAAATTCCTGCGCTGACGGGTCCTTGATTGCCGATGACCCACAACTGATACGATTTTTCAACGGACAGCGGAGGCAGCGCGTTCACGTAAAAGAGTCCCCGTGATTCCAGCGGATTCCACACCATCTTTCCTTTTGCCTGAGGCACAGGTCCCATTCCGGTCAGAAGAGCCAGTTGCACAGCAGGGTCTCTCAACCATTCGATTTCTTTTTTCTGCTCCAGCAGCAACTGCCGCATTTCCCTTACCAGAAGGCTCTCTTTTTCAAGACGGGTATTCAAACGCACAAACCACAAGCCGGTCAGTACGACAAACGCGGTAACAGCGGCGGCGAGGAGCATTCTTCGAGTTGAAAGACGACTACTGCCCGCATCAGATTGAATGCGGTCCCAGATCTTTTCTTTGATCTCCGATGGAAGGAGCGCATTCGGCAGCGCGTGCGGCAAACGGTTGCAGGTCTCACGAAAGACACGCAGCTCGGGCTCACAGATATCGCATCCGAGTTTCAGATGCTGATCGATCTGTGTCTTTTCCATTCCGCTTAAGGCGTCGAGCGCATAAAGCGGAATCGATTCAAGGTATTCGTGTTCAAACATCAGATTTTTCGCCTGCAAAAAGCGACCTCAATTTCATTAAAGCTGCGCGGATGCGGCTCTTAATCGTTCCGAGCGGCTCGTTCAGCCTGACCGCTATCTCTTCCTGAGTCAATCCCTCATAGTACGATAACTCTAGTACTATCTTCTGATCACCGGAGAGCTGTGAAAGCGCGTTCAGGACGTATTGCTGCATGATTCCGGCTCCCTGTAGATCCTGTTTGTCCGGCACCTGATGCAATTGTTCCTCCGCCCCGTCATCGATCCTGCTCCTGGCCGTCTTGCGACTCCGATACCGATCCAGTGAACGGCTTCGCGCTATCGTAAAAAGCCATGTTTTTACGGAAGCGCGAGACGAATCAAAGCGCTCCGCCTCTTTCCAGATCTGCAGAAAGATTTCCTGTAAAACATCCTGTGCTTCCATCTCATCTTTTAATATACGAACGCACAGGTTAAAAATGATTTGTGCATAACGATCGTAAAACAGATCAAACGAACGCCGATCCCGTTTAACGACTCCTGCAATCAATTCGGTGTCTGTCATTACTCGTCGCGGTACCGCCCACTGCCTCCTGCAGTTTCCATTGTAGTCTTTGTTGACGTTCATGCAATGTTTCGGGGTTTCACGTTCGATATCCGGCCTTTTCCCGGTTTTTGAACCGGCTACGCCATGTCGGAAGAAACACCTACACGGGTGGCGTCTTTACCGGTTTAAATATGAGGTTACGAGAGAACTCGCGTTGTTGGATTGTCAATTGATAAAGAGTTTCCTGATACCGGATCAATTCTTCGTGTTTTTTTCGTTTCCGGAACTGATAGGAGCCATCGCCGGCAAGTACGCGTGTTTTGGCATTATCCATAAAGAACAGTTCCAGGACCGTCCGGAGCTTCTCACGACCCTCTTCGCCTGTCACCGGGAAGAGAAGCTCTACGCGGCGATTCAGATTGCGGGGCATCCAATCGGCGCTGGAACAATAAAACTCTTCATCGCCTCCATTCAGAAAATAGAAAATCCGGCTGTGCTCCAGAAAACGGTCAACAATGCTTGCCACAGTAATATAATCGGAAACTCCACTCAATCCCGGACGCAGGCAACAGATTCCACGAATTGCAAGTTTGATGCGAACAGTGGCCTGAGATGCATCATACAATGCGCGAATGATTTCCGGATCCATGAGTGAATTCATTTTGGCTGTGATAGCGGCCGGCTGACCGGATTTTGCCCTTTCTGCTTCTCTTCTAATCAACTGTAAAAACCGTTCGCGCAATCCCAGCGGGGCCATGGTGAGTTTCAAGAATTCCGGCGGATCGCTGTATCCGGTAATTGTGTTAAAGAAACCGGACGCATCTGTGCCGATCGCCGGATCAGCGGTAAAAAGCCCTATATCCGTGTACAGCCGGGCCGTTCGATCGTTGTAATTGCCGGTTCCCAGATGTACATACCGGCGGATTCCATCTTTTTCGCGACGAACGATCAACAGTATTTTCGCATGAGTTTTTAGACCCACCAGACCGTAAATCACATGGGCCCCCGATTTTTCCAGTTGTTTTGCCCATTCGATATTGCGCTCTTCATCGAAACGCGCCATCAACTCCAACAGTACCGTCACCTGCTTGCCTTTGGAAGCGGCCCGTGCCAGAGCGCGCACAACCGGAGAATCACCGCTTGTTCGATAAAGCGTCTGTTTGATCGCCAGCACATCTGGGTCCTCAGCAGCCTGTGAAATGAATTGAGCAACCGGCTCAAAGGATTCATATGGATGATGAAGGACAATGTCTTTTTCGTGAATCAACGACCAGATGTTTTCCTGCTGCTCGAACTCGACCGGCGTTTGTGGCGGGAGCGGTTTGTAGCGCAGATGGTCGAGTCCGGCAGTATCGGCCAGCGTGGATAAGACCCGAAGATCAACAAAAAGTGGATATGTGTACAGATCTCCTTTCTCTATTTGCATCATTTTCTGGAAAAAATGAAGCAAACCGGAACTGATTCCTTTTTCCACTTCGAACCGGACCGGGCGGTTGGTTCTTCGTTTCAGGAGTTCCCCCTCCATAACTTGAAGCAAATCGGAAGTTCCTTCATCATCAAATTCAAGTTCTGCATCACGTGTAACACGAAAAACAACATGTTCACGAATTTCCTGCCCGGTAAAAAGACGCTGCAGATAACGCCGTACAATCTCCTCCAAAAGAATAAACGAGTATTCACTGTGCTGCGAAGGCAATCGAACCAGTCGCGGAATGCCTGTAGGAATGGGTACCAGAGCAAATCGTTCCAGCGAATCACCGGGAGCAGGAGCCAGCCGCAATCCAAGATTCAGGCTCAGATTGAGAAGAACAGGGAACGGATGTGACGGGTCTACCGCCATTGGTGTCAGCACCGGAAATATTTCGCCTTCAAACCGCTTTTCCAGAAAAGCCGTTTGCCGCGGATTCAACGAATCATACGAATGAATTACCATTTGATGTGCCGCGGCCTGCGGCAGAAGTTGATCCAGCGTCTGGTATAAATGAGCGAGCATCTTCCGGACCCTTTCCGAAACAGCCAGGAGTGTTTCGGCAGCGGTCAGTCCTGCCGGACACCTGCTCTGATCGCCTTCTGAATGACGCTGTTTCAATGAAGCCACGCGTACCATGAAAAATTCGTCCAGATTCGAGGCGACGATACCGGCAAATCGAAATCGCTCCAGCAAAGGCGTGCCGGGATCCATCGCTTCTTCCAGCACACGGTGGTTGAACTCGCACCAGCTCAATTCACGGTTTATGTAATACGACGACGGTAGAGACGGTTCAGTTTTCATACTGATTCCGGAGCGTTTATCTGCCGAATATCAACCGATCTGCCGAAAATCTCCTTGAATAGATCACTCTTGTTTTGCAGTGAAAGTCGTTCCATAGTGAGATCGCCGTCTGATTCGACTTCCAGGAGGTACACATTTTTCTCCTCATCGGTTGTCACTTTCAACGTTTGAATTTTCTTGCTGTAATCCTGGTCAAGAGCATCGGCCACTCTGAGAATTGCCGCCAGTTTGCTGACAATCATTCTGGATTCACGATCCAGGGAAACATAAGTAACATGCGACCGTGTTGGGGGCGATTTTCTATGGTATCGCGCAATGTTGGCGATCAGGTTCATGTCTGAACGGGACAATCCGAAAATCTCAGAAGACGAAATAATGTATTGCGAGTGCTTATGATGTGATCTGTCGCTGATAAATGTGCCGACATCATGCAGCAACGCTGCAACCTCAAGGTAAAGTCGCTCTTTGCGCTCCAATCCATGAACTGCCTGCAACTCGTCGAACAGTGTTAGAGCCAGCCAGCGCACCTGTTCGATGTGGTTTTCGTTCGAATGATATTTTGTGGCCAGCGCGCGAGCCGAAGCAAGAATCTGTTCATCAAAGGATTCGCGACCGTCACGGTGCGCCATATCCAGTAAAATTCCGGCACGTATGCTGACGCTCATCACATGAATTCGTTCTACACGGGTCCGTTCCAGAATATTCCGGTACGCAAGCAGCGCAGGAACCAGGATTTCCGCCTGCGGATAACTCAGACTGTAACGGCGAACGATTTCTTCCGTATCGTACCGGGAAATATCGCCGGCAAATTTCACAAAAGTCTTGCGGTCAATCACCCAGTAGTTGTTTTCGTTCGACGGAGGAATCGCGATCTGTCTGGCTGCAAAACGAATATCGCCACCCAGCGCAATCAATTCCAACGCTCTGTCAAATGGAATTGTGTTGGCTATCGTGTCGATCGCGTTTTTGATCTGGCGGTCCAGTAGCCTTAATCGCTGTTTCCATTCTCCTTTAACGCCGGAAAGTGTCTGCCGCAACCGGATGGCGCCCAGTGCGAAAGTGCCGGAATACAATGGTTTCCCTGATTGCAGGAGTGAAATTTCCGTGCTGCCGCCTCCCACTTCAACAACCAGAGCATCGGTATTCTGTAAATCAATTCTTCCGCGAACCGACTCATGAATCGCCATGTAGGTGAGACGGTTCTCTTCGGAACCATCGATCAATTCAATTTCTATTCCGGAACGAAGGAATGCGCGATCGATGAATGTGTCTGAATTACTTGATTCACGAATCGCGCTGGTCGCAACAGCACGGTAGCGAGAAACCGAATATGATTTCATTACCTGCGCGAAATCGGCAAGCGCCTGACAGGCCATCTGTATCGTATCCTCGCGAAGATTTCCGTATGTAAAAGCGTCTTTTCCAAGCGCCACCGCCCGGTTCAGGGTCTCCAGTGTACGGAATCCGCCCTCCACTGGTATTTCCGAAATCTCCATTCGTATGGCGCTTGATCCGATATCAATGGCGGCTACGATGGCAGGCAGCTTCCGTTCCATACCACTATCCTTTGCCGGCTATTGAGTCGGCACTTTTCCGCCTGGCGGCTTCATGTCAGTGTATGTTCGTCCGTATTCGTTGGTCGAGCTCTTTTCGCCAAACTCCTGTTTCCAGTGTTGCCGTATCACGAATCTCATACGAGCGTCTTCGCCCTTTGTCTGATTGAGGCCTTTATCATGTCGTGAATCCCATTTGACATCCTGGATCTGATCGTTGTTTACGATAAATCCCTTGCGTGGATCACCTCCATGAGGGTAGACCCCGCACATAACGTGTCCCGGCCCGGCGCCATGCATGATGTCAAACATCGGTTTGCCGTCTTTTTTAATGTTGCCAAGGACATTCTCTGTGATGGCGGCATAGCCTTCACAGTCAATCAAGCGTTTTCCATCCTTTCCAACAGGTTGCTGACCGAATGAAGAGTCGAGCTTCTTAGGATCGAGCTTTGGGTCCCAGGTGACTCCCCCCGGATGACGATAGAAAGTTTTCAAGTACTCTCCGTACTCACGCTTAATGTGATCCGGACTGGCGCCACGACTGGCCAGAGTCTGGAAGTAACCCTGGGCCGCTTTCATAGAAGGCGGGTTCGGGATGTCGGTACCAATCACGCCGGACATCTTCGCGGTGAAATCCTTTTGTGCGTCTCGTGCTTTGCCGGCTTCTTCATTGCTGATCTTCGCGAGCGCATCGTTCTTGATATAAGTCTTATTCGATCCTGTCTTGTATTCTTTCCACTTTTCCCCTGCCTCGGGGCTCACAACAGGATCGCCGGGAGAGGCGTTCTTCGGCATACCATCAGCACGAAAATCCGATACCGGGGGAAGTTTATCGAGTTTTTCTGAGCGACGATCCGAATCCGCTTTCAGTTCCTCACCCGCCCGGGTCAAGTTAAGGCTCCCGATTGTTGTGCCGACATAGCCGTTATAGTCCAGGTTCGAATTGATTGACGCAGATAAATGCGGATGATTTTTTTCCAGCCATTTTACGGTTTCCGGACTCTGCGGTTTGGTCTGGAAATCTTTCTTGATGGCCTCGTACTCGGTCTTTGAAATTCCGGCAGCGCCATCCAGCTTAGTTTTAGTTGCATCCAGGACTTTAGCTTTGACATCGCCTTGCATGTCAAGAGCCGCCCGCCGGAACTCACCATCCATGGCGTGAGCGCCCTTAATCTGCGCCTTTTCATCTTTGGAAAGGGGCGAGGTTACGGTTTGCCCCTGCTGATCCGCTGCTTTCTTTTTCGAAACGGGCGGTTTATCTTCAGGAAGACCAACCGGTGTTCCGGGTGGCTTCGGACCAATCTTGCCATTCGACATAGTGCACCTCCATTGTTCGTATGACTCTCGATTATAACAGTAGATGACGATGAGGATTCGTAAATTTCAAATGAGAATGCTACTTGACCGGGAAGAAGGTTTGTCACGAAGCCGTGGTCCAATCATCGACATTTGGCAAATCCCGTTGCGCGTGCCTAAGATAAGGAGAAGATGCACAACGAACACGAAAGCATTCTCGATTTGTTGCAGCTCAAGTCGCAAACGTTTGGTGAACATACCGCACTGTCGATTCGCAGAGGAAGCGGCTGGGAATCCTGCAGCTACATTGAACTTTCGCGACGCACAAATCTCCTTTCCGATTTTTTCAGGGAAAGTGGAATTCAGCGCGGAGACAGGATTTCGATCTGGGGTGAATCCTGTCCCGAATGGGTCGTCACGTTCTTTGCAGCCGTCCGCGCCGGGGCGGTGATTGTTCCGCTCGATATTCGAGCCACGCCTTTAGAGATCGCAAACATCCTGGCTGACGCGCAGCCGCGATTTGTGATTGCATCCGATAGCGTCCGATCCATCACCGAATCTTTGCCGTCCGCCATCCCGCAGTGTTACTACTTCAGTGAGCTTTCAAACCTCCGCGCTTCGAATACGTTAGAAGGTATTGACCGGGAAATGGATGAGGTCTGCCTTCTTGCTTACACATCCGGAACTACTGGAACTGCAAAAGGAGTCATGATCACATTCGGTAACCTGGTGTTTCAAGTACGCACACTGACGGAACTGATCGGGATCATCGGCGATGATCTTTTTCTATCGGCACTTCCCTTGAATCATCTGCTTGAATTGACAGGTGGACTCTTTTGTGTACTCTACGCCGGAGGGGAAGTCTTTTTCGCTCAAACACTGTATCCGCATGAAATCCTGCAACAGATGAACGAAAAGCCCGTTACATGGATGGTAACGGTCCCCTTGTTCTTGAAAGTGTTGAAATCTTATCTGGAGAAAACCGGAGAAGCTCTTCCTGCAAAATTGAAAGGATTCATCTGCGGAGGAGCAAAACTCAATGAGGATGTCGCAGACTTCTTTGAGCAACGAAGAGTCCCTGTTTATCAGGGCTACGGACTTACGGAGACAAGTCCGGTAATTTCCGTCAACAGCCGAAACCATCACCAGCCTGGCTCAGTGGGAAAGGTTGTGCCCGGAATCGAGGTGAAACTTGCGGAGGATGGCGAAATCCTGACTCGTGGTCCACACTTGATGAAGGGTTATTACAGGCGCAGCGATTTGACGGCAGAAGTCATCGATTCTGAAGGATGGTTTCATACGGGGGATATCGGACAATTTGATCCTGCCGGTTATCTTTATGTTACAGGACGAATCAAGAGTCTGATCGTTTTAGGAGGAGGCAAGAAAGTGCATCCGGAAGAAGTTGAATCGGCCCTGGAGAAAAGCTCACTCTGGAAAGAGATCTGCGTCTCCGGTTTTGAGTCCCGCAACATGGGCGAAGAGATTTGCGCAGTGGTGGTGCAGCCCGCAGCGGATCAAACGCAGATCAAGGAGAAAATTGATTCCCTGTTACAGAATCTCGCAAATTACAAGAAACCGGTCCGAATATTTTTCCGGCAGGAAGAATTACCGCGCACGTCTACTCGCAAAATCAAACGCCATCTTGTGAGAGAATGGATTGAACAGCAATCGGTATGAATCCTGCTATTTTTTTGCTTTTCCTGTTGAACTTCGCTTATATCGGGCTGCTTCCACGCATCTTTTTTAAGAAAGGAAAATTTCATCTGCTCTGGTGGATCACAGGAGCGCCGTTTCTCGTTTGTACTGTGGTCCTGGCAGCATGTTTTACCGGTTACTTCTCGGTCTGGACGGTTCTGCCGCAATGGATTGCAGAGTGCTTCGCAGTTCCTCTATCGGCTCTCTCCATGTCCTTGATATCCTGTACGATAGGAACACACCGGTCAAGGCCGGCTCTCTGGCACCAGAATGAACCGCCCGAATCTATCGTCACTTATGGGGCTTACCGGTATATACGCCATCCATTTTATACTTCGTTTCTGCTGGCTCTGCTCGGAGCGCTTTTATTTGCGCCACATCCTGGAACGGTTTTTACTTTCTTATACGGCCTTTTCATTCTGAACTTCACTGCGTCCAAGGAAGAGAAATTCTTGAGTGAATCCAATTTCGGGGATCAATACCGTGATTATTTAAAACGCTCGGGACGGTTTTTGCCATGGTTTATGTAAGTCATCTGGCATATTCGCTCGGTGATATTGCGAATACTGTAGAAGAGGCAGCCGCCGCGGATCTGATCGTGTCAAAAACAGTGGCATTGAGGGAAGCTGGATTCTCGCTCCATCATGTCTGTTCGCCTCAAAAAAGTTCGTATGATCTGGCGCGTGATTGCGTTCAAGCGATCCGTCCGAATCTGGGAGACATCGGGGCGATCCTCTATTCGACGTGCATCCCGCTTAACGCATCCATGATCTCGAACAGGTTTGAGGTGTCCCGGGATGTTAAGGATCTGATGGATTTTCCCGCAAGCCATCTTCAAGAGGAATTCTCGCTTACCCGCGCATCGGTAATCGGAATTGTTCAGCAGGCGTGTACGGGAATGCTCGGGTCATTGAGACTGGCCCGGGCGCTGTTGTTGATGGAACCGGACGTACAGCGGGTTTTGTGCCTCTCTTCCGATCGTTTTCCGGAAGGCGCTCTTTACGAGCAGTCTTACAACCTGATCTCAGACGGAGCCACGTGCTGCGTTGTCTCCCTGGAACCACAGGGATATCGTCTGGTTGCCACACACGCTGTGACAAACGGCGCAATGGCTACCGCATCCGATGATGAAACGGTCGGCACGTTCTTTACCTACGCTCATCAGGTGATTCTGGAGACATTGAATAAAGCAGGTTTAACGATGCGTGACATCCACCACGTTGCCGCTCAAAACATGAACCCTTCAGCGTGGAAGATTTTGTCGCGATTGCTTGGATTCAATTTCGAAAACGTTCACAGCCCGACGCTATCGGAAATAGGACACGTAATCAGCGGCGACAACATTATCAATTTGAAACATCTGGACGATTCAGGATCGATACAAACCGGAGAAAGAGTTTTGATGTTCATGGCAGGATACGGCCTCAACTGGCAGTGCGTTATCCTGGAGAAAGTGTAAATGCGTACATTGGAACAGACAGTCCAAAGGCTTTGTGATGCTTCGCGAAAAGACTTCACAAACCCCTATGACCTGACATGGCCGGATGCGTACGATCAGGAACAGTGGTACACAAGCCCGGAGTTGATTTCTCTTTATGGAACAGCGTTCTACACGGAACTATCAGATGCTGAGAAAAAGCGATTGAGCTTTCTGGAAGCCGTCAATTTTTTCAGCCTTAATATCCATGGAGAAAAAGCGTTGATTGAAGGTCTCGCACGGCGGCTCTATGAAAAGAACAGCGGAATTTATTCAGACTACCTGCATCACTTTCTGGATGAAGAGAACAAACACATGATCTACTTTGGCGGCTTCTGCATGAGGTATGGCGGCAAAGTCTATCCTGATAAGAGAATCGTACTTCCAAGGGACTACGCGGACGGAGAAGAAGACTTCCTGTTCTTTGCGAAGGTTTTGATTTTCGAAGAAATTGTCGACGTTTTTAACGTGCGGATGTCTCAGGATGAACGACTGGCGGCGATTGCCAGAGAGATTAACCGGCTCCACCACCGCGATGAAGCCCGTCACCTGGTTTTTGGCCGTCAGATCGTAAACGAAATTTTTCAGGAATATACTCCAGGCTGGAGCGCTGAAGTGCTGGAAGGTGTTCGCGAATATCTGGAGCAATATCTTGTTGCAACCTGGCGCGAATATTACAACCCCGATGTTTACCGTGATCTCCGTATGAATAAACCGTATGAAGTATATGAATCGGCATTTGATAACGACGCCTGCCGAAAGCGTCGCCGCGAAATTTCAGACGGGTGTATCAGGTATCTGATCAACAACGGAATGCTTGAAAAAGAGCCATCGCTATGAAGAATGCAAATGAAGTAAAGACTGAGTTGCGCGGCTGGATCGTACGCAAAGCCAAGATCCTTGAAGAACAGTTGACCGATCAAACTCCATTTGTGGAACAGCGTATCATCAGCTCGCTTCAGCTCCTGGAGCTGATTCTCTTTATGGAGGATCTGAGCGGAAAGTCCATCGATGTTAAGAGTCTGAAAAAGGGTATGCTGCGTGACGTGGACACCCTTTACCGTAATTTTTTCCTGTAGGAGGCAAGTTTGGAAATCGCTCAGTACCCTGGCCTTCGCTGGGTGGGGAACGGCCAGTCGTATTTTTCAGGCGCCATCCTGAGACTCTATCACCGGCTGGATTTACTCTTTTCGAGCTGGGCAAAACTGTGGAGGGCGAACGAGTTTCAAGTGCCTGCGTTCATTCCGGTCGTGGAGATGAGCAAACTCGACTATTTTCGCTCCTTTCCGCATCTGATTACTTTTCCTGTAACCCTGGAAAATCAGGAACAGAATCTGCTTCAGTTCACCGAAAAGACTCCTGAAAGCGACGTGCAGCTCACGCGAATCGCTCCGATTCGTGACATCCTGACTCCGGCTGCCTGTTATCACTTCTTCATTCTTCTCCAACAACAGGACTTCGAACAACCACTTTACCTGACGACTTGCGCCGTGTGTTTTCGAAACGAAACCAGGTACGCGCCGCTGGAAAGACAATGGAGTTTTTCCATGCGCGAGATAGTTTGTATCGGTGAAATAGAAGAGGTTCGCAGCTTCTTGAGCAGCCTGCGCGCTTCCATAGAAAGCTTCCTCGATTCCGTTTCTTTGCCGGTCGACTGGATCGAAGCAACGGATCCATTCTTTAATCCGGCAGCAAATCCAAAATACCTTTCACAGATTCTGGAACCCGTTAAAACAGAAATGGTCTTTGAAAAGCGACTGGCCATCGGTTCTGTGAATTTTCACCGTAATTTCTTCGGCGAAACGTTCAATATTACACGCAATGGAAAAGCGGCTTTCTCCGGATGTATCGCATTCGGAATGGAGCGGTGGATGTACGCTTTCCTTAACCGTTTCGGGCCGGATGAAGCTTCCTGGCCGCTGCCATGAATGACGTATTGATCACAGGCGGTGACGGATATTTGGGCCGTCGTCTCGCGCTTCAATTGCTGCAACACGGAGACCAGCCTGTATTTCTCTGGGTAAGAGCGAAAGATACTTCTGAATTCAAAGAAAAAGGACAGAACTTGTGTCATGAATTGTGCGAAACCGGAGGCCGGCTGCGGTTGTACTGGGGAGACTTGCGCTCTGAAGATCCTTTTCATTCGATCCATGCTGCGGATGTCGGAACCATTGTGCACACAGCAGCAGTGACGCGATTTAATGTTGATCACGACACAGCAAAGATGGTGAACGTTGACGGCACAGAAAAGGTCCTGCAATTCGCGAATCGGTGTCCGAATCTGAGTCAATTGATTCTCCTCAGCACAATCTACGCCTCAGGACTGCGACATGGAAATATCAAAGAAGTGCCGTTCAACGGCGAAGAAGGATTCAGCAACTTTTACGAGTGGTCCAAGTGGTCTTCCGAACAACTCCTGATCCAACACTACTCTCACCTGCCATGGAAGCTTTTGAGAACGGCAACTGTCATTGCAGATTCCGACGAAGGCCGGGTCACGCAGCAGAACGCTTTTCATAACACGCTCAAACTGATCTATTACGGGCTTCTGTCCATTCTTCCGGGAAAACCTTCGACACCCCTCTACTTTGTGACGGGTCGTTTCGCTGTTGAAGCCACATGTGAGCTCATGCAAAATCAACAGACCGCCGCGATTTATCATGTCGCTCACACGCGAAGCGAATCTCTGTCGCTGGGGAAAATGATCGATTTGATCTTTGAAATCTTTGAACAGGAAGATGATTTCAGAAAACGCAGGATTTTGAAGCCTCTTTATTCGGATAGTGAATCATTCAGGCTCCTGGTTGACGCCGTGAATCAATTCGGTGGAGGTGTCGTGAACCAGGCCGTTTCAAGCGTAGCGCCGTTTTCATTGCAACTTTATCTGGATAAGGAAGTTGACAATACCAATCTCAAGAATGCATTGAGGAGCTATCATGCGCCGGATGCAGCGGAGTTGATTCGAAACACTTGCCGCTTTCTTCTTAAAACGCGATGGGGAAAGAAATGATCGATGAAAATGATTTATGGGTCCTGAGCTATTACAGGGTTTCTGAGATTACAGGCGCTTTGTTCTTTGGGCGACTGGCACGGTCGCTTAAGGCGAGCTCAATTCAGCATGACCTGACAAAACATTTTTCGGATGAAGCATTGCACGCCTGGTACTGGACAGATTGTATAGAAAGGCTCGGTCAAATGCCCTTAAAACTGCACGACGCTTACCAGGACCAGTATCTTTCGGCAGCCGGGATGCCCGCAAATATTATGGAAGTGCTGGCGATCACTCAGGTATTTGAGCGTCGTGTGATCAATCAGTACGCAAGACACAGTCAGATACCGGACCTGCGAGTTGAAATTCTGGAGACCCTGCAAAAAATAATGGTCGATGAAAAATGGCACATTCAGTGGGTCGGCGATGCGCTTCGCAGCCTGATTCCGGAATTCGGAAAAGAAATCATAGATCAAACGGTGCAACGATACCGGGAAGCCGATCAGAAAGTGTATCAACAAACTCTTCAGGAGCATGAAGACCGGATCAGTCATTTGATTCTGAAAAGGAGCGGTCAGTGAAAGAAGAAATTCGTTCGAAGATTGCCGTCTTCCTGAATCAATCCAGTAACGTTGTGAAGGACGAATCAATCTTAACCGATCTGGTTCCTGAATCCTTCCTCTTGATCGAGCTGGTGATCGAGCTGCAGGAAGAATTCGGAATCCGCCTGATGCAGGAAGATTTGAAAGACGTGAAAACCGCCGGAGACCTCATCCTGACTGTTGAACGCAAAATAGCTCCGGGTGGCAATTGACTACTATGCACTAAGACTAATTGATGCTGAAAGTAACTGATTTCGAAGTAGATTCCACCTGAGAGCCACCAAGCCTGGAACGAAGCGTCACCGTATAGGAGCCTTTGGCTGGATCATTATCGGCAAAGATGTACGCCTGGAGTGCTCCTTTCTTCCGTTTGTGTGTGCCGTTCAGAATTTCATCGGCCGTCAAGTACGCAAAAGGCATGGTTCCGCCAGGTCCCGTTAACTCAAACTCAATGGGAAAGATGTTGTATCCCGGAGTAAGGTTCGATCCGGTGTATCCTGCAAATACAAGAATCACGTCTCCAGCATGAAAGGTTGATTGCAGTTTGATTCGGTAAGTTCCGAAGTCTAACTTTGCTGTCTTCAATTGATTCACTTGAAAGGCGCCTGTTTGACCTGGATCGATCCCACCGAGTCCGTGCTCACTAAATGAGTCCTCAATCGCCTGCTGATTCGCTCCGTTATTGAGGATTCGATCAGCGGTCAAGAACGCATCGCGAAGATCAAAAAAATTCATTTCATTTGGAATTATTTTGAGACTTCGGAACAGGAGTTCCTGGGCAGCACGCAGTCCGATCTTCTTCTGCAAATCCCACCACGAGCCACCCACGATCAATCCTGTATGATGTACCTCCGACCTGCCGTATGCGGGAAGGATGACATCGTCCGGAAACCGGTTGTTATTTTCGAGATCTCGGCCTTTAAATTTGTTTGTCTTTTTGCTGCTTAACGCGAACTCGGCTAATTTAGCGTTACCGGTAGCTGCAGCCGAAGCGATGTCGGAAAATCCCTCGTGAAATGAACCAGGGTAGTTGCTTTCAATAGATGTCAGGAGTCCGGGCTTCTGGTGATCCAGCACACCGTGGCCATATTCATGATAATACACATCTGCGTCAAGCCCAAAATTTCCAAATTTATTTCCGGCTCCGAATACATAAACTCCGGCAGGATACTGTGGTGTACGGGTATAAAAGGCATTGTCAAACCCCGGGCCTCCATCTTCACGCGCGACATTCACGACAACACGCGCCTTACGGTCCAGCTTCTTGAAGCCGAAGGATTTCCACAGATCGTGCGCACGATTGATATGAAAATAAGCCATGGCCTCTGTGAAACGCGGATCCGCGCGATCATAGTCGTATTGCCGGTCAGGTTCTCTTGCTGTGGTGTATCCGGAAAAACTATCTTCCAACCAAGTCTTACGGTAATTTGCGTTGTAAATCACCGCAAATTTTCCTGACAGTGCGGTGGAAGCATCCAGATACAGAAACTTTTCTGAAGTGAGCTCAGCTGTAACAACAGGATTCTCCAGAAAAACATTTCCGGTTCCATTGAACGAGGCAGACGTTTTGCGAAAACGCAAGACGATGTTTGGATTGGCGGCATCGACTAACGCAACATAGGAGAGGGCCGGATCGCCGGCAATGAACGGCTTGTCCGATTCTATTTCGAAAAGCCAGACGGCTGCCGGCCTTCTGCCCATCGGCAGGACCATCAGTTTGCCGGGCGAAATGCTGCCGTGTTCACCGGACATTCGATACACTGTCTGATATGCGCTGGACGGATCCGGATGAAATGAAAGCGATCCATGCAGGTCCGCATGAACATGACTGGCGGCCGCTATGACCCTGTTCGATCGATCCAGGTGAATAGAGAGCTCGCCTTCATAAACCGGGAGGCCTCCGTAATACTGCTGATACAGATGATGAGTGCCGAGGGTTGATTCTTCGACGACTGTCAATCGCAAATCTACAGAGTCATCCACACCGAAAAGCAGTTTGTGCTCCTCCAGAAACTCGCCCGCAGCATTCCGGCCGGAGGTTGAGGTTCTTGCACTTCGCCCGTAAAGAGAACGAATGTGATCACCTGTTGTCCAGTGCGCGCTCCAATCGGAACCCTCCTTCTGCTGAAATTGCTGCCATCGCTGGTTTCGATCACCGGGATCTGCGGACAGGTTAAGTCCAATCAAAATTGCGAGAAAAATCCAAACTTTTTTCATTGGTCTTGCTCCTTTTTCATTTTTCTTTCAGGATGAAGAGTCCGCGATTGATATCACTGATCAAAATACTGCCGCTCGGCAAAAACGGGTAAACGCCCCACGCTCCTCTGCACGAGTTCGGGCACGTATCAAAAAAACCGATTTCCTGCATTTTTTTCGGATTCGTGGCATCCAGTATCACGAGACCGCGAGTGTAATGAGCGAGATACAGTTTATTTCCAACGACGATCCCGTTATGTTCAGTTTCGCCGGTAGGCCCTTTCCAGATCTTTCTCAGTTTAGGCCGCTTGAAGTTTGAAATATTCATTACCGGAATCCTCGTGTTCAGTCGGTGGTCTACTTCATCGAATTCGTCGAAATTGAACAACCATTTTTTGTCAGAGGAGATCCATCCCGAGTGAGAATAGCCCGGCTTGGGCCATCCTTTCTTGCTCAAGAGCGCTGGAGCGTTTTTATCAGTAAAATCAATGATCCGAACATTTGCTCCTCCCCATGCAAAAACAATTTCGCACGGTGTATGGCCGCTTGCGCATCCTTTGACGCGAACATCGTTAAATGTTTCGGCATAGATGTCATGAACGGGTTCAGAATAGATTCCCAGAATGTTCGGATTCTCAGGATCCTCCAGGCTGAAAGCAACGATCCCGCCTTTATCCGTACCCTGAACGTACAAATAAGGAGTCAGGCCGGCCAGTTTCTCTCCGGTGCCAAAATCGACATTAGAAATGAACAGAGTATGGCCATACTCCAGATCGTGATCCGTCTGCAACAACGATACGGAATCAGGAAGCGAAGAAAGATCAATGATCTGTATTCCGGAATCCCCGGGCGCCAGATCATCGGTGACTGAGTAAGCATATGCGCGCCTCTCGCCGGCTAAAGAATCAGTACTCGTGTAGATTTTGATTTCTTTCGCAAACGATCCCACGCGTGGAACAAAGCCGACGATTCTGGGCTTCTTCGGATGTGTTACTTCAACAACACCGGTACCTCCATATAGGCCCAGCAGAGCATACTCGCGTTGATCTTTTGGATCGACATATCCCCATAGACTTCCCGCCGCAGGAATCTGGAAGCCGGAAAACTTTTCGAAATCCTTCAATGATACATTTCCCAGTAAATGGACTCCGTTGCATGGATACAGCCGGCCGCTGACTCCCTTCCTGCAAGGAGAGGCAGAAAAAACAACGGACGCGAAATTAAGGCACAAAATAAGAATCAGTAGCAGTGATTTGATGACAATGTTCATACCATTACCTCGTTTCATAACTGAGATTGAGGATTCAGTGATGTGTTTACCCGGCCACGGTCTTCAACCGCAAGACGAAAGAACCCGGGAAACTCGCTCCGAATGCGCTCAATCTTTTTCAGATCTGAAGGAACCGGCTTCGTTCCCTCCGGCACGATCAAGATAAAAGCAAGATTGAAGACATGTTGCGATTGAGTCGAATCAGGAATTCTCGGCCCTTCCGCATCAATGACTTGCTCGATAGTGACGTCCGTGCGTTGACCAAAAAGATCTATTCCAGATACCGGTGTATCAGTTGGGTAAGCTCCGGTTGCGTTCGCTACGTAAAAAAAGGGAGGAACGGATGCTGACGATCTCAAGCCCATGAGGTATTGTTCGAGCGGCGAATAGCCTTGACTGGCAGCAAGAGTCGTAAAACTTCCGTTACCATTATCCTGGATCTCATTTCCACCGAGATAGGACCCATCCGTGTCGGTAAAAAATGACCAGTGAGCCGCGTCGCGCAAAAGATTCTTTGTCTTGATTCCGTTTTCCACTATCTCAACGGAAGAACTCCACTGATGCCCGACTTCATGGGCGACCAGAGCTAAAGGAGACCAGTTAGATTCCACTGGAAATGTGCTGATCACTTCGTGAGGGTTCACAGGATAATCCTCCAAGCCGATCTGAAGTGTCATTTGACGAAACCTCCTGGATTTGACGAAAAATTTTGTGTAGTCGTATCGGCTGCGGCCAATTCCGCGAATATCATTCTTGTAGATATACGCAACGCCACAACCAGTACATTCCCCCCGGGGGAATACTTTTGAACCTGGAAAAACAATCAGCATATCGAAGACATCAGGATGATTTGCAAGAAAGTTCCTTGCGATCGAGGCTTGATCCAATCCGTTGCCTGGCTGAAAAACTTCCGCGATCGTACCCTGAATTCCTTGCAGGGGTCCGGATTTAGTGAAATCGACAAAATGCGGAATCTCACGCAATTTTCCACTGGCTATTCCGGTTAATCCGAAAGTCGCGCGCGGAAGCCCTGAATAGTTAAACTTGATGTTGCCGGTTTGAAACAAAGTCGCCTGTGCGGCCTGCGTCAAGTCAGTATTTCTCCATGTAACGGTAATCCGGTCCTGTTTTTGCGAAACGCTGACCTTGGCAACCGGATAAAACATAAAGGGAGAAAACAGTGGGGCGATCCGGGGTAGTCGGCCAAACAAATCTGCATCCAGTCCTGCTGCACTGGGGCTTACTTTACTTGATCTTCGGAAGGTTAAGCTTCCGTCGCTATTGATTCGAACTTTGCCGTAGTTCTTGCGGAAGAAGGAATAATTGAAACCCAGATCCAAAGTTGACGAAGTGTTGTAAGGAATCTCCAATTCAAACGTTGAAGCGCTTTGGTCCAACTCTTCGGCAAATACTTTTACATCGTAAGAGCCATCGTCCTCACGTATGAATTCGACTGAACGCGAGTTCAGGTCAAAATGATTCTTCGGAACCAGAATACCGTTTTGTGTACTCGCCTCGAGGACTACAATATCTCCAACATCCATGGATCCCGAAGATTCGTACACCTGGCCTGCGGCCAGTCTGAATTCCCCGTAGAAACGGTGCAACCCAATGCTCGTTTTCGCGGTTGACTCACCCGTTAAACAGACCGCATGTGGTAAGGCTTCATTCAAAGACGAAGACCCGGGCGAAAACCCCGACATTAGAAAACAAAAAATCAAAAGACTGCTTCGTCTAATGGGGGCAAAGCGATTCATGGTACCTCCGTACATCAATTGTTTAACGCGCGATACATCATCGCGCTGATGTATAGAGCTCGATTTTGAGAAAAATCCTTCGCTGGCTGGGCTAAAAGTGGTATGTCTTCCGATAGTGTAAGCGAAGCCCTGGTTGTCTTGACTCCAATCTTACACTCCTTAAACCCCGATAGAACGGGTTGCGCGGAACAAATCCGACAGCATACTGGTTTTTAAGATCTTCCCGGGCCTGATTCACAACGATTGTGGTCTCTGAGAAGGAGCCGGTAAAATATGCATACCCTCCGGTGATCTCTGCGAATTTTTCCATCGTTTCGCGTCCTCTCTGGGTTGCGGAACGAACGCCAAAACAATACATGTTAATGTTAGAAGACAGGAGCAGGTCAACAGCGCTCTTTGTTGAAATCTGACTCATGGTGTCCTCTCCGTCCGAAAACAGCAAGAGGATTTTTCTCCCCGGATAATCTCGTAGAATTTCGAGCACACCGTTCAGGGAATCAAACAGGGCTGTCCTTGTTCCAGAAGGTTCGCATGCCTTCAGAGATCTGCGTATCTCATCAGGATCATGGGTCGGTTTGTTGATCATGTGAAGTGTGTCGCTAAAGCCAAATGCCATAAAGAGGTCGGACGACCGAAATTCGTCCAGAATGCGGACGGCTGCCTCTCTTAACAATTCCTGCTTTGTTCCTGCTGAGGATGACTCTTTCATGCTTTTACTCTGATCGAGCAGAAAAAACACAGTAGAGGGTTCGTCTTCGATTCTCACTTTTTTGAAGTCCACGATCGGCAGCTCCAGTCCATTTTCTAATAACGTGAGATGCTCCCGATTCAGTTTGAACCGGCGGGACACATGCTCCACATTAAAGTAAAGGGTCACGAACGGAACGACCACGTAGTCTTCTTTCGGAATGCCGGCTGAACCGGGTTGTCCGGAAACTGGCGCCGGCGGTGGACTGGAGACTACAAGAAGAGTGTTCGCTGGTCCCGAACGGGCATGCAAACCGTGCGGAGAAAGTAATTCGTCCAGGACTTGTCTTAGCAACATAGACTGTGGTTCTTCCATCACTTTCATATCTTCATGAACCAGATTGCTGCTGTAGAGAATATTCAATCCTTGCAATTGAAGGAGGCGAAGAGCCTCTTCCAGGGATTTGCCGGCGAATCTCTGGTCTGCATAGAGAAAGGAACACACACTCAGAAAAACAGTGGCCACTCTGAGGATTTTGATCATCTTACTCGGGAACGATTCTAACGGTTAATGCTCCTTCTGCCAGTGAATAATCTGCGCCTGTAACGGGGATGACCGCTGCGAGCATTTCTTCAGGTTTCAAGCTCGTGATGGAGCCATGTAATAATATTCGCTGCGCCTCATTCTTCGTTTGAGCATCTGCGAAACGCAAATACCAGCCGTTTTCGCGTGATATCCAATTCAAGAATACAAACAGTGAGCGCCCTTCCAGATGAAACGTTGACGGCATTTCTGCAATCCAGTTCCAGTCAGGACCATAGTTCCGGATTCGCGTAATATAGGCCCTCCCATCTTTAGATACGAATAATTCCATCCCCGCAGATGCTGTTTTAGAATACGTTCCTCTTTCAAGAAGAATGGTTCCTTCCCGTATCCGAACTCGAAGCGATTGTTCGGAAAGTCGAATTTCAAACTGAGTCCCCTGATCCTTCACGTCACCCATAGGAGTCCGAATGGAAACAGATCGTCCCGAATGCTGTGTATCGATATAAATCGCTCCTTGCTGCAGGGAAAAAACAGAGTTGGATTCAAGTTGTAAGCTTGTATTCACATCAAGTCTCATACTGGTGCCGCCCAGCATGCGGACAAATAGCATTCCATCGTTTCCAGTCCTCACCACTGAGCCTTCCGATAGTACGGTGCCCTTTCCAGGCGGAGTTGTACCCGAAACGTTAACTTCTCCGGTTGCAATTGCAACAATACAAACAGGAATCGAGTTAAGAGGAGTCGCGGAAATCAATTTGTAGGAAATCACGTAGAGCATCATGCAGGCAGCGGCTGTTGCGGCTGCCCAAATCACACGGTTTCTATTCGATCTGCGCCGCACCGATCGTGACCAGTGTGAGTGAACATTCGATTTCACGCGCCGTTCAAGTTCATCCGGCGCTGTCGGACGGCTTCCAGCAAGCCGCAAAAGACGTCCCAGAAAGTCTATCTCAGAATCTGTGGATTCCAGGATGCTGTCTTTCTTGTTTTCCATCGGATTTTTCATGAGTCCTCCGTGACAAAGTAGGAGGACCAGTTTATGCTTCGAACTGATGAGAACGCGTCGCGAAACGCTGCTCGAGCGCGCGTCAGCATCGATTCAACGGCTTTGGTCCCGACATTGAGTCTGGAAGCAATTTCCTTTACTGTGAGACCATCTTTGTATTTCCATTCCAGTGCATTTGCATAATGAGAAGGAAGGGCATCCAGAGCAGTTTGAACAAGATGTGAAATTTCTTTGCGTAGCGCAAACAGGTCAGGGCGGTCCTCGCTAACAGACAAAAGAGAGTCCAGCGAAGCCTGAATCTCCGGAGGTTCCCGAAACAACTGAATCTGTCCGAATACGCGCCGATTGTTCCGAACATACGCACTGATTTCATAACGACAAAACGTACAAAGCCATGTAAAAAGCACCGCCTCTCCGCGGTATGTATTCAGTTTGGTTATTGCCTTGCATAAAGCGTTCTGGACTACCTCTTCAGTAGCCCCCTGATTCTGTCCCACCCTGGAAAGAACAAAACGGTAAAGCCCCGGAAAGTACAGGTGCCAGAAGCTCTCAAACGCACTCTCCTCACCGGAGAGCATTCGTCGAACCAGGTCCCAATCCTCCTTTCTTTGCTTATCCATTTGCGTACACCTTAACTATATTAGAGGCAATCCTCCGAAAAATCCTTCGTTTAGCCGGTGGGCTATCTGACAACCGGCGCCCTGTGATTCGGGCTGAACTCTATGGTAGAGTATCTCTATCAAGGGGGGAGCATGGCCGCTATTCAGGAGCAGAGAACGCCTTCTGTTGAAGAGTTGCAGGCGATCCTGAAATCAATACCGGATCTTTTTTTCAGGGTAGATTCGAACGGGATCATTCTGGATTATCATTGCCACAACGTGGCTGATCTTCCCGCGCCACCCGACCAGATTACTGGAAGGGCCTATCTGGATGTTATACCGGAACATTTGAGAACGGCATTCAGGGAAACCATGTCGGAAGTTTCGCGTTCTCGAAAGCCGGTTCAAATTGAATACAGTCTGCAGTCACAGGGACGGGAAAAGTATTTCGAAACTCGAATTCTAAACGTTTTTGAGAATCAGTTCGTATTTCTGACTCGCAATATCACTGAACGCAAGAGAACAGAAAGCGCCCTCAGGCAGGCAAATGAGCGTTTTTTACTGGCATCCAGCGCTGTAAACAGCGCCATATACGACTGGCACATCGAAGAAAATACGATTGTGTGGAACAACGGCCTCACGGATGTTTTTCATTTTCCGGGAAGCATATCCGAAACAACAGATCAGTGGTGGGCAGAATTGATTCATCCGGAGGACAGATCCGAGGTTCTGGAAAAAATTGCATCCCGTATGATGGACGAACAGGACTTTGTTGTCGAGTATCGATTGCGTAACGGCAAGGGCGAATTCCGAAACGTTGAGGATCGTGGCAGGCTTTTGAGAGATTCAGAGGGCAGTATCGTTCGTGTTGTCGGCAGCGTCATCGATATCACCGACAGGAAATTGGCGGAAAAAGCAATTCGTGAATCAGAAAAACGATATCGCGGCCTCGTTGAAACGATGAACGAATTTGTGACCGAAATGAAGACTGACGGCACGTTCACTTTTGTAAACCAGCCGTTTCTAAAATCAACGGGCTATACGATCGATGAAGTAATTAACACTAATTTCTTTGATTTGATTCATCTTGAGGACCTGGATTCTACACGGGAGCAGTCCAAAATACTTCTGGAGCAAGGACGGCCGCTGTGCTACCTGGAATACAGATTCCGTAAGAAGAACGGCCATTACATGAGCCTCCTTACGAGCGCGGATCCGATGCCGGACGGACAGGGAAACATCCACAGCGTCCTGCATGTTTCCTTTGATATTACCGAACGAAAACAAGCCGAAGAATCGCTTCACCTGATGATGGAAATTATTGCAACGGCCAGTGAAGCCGAAGATAACAGAGTTGTAACCGCCCAGTGCCTTGAAAAAATATGCAGACTTGGCGGATGGCAACTCGGACAAGCATGGTTCGTCGATGAACGCGACAATACTTTGTTCTGTTCCCATGCGTTCTTCTCTGAATTGGAACTGACCGAATTTCGTAAAGAAAGTGTTCAACTACGCCTGCCTCAGGGATCCGGTCTCGCCGGCAGGGTCTGGGCCGATCTGAAGCCGATCTGGTTGACGGATATCAGCCGAAATCCGGAATTCCTGCGTTCCAGTTCTGCGCAACGTTGCGGGCTGCAAACAGCCTTTGCATTCCCTGTAGCCAACGATGGACGGTTGCAGGCCATCTTTGAATTCTTTTCTACTGAGTTGCTGGAACCCAGTGAACAAATGCTCTCCCTGGCCACCCGCCTGGGGTCTCATCTCGGCGTTGTTTTCGATCGCAAACAGGAAAAAGAACGCTTACGGTATCAGGCTTACCATGATGTCCTGACAGGATTGCCGAATCGAACGCTTCTCGAAGATCGTTTTACTGTCGCGCTTGCTCATTCACGCCGCAATCAACTGATGCTTGCCGTCCTTTTTCTCGATCTGGACCGCTTTAAGAATATCAACGACAAACTGGGCCATCATACGGGAGACGCTCTCCTGCGCGGAGTCTCACAACGATTCACCCACTGCGTTCGTGAAGTAGATACAATCGCCAGACTGGGTGGTGATGAATTTGTAATCCTGCTTCCGGATTTGCAGAATATTCAGGATGCGCCCAAAATCGCTCAAAAACTTCTGATGTGTCTGGAAGAACCTTTTCTGATTGAGGGACAGGAGCTTCATACGACAACAAGCATAGGAATCTGCCTGTATCCTCACGATGGTGACGATCTCTCCACTCTCATGAGGAACGCAGACGCAGCCCTTTACCGCGCCAAAGAGAAAGGACGAAACAACTATCAGCTTTACGCTGCAACCATGACCTTGACCGCGCTCGCACGGTTGAAAGTCGAGCGTGACCTCCGCCATGCTTTAAGCAAACAAGAACTGCTTCTCTACTATCAACCGCAATTCGATATCCAGAGTGGAAAGGTTATTGGAATCGAAGCACTGATACGATGGACGCACCCGGAGATGGGTTTATTTTTGCCGGCCGAGTTCCTTTCTTCTATGGAAGACACTTCACTGCTGCTTCCTATCTGGGAGTGGGCCCTGCGGAAGGCCTGCGTGCAATTGCGGCGCTGGCGTGACGCTTCGATTGTCGCGCCCCTGATTACCATGAATATTCCGCCTCAATTACACCAGATTACGGATCTCTATCGGATCATCACGGAAGCAATCACATCCGCGCGTTTGGAGCCACGTGATCTCGAGCTCGAAATCGCTCAAGGACCCCGAACGCTTGACAATTCCGATCTCTTACGCGAACTGAAATCTACGGGTATTCGCATTGCCCTTGACGATTTCGGTTCCGGAAGCTCATTTCTGGAAGTAAAGAGATTTCCGCTGGATACTATTAAAATCGATCCTTTGTTCATACAGGGCCTCTCTACAAATCAAAGCGATCGAGCGATTGTTGCTTCCATTATCTCTTTGGCCCATGGAATGAATCTGCGCGTGATCGCTGAAGCTGTTGAACAACCGGAACAACTCTCATTTCTAAAGGTGAATCAATGCGATGGGGTCCAGGGTTTCCTGTTCTGCCGTCCGCTGCCTGCCGAAAGCCTGACCGGGTTCCTACAGCAAGGCCTCGCAAACCTGTAGCCTGCGACTCTTCCATATTAGTATTAGTGAGACATCGTTCGTTTGGGTAGTTCTTGTTTTTCTGAAACTAGGTAAGATTTCCCCTTTGCGTTAAGATCTCCTGTTACCGGGTTAGCGTGCTGGAATTAAACTTTTTCTCATTCATCCTGTTGACAGGGCTATCCGGCTGGTTCTGCCGGCCTCTGTTTCGATCATTGCCTGAAACGCATCTTTACACGTTCCTGGTTGGATTTGCCGCTACTTCTTTTATCCTCACTCTGGCAGTACTGACCGGTTTTTTTCATCCGCTCTTCTTCTTACCTGTTGCCGCCTGCATTGTAGTGATTTTATTGCTCGTTACTCGATCCAGGCCCGGAATTCCACCGGTCGTTTACCTTCTATTCTGTTCAGTCTTAAGCGCTACCGTTCTCATTGCCGGATACTTCCCGCCGTATGAAGCAGCCCTTTTCAGCGGCGATGCATCCGTCTATATAGCATCAGCTTTTCATCTGCTGGAACACGGAGATCTTGTTTCCCTTGATCCAGTAGCAGTTGAAATGTTTCCGGAAGAAAAAAACATATTCATCCCGGAAGCGGATGCAAGCCATGCCGTTCGCCTTTCCGGTGTGAATTTTGTGGATGCTGGACTAACTCAGGCGGGGTTTACCTTCTTCCCTGTATTCCCGGCATGGCTCGGACTGGGTCTGCATTTCCTTGGAATTAACGGATTCCTGTACGTGCTTATCTTCTTTTCCATTCTCAGCACGTTGCTTTTATTTCATATAACAAAGAATCTGGCCGGCCCCTTTCCAGCAACCTGCACAGTCATTTGCTTCATTGTTTTCCTGCCTCAATTCTTTTATTCACGTTTTCCAATGTCGGAGATCGCATCACAAACTCTATTCCTGGCAGGCCTTTGGATCGTCACGACCTGCCTGAAAGACAGACGAGCGCCTTCAACCGGTGAACAACTTCTGGCAGGAACGCTCTGGGGAATTCTTTTTCTTTGCCGCATCGACATGCTTTACCTGATTCTTCTGGGCCTGATTCTGTCATGGTCGCTCATCAGGCCACTGGCAGAAAACACGCATCCATGGCGATTACTGATCTGCACGCTGTTTGTTTTTGCGCTGATCGCATTTCATAAACAGATTGCAACAGGTTCGTACCTCACGGTCTGGGGTCTCCAGAAACGAATGATCATGCGTCAAATCTGGACACCCGCCGTAACTTACCTTTCCGACTCTGCCAGGCTCAGTCCGGTAACCAGCACCATTGTTTGGATTCTGGCGGGAAGTGCCCTTACTGGATCTCTTTACGTGATTCTGAAAAGACGATTTTCGAACAGGATGATTTTTTCCGGAAGATTGGCTGGCTGCCTGTTAGTCCTTGTCGTTTTGGCCGGATTAATCGGTTTGAATCCGGACTGGAAACTTATGCTGGTGTCACTCGGCGCCGGCGTTACGTATTTCCCCGGATGGATGCTTGCGCCACTCCTCGCCGGATTCACCTTTTTAATCTGGAAAAACAGGCGTATCCGGGATGACCCCGCTTTGTGGCTCCCGCTGATTCTATTTGCCGTTCCTACGTTCTTTTACATCGTGCGACCGCTTATCGAAAGAGTTCAGCCTATCTTCGCCAGAAGATTTATTCCGGTCAGTTACCCGCTCTTCTTTGCGTTTGCATTCAGTGGACTATTCCAACTTTCGTGCGCCTTATTTCGCTCAAAACTCCGACTCATAGCTTTTACACTATTCGTTGCTTTGGCCTGGGTAACGCTCTTCGGTCAATTGAAACCTTTGACACCCTCTTTGTTCGCAGGAGTGTTCAGACAAACTGAATCTCTTGCAACTCGAATCCCACAAGGGACGCTCGTGCTCATTCCCCGGTCAGAAGAAGGCAGCTATATCACGATGCCTCTGCAGTTCATTCACCACCGTGATACGCTTTCGCTGCCGATAGAAAGGGAATATGATCCGCTGATCGATTCGTTCCTGAAAAGACAACTCAAAAAAGGAAAAGAGATTGTTCTTCTGCTGCAATTCTCTAAAAATACCGCTAACCACCTGGGGAAACAGTTTAATTTGCTTCCGGTCTTCACGCGCCGGATACAGTTCAGTAAATTGAACGAAGTTAATGCACACAATGTTCCTTCTTCAGCATCCGCGGTGGAGATGTGGATCTTCGGCTATAGCGTCAGTGAACAAAAGAAAGTCTTTCGAGACGTAGTGCGATTTGACGACGAACATCTGTTGTTCGCGAACTTTCATGACCTGGAGAACGGTCATCGGTGGAGTACCGGGAACAGTTCTGTGAGCGGGTTTCAGTACAATACCGGCGGTTCGCCGACCCTGATCGTTGTTAAAACAGCATTTCCCGTGAGAAACAGGATCGGCCGGGATGTGACGTTGACGGTAAACGATAATATTCAGGCCGAGAAAATCAGGTGGAACAAGGATGAAATCGTGTTTCGTGTGACTCAAGTCGAAGAGATCGAAATGGTCACCCTCAAATCGGGTATTTTCGAGCCGTGGAAACTCAAAGGCAATCAGGATCGAAGACTCCTCGGAATCGCGGTGAATCAAATCGCGTTTCTGCCGGAACAAACCCCTGAATGAAAATCCGTAGGCCCAATACCGAAGGCCGAAAATTCGAAAAAACTAAAAACGAAATCCGAAACAAGCTCGAAATATTAAATTCGAAATTCTAAACGCAGTCCGAGATACTTCGACGGCTTCAGCATTTTCAACGACCGTATCGTCGACAATATTATGCGCCGGAGTTTTGAGTTTTTGGGAGCGTTCGGTAGGAGCTTTTGCGGCAATTCATCAAAGCAGATTCAGTATGGGTCTTCTCGCGTTTCGAATTTAGAGTTTCGTGCTTCGAGCTTGTTTCGGATTTCGTTTTTAGTTTTTTCGAGTTTTCGCCTTAGAGGGCTTTATTCAAGACACGCAGAAATTCGGAGGCATCCGGATAACGTTCATCTGTATCGTCGGACAGGGCGCGATCTATCACTTTGGCAACCTTTCGGGGAACATCAGAGCGGCGATCGCGAATCGGAACGAAACCACCCCGCAGGATCACTTCGATGGGATCTTTGTCGGCCGAAAACAGCCTGGGCGAGCTTCCGGTAAGCATGTAGTAAAAAACGGCAGCGAGGCTCCAGACATCACTCACAGGACTGCTGAAGCGGAATTGAGTGAGCTGTTCACGTGGAACAAATACGGGGGAGTTTGTTCCATAACCGATTGCGCTCATCCCGGAAAATCCGGCGCGTTCAAAACTTCGCGACAGACCAAAATCCGCCAGTTTCGCAGAAAATCGACTCTGTCCTTTCATAAGAATGTTGGATGGTTTCAAAGCTCTGTGCACGTACCCTTTTTGATGCGCATAAGAAAGACCTTCCAGCACCTGAAGCACAATCCAGGATGCTTCTTCCAGCGGGAGCGAGCCTCCTTTTTTCTGCATCGTCTCTTCCACACTTCCGCCGGGACAGTATTCCATGGCAAAGTAGAATCCGCCACCCGCCGATCCATGCTCGTACAACTCTACAATATTAGCATGACGCAATTCGCCGATTGCTTCGACTTCCTGATGAAATCGCTGGCGGGACTTTTCATCAACCGCCACCTTTGCAAGCATGATCTTGAGAGCCACCTTAACGTTGTCGTCCTTTCGCTGGGCCAGATAAACGGCTCCCGTGGCTCCGCGCCCGAGCATACGTTCAATCCTGTACCCCGCAATGTTGCTGAGTGATGCTTCCTCCTGTCCTTCTTCCCGCTGGTGCAACAACAAATTGATGAGAACGCCTACTGGATTAAATTTCGCTTCAGTCCGGCAACGCTCACAAATGTAATCACCCTGCCGGCTGCTGCCGATTTCACCCGAAGCATCCTTGCCGCATTGCTCGCATCGCACGGGCTCGACCTTTGCGGGTTCATTGGCGTGTTGCACCTCTTCGCGACACTGCGGACAGATATAGGTGCCTTCAATCCATGCGCACAACTCCCGAAATTCTTCCGGAATATCCTTGCGACAACGACAACAGAAAGAAGGAGCCTGGATTCGAACGAGAAAAACGGTTTCTCCCACCCCGATGGCATCGCGATCCTTTAAATCCTGACCCGGCGCGGGTCTCTGCGCAGCCTGCTGGGGCGTTTCACCTTCCTTTCTTCCTCCATGCTTCTTCCCGTTGATGTAAGTGCCGTTCAGACTTCCCAGATCACGAAGTCGAACATCCGGTGGATTCACCTCCAGAAGAAAATGATGACGGGAAGCAGTCGTGTCCTCCTGAGAAAGTCGTGCGTGACAGTCCCGGGCCCTTCCGAAAATGAATGTGTCGTGCTCTTCAAACACAAACATCTTCCCTTCAATGGGCCCATGTGTTACTTCAAGAATGATCTTTCCCGGCATGTTTTGATTCGAACCTTTATTATAAGCACGAACCGGAACTCTGACGAGTTATCTATCTGTCGCAACATCGACCTGGCGGGATATCATGTCCGTGAGGACAATGCAGCGGATGGCCCAGAAACGAACAGATGCGTTCCGCTACATCCTGACTGATGATGTGTTCCAACTGGCATGCCTCATTTGAGGCTTCCTTTGTGGACAACCCGAAGGTCTGCTTAAACAGGCATTCACCCAGCCGGTGCCTTCGTATGATATCGCGCGCCTTATTCTCACCAACAACCGTAAACTGAATCGATCCGTTTTCCGCTTGAATCATGCGGGTGGACCTGAGGTGTGAAATCATCTCCTCTTTTAAGGCAGGGCTTCTCTGAACATCCTCCAGGTTCAAACGATGCTCCTCCCGCAATAACCAGAGTTGCTCCAGAGCGTCATCGATATCGTCTTCTATCTGCTTGCCAAGCGGGGTAGCGGAAATCAAACGCCCATGATTCAGCTCAATCTGACGGTCCGCAATACGCCCGATTGCAATGTCATGCGTAACCATAAGAATCGTCAAACCTTCCTGTTCATGAAGCTTCATCAGCAAACGTATGATTTCACGTTCGTTTTCTTCATCCAGATTACCTGTCGGCTCATCGCCAAGAAGCACTTTCGGTTCGTTAATCAAAGAGCGCGCGATGCAAACCCGCTGTTGTTCACCTCCCGAAAGCTGTGAAGGTAAATGTTTCAACCGGCCGCCAAGTCCCAGGCGTGACATGAGATCGGCAGCCTGCTGTTCATCAACAATGCTGTGAAAATACTGGGCCAGCATGACATTTTCCAGAGCGGTAAGATGAGGAACCAGATGAAATTGCTGGAAGATCATTCCAACTTTTTGGCGCCTGAAAATCGTCATCTCCTTTTCTGTGAAAGTGCTCGTATCCTTGCCGTCAATCAAAACAGATCCGGAGCTCGGACGATCCAGCAGTCCGATCAGATTTAGCAGTGTTGTCTTTCCGGAGCCGGATGGACCCATCACGGAAAGCCACTCGCCCGCAGCAATCTCAAGATCGAATTGATCGAGCGCTTTCAACCCGTTTGGATAAACTTTTGTAACCTGCTTTAATACAATCTGGCTCATGCTTCCTTCAAAGTAATCGCCGCCTGCCTGTTGACGGCCCGAGATATCGGAAGAACCGACGAGATTATCATTAAAAACAATGAGAAAACAATCGTTATTGCAAAGACGCTGAAATGGGGCAAAATGAATGCCTGAAACAAGACCTTACCCAGTACCTGAGCCATTACAATGCCAGTCATATATCCCAGGCTTCCACCGATCATTCCAAGTAGAAGGAGCTCCAGAGTGAGTGATCCCGTAATCTGTCTACGCCGGGCTCCCAGAACCCGCATGAGCGCAATTTCCGCCTGACGGGACATCAAAATGGCAGATACCGTAGTTTGAATACAGAAAAACAAAATGACAAAAATCAGCAGAATTACAAATCCCATCAAGCGTGAAATTTTTTCCAGAATAGCGGATTCTGCAGCCGCAATCTTGCGAATCACCTGATACGTGATGGAAGGTTTGTTTTTTACAAGAGCTTGAAATTCCTTTTCAACATCATGAAGCTCACCAAGCACGCTGAACAAAATGGAATGGTAATCAGAGCTGCCGTGCATCCGTTGCGCGACCGGCAAAGAAACGAAAGCCTGATCATCTTCCGATTCCCCGCTCTCAACAAAACCGCCGACCCGCAGAGAAAATTCCTTTCCGGAATATTCAATGGTGAGTTTCTCCGCTTTCAGGGCCCTGATTTTTTTCGCCAGTCTGACACCAATGAAAACGGCCTCGGCTTCGCTTTTCTGAATCTGCCACTCCTGCGATGGATACAACTTACGAAGCGCAGCCAGATCTGATCCAATCAAAATTGCCGGAACGCTACCAATTTTCACCGGCAGGAAGATCTGTGGGGTGAACGCAAGAATCCCGGCAGACAATGAGCTCCCCCGCACATCAGAAACGAAAGACTCCGGCAATGACCGGATTCCGGAAGCGGGCGTTACCACAACATTCGGACCGTAATCCCGCAGTTCCCGGTTCATCCTGTAACGTAAATCCAATTGAAGATTCAACAACGATGCAACCACAGAAGCGCCCATTGTAACGGCAAGCAGAATCAAAATGGTTTTAGCTTTCCGTTGCATCAAAGCCTGCTTCAACAAAATCCAACGAAACTGGTTTCGTGTCATAGATCCTTCAAAGCAGGGGCCGGATCGAGCGTCATTGCCTGGCGTAGCGGCCAGAGACTCCCGAAAAGTATGATCATGATTCCGATCAAAGTCACAAGAGGAAGAACCACCCATTTCACCTGAAAAATGGTCTGAAACAAAGAATGGCTCAAGCTCACGGACAGCACACTGCCGGCGCCGTAACCAATCAGACTTCCCACAGCGCCGAGAATCAGAATTTCGCTGAATAAATAGAAAAAGAGAAAGCCGTTATTGGATCCGATCGCCTTCATCAACGCCAGCTCCTTGCGACGCTCAAGAATCATGGCGGTTGTCGTGCTGGTCATGGTCAGAGAGGAAGCGACGAGACCCGCAAAAGTAACAAGAATCATCAACCAGTTCATCTTCTTCACAATCTTTTCTTCGGTCTGAGTGATCTGCTTCACGATGCGGGATTCAGAACCGGGAAAAACTTTTGCGATATCCTCCGCAACCAGAGTCACGTACGGCGTGCATGAATAACGCTCCAGTTCCTGCGGAGTCAGGGAATCAGGGTTACGTTGATATCTGAGAAAAAGACGGTTGGGTGGCGTGATCAGCGCGCTGACCAGCAACTGCTTGAAGCGGCCGGAATGTCCCGTAAGTTCCTGGACCGCCTCCAGTCTCGCAAACAACTGTTTGTCCTCCACGCCTCCTGAGGAAACAGTCCCGGTAATGCGGAATGTTTGAGTTTTTTCACCGCTGGAAAGCACAATCGTGCGATCCCGTTTCCATCCAAATTGCCGGCACAGTTCTTCTCCGCAAACCACATCCGAATTTCCGGCAGGCCAGCGTCCGCGAAGGTGCAGATAAGGAGACACCTCAGGCAGGCTCCGGAGTTTATCATTGTCCCCAAACTCGGTTCCGGCTAAAAGGACATCACTGCTCTCATAGGAGACCCTTTCGGACAACAAAGGAGCAACCGCAAGAATCTGATTCTTCCAGAAAATTGTCTTCAGACCATCCATGTCGGAAATGTTGAAGTATGCATCGCTGTTCAAAATCCCGAATTCTTCATTTCCAGCAATGACCGGTAGTGAATCGCCCTGAGGAAGAATAATGATATTCGATCCGTAAGCTCGAAGTTCCCGCTGAATCCTGTCACCCAGATTCAGCGACCAGTTCAACAGGAAGGTGGCGAGACAGGTTGCAAGGGCCACAGCAGAAACGGCGACCATCTTTTTACGGCGGTCTCTCCAGAAAGAATTCAGAATGAGTTTCAGCCACATGTTAATGAGAATGAACTCCCGACGCGTTAAAAAATGGTTCCTTTTGCTTCAAATCCGGCAGCCGGATGACAAGCATGTCTCCGCGGATTTCAGATGACAGGGGAATGGGATTGCATCCCCCGCCCTGACCGATGGTAGCCGTATTGATGTCGGCTGCGCAATTCAAACACACAATCGCGCCGGCTTCCTGCACGTAACCCTGGGTCCCGCAAATTTCACACGCATCAAACGCAACGGCTATTCTGTCGGTCTTCAAAACGATGAAACGCACGCCTGAATCTGAAAGAATGAAACGGTGTAAGTTGCCGTCTGAAACGCCGGCTGCCGGAATCAACACTTCGTCTCCCGCCGGTGTGACGGCGACAGGCTCTGAAAGCTTTCTCGTTTGAGCGTAAACAAAATCAAGCGCGATAGAAACAACGATGAAAAGTGACAGAACAGCCGCGCTGGTCCGCCACCATCTCTGTCTGCGCTGCTGAGCAATCATCAGCCTCCTCTCTGCTGCCGAGGCGGGTTCCGGCGAAGCAGCATTGCGGGTAGGAATCATCATCACCAAAGCCGGAATCATCAAAATACCGATCAAAAACAGCGCGTTATTTTTGACAATCGGACCGATTACAGCCATTCCTTTTTGCCCGATATCGATCACTCCACCTTCCGACAGCTCGTGAATTCCGCCGATCACAAGCTGCACCACAAAAAGAATCAAGACAATGCCCGTTATTTTGAAGAAGCGCCCCAGGTCTATGCGGATCGAGCCGCGAACGAGAAAAATACCGAAAAGCACCGCAAGAATCAGTCCGGTAATCCCGCCGAAAAAGCTGTACAGGGCATCCGTTGTCAGATTCACAGCGCTCAGGAAAATAACCGTTTCGATACCCTCACGAAAGATCATCAAAAACGTAAAAAAGAAGATACCCGTGCTGACGCCTGCGGAGCCACGTTTATCCTGGGCCACAATTTCCTCAATGCGTCCTTCAATTTCCTTCTTGAGACCGCGCGCCGATTTCCACATCCAGACGATCATGCTTCCAACAAAAATTGCAGCAGCAAACATCAGAATGCCCTCGAACACTTCGCTGTTGAGTGAAACGCGCTGCAGCAACCAGGCTCCGGCCAGACTGGCCACCAGAGCGCTTGCGAGTCCCCACCAGACGGCGACAGACAGATTGCGTCGTCCGGTTTTCCGCAAATACAGCAAAACAATCGCTATCGCCAGCGCGCCCTCAACACCCTCACGCAGAGTAATCACCAGAGAAGAAAACATAGTTTTATTTACCGCCCTTTCTGATTTTCCGGCAGGAGGCACAGTAGCCGTAAATCTCGTGTTTGTGATATTCCATTTCGAAGCCGTGATCCCTGACAATTCGTTGTTGAACACTTTCCAGTTTGGGACTGTCAAACTCGACAATCCTGCCGCACTTCAGGCAAATCAAATGATCGTGATGGGCCACGTTTATTTCGTATTTCGTGTTGCCGTTTGCAAACTGCCTTTCCACAGCAACGCCGGCCTGAACCAGCAGCTTTAACGTCCTGAAGATCGTTGATGGATTCACGATATGGCCTTTGTTGCGAAGATACTCGTGCAAATCATCAATACCGAAGTGTCCGTTCAGTTGTAAGAATTCCCGCACAATGAACTGCCGCTGGGGGGTCAGGCGACCTTTGTGTTCTCGAATAAACGTTTCGAATTTTTCCGTCGCTTCCGGTTGCATCTGATTTCACTATTGCAATCGCATTGCAATTGCAGACAAATCATATGGCTAAGTGCTCGCGCTGTCAAGCGAGTAGAAGCCCTTTTACAGGTTGTCCCTGCCCGTTTTTATCGAGTTTGCATGTCCCGGACACGATCCCACAGTATGTACGGCGAGTCCTTCCTGATCCGCATGTCGGCAAATGAAGTCTGCACGTGTACGTAGTGTTGCTCGATAAAAGGCAGAATCTCATCCTGATTCGACCACAATTGCATGACCAGATCCGGTTTTTGCTCTACAATCGAATACCGGTAATCCCATTTAGAATGTCCCGGATAAAACGCGACCCATTTTCGCAATCCATGATCTGTCCTGCTTTCCTGCCTTGCGATCCGCCTGTCGCATTTTCCTAAAATGTCAATGCAATAGCGATCAGAAAAATAGGGGATGGACCCGGCCCAGACGACGGCGACTTTTGCTTCCGGCCGCGTTATCGTACGAATCAGAAGACCCTGCCGGACCATTGACTCGTTATCGTTACCAACCAGCGGTACGCGAACCAGAGCAAGCTCGCTGAGAGCCTGCGGGCCATAAGTGCAATTAAATGTGACGAAGCTTGAAATAAGAAGGACCGGAAAAACATATCGGGGCGCAATATCCCGCATTCGTCGTTTCAGCGATTCGGAGACGCGCGCCGATTCGAATAGAACGTGGAGAGTCCGCAACAGCGCATAAGAAAAAAGAATGAAGAACAGCGGCATTGCCGCACTGATGTACCGGTTGCTGCCTCCACGTCGTTCCCACGTATCCCCTCCGACGTAAATGCTGTACAGGATCTGCCCGGCCAGAACCAGAAACATGAACACAACCCGCCTGTCTCTTTTGTAAAAGAAAGTCATGCCGGCCAGCAAAAACAGAATCGGGTCCATCTTGAGAACCAGTTTAAAGAAAACAAACAAGCCTCGTGTAACTCTTGGAAGAAACGGGTAACCGGTTAATTTCAAGTAGTATGTGTTCGGCAACCATTCACCGAAATACCATAGCCGAAACAAAGTCTGTGAAAGGATGCATGCTAAAAGCACAAGCAGGCCTGCCCGGAAGTTCTTCCTGCGTTGCTGCGGATTGTTGACGATCAGGAAAATCCAGATCACCACGTACGGCACAACCATATCCATACGCAACAATGTGCAGATTCCAAGAATGACGTACGGTGAAATGGAATACTTGTTCAAACAGTGAAAGCTTCTCCACACGGCAAGGCTCAGGAGAAGCGTAAGAGGCGCGACTTCCATGCCCATGAGTGACCAGCAGTTGAGAGGCAAATAGAACGCAGTCAAAAACACGGCGCCGGTTGAAACCACTGTGGAATCGTCAAAAACAGAATTCGCAATCTTTCTGACCACAAACAGATTTGCGACAAGAAAAAGCGCACCGGTAGCCTGAATCCACAAACTGACTTTGGAAACGGCGATCGGAAACAGGTGGAATACGGCCATGTAGAGGACCCAGAGCGGGTTCGTAAATCCTTCTAACTTCTCACCTCCCGGATTCCAGACCAGGCCGTGGCCCTGAGCCAGGTTCTTTGCATATCTCATCGAGATCATGGCGTCATCAAACAGCGCAAAATACCGTTCACCGTCAATGACGAAACTGGTTCGCAAAATGAAAAGAAGGGCGTAGATCGTGAACAGAAAAGAAATCATCGCAAAAAAAACATGCTTGGCCCGCAGAGTGTTCCTCCTACCGGACTACAGGCTCATCTTGTTGCCGCATTCCGGACAGAACTGTACTGCAGCTTCGTTCTGAGCGCCACAACTGGAACAGTCATATTTAGCCGGCAATGGAGCGCCGCATTCCGGACAGAATTTGCCGCCTTTGGTCTGCGCCCCGCAATTGCCACATGTCTGGAGTGCAGCGGTCGCCTTGCGCGTCATGTCGACTTCTTTAACGAAATTCGTTTCGCGAGCCTTAGCATGAATCTGTTCGGAAGTAGCCTGCGCCTGGGCAGCAGCGAGTTCTTCCGTCTCATCGGGTGCGCAGTTTTCGCAAAGGGACCTTTCTGCGTTCCAACATACATCCGGACATACCCATTTTCCACAACGACTGCACTGTTTAAAATATTTCTTGCCTTCTTCAACAGCCCGCATCAATGCATCATCATGGGCTTTTCCACCAATCGCACGCTGAATTTCGTAGGTACTGTTACCCACCCGGCCCAGCACTCCACCGAACAGGTTGCCTGCAGTCCGCAACAGACCACCCACTACACCGGTTACCGATGTTTCAAACGACGACAGATGCCCGTTCCCACACTTGTCACAATGGAATTTGAACTGATATCCGCGATCAGTCGATAAATCGTCGTAGTTAGCAACAAATTTGATAATCGCCATTGCGTCCTCCGTTCAGTTGCACGCGCATTCTTCTGCCGGCGCCGCTATTATCTCACGGATATACAATGCAATCAGATTTCAGATTTCAGATTGAAATTCCTTTGTGCCGCCGGCGTCTCTTCCCGCCATATGACTTCTCGATGAGAAATCGGCAGGCAGGGACGCATGCCGCCACTGGTATGGGGATTTTTTCCTTCAAACTGAAATCTGCAATCTGAAATGTTACCGGTTATGTTCCATCCAGAGGCGTTCATGGTAGGAGTTCCTTTATTTCGCTGCCGCCGATGAATACATGGGTGATCCGTGTGCGCGGGTCAAGCGGATCTCCTTCCGCGACGATCAAATTCGCACGTTTTCCGATTTCCAAAGACCCCAACTGCTGATCCAACCGAAAGATTCGGGCTACATTCAGTGTGATTGCTTTCAATGCTTCTTCGTACGGCAAGCCATTCGCAACGGCAAGCGCCGCCTCGTAGGGCAAGTTGCGGGCATTGTGTGTTTCGTTGCTTTGAATCGCAATCATCACACCCGCTTTATGCAGCAAAGCAGCGTTCTCGTAGAGCGCACCCAGCGTTTCCATACGGTCCGGC
>Ga0247727_10001424_pt1 | contig 56800 bp, 50 predicted proteins | sample WisWelCaveWW1625_FD_202498 | JGI IMG/M metagenome (GOLD analysis project Ga0247727, IMG submission 202498) | Biofilm microbial communities from Wishing Well Cave, Virginia, United States - WW16-25 | ecosystem: Environmental > Aquatic > Deep subsurface > Groundwater > Cave microbial mat | place... | reverse complement strand
TCAGGCGATCATTCGCCATCTTGCCGTTCTTCATGATCACTTCTTCCATCATGCCGTAGCCGAGCGCTTGCAGCGTGCCGCCTTCGATTTGGCCTTTGGTTAAAACTGGATTGATGGCTTTGCCAACGTCCGCGGCCACAACAACTTTTTTGATGAAAACTTCATACGTCGTGGTGTCGACTTCCACTTCGATGACATCACAGCCCCAGCCGTAAACCGGATAGGCGTCGCCGACGTAATGTTTGTCGTCCCATTGATGGCCCGGCGGACTCTCGTAGCGACGAAAGACTTGCAACGCGCCTTTTTCTCGGGCGTACATTTGCGCGGCTTCGGCAAAAGACATCACGCGTTGCTCACCGGCAAAAAATTCTTTGTGTCGCAACTCAATCGGTTGTTGGTGCAATTGCGCGGCAACAAATTCTTCCAACTGTTCGCGCAAATCTTGCGCGGCCTGTTGAATGACGCGACCGACGACCATGCAGGTGCGCGAGGCCACGGTCGGGCCGCTGTCCGGAACTTTTGCCGTATTTATTTCTTCCATTTCAACATCGTCTAAATTCAGGCCGAGTTCTTCGGCGACGATTTGCGGAAAGATCGTGTTCGTGCCCTGCCCGATTTCCGTGGAGCCGGTCAAAATGCGCACGTGGCCATTTGACAGCAACTCAACGCCGGCCATCGCTTTCATAATAATTTCGCCGCTGCCAGTAAAGCCCGCGCCATGAAAGAAGAATGAAAGACCGATGCCGCGTTTCTTGCCAGTATCCAGTTTTCCGTTGTCAGTTATCAGTAGTTGTTTGTAACGCTCTTGTTGAGCGAGAAAGTTGGACGCTTCAATGGCGGCTTGCAAAACTTCTTCGGAGCCGACGCTGTATTTGAGTGTTTGTCCGGTTACTGTGGTATCGCCCAGCTTCAGCATGTTGCGCTTTCGCAATTCGAGCGCGTCCATGCCGATGGTTTTGGCGATCTTTGCCATTTGCATTTCATGCGCGAAGCAAACCTGCGGCGCGCCGAAGCCGCGAAAGGCGCCGTTTGGCGGGGTGTTCGTCGCGACGCTGCGGGCGCGGATTTTGACATTGGGGCAATTATACGGGCCGAGCGCATGAATCGAGGCGCGCGAAACCACCACCGGACTCAGCGTGCAATAGGCGCCGCCGTCCATCACGATATCGATTTCCGCCGCGACAAGTTTGCCGTCTTTGGTCACGCCGGTTTTGTGGTGAATAACAGCCGGATGGCGTTTGGTGGTGGCGGCCATGTCTTCGCCGCGATTATAAATCACTTTCACCGGGCGGCCGGCTTTACGCGCGAGCAACGCCGCGTGTCCGGCAATCACGCTCGGATATTCTTCTTTGCCGCCGAAGCCGCCGCCGGTGGTCGACTGAATGACGCGCACTTTTTCATCGGGCAAAGCGAACGCAGTTTTCAACGCTTTGTGAACATAAAACGGGCACTGAATCGAGCCGATCAATTTGATGCCGCCGTCGTCTTCGGGAATGGCGATGACGCCCTGCGTTTCAATGTAAATATGTTCCTGATGGCCGGTGCGGTAAGTTTCTTCAATCACAAAATCCGCCGCCGCAAAACCGGAAGTGAGATCACCGCGCGAAATCAAAATATCTTTGAAAATGTTGTTTTCGCCGTAAATTTTTTGTTTGCACGCCAGCGCCTCTTCTACCGTAAAAACGGCGGGCCGTTCGTCATAAACTATTTCGATATGTTGCGCCGCTTCTTCTAAGACTTCGCGATCCTCGGCGGCGAGCAACAAGATGGGTTCCTGCTGATGGCGAACTTCTTTTTCAACTAAAAGCGGCTGATCATATTCAATCAGCGCAACGGCGTTTTTGCCCGGAATGTCGCGATAGTCGGCGACAGTTACGCTACTCCAATCAAACGCCGGATCGAATTTGATTTCACGGATACTGCCGTGTGGCACCATGCTGCGGATGGTTTTGCCATACAGCATGTCCGGGAAATGCAAATCATCAACATAGGGCGCGCGCCCCGTGACTTTTTCCCGTCCTTCGCGGCGGAGAATGTTTTGCCCGACAATCATGAACGGATGGCCTCACGGCTAAATCATACGCCGTTCTCAGTGAACGGCAACGACGGAAATTCCTGATTCGCCCGTTTTAAAATGCCCGGGGTTCCTGTTTGACTTGATGGCGAAATATAATGAAGAAAACTTGGAAAGTCAATTTGTTTTCATCCGCGGTAATCGGCAAAAATAGGCTTGCTTGTTCTTTATTCTTTTCTTATTTTAAAATAAAACGGCAAGCGGCCCTGTCGAGTGAGGAACTAAAATGAAATTAATGCTAAAGTGGATAAAACCGCTGGTGCTCATCGGTTTTTTTCTTGGCTTCGATTTGCAAGTCGCGCGAGGACAACTCCCATGGCATCTCGCCTATAAAAACGGCCTGGAAGCGATGCAGCGCGGCGAGTGGAATCGCGCCGTGGAACATTTTCAGAACGCGCTGAAAGTGAAGGATCGCGATAACAAAAAAATGCGGGCGGTGGGCGCGATGTTTATCGAGTATTTTCCGCATCGGGAAATGGGGATTTGCTATTTTCGCCTCGGCCAGATCGATCTCGCCAAACAAGAATTATCCACTTCTTTGGCCCATGCCTTTTCCGAACGCGCGAAGAGCCATCTTGACCGTATGAATAATGGCGAGCGTGCTTCTACGACTACGCCTTCAACCAGCGGCAGTTCTTCAACGGCCATAACTTCCAACGGGCGCAAACCCGAAATCGCGACTTCCACAATTATCGGCGATCGTCTCAGTATTGCCGTGCTCCCATTTGAGAGCAAAGGCATCGGCAACGCGCTCGGCCAAATAGATTTGTTGGACAAACTCGTCACCGGCTTTGTCAACAGCAACCGCTTTAAAGTGATCGAACGGGCGCAGCTCGAAAAAGTTTTGGTCGAGCAGAAACTCGGCTTATCGGGTATTATCGATGCATCAACAGCGGCGCAAATCGGCAAAGGCATCGGCGTCGACGGCGTCATCTGTGGCAGCATCACGCAGGGCGGCAACGCCGTGACGATCGATGCGCGCTTGATCGATACCGAAACTGCGGCGATCATCACCGCGAAAGATGCTTATAGCAACAGCATCTCATTGCAAAATCTCTCCCAGATGATAACGGATTTGGCGGCAAAATTCAAAACCGAGCTGCCGATCTTGAATGGCTATGTGATCGGCGTCCAAGGTGAAAAAGTGACGATTGATCTCGGCTATCGGAATGGCCTAAAAAAAGGCATGCGCTGCCACGTCTATCGCGAAGGCGCGCCGATCGTCCATCCCGTCACCAACGAGGTCATGGGCAAACAGATCGATGAATTGTGTGAGATGCAAGTCACCGACGTTTTTGACGCTTACGCGTTGGCGACGATTACCCGGCAGAAAACGGGAACGCCGGCGGTGCGCGACAAAATTGTTACAAAATAAACAATAAAATTTTCGTTTGATATTTCAACACAATTTATTATTTTGAACGTGGAAGTTCGCAAGGATTTGTTGGGTAGGCGAGGTCGCGCGCGTTTTATACAACTGCTTTACTCACATCCAACACCATCAGGAGGAAAAATGAGTCTCATGAAACGTTCCGTCTTTCTTCTCGCGGTTTTTCTAACCGTCTCCAGTCTTTGGGCGCAGCGCAAAAACCAAATTGAGTTTTATGCGGGCGCCGCCTTTCCCTTGAGTCCCGATTTATTTAAAGAGTACACCAAAGTCGGCGTCAGCGGCAATACGCAATATGTTATTTTCCCGTCGCCGCGCTTGGGCATCACCTTCAATGTCGGTTACGAAAGATTTTCCACTGACAATAAAAAGTTTGTCGAAGCGTTTAGCGCCAGCACCACCGGCCAGCCGGCCAGTTTTTGGGCGCAACAAACATTTACGACGCCGACCGGACCGGTTCGCCTCAACCCCAGCGCCGAAATTAGCTCGAATCTGATTCGGTTGGGCGGCGGCATACGGCCTTATTTGACTGCGCCCGAAGCGAGCACGCAAATTTTTCTCCTGGGGCACGCGAGCTATAATCTCATCACGAATGATTTTAATTCCACCGATCTGCCTTATGCCTACGATGCCAACACCAACTTTCTCCAATGGGCCACCTTCGATGACAAAACCTGGGAGCAAACCATCGGGGAGAATGACGAAAAAGTGTTTGGTTTCGGTCTCGGCGCCGGGCTGGAAATTCCTGCCGGGACTTCTTTCAATCTCGTCCTGCAAGGATTGTTCAATATCATTTCAACTGCAGACGAGAGCACTTCGTTTATGGGTGTGACGGCGGGAGTGGTTTTTTAGTTAAGGGTTAGAAAAAAAATACTCGCTTTGCGAAGAGGCGAAAATAGCCAACGCTTCCATTGATGAGGCGTTGGCTATTTTTTTTACGTTTTACGCAAATTACGTTTTACCTCCCCTTCTGCATCTGCTTCAACATCTCCATCTCCTGCGCCAGTTTTTTCTGGCGGCGCGACAAGCTGAAGAGATAGCCGACGATCAACAGCCACACGACGGCGTAACCGGCAAAAAGAAAAGCGAGGTTTTTATTTGAGGCGGGGGCGGCATCCGTTTGGAAGCGCGCCAAGTTAAGTGAAAAGAAAATCGTCATGAGAATTTTCATCGTACATTCCGAAATAAGTGAAGCTGATTTTTAAAAGTAAAATGGCCCTAGCGCGACTTAAAAGTCGCGCGACAAAGCCGCATCACGAATAGGCGGTTTCGCGTTTTAATTCATTCAGTTCCATTTGCACGCGCTCGAGGCGCAAGCGATAAAACATGAGCACTAAATAGATGCCGAGAAAGGTGACGAGGCTAAACAGAAAAACATTGCGAATCGGCGGCGACATGCCGGAGTCGGGGCTGCCAAAGATCACCGGTTGCGGATGCAGCGTGCGCCACAAGCGATTGGCGAGATAAACGATCGGCACATCCACGAAGCCGACGATGGCAAAAACCGCGGCGAAACGCGCGCCGCGCTGCTCTTCACCCGTGTAAGCGCGCAGCATCATGTAGCCGACATAAATGAACCACAACACCAGCGTCGAGGTCAAACGCGCGTCCCACGTCCACCAGACGCCCCACACCGGCCGCGCCCAAATCGGGCCGGTGACGAGAACGATGGTGGTAAAAATGATGCCGATTTCTGCGGAGCAAAAGGCGACGCGATCCAGCCACATATCGCGTTTAATCAAATAGCGAATGCTATATACAAACGTCACGCCGAAAGCGAGAAAGGCCAGAAAAGCCGAGGGCAGGTGAAAATAAAAAATGCGTTGGATAATGCCCATGCTGCTCTCCGTCGGCACGGCGATAAAAATATTATAGAGATTCACCAGCATCATTATCGAAGTAGTGTAGACGAAAATATTTGTCCAGCGGGTTAGGGAATGGTCGGTGGGCATATTGAATTCGAAAGTTATTTCAAAAAATCTTCGACTTTGATCAAGCCAATACCGATAAAAAGTCTTTTATTAATCTCTAGCATCGTTTCTGGGGAAAGTTTATATTTAAAATCTATAATTTGCAATTTATCGACCGTATGAATTTGATTACACAAGGCTTTCGCGCCATATGGTGTTTTGGTTTCTTGTGGTGACAGAAGCACATCGGTGGGAAATAAATCGGGATGAGCAGGGCTTTTTAACGTCGTGATAACAATGCCAACCATTGTCGGGCTGTGATCAATTATCCGGCCCTCCTGCAAATTTATCATAAACTTGGGGATGGTCTGACCGAGCACATCCGGCAAGGGGAAATTGACCAGATAAACCTCGCCTCGTTTAAAGCTGAAAGTTTTCATTGCCATTATTCCCCATAATAATTTTCTCTTCGGGAATCATACCAGGAATAAGTGGGGCAAGGCTCCTGGCGTTCTCTAAAAACATTTGTTTATGTTCCTCATCAAATTGAAAATCCAAATTGGAAGTTTTGGACAGATCGGCTTTTAATTCAGCGAGGAGGCTTGCAATTCGCTGTTCCCAGGGAAGCGGTGATTGAGGAATAGACGGCGTTAATTCTTCCGTCACTTCTTCACTCGATAAAGCGACCAAAAAATACTTCCGTGGCTCGAGGGGAAGATTGATTTCCCGTAATGGCTTAAACACGCCTTCAGAATAAATTGCCGGAAAAAATTGTGACATGAAAATGCTCCTTTGTCGTTTACTACTAAAGTATAATCAGCGCAAGCGCGAAAGTCAACAATTTTGTTCTACACAACAAACTCACTCCTCCAACACATATTCAAACGTCACAAAACACACGAGCAAAAAAATCAAATCAAAACCCGCGAGCAGTTTCAGCCAGCCGCTGATCTCGCTCCAGCCTTGGCCTTTCAACGCGCTTGCCGTGGCGTTGACGGCAGAGAGAATCACCGGCACTTCGATGGGGAAAAGCAGCACCGGCAGCATGATCTCGCGCGTGCGGGTGTTGACGGAAATCGCGCTCAATAACGTGCCGACCGCGGCAAAGCCTATCGTGCCGAGAAAAAAAATCACCAACAGTTTGTCGAGGCCTTTCCAGAGATCGAGATTGAAAAAAATCGCAAACAGCAAAAAAGTCGGCACTTCGATCAAGAAAATAAAAATCGTGTTGCCGAGGGCTTTGCCAAGAAAGATAATGCCGCGCTCCACGGGCGCGAGCATGAGGCCGTGCAAACAGCCGCGCTCGACTTCGTGAATGAGCGAACGGTGCAAGCCCAAAACGCCGGCGAACGTAAACGCCACCCACAAAATACCGGGGCCGGCCTCGGCCGTGGCGCGGCTGCCGGGGTCGAAGGTAAAATTAAAAATCACCACGACGATGAGCGCGAACATCAACATCGAAGTGAGCATTTCTTTCGTGCGAAATTCGGCGAGCAAATCTTTCCAAACTAAAGTCAAGAGCTTGCGGAATTCTATCATGCGGTTCCCCCGAATTCTCGCTCCGCTCCGGCCACAAGATCAAAATAAATTTGGCGCAGAGTTTGTTGATCGAGATCGCGCGCCGATTTCTCCAAGGCGATTTTGCCGCGCAAGAAAATCATGAAGCGGTCGGCGAGCGCCAAGCCTTGTTCGAGATCGTGCGTGACGAGAAGAATGGTGCGTTTTTCCGAGCGCAGCTTGCGCAGCCACGAAGTCAGCATCGCCGCGGCGTGTTGATCGAGGCCGGTGTACGGCTCGTCGAGAAAAAGTAAATTGGGTTGGTGCAGCATCGCGCGCGCAATCGTCAAGCGCTGCTGCATGCCGCGCGAAAAAGCGCGCACGCGATCTTGGGCGCGCTCGCGCAAGCCGACCTCGGCGAGAACTTCTTGCGCCCGTTCAGCAGGATGCGCCACTTCATAGAGGCGGGCATAAAACAACAAATTCTCTTCCGCGGTTAAATCGTCATAAAGAAAAGATTGATGGCCGATCACGCCGAGCTGGCGGTGCAGCGCGCGGGTGGTTTCTTGCAGCGCTTGCCCGTGAATCAAAATGTCGCCGCTGGTGGCGCGCGAAATGGCGGAGAGAATGCGCAGGAACGTCGTCTTGCCCGCGCCATTGGGGCCGAAAATCGCGACGCATTCGCCGGCGGCCACTTGCAAGGAGAGGCCGCGTAGCGCATAAAACGTTCCGAAGGCTTTAACGAGATTTTTGACTTCAATCGCCGGCGGCGTCACGCGAGCTGCCCTCCGCAGGCGCGGCAAAACCGCGCCGACGCTGCCAGCGGTTCGCCGCAATGGTGGCAGAAGCTCATTGCCAGCGCTGCTTTCTCACTGCGAGATTCTTTGCCGATTTGCGCGCTATCGATCTGTTTCATCATGCCGATGGCTTCGGTTTTATATTGCTCGCGCAGCGCCGCATGATCTTCTTTCGTCAGCTTGCCCATTTGATAATCAAAATCGATGTCGCGAATCGCGGCGTAGATTTCTTTCTTCCGCGCTTCCAGCTCCTGCGAGCGATGATTCAACGCGAAGCTCGCTTTCCCCTTTTGTTTTTGGAAAAGCGGGTAGCCGATGAAAACCGCGGTGATGACGGCGAGAATGACGCCGATGATTTCAGTCATAGATTAAATTCCATTCTTTTCTTTGCAACAATGATATACTCGTTAAAGCTGGCTCAAAAATAAACCGACAAACCAAACCGCACGCTCTCCGCGCTGAATCCCAAGCCTTTGGTATTTCTCTTGGTTTCAACCGAGTTGACGTTGACGCCGGAAGCCGTTCTGATCTCAGTCGTATCTTTTTGGCTTGAAGAAGCGTAATTTAAAGATGAAGCATATTCGGCCAGCACGCCGATACGACGCGAAGCGAACCATTCCACGCCCACAACTCCGGAGGTGCCGGCAGACCAAGAGGTGTTTTTAGTTTTCCTTAGACTATCAAACCCATTCGAGTCCGTTCCGCGCATCGTTACGCTTGAGCGGGAGTAGCTAACGGTTGGACCAAAACCCCAAAATAAGTTGACGGCCCGATCTGGCGAAGGATAAGTCAGATAATGCGCGTTCATTGCGATAAACTGCCCATTCTGATCAGATTCGATTTTAAGCGTCTGATTTGTCGATGACTCATTTTGATCTCCAACACTGCCGCTTAAGCTTAAGCCGAAGCGCAGCGCCTTTTTATCTGATTTATGCCGTTTGAGCGAAAGCGTGCCGCCTTGAAAAGAGGCTAAGTTAAAATTGTCGGTGATGCGAAACTGCAAAGATTTTGAGCCTTTGAAAAACGAATTTTTTACTTCGCTGGTTTGCGAGGCTTCGGTTTGTGAATAGAGATTTGTCCCGGCAGTCAACATCGTCATCGCGGCGGCCAGCAGAATCTGAAGCTGGCGTAGTTGTGAACGCATAATTTTTTCCAAATAAAAAAATAAAGGTGATGAACAACGGCGGCAGTGGCTTGGTTTATTTTTCAGACTCTCGCAGCTCGCGCTCAAAGCGGTCTTGATATTTATCGGCCGGCGCCGTTTCTGCTTTGGGAACAACGGCTGCCGCAGTTTGCGCCGGCATTTGTTTTTTCCAGCCCGAGATGACTTTGACCACAATTAACCCGCCAACCGCCAAGGCGACAAAGGGCAAAATCCATGCGGTCAAATTAAAGCCTTCTTTGGTGGGCGCGGCGAGAATGCGCTCGCCGTATTGCGCCACCATCGCTTGCAGCACTTCGGGCTTGCCGTTGCCATTTTGCAAATGCGCCGCCACTTCTTTGCTGACGGTTTTCGATTCGCTGCAAATCATGCCGCCGAGACAGCCTTGAATCGTCATGCCGCAGCCGCAGAAACAAGCCAAGCCGCTTTGGATCTCCGTCTGCAGCGCGCGCGGGGCTGGAGGAGGCGCGGTTTGGGCTATGACGAAACCGGGCAGCAATAAGAAAAAAATAAAATTTTTTGCCATCTGCTTGAGGGGTGACGCCGTCGATTGCAATTCATCCTTTTGCCGCCGGCGCGAAATAATTATGAGCCCGCCGGTGATGATCATGCCGAGGCTGATCATCTGCGCCAGGCTCATCCAATCAAACAAAAGCTTGGGCGTGGTGCGCCAAAATTCCGTGATGAAACGGCCGATGCCGGCGCCGATAAAATACAATCCGAAAAACGTCCCATCGGGATAAGCGCGACGGCGAATTTTCCAAAGGAGGGCGTAAAACCCGAGGAGAAAAATCATTTCATACAACGGCGTCGGATGCACCGGCACGTCGATCGGCACGACGCCTTTGGGAAACGCCATCGCCCACGGCAAATCGGAAGGCGGGCCGTAATCGCCGTCGGCTGCAAGCAAGCAGCCCAGGCGCCCAAAAGCCTGGCCGAGTAAAAGGTGCGGGCCGACGACGTCGGCGGCTTTCCAAACCGGCACTTGATAATGCCGCATCAGCCAAATCACGGCTAAAGCCCCGCCAAAGAAACCGCCGTACCACACGAGTCCGGCGCCGCTAAAAATGTATTCGCCCGGATGTTTCAAAAAATCCTGCCAATGCTCGATGATATAATAGAGGCGCGCGCCGAGAAAACCGCCGATGATCGCGGCCACGGCGATGTTGTTGGCCAATTCGGGATTCATGCCTTTCCGGCGAAACTCGCCGGCCATGATGAGCGTGGGAATTAAAAATCCCAACATCGCCATCAAGCCGAAGCTGTGCAGCGTTAACGGGCCAATCTTAAAAAGATCAGGATACATAATTCGTTAGTCGGTTAAAAGTGTCTTTACTGTTTACTGTTTATCGGCGGTGCTTGCCAAGCCGGCGAATGGGAACGCTCAAATTTCGGCGCCGGCGCCGCGCCATTTTTGCGATAACCATATTTCTGCGCGACTAACTCCGTGGCATGCGGCGCTTCATGCACTTGCAGAAGCTCATAAATAAAATGCCGCACTTCCGAGGCGCCGCGCGCCATTTCGCAATCGCACGCTTCCACTCCATCCGCGCATGATCCGCATGGACACATAAATTCTGCCGCCACGGCATACACCACCGGATAAAGTTGGTCAAGCTGGTCGCCGCGCAAAGTGGGGTCGAACTGGGGGCTCGCCTTCGCGAGGGATTCCGGCTTTTGTAAAAAACGAAAAGCGCATACGCCGAGGGCAATGCCGGCGAGGACGAGCGTCAGATAAAGCGGCCAATTGGGCTTTCGCGTTTGAATAGTTTTATTTCGACTTCGACGCGGAGCGGAAGCTTTTCCACAATACGGACAAAACTTTGCGCGCGTTGCAATGTGGCGACCGCATTCAGGGCATTTCATGAGGACGATGGATTTAGCAAAGCAAGAAATTAAATTCGATTAGCATAATTTCACTTTTACATAATACACAAGACCGGCATAAAAAGCAAGCCCTTAAGCGGAAACGATCAACAAAGTTTATCTTCCGCGCATTGCTTAATAGCTCGATGAGGGGTTCAAAAATTTTATCCATGGCGGAAGGCGAGAAGTTACTGGAGGCGTGCGACGATGCGATCGACGCTGGCGCCGATCAAATTTTCGCTGTGCGGATCATATTTATTCTCATAATTCAAACACGCCGCACCGATGCAATCGTCCTCGCAAGTCGCGCAACCGGGGTTGAGTCCGTTCTGGCCGTACTTGTTGCGGAGGCTCAATAATTCTTGCACATCGTCTCTGGGGAGAATTTTCTCGCCGCCAAGCTGGCGCGAAATCAAAATGATGTGCGCATAATGCTCGAGCCGCTCCATTTTATAATAGGCCTCCCACAAATCTTTGCCCGCCGTCACCGCGCCGTGGTTGGCGAGCAGAAACGCATCGTGATGATGAATGTAAGGCCGCAGGGTGTCGGGAAGTTTTGGCGTGGAGGGCGTGCCATACGGCGCGAGCGGAATGGAGCCGAGCGTCACAATAATTTCCGCGGTGACGCAACCTTCGAGCGACAATCCCGCCGCGGCGAAACCGGTGGCGTGCAGCGGATGCGCATGCACCACCGCCTGCACGTCGGGCCGTTCGCGATAAATGAAGAGATGCAGCAAAATCTCGCTCGACGGTTTGGCGCCTGCGGCGCCATCGGAAAGCGGGCGGCCCTCAAGATCAACGATGACCATGCTCTCCAGCGTCATGAAACCTTTGCTCACGCCGGTCGGCGTCGCGAGCACGCGATTGGCGTCCAATCGCACGCTGATGTTGCCGTCGTTGGCCGCGACGAAATTTTTTTCATACATCCGCCGGCCAATCTCGCAGATTTGCCGGCGGAGGGAGAGTTCGGTCATTGCAGTTTTAAATTGAATTCTATCTCAGTCGTCTAAAAAATTCCCAAAGAATGAAGAAAAACTGTAAGCCAACAACGAGCAACCAGCAACCAGACCTCACTTTAAAACTTCACATCCCACATACTTCCGCAAAACTTCCGGCACGATCACGGTGCCTTCGGCGGTTTGATAATTTTCCATAATCGCGATGATCGTGCGCGGCAGCGCGAGTCCCGAGGCATTGAGCGTGTGCACATATTCCAATTTGCCGCCGCCTTCGGGACGATAGCGGATGTTGGCGCGGCGCGCTTGAAAAGCTTCGAAGTTCGAGCACGAGGAAACTTCCAGCCATTTCTTCACGCCGGGCGCCCAGACTTCGAGGTCGTAGCACTTCGCGGCCATGAAGCTCATGTCGCCGCTGCACAGCTTGAGCACGCGATACGGCAAGCCGAGCAGTTGCAGAACTTCTTCCGCGTTTTGCCGCAGCTTTTCGTGCTCCTCGTAGCTCGTTTCGGGTTTGGTGAATTTCACCATTTCGACTTTATCAAATTGGTGCAGGCGCATCAGGCCTTTCGTGTCTTTGCCGTACGCACCGGCTTCGCGGCGGAAACACAATGTGTAAGCGGTGTAATAAATCGGCAAATCTTCGCCGCGCAATGTTTCATGCGCAAGCAGATTGGTGACCGGAACCTCCGCGGTCGGAATCAGAAAGAGATCGTCCGGATCAATGCGGTACATATCGTCTTCGAGGTTCGGCAACTGGCCGGTGCCAAACATCGCCTGCCGGTTCACCACCACCGGCGGCATCACTTCGGTGTAGCCGTGTTTCTCAATGTGCAAATCCAGCATGAAATTGATCAACGCGCGGGCGAGCTTCGCGCCTTTGCCTTTGAAATTCACAAAGAACGCGCCGGAGATTTTTGCGCCGCCTTCAAAATCGATGAGCTTCAGTTTCTCATTGAGTTCGATATGGTTTTTAGGCGTAAACGCGAACGCCGGAATTTCCCCGTGCGTGGCGACAACGACGTTATCTTCCGGGCTTTTTCCCACCGGCACGGTTTCATGCGGCAAATTGGGAATGCGAATCTGCAGTTGATAGAGTTGATCTTCGACCTGCTTCAAGTCCTCGTCAAAGGCTTTAATGCGGTCGCCGACGTCTTTCATTTCAGCGATTTTGGCCGAAGCGTCGCCGCCTTGTTTCTTCGCCTGGCCGATCTCCTCCGAGACGCGGTTGCGCAGGGCTTTTAACTCTTCAACGGTTTTTAAAATTTCACGGCGCTTTTCATCAAGCAGGGGAAATTGCGAAAGATCGATCTTTGCATTTTTCTTGCGCACGCCCTCTTCGACCCGGGCAAAATTTTCTCGGATGAATTTGAGGTCCAACATGGCTTTATTTTTCCTTGGCTAGATAAAAACAATTTGCCATTTAAGGTTCTCTTTGTAAAATTTCAATATTTCATTCTTCAAAAAATTTATGGCGGTTTTCATTAATCACACATTTCACTAACTGCGTTATAAAATTATCAAAGAATCGCTTGAAAAGCAAGATCATATTTGCTGATCTCGCGGATAACTTGACAATATGAGATCGTTGTCATATATTTAGCCAAACGATTAACGATTCAGGAAAAACATGAAACCTCTCGAAAACCAGGTCGCCATCGTCACCGGCGCCTCGAGTGGCATCGGCGAGGCGACGGCGCTGGCGCTGGCGGAAGCCGGCGCCAAAGTCGTGTTGGCGGCGCGGCGAAAAGATCGTCTTGGCAATGTGAAAAAGAAAATCGAGGACATGGGAAACGAAGCGCTGCTCATTCAAACCGACGTGCGCGTGCGCGCGCAGGTCGAGGCGATGCTGGCGCAGACGAAAAAGAAATGGGGCCGCGTCGATATTCTCGTGAATAACGCCGGCGTGATGCTGCTTTCATTTATGGATAAATTGAAAGTTGACGAGTGGGAGCAGATGATCGATCTCAATCTCAAAGGCGTGCTTTACGGAATCGCGGCGGTGCTGCCGATGATGCGCGAGCAGAGGAGCGGGCACCTCATTAACATTTCTTCGGATGCGGATCGCAAAGTTTTTCCCGGCAGCGCGGTTTATAGCGCCACCAAAGCCGCGGTGACGCTGCTCTCCGAGGGTTTGCGCTTCGAGCTGGCGCGGGAAAAAATGCCGATCCGCGTCACCTCGATTTCTTCGGGTGCGGTGGCGACGGAGCTGGCGAAACACATCACCGACAAAGATATTTTTGACGTGTTCCGATCGCATCCCCCGATTGAGTTCATGAAAGCTGCGGATGTGGCGGCCGCGGTTTTGTTTGCGCTGACACAGCCGGCGCATGTTGACATCAACAATATTCTCGTGCGTCCGACGCAGCAAGCGACGTAATGAATTTTTTGACGAGAAAATCAAACCAAACACTTTTAGGTCGGATTACATGTCACTAGCTAATTTCGTTGAGCGAATCCAAAAAGTTACTGCTGAATCTCGAGCGGAATCAAAATTAGAGATCGAATTGACGATTATTTTGAAAGACCTTTTAAATGCTTCAAGATTGATTGCAATCCTCACGTTAATGAAACCCTCAAGAGTCTCGGCCTGGCGCAAATAAATTCCGATAGACCCGATGGCGTTTTTGGTCACATCGTTTATGATTATAAGGCGCCTCATTTACTTTCAAAAACCCAGCCCCATTTCAACTTTTGTGAAATGGGGCTGGATAAATCTCACCCTCGGCTATTCGAATTTATTCCCCATCGCGTCGTTTGTCGCCGTTTCCGTAAGATGGGCGTCCGTTAAATTGAAGAACGATTCTCCCACGCCGGTATTAAAAACCACCCCGGAGATTTGCCACCGATTCAATTTAAGATGGAGACACGGCTCGACCATGCTGAAATCAATTTGCGCCGGCATCCAAATGCCGTCGAATTGTTGATAATTTTTCAGATCGGCGCGAAAAGAAACATAACCCGGCATTTTACCGCGCATCGTGTATTCGAGATGCGCCAGCCGGCCCGTGGCTTGGTCGAAATCGGCGATAAACTCATCCGGCGGATATTGGCCGGCATTCAAACCGAACGTCACGCGCACGCGATCATACGTTTTCTCGCCGTCGCGAATTTCATTGACAAACTCCGGAAACGCGCCGTTATCCATAAACCGATACGGCAATTCTAAAAGATAATTTGAAAACGGAATGGTGAAATTGGCGCGCGCGATATTTTTTTGATCGAGGCGGCCATTCAGCAGCGCCTGTGGATGAAAACCGCGGTACGCCCAAATGTGCTGACCGGCGCCGGTGTTCATCTCGAGGCGTCCGGCGTTTTGGCGCAAAAGATAGTGCTGCGTCGTTTCCACGCGGCGCCCGGGCCACATGTCGAGCATCACCGCGCCCAGGAAAGAACTCGACTCATCGATCAAGCGCAAGCGCACGTCAACTTTATTTTGCCAGGCTTCCCATCCGCCATGCGCCGCAATCGCGCGTGTGACCACGTCGCGGCCTTTTTCCAAGCTCATCTTCAGAAATTCATTATGCCCGCGCGAGCGCCGCACGTGCGGAATAACGACTTCATTCACCAATAATAACGTGCCGATCAACAACACGGTAAAAACAAACATCCGCTTCAACATTCCAGCCTTCTCCCTGTGAGTGTTTCAATCCGGCGACTGCAAACTTTGTGTACACCGCGTACACTTTGTTTTCATTATTTAGTCTTCACAGATTGGCATTGCCTTACAACCCCGATTTCGCACTATAGGAAAATCGGGGTTTGGTTTTTGTATGTGTAAAATTAAGGTACAAAATATCCGTTCGCAACGTTGTTATCATACGAAATAGCGCGACGGTAGTTTCATTCCCGTCATAATTAAAAGCAAACAACATACCGTCTTCAGAAGCCGTTTCGTACTTTTGAGATACGAAAAATACCCGGGATCGGTTTTACCTGGCGCCATTAAAATAATTGGTGTGTGCAAACTGGACATTGGTTTAATTCCCGGTTTATACATTAACGTATTCAAACGCAAAAAAATTCCAAAAAATTTAGGAGCAAAAACTCTACCCGCAGCTTGAATCCCGCCGCCGCGGGACGCCGATCAAATACTTTAGCCGCGGGAAAATTTATCATACGGCGATGGCCGCAAATAAATAAACTTCCCTCTTGTATCTCAAATGCTTTTTTCCTAACTTCGAATAAACCGGATTTGCCCAATAAACTCTCGAGCGTAAATTTTAGCATTTGACATATTCACGCCTATGGCACCGATTAAAACTGCCGCAGACCGCAGCGCTTTGCAGGCGCAGATTCGCGAAAAAATTCTCGATATTCGCGCCAAACATAAAGTGCATGCGCCGGATTTTCCCGCCGGCTTGGCCTGGTTGAATGCGCCGCCGCTCTCGTTGGCGCAGCTCAAAGGCAAAATCGTCCTGCTCGATTTCTGGACGTATTGCTGCATCAACTGCATGCATGTCATTCCCGATCTAAAATATTTGGAAGAGAAATACGCCGGCCGCCCGCTCGTCGTCATCGGCGTGCACTCGGCGAAATTCACCAACGAGAAGGAAGTCGCCAACATTCGCCAGGCTGTGCTGCGCTACGAAGTCGAGCATCCGGTGGTGGTGGATTCGGATTTCACCGTGTGGCAGCAATACGCCGTGCGCGCGTGGCCGACGGTGGCGATGGTCGATCCCGAAGGTTATCTGCTCGCGGTTTTCTCCGGCGAAGGCAATCGCGAAATACTAGACCATTACCTCGAAGTCGCGCTCGAGATTTATGAGAAAGAAGGCAAGCTCAATCCCACGCCGATTGCATTTACGCCGGAAGTCTCAGAGCTGTTCAATGCTTTTCTGAGTTTTCCCGGCAAGATCGTCGCGCCGGCGGAGAAAAATATTTTAGCGATTGCCGATTCCAACCATCATCGGATCGTCACGATCACCCCGGAGGGAAAAGTTTTGGATATGATCGGCTCCGGTTTGCCGGGACATGATGACGGCGATTTCGACACGGCGCATTTCACTCATCCGCAGGGCATGGCGTTTTACGGCGAGGATTTGATCGTTTGCGACACGGACAGCCATTGCTTGCGGCGCGTTGATTTTGCCGGCCGCAGCGTGACGACGATTGCCGGCACCGGCGAGCAAGCGCGATCCGGCGCACGCGGCGGCGCGGGCTTGAAGACGCCGCTCAATTCGCCGTGGGATATTTTTATTACGGGCCACACCGGCTACATTGCGATGGCCGGCCCGCATCAAATTTGGACGATTGATTTAAAAACCAATCGCGTCGAGCCGTTTGCCGGCAGCGGCCACGAAGCTCGGCGCGACGGCGACCGCCACGAAGCGGCGTTCGCCCAGCCGAGCGGCGTCACCGGAGAATTAGTCGGCGGACATTTGACGCGGCTCTTTGTTGCCGACAGTGAAATTTCCTGCGTGCGCCAAATCGATGCGCGCAGCGAAAAAGTCGGCACGATGCTTGGCGGCGATCTCTTTCAATATGGCGACACCGACGGCACCGGCGACCATGTGCGATTGCAGCACCCGCTCGGCGTCGCGTATCACGAGGGCAAACTTTATTTGGCGGATACGTACAATCATAAAATCAAAGTGATCGATCCGAATTTGCGCACGTGCAAAACGTTGTTCGGTAAGCGCGAGCCCGGCCTGCGCGACGGCGTCGCCGAGAGCGAGAACGCGCCGCAATTTTATGAGCCGTCGGGCTTGACGTTTCTCAACGGCAAGATGTATATTGCCGACACCAATAATCACGCGATTCGCGTCGCCGATTTGCGCACCCACGAAGTCAAAACTGTAACGCTGCAACCGAAAGCGACGACCGAACATTGCGCCGAGCATCTCGTCAGCATGCACACGCCGGTGACGCGTTTATCCGGACAAACGCTTTCCCCGCATGCGACACAACTCGCGCTCAGAATTGCGTTACCCGGGGAGATGGAATTCAATGCGGGCTCGCCGTTGCAAATTCTCGTAAGCCCCCGCAATGACGCTCTGGTGTTCGACGCGCCGATGATAACGATTGCCGAGCCGAAGACGGAAATGCTGATCCCGTTTCGAGTGCAGCCGGATTTCGGCGGCACGGCGCTGCGCGTGGAATTGCTCTATTATTATTGCGCCAAAACCCGCGGCGTCTGTAGGGTGCGACAAGCGGCTTATGAAATGACTGTGCTCATTGCAGCGGATGGGGAGGAAAAATTGGCTATTGCAGATCGCGTCAATTAATTTTGTCATGGCTTATGAAAACGTTGCCTTAAATACTCACTGATTTAAACGGTTAAACCGTTTTTCCGAAATGCAAATCAATAACGGCGAGATTCTGGGACTCGCAACGCAGGAAATTTATCAGCGGGGCGTGGAATATTATCGGCATGGTCGTGTCCGCTTGGTGGAAGTCGAGCCGGACATGATCTCGGCGAACGTGCGGGGAACGCAGGATTATAGCGTGACGGTGTATCGCAACGGCAACGGCATCGTCACGACCTGCACGTGCCCATACGATGCGGCTTGCAAGCATGTGATTGCGACTTTATTGAAAGCGCGTGATCATCATCAGGAGAACTCGACGGCTAATACAGCCGATTCCAAAAGCAGAGCGGAAGAGGTTCCTTCTGAAATACCAAAGGAAAATAATAAAGGCGGGTGGCGTCAGCTCATTCAAGCCGTCCATAAACCGCAGGTTCCCGATACAGCCCGCCAATCATTTTCCTCATTCGTCACCGACCGTTCGACGTGGGGCATTTATTTTACCATCCAGCCTGGGCGCCATGTTTGGACGATCGCGCCGTTTCGCGCGCGGCGCCGCAAAGACGGCACGTACGGCATGGCGTATCCGACTTCCGTCCGCGAGCAGCCGTATTACCGCGTGCAGATGTCGCAAAAAGAAAATCTCGCGCTCATGCTGTTGGATTCCATCGAGCCGCCGCATTCCTCCTATCCTTATAACCATCAACAGCGCCATAGTTATCAATTGGCGTACGGCCAGCGGCACGGCATGCTCTTCGATTTGCTGCGCGACAGCGAAATTTATTTGGCGGCGGATGAACGGCGTCAAAATCCGCTTCGCATTCGCCCCGAGATCGCGCGGTTTGAAATTCGCCTGGAGGAGAACGAAACCGAAGTAAAGCTATTGCCGGCGCTCTCGTTGGGCGGCGAAAATTTTCTTTTCGATCAAGAAGCGTTCATTTTAACCAGCGACCCGTTGTGGATTTTGCGCCGGCAAGAAATTTTTAAATTGGAAAACCCCGTTGCCGCCAACGTGACGTTCGCCCAGCCCAACACCAGTGACGCGAAAAATCGCCAGATGCTGCCGCCGTTCGTGCATTTTCTCCACATGCTCCGTCAGCAGCAGCCGATCACGATTCCCCGGGCGGAATTGAGTGATTTCTTTATTTCCCTGGCGCCGTCGTCGCCGTTGCTGTCATTTTTTTCTTTGCCCGACCGCGCGAATTTGCCGGCGCTCACGCAGTTTTCGGCGAAACGGCTGTATCTCGAAGAGCATATCGAGATTCTCAAAATTCGTTTGAAATTTGTTTACGGAAATCAGGAAGTCGAGTGCGAGCCGCCAACCGAGGGCCAACCGGAGCAGCGCGAATTGTTGGTACACCGCGGCGACGGCTTGAATTTTCAGCGCGTCATTCGCGATCGCGAGAACGAGCATCAAGCGCAAGCGCAGCTTGCCGCCAGCAGCGCGCGCCAAATGTCCACCGGCGAATTTATTGTTCGCGAAAGCGCCTCGGTGGATTGGCTGCTATTTGAAGTGCCGAAACTTATCGCGCAGGGCTTCGAGATTATCGGTGAAGATCAATTGAAACGCCACAAAGTCCGGCGCGTGACGCCGACGCTCAAAGTCAGCGTCAACAGCGAAATCGATTGGTTCGATTTGCAGCTCGCGGTCGATTTCGACGGCATCATGCTTTCATTAAAAGAATTGCGCAAGTCGTTGGTGCATCGCACGCGCTATGTGAAATTGCGCGATGGCAGCACGGCGCTGTTGCCGGAAGATTGGCTCGAGCAATTTTCCTATCTCTTCAATCTCGGCGAGCCGGGCGAAGAGCGCGTCAAAGTCTCGCGCCATCATCTCACCCTCATCGATTCACTGTTTGATAAAGCCACCGAGACCTATGCGGACGCGACCTATCATGAAAATTTGCAGCGCCTGCGCGATTTTCGCGGCATCAATGAAATCGCCGCGCCGGAAAAATTTTTGGGCGAATTGCGCCCTTATCAAAAACAAGGGTTGAACTGGTTTTATTTTTTGCAGGAATTTCGTTTTGGCGGCTGTTTGGCGGACGATATGGGACTCGGCAAAACCATTCAAGCGCTGGCGCTGCTGCAAAATGAAAAAGCCGCCGGCGTCACCACGCCGAGTTTGATCGTGTGCCCGACTTCGGTGCTGTTCAATTGGGAAAAAGAAATGCACCGTTTCACGCCGGAATTGCGCTTTCTGACCCACGCCGGATTGGAGCGGCGGCGCCTCAAACAATTTGAAGATTGCGACGTGGTGTTGACGAGTTACGGCGTGCTGCGCCGCGATATCGCTTTTCTCAAAGACGCCAAATTTCATTATGTGATTTTGGACGAGTCGCAGAAAATAAAAAACCCGCTCTCGCAAACGGCGAAATCCGCGCGCTTGCTGCAAGCGCAGCATCGCCTCATTCTCACCGGCACGCCGGTGGAGAACAACACCCAGGAATTATGGAGCCAGTTTGCGTTTCTCAATCCGGGCTTGCTCGGCAGCTTGAATTATTTCAAAGGCGCTTTTAGCAAGCCGATTGAAAAAGAGCGGGACGAGGACTCGGCGCAGTTGCTGCGCAAAATTATTTTTCCGTTTATTTTGCGGCGCACCAAAGGCGAGGTGGCAAAGGAACTCCCGCCCAAAATCGAAAGTTTATATTATTGCGCCATGAGCGACGAGCAACAAAAAGTCTACAATCGTTGGCGCGATTATTATCGGGCGCAGGTGATGCAGCAAATCGATTTGCAGGGCCTGCAAAAATCGCGGATGTACGTGCTCGAGGGCTTGACCAGGCTGCGCCAAATTTGCTGCCATCCGCAGCTCACCGAAGACAAGTATCATCACGACGCCGGCAAATTCGAGGCGCTCAAAGAGATTCTGGAAAATATTCTTGCCGAACATCATAAAGTCTTGATCTTTTCGCAATTTGTTCGTATGTTACGAATTATGCGTGCTTATCTCGACGAACAAAAAATTCCCTACGCCTATCTCGACGGCCATACCCAAGACCGCCAGCAGCCGGTGGAGCAATTTCAGAACGATCCCGCCACGAAAATTTTTCTCATCAGCCTGCGCGCCGGCGGCTTCGGCCTCAATCTCACTGCCGCGGATTACGTTCTGCTCTATGATCCGTGGTGGAATCCCGCCGTGGAAATGCAAGCCATCGACCGCACGCATCGCATCGGCCAAGACAAACAAGTTTTTGCTTATAAACTGATCACCCGCGACTCGGTCGAAGAAAAAATAGTGCAGCTGCAGGAACGCAAAAAGGAATTGGTTTCCGAATTGATCACGACGGACCGCGGCATGTTTAAAAATTTGACGAAAGATGATATTGAAATATTATTTAGTTGACTGTTAGCCGGTTGGCCCGTTTTCCTGTTCGTTATTAACCGGCAAACGGGCGAACCGCTCAACCGGCCAACGCTTTTTACATTGGCATCACCCTCGCGGCGGCGTTCCGAAATCTGCAGCCAGATCCGTCGCGAGATGATCATATAGTCCGTGATTGATGAGATGAGTGGGCAGTAAAAACTGCGAATTGGCGGAGCATTCGTTTCACGCGCAATTTACAGCGAGTCTCCTTCACCATCACCAATCACCCGATGTTTCACTTCATTTTAAAGGAGTTCTACCGTGAACCTCTATGTTGGCAATCTGTCGCGGCAAGCGACGGAAGACGACCTCCGCCAAGCTTTTGCAGCCCACGGCGAAGTTACTTCGGTGGCGTTGATCAAAGACAAATTCAGCGGCGAACCGCGCGGCTTTGCCTTTGTCGAAATGCCCCAAAAATCGCAAGGCATCGCGGCGATTCAAGCGATGAACGGTTTTGAGTTGATGGGACGCACGATCGTCGTGAATGAAGCGCGGCCCCGCGAAGAACGCGGCGGCAGCGGTGGCGGCGGCGGTTTTGGCAATCGCCGTGGCGGCGGCGGTGGCGGCGGAGATCGTCGTCGCACCGGTGGTGGTGGCGGTGGTGGCCGGCGGTTTTAATGTTTGACCCATAACCCTTGCATGAGCCTCAACTCTTCGCAAGGGTTATGGCAGAACAGTTGCTCTCGTCATTTCGTCTTGCTGATAAACGACGAGAGCGCGCAGTTGCTGATTTTTAAACGGCAGAACCGGAGCGCCCAGGGAATGGAACGAAGGAAAAAAATAAGAGGGCCGTTTGCCCAACGGCGACGCCGGCATCATCCCCATGCGCGCGTCGCGGTTTTGCTGCAGATTTTTATTTTTGTTTTTATTTTCACCCTCGCCTGTCATCGCGCCAGCTTTAATGATCGCGTTGATCTTTCCACCTACAGCTTGATCTCCCCGCGTAGTCAAGAAAATATTCGCGCGCTTGCCCCCTCCGTCGTTGGCATTGCCGCGGTCTTTGAATATCGCATTGAGTTTTTTCAGCATGAATTGGCGGGCGGGCAATTTGTGGCCGATGCTGCAAGCCCAACCGGTTATCGGCTCGCCGCGGGATCGAACCAGGTGATGACGACGAAGAAAATTCAAAAAACGACGGGCGGCGGCCTGGTCATTTATCGCGACATGCAGCAGGCCGTGATTTTGACGTGCGAACATGTCGTCATCTCGCCGGATACGATCGTGACGTTTTATCGCGACCTCAGCGGCAACGAAACCAAGATTATGGCTTCGCGCGCCATCAAAAGAAACGCCACCCATCACTTCATCAATCAAGTGAATCAGCTCGAAAAGGCGGAAATTTTATATACGGATGCGCGGATGGATTTGGGGCTTTTAACGGTGGCGACGAAACCGTCCGTCGGCGAACTTTTTAACTCGAGCATCGCTTATAAAGCCGAGGTCAAATGGGGCGATGTGGCTTATGTATTCGGCTATCCGCGTGAGATCAAACAATTGAGTCTTGGCCTCGTCAGTCCCGCGCCTTATCCCGGCGCCTTTTCTTTAGACGTTGTTGGGCGCTACGGTTTTTCCGGCGGCCCGGTTTTCGTCGTGCGTCCCGGCGGCGCATTAGAGTTGGCCGGCGTTATTCGCGGCGTGCCGGTGACGAAGTTGCGCTATCTCGCGCCGGCGCCGGATTTAACTTCCGGACAGCTTCTCCAACCCGACGACTTAAAGCAAATCGCCGTGGAAGAACATGATCTCATCGAGTTTGGCACCGTCTACGCCATTGGCGCCGAAAAAATCGGCCGCTTCTTGAAAGCCAGCCAATCGACTTTGGAAGCCAAAGGAATTTTTCTACCGGCGCAATTGCTGCCGCAATAAGACAGATGAAAAGACTGGCCACATGAAAAAACTCCGCGTCTGTGTTATTTTTGGAGGCCGCTCCGGAGAGCACGAAGTGTCCATCGTTTCGGCCACTTCCGTCATGAAGGCGTTGGATAAAAATAAATATGACGTCATTCCCGTCGGCATTACCAAATCCGGGCGTTGGATTGCCGGCGAGCAATCCGTTCAACAGTTGAAGAGCGGCATCGAAGAGACACCGTTTTATGCGATGCTTCCGGCTGATCCCAACGAACAACGCTTGTTGCCGGCAACAAAGAACTCTATTGACGCGCATGAATTAGATCGGCTCGGCGAAAAATTCGACGTCGTCTTTCCGGTTTTGCATGGCCCGTATGGTGAAGACGGCACCGTGCAAGGACTCTTGGAACTGGCGAACTTGCCGTACGTCGGCGCCGGTGTGCTCGGCTCCGCGGTGTGCATGGATAAAATCGTGCAAAAATTGTTGTGTCTGCAAGCCGGCGTGCCCGTCGTGAAATTTTTGTGGCTGCGTTACGAAGATTGGCAGCGCGATCAATCCGCCCGCGACCCGATGCTGGCGAATCCGCAACAGCTTGGTGGATTGACACAAGATGAAATGTTCGCCCAAATCGAAACGGAGTTAAGTTATCCGCTCTTCGTGAAGCCCGCCAATATGGGCTCCAGCGTCGGCATCAGCAAAGCGCACGATCGCGAGGAATTGCGCCGAGGCATCGAAGACGCAGCGCAATATGATCAAAAAATTTTGTTGGAAGCCGCCGCGCTCAATGCGCGCGAGATCGAAGTGAGCGTGCTCGGCAACGAGCAGCCGAAAGCCTCGGTGCCGGGCGAGGTCGTTCCGTCCAATGAGTTTTATGATTACGATGCGAAATACGTCGACGGCGCTTCGACGCTCATCATTCCGGCGGAATTATCGCCGGAATTAGCGCAAACAATTCGCGAAACCGCCATCCGCGGCTTTCTCGCCTGCAATTGCGAAGGCATGGCCCGCGTTGATTTTCTCTTGAGCCGCGGAACGAATGCGCTTTATCTCAACGAGATCAACACGATTCCCGGCTTCACGCAGATCAGCATGTATCCGAAATTGTGGGAAGCGAGCGGCGTGTCGTATGCGCAACTGTTGGATGAGTTGATTCAACTGGCGATTGAGCGGCATCGGCGCAAAAATAATTTGCGGACTTCGTATCAGCCGAAGGAAGAATGGTATAAATAACTTTGGACAGCGAAAGCGATGGATATTGACGACGCTGATGTGCCGCAACACATCTCACAGAATCGGGCAACGGCAAAATCGAAGCTCCGTCGCTCCGGGCGGAACTGCCCGATTTGCCTTGTCTCGTTAAAGAAAAATGCACGCCGGACAAAAATAATGCGCATGTGTGAAGAATGCAATGCGCATCCGTCGCCCGGAAAACGATGTGCACGTTGTTCTGCTGAAACCGTGTGGGAAAATAAGAAGGCGGCAGCATGTCAGTCGTGCGGAGCGCACGGCGACAAACGAAAAGTAATCGCCGCCTGAATCTGAGCACTCGCCAGTTTGCCGGTTATGCAAAGAAACCGACTAACAGGCCAACCGGCAAACCATCAAACCTTCACCTTATGAAAGCCATTCTCTTCGACCGCGGCGAAACCCTCGTTCATTTCGGTGAAACGAATTATGAGGCCGGACAAAATGTCATCCTCTCCAGCGTACGCCCGATCAATGCACTGGATCGTGACGCATTCGACCGATTTGAAGACGAGTTTTTTGAAAAGATCGAGTTCTATCGGCAGCATGCGAATCTCGAATGCAATTTGTTGCATTATTACGAGTTGTTGTCCCAATATTTCGGCGTGCAGTTCGATAAATCGCATGAAAAGCTGTGCCGGCAGTATCATCTTGCCGCGGAAAATATTTCGCCGCTTCCCGGCGCGGAAAAAATTTTGGCCGAGTTGAAACGCGCCGGCTTTAAATTGGGATTGGTGACAAACACTTCACTGCCGCAGTCGGTTATTCAAGCGGAGTTCCAACAATTAGCGCTTTACGATTATTTTGATACCGTCGTCTGCTCTTCGGAAATTGTTTTTCGCAAACCCGACGCCGCGATGTTCGACGTCGCGTTGCGCTCACTCAAACTGGCGCCAAGCGAGGCGATGTTCGTCGGCGACGATTATCATGCCGATGTTGTGGGCGCAAAAAAGGTTGGGATGAAAGCGGTCTGGCTCAACCCGCAACGCAATCCAATTCCCGGCGAAATCACACCGGATTATGAGATTGCTGAACTAGAAGAAATTCTAACGTTGTCTGAACAGTTAAAATAAAGGAAATTTTTATGGAAACCGTCCAAGCGAAAGGCGACGTTTTTTACACCGCCCTCAAAGCTTTATCGAAAAAAGAACAGGAAGTCGTCTTATGGTCGATTATTGGTGATCGTAAATTACGGCGACTTTTAGAGAATTTATCTGACCGTATTGCGATTGCTGCAGAGCGTGATCAACTTTCACGTCCTCTTCGCGCCTATATCCGCGAGCGTGAAGTGTCGAGATCGTGCGCATCGCTCATCGTCGTGGTCTATCGCTAACTGGTAAACGCATGACTTGCTTCTAATTATGTCCTTCGAATTCCATCACGACCCCGTGCGTTATTGGCGCATGCAATATCTTTGCGCGCAAGAATACGTAATTCCTTTTCTTGAAAAAACCTGCCAACTCGAGCTCCGCGGCAAAAGTGTGTTAGAAATCGGCTGCGGCGAAGGCGGGGTGATTGCGGCGTTTTATGATCATGGGTGCCAAGCCGCCGGCATGGATATTTCCGAAGCGCGTTTACAAAAAGCCCGCGAACGCGCGAACGCCGAGGGGAAAACGCGCGACATTCATTTTGCTTGCGTCAATATTCTGCAGCCGGAAGAAACGCTTGCGTGGCAGCAGCGTTTTGATTTGATCGTCATGAAAGACGTGCTCGAGCATTTGCCCGGCCATCAACAGGCGCTCGCGCATATTGCGAAATTGCTCAAACCGCGCGGGCACCTCTTTATCTCATTTCCGCCGTGGTACATGCCTTTCGGCGCGCATCAGCAAATGTTTAATTCGGCTTTAAAATTTACCCCGTATACGCATTTGTTGCCCCGCACGTGGTTTCGCCGGCTGGCGGAAAATTTTGGAGAACGGCAGGCTTTAGTCGACGAATTGGCTGGCTTGTATGACTCGCGTTTGTCGTTGGCCGCGCTCAACAAATTTTTGCCGAACATTCCTTTCCGATTGCACGTGCGCAAGCTTTATCTTACCAATCCGATGTATAAATATAAATTCGGCCTGCGACCGATTTTGCTCCCCGATTTCGTCGCCCATGTGCCGATTCTGCGCGAGCTGATCACCACCGTGGCGTATTGCGTTCTGCAAAGAAAAGAGTAGCGATTGTAAAATCGGAGTGTCATGCTTTAGCATGACACTGTTAAATCTTAGTAAGCGTTTAGCGCTTTGAAGTGAAGTGCGAAGCTTCAGCTTCGCCCCGCTAAGAGCGGGGCACTCCGACTTCAAATCGCTAAATTTATACAAATCTCACTGTTTTTGAAAAATCACCGCCGCAAAATTCTGCCCCGGCGTGACGAGGCGCCCGATCTCCTTGAAGCTAGAATTGTTGGTGAAATACTCAAAGGGAACGTCGCCGCTGAGGCGATGCGAGTAATGGCTCTCCCAGATAACGACGGAAGATTTCGGCGCTTGTTCGAGGTAGGCTTTTTTCATGCGGCCGAAACGGGTTTCGTCGAAATAGTCATACTCTTTGGCGTAATAAAACCAGATATGATTGGAAAACGTTTTGTGTTGCTGCAAATTGTTTTGCTCATACCAATCTGCCAGTTGATACATCGCCGCGCGTTCCGGAATTAAGCCAATCGGCGGCTCGGTGATCAACGTATAGGCCAGCGACGACCCGACGACCAGCGCTGCCAGCGAAAATTGCGCCGCGCGCTTGCCGGCAAAATTTTCCAAGAGAAACGCGGTGAGCAAAAAAATGAAAGTCAAACCGGTGATGATCAGCAACTTGACATATTCCGGCTCATTGCCGACGATGTGGTGAATCACCAATTTACGGGACAAGAACACCAGCGTGATGATGATGACGGCAACGGAATAAAAGAGCACGCGAAAATTTTTGGAACGATCGCGCTCCGGCCCAATCCATAAATTATAGCCTTCCAGCGCCAGCAAGCCGGCTAACGGCGATAGCGGCAGCAAATTGCGCAAAAAACCGGCCGCATGCCCGATCGAAAATTTCCAGGAAAAGAGCACATACACCAAAAAGCCGAAGGCGAATTGACTCAAGGTAAAATCGAAGCGGCGCCGATAAAGCCGTTCGCCGAGGCCGAGCAGCGTGAAATAAAAAACCACCGGACCGGTCAAATAAATGAAACGATGAAAATACTGCCAAAAGCTGCCGTGCCCATAGCGATTTTCTTGGCCGGTAAAAACCTGATGATATAACCATAGCCAGTCGCCGTTCACCAGCGCGCCGGCGAGATTCCATAAAAGCGCCGGCAGCGCCAAAATGGGAATATATTTCCATTGACGGTCTTTGAGCAAAAACAGCGCACAAAAGGCCAGCAATATTGCAAGTTCGAGCCGCGCCAACGGCAGCAACGAGCCGGCGATCGCAAAGGCGAGATAGTTTTTCCGCGCGAGAAAGAACACGCCGAGCGCCAGAATGAGCGCCGCCAACGGCTCGGTCAAGGCGTTGAACGCCACGGGAAAATAAAACGCTTGCAATACCGTAAAAGGAATCGCCAGATAAGCATTGGGCAGTCGCAGCTCTTTCGCGGCGCGATAGACAAAGTAGCCGGCGAGCACGGCGATCAGCGCCGTTTGAAAGATCACCGTGATGCGGCCCAATTGCATCGGCAGCACATAGAGCAGCGTAAACAGCGGGCGATTCCAAACATTGATAAACATTTTGGGATCGTTGAGCGCTTGCCGAACGTTGTAATAACGCATCGGGCAATCATCGTCCCAGGTGCCTTTGGAGAGCAGCCCCCAAACGACGATCAATGCATAAATCGCCACGCATCCGGCGATCACCCATTTTTCATCCAGCTCAACGGCAGCAAGCGTCGTTGGCGGGGTTTGAGTTTTTTTCTTTTTTTTCTCAGACATGATTTCTTCCTAATCTCAAGATTAATCCAAAAAGCGAAAACGCAAAATGTGCCAAAAGCAGGCCATGCCGTCGCGCCAGTTTATTTTTTTGCCTTCTTTATAAGTCCGGCCGCTGTAGGAAATCGCTACCTGATAAACGCGGCAATGCAGTTTCGCGATCTTCATGGTAAATTCCGGCTCAAAACCAAAACGATCGGATTTGAATTGCACCTGTTGCAAAATCGACGCGCGAAAAACTTTGTAGCAGGTTTCCATGTCGTTGAGGTTGAGATTGGAAAGCATATTGGAAAGCAACGTGAGAAATTTGTTGCCGACGTAATGCCAAAAATATAACACGCGCTGCGGCCCGCCGAGAAAACGCGAGCCGTAAACCACGTCGGCTTTTTCATCTAAAATCGGCTGGAGCAATTTCGGATATTCTTGCGGATCATATTCCAAATCGGCGTCTTGCACGATGATGACTTGGCCGGTGGCCTGCGCAAAACCCGTGCGCAACGCCGCGCCCTTGCCGCGATTGTGCTCGTGGAATAAAATTTTAACCATCGGATTGGTATTTTGAATCTCCGTTAAAATGTCGCGCGTGCCGTCGGTGGAAAAATCATCGACGATGATAATCTCTTTTTCCAGCGGCAAGCTGACCCCGCCAACGCGGTGAACGATCTCACGAATAGTGGCTTTTTCGCAATAAACCGGAATGACGATCGAGACTTTCTGGACGGGCATAAATTAAAGAGTATCGTTAAAATGTCAATCTCTATGATAATGAAAAAGTTTGTGTTTGTCAACACTCTTCAAATTTTCTTGGGGCTGGCGCTGGCAGCCGCCCAGGTCGCCGCTCAAGAAAAAAGCAAGGGGCAGCCGGTGACGTTCGATCAACGCGGCCTGTGTGTTGATGAAACTTTCGTGCCGTTGGTTTCCGGTGAGATTCATTACTGGCGGCTGAATCCGCTCTTTTGGCGCGAAGCTTTGGCGCGGATGCAAGAGGCCGGCCTGCGGATGATCGCGACCTATGTGCCGTGGAATTTTCACGAGCTCAACCCCGGCCAATTTGATTTTGTCGGACGCACCAATCCCGCGCGAAATTTAACGGGCTTTCTCGATCTGTGCGCCGAAATGAGACTGCGCGTGATCATTCGTCCCGGCCCGTATATAAATGCCGAGTGGCCGGGCGGCGGCGTGCCGGAAGAGGTGGCAATGCTGGATCATCTCGATCCGCGCTACATGGCGCGTTGCGAGCCGTATCTGCGCGCGGTGTGCGAAGTGTTGGCGCCGCGGCAAGCCACCCACGGCGGCCCCATCGTTCTTTGCCAAGTCGAAAACGAAATTTTCTTTCCGAAGGGCGGCAAGTCGCAGTACGCATTTGGCGCCGATACGTTGGATTTAGCTTATGACGGCATTTTGGTGATGGGCAAATATGTCAATTGGCTGCAACAGAAGTTTGGTTCTATTAAGCAACTCAACGAAATTTACCGTTCCAATTATGCAGATTTCACCGACGTTGCCCCGCCGCATTATCGGCGCGATCATCTCGCGTCGTCGCTGCAATCGTTGCAATTCACCAGCGCGGCGATTGCCGATTATTTCCGCTGGCTCGCGGCGAAATTTCGGGAGGGCGGCATCACCGTTCCGCTGTTTACGAATACGGGGATGATGATGGTGTTTTATGATTATGAGAAATTGGAAGAGGTCGTTGATTCGGTGGGGCTGGATATTTATATGCATCCGGAACTTCCGAATGATGAAGCATTGGTGGCGGGTTGGTACAATCAGCTTTTCCGCGCGCGCATGAAATTTCCGTGGTCGCCGGAGTTTCAGAGCGGCATTTGGCTCAGTTGGGCGGATGATCTCGGCTATGTTTCCGGCGAACACATGAAACATCTCACGCTGTTGAGTTTGGCGCAGGGCTTGCGCGGCCTCAACTATTACATGTTCGTGGCGCGGGATCAATGGTTCTGCGCGCCAGTCGATGAGTTGGGCCGCAAGAATGCGCAATTTGCGCCGATGGCCAACGCGATCAAAATTGCGCAGGCGCTGGAGCCGGATCAACGCCTGGCGCGCCTTGGCCTGATTTGGCATTTGGCGCATCATCACAAATTTCTAATCGATCGTTTTGATGACTGGGTGCGCCTCGGCAGATATTGGATGGATCGCCAGGGCCCGAAAGAGCTGGAGCCGTGGTGGCAATGTTTCAAAACACTCACCGAAGCGGATTTTGATTTTGAAATCGTCCAACTGCCGCACGGCGATCTTACAAAATACGACGCGCTGATTTATGCCGGCGCCGATTTCATGGATGAAAGCAGTTTGCAAAAATTGGCGGCTTACGCTCAATCCGGCAAGAAAATTTTGACAGTCACCGCATTGCCAAAGCAAAATTTAAATCTGCAACAACCCAAAGAATTTGCTCGATTCGCAAAAGCTTTGACGGCTTCTCCGCAGGTGCTATCGATGTCATCAGCAGAACTGTTGCCGCGCCTGTCGGCGTTGGGAATCAAGAATTACTCGCAAGCTAATGTGCCGCACGTCTACACGAGCTTGTATCGCGCGTCGGAAGATGGGAAGCGTTATTATCTTTTCGCGGTCAACAACAGCCGCGAAGAAACGCCGGTGCGAATTGAGCTTGACGCTTCGTTGTTCCAAAGCGCCGCGGAATGGGTGGTGCGAGACCTCGAACAGGGTATGGAACAGAGCCTTTCGAGCGCTTCCCTACAACGGATTTCCGTGACCTTGCGCCCGCGCGAGGGTATAGTTTACCGCATCACGCCGCGACGGTAAGTTAAAAACGTTTTGACTTTCACTCCGCGCTTTGTTATATTTTAAATTGTATTTCAGCGTGTGTCGATAAAAATTTGTTATTTTAAATATGCCCATTCGCTTCACCAAGCTTTCCGCCACCGGCAATGATTTTATTCTCTTCGATAATCGCGCCGGCTTATTTCGCGGCGGCGAAGAGCAGCTCTTTCGCAGCTTGTGCACGCGCCGCGTCGCCATTGGCGCCGACGGCATCCTGCTTATTGAGCAGAGCGCAAAGCGCATAGTGCATAGCAAACCCGATCGCTATGCGCCATGCGCTATGCCCTCTGCGCTTTTCACCATGCGCTACTTCAACCGCGACGGCCGCGAGTCGGAGATGTGCGGCAACGGCGCGCGCGCGGCGGCGTATTATGCGTTTCACCGCGGCATGGCACTGGCGGAGATGCATTTTGAAGTGAGCGGCGATCTTTATCACGCCGCCGTCGCCGGCAACAAAGTGCGGCTGCGCATGCAAAAACCGTGGGATTTGCAGCTTGCGCCGCAGGCGCTCGATGAAACCGGAATGGAAGAAGGCGGTTTCGTGAACACCGGCGTGCCGCATTATGTATTGTTTGTCGACGATGTCGAGCAGGTTAATGTCGAAGAATTAGGCGTCAAATACCGTCACCATCCCGCTTTTCAACCGGCCGGCACGAATGTCAATTTTGTCGAATTAAATGATGTTTTGTCTTTGCGCACGTATGAACGCGGCGTTGAAGAAGAAACCCTCGCTTGCGGCACCGGCACCGTCGCCTCGGCGGTCTTGGCGCATCTCAAAAAGGGCAGGCCGTTTCCCATGCAGGTGATCACGCGCGGCGGTGAATTGACCGTGTATGGCGATGCCGCATTCACCAAACTTGAATTAGAAGGTGAAGTCCGGCTCGTTTATGACGGCGAAATTGAATTAAAAAATTTTATTTAATTTTCAATCCTGGCTTCCATATATTGTTTAAAGCCAGGATCGAGCCTCGTGCATCTAAGATTAAGCTTCCATGACCGAATCTCTTTTTAAGCGTGCCCTCCTCGGCGCCGGTTTGGGCCTACTCGCGGGTATTATCGTTTTAATCATTACCGAACTCTTATTGCAAGATGCCTTCCGCAACTTCGAAGCGAAAACGTTGGATTTGCGCTATCCCTATCGTCTCAACGCGTTGCAAGCGGCGCGGCAAGACGCCAATATCGAAGACATCATCATCGTCGATATTGACAATCGCAGCTTGAATAAACTCGGTCGGTTTCAGCGCTGGCCGCGCAGCTACCACGCGCGCGTTATCGATTATCTCCGCGCCGGCGGCGCCGCCTGCATCGTGTTCGATATGCTCTTTTCCGAGCGCGAAATCAAGCGCAGCGACGACAGCCTTTTCATTCTCAGCACGAGAAATGCCGCGAATGTCGTGCACTCGCTGGAATTGGCCCAAGCCGATACCGAAGCGTTTCGGTACCGCATGACCAAAGCGCCGGCCGGATTTGCGGCCAACCGTTTTATCATTCCGCTGCCGCGTCCGACATTGGCGAAGCTCGATAGCTTCGATCGTTTTGACGGTGAAGTGATGGAACTATACAACAACAGCGCGGCATTGGGTTTTGCCAATTTCCTGCCCGACGACGATAGCGTGATTCGCAAGATACCGCTGCTCCTAAATTTTGCCAATCAAGCTTATCCTTCATTAGCCCTGGCAGTGGTGATGCAAGCCGGCGGCTTCTCTTCCAAAGATGTCGAAGTCAATCTCGGGCACGACGTGCGATTAGGCAATGGCGTTAAGTCGTTGCGCATTCCCATTGATGATCAGGGACGTGTGCTGATTAATTACATCGGTAGATGGAAAACCTTTCGCTACGTTTCATATTACGACGTCCTCGAGCAAAGATTGCCGGCGGAAATGTTCGCGGATCGGCTCGTCATTGTCGGCACCTCCGCGGCCGGTTTATCCGATCTTCGTCCCGTGCCGTTTCAATCCACCTTCCCCGGCGTCGAAGTGCATGCGAATATCATTTATAGTATTCTGACCCAGGATTTCATTTCCAAACAATCGGCGGCCCAAAGTATCGTGGTGATGTTGATCTTCGCGATGATCGCCGGCGTCGTCACCATGGTTTTGAGTCCGTGGATCAGCATTTCTTTTATTGTTTTAATGAGCGGGGGCTACGTTGTTTTGACCACGTGGATTTTTATCGACCGCAATGTCTGGATTCCGCAGGTGCAGCCGCTGCTATCGTTCGGCATCGCTTTCTTGAGCGTGATGGTTTATCGGTTTCTCAGTGAAGAACGTCAAAAGCAGCTCATTAAAGGCATGTTCGCGCATTATGCCTCTGACTTGATCGTCAACGAGCTGGTTAAAGATCCGACCAAGCTCAAGCTGGGCGGCGAAAAGAAATATGCCACGGCTTTTTTCTCGGATATTAAAGATTTTACCAAAATTTCGGAGAAATTAAAACCCGAAGCATTCATTATGCAATTGAATGAGTATCTCTCGGCGATGACGGACATCGTGCTCGAATCAGGCGGCTATTTGGATAAATATGTCGGCGACGCCGTGGTCGCGGTTTATGGCGTGCCGATCGACCAAGCCGATCATGCCGAGCGGGCTTGCCTCGCGGCGTTGGAGATGCAGAAGGTGCTCGTCGATTTGCGCAAAAAATGGATGGCGGAAAAACGCCCGCCCTTCGAGGTTCGCATCGGGCTGAATACCGGCGAAATGATTGCAGGAAACATCGGCGGCAAAAAACGCTTTAATTACACCGTGATCAGCGACGCGGTCAACTTAGCCTCGCGCTTGGAAGGAGCCAATAAAATGTACGACACCAAAATCATGGTCGGCGATGAAACGTATACTGCCGCCAAAAGCGGCATCATCGCGCGGGAATTGGATTTCATCCGCGTCAAAGGCAAATCGCGGCCGGTGCGGGTGTATGAATTATTGGCGCGGCGCCGCGACGGATTTCCGGAGAGCTTGAACACCGCTTTCACGCACTTTGCGCGCGGCCTCGAATTGTATCGTTTGCAGGAATGGCAAAAGGCCATCGCCGAATTTCGCCGCGTACTGGAGGTCAAGCCCGACGACGGTCCGGCCCAAGAATTTCTGCGGCGCTGCGATGTTTTTATGCAATCTCCGCGCCCGGCGGATTGGGATGGGGTGTTTGAGATGCGAACAAAATAAAAAAGATAAAAGGCAAAAAAGAGAAATAGAAATTTTGGGAGGCGTGAGAAGCCGTACCGTTAGCGTGTTTTAAATGATCAATATCGAAAATTTACCGCCGGAGCGTATTCAGCGTATTTTGTTGAGCCGCCTGCGCTTCCTGGGCGATGTGATTCTTACGACGCCATTGATTCGACGGCTCAAAGAAGTTTTTCCGGAAGCCCAGCTCAGTTATTTAACGCAAGACACGTTTGCGCCGTTGCTGCAACATAATCCATATCTCGACGAAGTCATTCCGTTTTCCGTCCGCGGGAGCGTTGCCGCGCAGGCGCGGGCTTATTGGGCGCTGCGCCGGCGCCGGTTTGATTTGGCCATCGATCTTTTTGGCAACCCGCGCACGGCGTTACTGACGCGCCTCACCGGCGCGCGTATTCGAGTGGGCGGCGATTTTCGCGGGCGCGGCAAATTATATAATGTGCGCGTGCCCTCGCCCACCGTCGAACCACATGCGATTGACTTTCATTGGCGGAGCCTTGAGGCGCTCGGTATCACCAAAGGCGATCAGCGCACCGAAATTTTTGTTGCGGCGGAAGAAAAAAAATGGGCGCACGATTTTTTAAATCGCCTTTCCATTGACCGAACGCGGCCGCTTGTCGGTTTACACCCCGGCGCCACGTGGCCGAACAAGCGCTGGCCGGAAAAATATTTTGCAGAATTGGCAGAGAAACTTCGTGCGCAAAATATTCAGGTGCTCATCACTCAAGGCCCTGGCGAGGATGCGATCGTCGCGGCCGTGAGGCGGCAATGTTCGGCGCATGTCGTTCCGTTACCCGTCTTAAGCTTGCGCCGACTTGCGAGCGTGCTGCAACGATTAAATGTTTTTGTTTCCAACGATTGCGGCGTGATGCATCTTGCCGTTGCCGTGGGCACGTCGACAGTTGGTCTGTTTGGCCCAAGTCAACCAGAGATTTGGTTTCCGTATGATCAAAACCACGGCCATCTAGCTTTATGGCAACCGATAGCATGCCGGCCGTGTCATCAAAACTTCTGCCCGCTCGGCCATCTCGATTGTCAGAATAAATTGGACGTGGAACGCGTGTTTTCGGCGGTGATGGAAAGAGTGGCGAAGCGGTGGATTGATGGAGTTGTGGATTGATGGATTGATGGAGCTTTGGATGGTTGCTGTTTCAAAAATTTTTACTATTGGGCACGATGGACTCGCGCTCGTGGTTGTTGATTTGAAAGATAGACAAGATGAGCACGAAAACGAAACGCCCCGCGTTCGGATGATGCGAACGCCCCGCGTCGAAACTTTTGAACGCGGGGCGTTTTTTATTTGGCGCAATTTAAAAGGCAATCACTTTAACAGAGCCACGCGGCTTGTGGCCTCTTGGCGCAAGCCCGTTGCGCCGTCGAAGATCACCTTCACCAAATACGCGCCGCTGCTCACAATTGTTCCCGCGTTATTCTTGCCGTCCCAATCCAAATATTTGTAGCCCGCTTTCATCGTCGCCTCTTGCAAGCGCGCCACTTCCTGTCCCAGGAGATCGTAAACGATGGCCTTCACAAAACCATCTTCTGGTAAATTCAGATTCAAGCGTGTGGTGGGATTAAAGGGGTTCGGATAGCCTTGCGATAAGGCAAAGGTTTGGGGAATGGCTTGCTGGGCAAGCGAATCTAGATTAGTCATCGCATTGGTTTTGGCTGCGCCAATGGCAAACTCGCTGTCACTGGAAAAAGCCGAGCCTTTAAAACCGTTATCGACGGCTTGGGCTTTCCAATGATAAGTTCCCACCGGCAAGCCGAGCAAAGTATGACTCGTACCACTGTAGACATTCCCCATGGCCGGAATCAGTCGAAAACCTTGGCTGCCAATGCTGGTTAAGGCCATGGGTGAAACGGTTCCTGTCGTATTGGCGGCATTCACACCGACCATAATGTTATAAGTTAAACCGTCGGCATTGTTCGGTGTTTCGTTATCACTGGCTGCGCTCCACGTTAACGTAACGTTAGAACCGGAAATGGAAGCCGATAACGAGGTTGGCGTTGACGGCGCGTTATTCGCTGAACTCGCATTGTTTTTGTAAAGCTTGGTGGCGCGCAAGCCATTCGCGATGCCGCTGAGCAAAATATCTAATTTGCCGTCTTTATCATAGTCGCCCCAAGCCGCGGCGCTGTTGGATAAGCCCAGCAGCGGTGCGGCGATATCTTCAAAGCTTCGCAGACCGTCTTCCAATTTATTGCGATAAACTTTGGAGATGGGCAAATCACTCTGGTTGTCGGTGCCCGTCACCAAAAGATCCTGATCGCCGTCATTATCGTAGTCACCCCAAACGATATCGCCACGATCAGAAATCATTGCAATGCTGAAGGGTTTCTTAAAATAGCCGGTCGGCGTCCGTTGATAGATCGCACCCGGCAAAGCGATATCCAAATCGCCGTCATTATCATAATCGCCCCAGGCGAGCGGGCGCGGAGCGCCTGGAAAATCGGTAATCAGAGGAGTCATTAATTGAAAACCTTCCGAATTGGGTCCGGTATTATTGTCATAAATCAGATTTTTGTAAACGAGAACCTTGGAATTCCCGCTATTATCATTTCCTCCTAAGAGAATATCGAGATCGCCGTCTTCATCATAATCGCCGAACGCCGCATCGGCGTCCCGCAAGGCCTGTAAAGCGTGGGGAGGATTAGGAGTAATCCACGTGCCGGTTGACGTGGCTTTGTAGAGCCTGGTAAAACCGCCGCCTGAAACAATGCCGGTGAGCAGAAGATCGACGTGTCGATCGTTATTGTAGTCGCCCCATACGGCGCCATTTTTCGATAAAGCCTGCAAGGGAAGGGGCGAAATATCTAAAAAAGTGTTGTTATTTTGGTTTTGATACACTTTGATATATTTCACGCTTCCAGCAGCATTTTCACCGGTCAATAAAATATCCAAGAAATTGTTCTTGTCGTAATCGCCCCAGATCGCCACGCCCTTCTTAACCGCTTGTAGTGGTATCTCGAGTCCCGCATTGTCTAGTATCGTGAGTCCCGCATCGTCAAACACGCCATTGCCGTTATTTTTCCAAACTCCGGAATAAACGGTGCTATTGCCCTGGTCGCCGGTTAAGAGAATATCCAAATCGGCGTCTTTATCATAATCTCCCCAGGCCACGGTGCCATCACTCAAGTTTGGCAAAATTGTGCTGATTTCCGTGAATGCCGGTGGTAGGATGATCAGCTCCGGTTGGTTGTTGGTGGATTCGCGCGAATCGAAGGAGACATCTTGTATCAATTGAGCTGAACCCGGTGGCGTACTGCCAGTGCCTTGTAAGGCAAAATAATAGACGATGTTATTCACTTCGACTGTTGACACAACCGAAGCAGGGGAAGTAAAGTTAAAGGAATACCATTGATTGCCGTTCATTGGACTTGCTATTGAACCAAGTAGCGGCCCGGTTATTCCCCCATTGCTGTTTTGAAAGCCATCGCCGCTTTGCCCGCCAACACTGCTCTGATTAGTCCAGGTAACGGCGGATTCCCAATTGGATGAAACAGGATTGAATTGATAAAGGTTTACTCCGCTTTGTCCTCCTTGCCGACTATACAAACGGAGAGTTTGAGGCATTATATTGCTGAGACTATTTGGTATTTGAAATTTGAGATAACTATAACGGCCATTGGCCGTCATGAGATTCATCCAGCCATAATTGCCAAGAGCACGTGTTGGACCATATAAATGAGAATAAGCTCCAGTATCACCATCTCGGTTTCGCTCGATATATGTGTCGGTAGCCGATGTGAAAATGTAAACGCCGTTGTTCGAGGTCGTGAAGGTCTGATCGCTCGATTCACTCACATTGCCGGCATTGTCTTCGGCTATGACTTTATAGTGGTACGTTTGGTTGGAATTCAGATTGGTTAACAATGTCGTGAAAGAGATATCAGGAATGCCAAGCATTCTGGTTTGTTGATCGTAGGCAGTCGTTGCGCCATATTTCACATAACACACTGTGTTCTCGTCGGTTTGCCAACTGATTCTTGCCGCATTGTTGTAAACATCAAGTGTGGTGAAACTAGATATTGATGGAAGAAGTCCCTCGGTAGAACGCAATTCTTTGGCGACCACGTTGAAGTAAATGGGTCCATCAACATCTCGCATGGTTTTGTACTGATTATTATTAAACCCGGTGGTGAGGTCGCCACTGACAGTATAATCTCTACCTACGTAAATATAACGCAATTGCGTCTCGTTATTAGGGAAGTGCGTCACCCGATCCACGCCATCATGTAGATACCTGATTCGATACGTAAGTTGGTTCGGTTCCCAATAGATGGTCAGATGATAAGTCAGAGATTTGGTCCAAGGACTGATGGCATTGGTGACGTATGTTTGAACTTCATTCCCATAATAATTTGTATAAAATTTTATACCATCATTGAAGCCAAAGCCATTACCGGTATGAAGATCCCAGATCGTTTCGAGCTTCTCTACGGGGTGATGGCCGCCCCAGGGCATGCGAAACATCGCTAAAACATGATGTCTGTCCATTGAATTCTGTCTTGCTGGCTCGAATTGAGCGACGTCAATTTCAAGCGAGCCTTTTTCAATGTACCGCCCCAAATCATAAACCACCAAATCCAAATCTCCGGAGGGTTTCCATCCCGAGGCGGTGAAATTCATATTGCTACCGACGTAGGACCTATCAACTTTGAGCGCTGAGGCAATGGGGTTGGTTTTGCGATTTACAAACGTTGAGTTGTTGAGGGGATCATCCAAGATAATTCTTGCGATCGTGGGAGTTGCGCTGTTGTTGACGACTTTAAAGTCGTCAACTTTCAAAGTGCCAGGATTTTGTGAATTATCAGTGGCGGCGATTTCAGCGTGGAAGGCGTTATTGAGGGAGTAAGCGGGAAGATCAAAAATCTCCTGATGCATCAAATTCCAATCACCGGGATTAGTCCCCGTCGTAGAATATTCAAAGTAAATCTGCGAGTTGTCGAAGCGCAACTGCAAGTAGAAAGGACTTCCAGCGTTTCCAAAGGGAGAAGGCAAGGGGATTGTCTTTGGATTCGAAATAATTCCCTGCCTTTTTTTAAAAGCATAAAGTTTATATGGAGCAGCATCTGGATCAGAGGGGCTGCCGCCAACATAAAATCGATACCAGTTTGCTTCTGAATCAATACCCAAGGTATTATTGTTACCCAAATAATCTTTGAGTTTGGGGTAGGAAGGGCAAATGCCAATACTTCCATCTTTAGTGGCTTTTAGAATTTTTACAGTGACTGTCGTATTGCTGAGAGGGAAGGCATCCTGAGTAACGATCCAGGCTGCCTGTGCATCAATGAGGTTTAACTGCAAAAGCCCGCTGACGATACTAACAGCAGAGCCGCTATTATCACCGATCCGCCATTTATTTGTTACATCGAGAGGCGAAGTGTCAAAATCATCCTTAAAAAGCTCCGTTTGTGACAGTACGAGATTACTGGTAATCAAGATTGTCGAAATCAAGGCCGTCACTATCATGATTCTCTTCATGTTCTTTTCCTTTCCTGGTTTGGATTTGAATGGCCTGTTATTTTAATAAAAAATGAAATAGCTCACCCGAACGGGCTTGCGCGAACTCGTTGCAGCCATTAGATGATAGTTTGGAGAAAACAAAGGAAACCCCCATCCCGCAAGGTCGCGCGTCGGATAAACTTAAAAAGGATGAGAGAAAATGTTGATGCCTATTCTATCCTGCGAGATGAAGGTGCGAGATGAAGGTGCGAGATGAAGGTGCGAGATGAAGGTGCGAGAAGCGCAGAATAAGAATTTTTAAAACCGTTAATTTTTTATGACATGTTCTTCCCGTGGTCGTGAACGCCAAAGCTGAAAAATAACGACAGCCTCATCTTACTGGTGGCGATAAATGTAAACAAAACTTTTTAGAGATGCAAATGATTTTTAAATTTTTATAAATTTTTGCGACTGTGCTGCATACCATTTGAATTCTTTCGATTTGCCATTACGCTAATCGACACATTGAGCGGTATATTATACTAAAAATTTGGGGCATTGCACAAAATATGAAGGCAAGCATCACCTCAAATGTCTAATTATAGTTTAGCTTCTTAATCGTCCCTCAAAAGGGAGAATTTCTCATGAAAAGCATGACACGATTGCCAAAATTTTTGCAGACGCAGAAATACTTGTTCATGATTTTGTTGGCTGCACTTAATCAAGTGGCTTTTGCCCAAGACAATAACGGTTATTGGGATGATCGTTTCGGGCGGCCACGTGAACTATATGAGGTGGTTTCCGCCACTGCAATTATCGACAGTGGCATTTATGTTGGCGGCTTTTTTCCTGGAAAAAAAAGTGTCGCCAGATGGGACAGCAAATATTGGGTTCCTTTAGGTAATGGCGTTAACCCACCAGAGGGACCAGGGGTTTATGGTGGTGTTGCCACATTTGCCGTGATTGGCAATGATCTTTATGTTGGGGGACAGTTTATATGGGCCGGCAGCCTTCCGGCTAATAATATTGCCAAATGGAACCTCATTACCAAAAGTTGGTCAACAGTGGAAAGCAATGGCCATAATGGCATCAATGGCACTGTTCGGACTTTGGTTGCGCGTGGCAATAAATTGTATGCCGGAGGCGAATTTACTGTTGCTGGTGGGATGCTGGTCAATAGCATTGCCGTATGGAATGACTCCTCCAAAACCTGGACACCATTAGGACAAGGCGTGGAAGGTACCGTAAGAGCGATAGCCGTAAGTGGGAGAGAGATCTACGTCGGCGGCAGTTTCACCTCAGCCGGCGGTAAGCCAGCAAACAATATTGCCAAATGGGATGGCAAGGAATGGTTTGCTCTTGGGAGCGGCGTGAACCCTGAGGGCAAACCATATTTTTCCACCCCGCACGTCAATGCCATTGCCATTTTAGGCGGCGAGGTATATGTCGGCGGCGGATTTCTTAAGGCCGGAGACGTCAATGCAAACTCCATCGCCAAATGGAACATCATCAATAAGAATTGGTCACCTCTCAGCAGCGGGAATACAAACGGCGTGTATTACTCTAGTGGAATTGGAAATGTATACTCACTTGCGACCAATGGTCGTGCCATATATGTTGGTGGAACATTTACCCAGGCCGGCGACCAGAGCGCCAACAATATTGCCAAATGGGCTCCCGACAATAATAGCTGGTCGCCTTTGGGGAGCGGGCTTAAGGGGCAAGCCTTTGCCATTAAAACGCATGGCAAAAATGCGTATGTGGGTGGCGGGTTTACATATGCGGGCGATAAACTCTCCGACCGTTTCGCGATTTGGCATGAACCCAATGAGCCTCCCGTCCTCACCCCCTTGCCAGAGTTAGCCTTCGCCGAGGACAAAACGATGTATCACCCGATCCGCTATTGGTATCCATTCGTCAGCGACGCGGACGACAGTGACAGCACATTGAACATCACGGTCCTTTCCGGCAAGTATGTGAAAGCCACGCGCTATCCGGTGCGTTATCATTTCTCCGCGCCGGCAAATTGGTTTGGCCAAGACACGCTGCAATTCATCGCCGCCGATCCGAGCGGGCTGGCGGACACCACCAGTTTGGTCATCACCGTCAAATCGATCAACGATCCGGTGCAACTGAGCGATCTGCCGGATTCGGTGTCCTTTAAACAAGGCGCCTCCGCACAGCTTAAAATCTGGGACTATGCCGATGACGTCGAAACGCCGGATTCGCTTTTATATTATAAATTTTCCGCCAGCGACCCCAAACTACGATGGAGCTTTGAGCGCCTCACTGGCATGCTCACGCTAGCCGCGCCGGAATTTCATGGCCGCGGCCATCTTGTCGTTACCGCCGGCGACGGCAGGTCCGACGTGCGCGATACCATCGCGGTGCACGTCAAAGCCTCGGCAAACTTATCTACCGAGGTAGCTTCGCGCACCGCGTCGCTGCCTATGGCATTTCAATTGTGGCCGAACTCGCCGAATCCTTTCAATCCGAGTACGACCATTCACTTCGATCTGCCACAAGCCGGCCGCGTCAAACTCGCGGTTTACAATTTGCGCGGCGAGCTCGTGCAAACGCTGGTCGACGGCGAAATTTCCGCGGGCGCGCATTCGGTTCGTTTCGACGGCCGCGGTTTAGCCTCAGGCGTTTATTTTTATCGTATGGAAGCCGGCGGCGTTTACACGATGACCAGGAAGATGGTTTTGCAAAAATAGCAAAAAGATCGCTATATCAAAAAAAAACCTCTGCGGGATGGCATTTATTCGGATCTTTTATCACCATCCATCGCCTGCCCGGAAACTTCCCCGCCTTCTTTAATCCGATTCTGCCAGCCATATTCCTTGAGTCGCCGATACAACGTCGTTTTGGAAATCTGTAAAATTTTGCAAGCTTGCCGCTGGTTCCAGTGGGTATCTTGCAGCACTTTGAAAATGTACGCTTTTTCGACTTCGGCCAAACTGCCTTGCTGATCATTCGCCGCCTCTTTTTTAATATTTGCGACGAAGGCTTGACCTTGGCTGAGGTGAGGCGGAAAATTGCCCGGCTGCAACGTGTCGTGGCCGGCTAAAGTCGCGGCATGCTCGATGGCGTGGCTCAACTCGCGGGCATTGCCCGGCCAGTGATATTGCACGAGGCAGCTTTGCGCCTCTGGGGAAAATTGAAGCTTGGGGCGATTTAACTTTTGGATAAATTTTTTGAGAAAATGCTGGGCGAGCAGCAGAATATCGTCACGCCGTTCGCGCAGAGGCGGAATATGAACCGGAATGACGTTAAGACGATAAAAAAGGTCTTCGCGGAAAGAACCGTCTTGCATCATTTGCCGTAAATCATGATTGGTCGCCGCGAGCACGCGCACATTGACTTTTTGCACTTGCGTATCGCCCACCCGTCGAATTTCGCCGTTCTCGATAAAACGCAGGAGTTTGACTTGGATCGAAAGCGGGGCATCGCCGATTTCATCCAAAAAGAGGGTGCCGCCGTTCGTTTCTTCTGCCAAGCCGCGTTTGTTGGAAACTGCGCCGGTGAACGCGCCGCGCACGTGGCCGAACAACTCGCTCTCCAAAAGCTGCTCCGGCATCGCGCCGCAATTCATCGCGATAAATGGCTGCTCGCGCCGCGCACTCAGTTGGTGAATCGCGCCGGCCACCATTTCTTTGCCGGTGCCGCTTTCGCCGGTAATTAAAACCGTCGCTTCGGTTCCCGCCACCGCGGCGATCGAGCGCAGCAGATTGTTCATGGCGTCGCTCGCGACTACCATATTCTCGATGCCATATTTTTCGCGCACGCGATGCTCCAGCAAACGCACGCGCGTGCGCAGATGATTCCGCTCCAGTGCTTTGCGAGCGGTCAGCAGCAACTCGTCATTTTTGAAAGGCTTCGTAATGTAATCGTATGCGCCTTCCTTCATCGCTTGCACGGCGGAGTCGACGGTGGCAAAAGCCGTCATCAGCAACACTTCGGTATCCGGCGCATTTTGCTTCACGTGCCGCAGCAGATCGAGCCCGCTCATGTGGTCCATCCGCAGATCGCTGATCACCAAATCAAAAATATTTTTCTCGATCAAGCGGATCGCATTTTCGCCGGATTCGGCCTCCTGCACGTTGTAGCCGTCGAGTTGGAGATTGAGCGCGGTGCTGTGGCGAACATGGGGCTCGTCATCGACGATTAAGATGGAAAACATAGCATGAAACCGTTAAAAAGAGTGTTTGCCGTTCAAAGCAAAGATGAATGCGAATATGCGGGACTTTTCGTGAGGATCTTGAGGTCGCAAGTGGGCGATACTGGAATTGAACCAGTGACCTCCAGTTTGTGATACTGGCGCTCTAACCAACTGAGCTAATCGCCCGGGTTTTATGATAAATCCAAAATAGGAAATTGACGGTAAAAAGTCAAGGGAAATGTCGAAGGTTTGGCGCCCCCCATTCGTCAGACGCGCGCTTCGATTTCAGGCTTCGACATCGTTTTTTCGTCGTATTTTCCTCCCGGACTGCGCTTTATCCAGCCGGCTTGCTCCAAGTAAGCATTAAAAGCCATTTCTATGGCCTGAGCCATAAGCTCGGCTTTTCGTCGATCACCCATTGCTTCCAAAATTAAGTCAAACGCATGACGTGATACAGTAAACGGTGCCATTGACGCCTCGCAATTTTTATCATCAACAGAATTCTTTGTGAACCGTGCTCGTCTTTCGCTTTTAAAACAATCGTTCAATGAGCTTAATAAAAGTCGGATTGGCGAACGTCAACGCAATCAGCGCAATCGCAATGAAAATGTTCATTTTAAAATGAAGGCTGTTGAACCGCTCGTCCACTCCTTTAAAGCGCTCGTCCACTCCTTTAAACCGCTCATCCATTGCTTTTTCCAAGCTTTTGAACCGCTCTTCAATAGATTTAAATCTTTCTTCAAATATCCCCCTCGTAACCAACTCGTTTCTCAGCTCGTCCTTTATTTCCAGTTTTAACAATTCTTTTTTCTCGACAATTTCTTTTTCTGCCCGTTCTTGAATAGTCTCAATCGTCGATTCAATCGCTTTGGCAAACTCTCCGGCTTTTGGTCGTTCACCGAACATGCCCTCGAGTAAGTTAAAAACATGGCGCGGCAAAGTATATGCTCCCATTGAGGCCTCGTAATAGTTTTACTCTCTTCCGCAGTTTGGCGAAAATGTTATTATAATTTACAGAATTTTTTGAGAAAAGTCAAGGCTGGAAGAACGGGACGGGTAATCTCTCGGTTATTGGGGGATTACGGGACGGGAGTGCAAAACATAGAAACGGACAGCTACAGAACATCGGGCTTGCACCGCTTTCGCCGAGCAAGCCCGATTTCATCATCCCATCATCAATTCCGAAACTCTTCATAAAATTTCAAAACCGCGGGAATGTAGCCGCGGGTTTCTTCCCATAACACGCGGTTGTCTTTGCCGCGCTCCAGCCACATCGACGCGCGCTTTTCGCCGCCGTTGTAAGCCGCCAAACCGCCTTCGAGATCATAAAGCGAAATGAGCGTCGACAAATAACGGCATCCCAAACGAATATTCAAAATCGGATCATACAAAACCTCTTTCGGCGACGTCCAGATGAGGCCCTCATCCGCGGCCAGAAAAATTCCGGTGGCCGGCATGATTTGCATCAGCCCCATCGCGCCGGCCTGGGAGCGGATATCCGGCCGCCAGGTCAGCGCGCTCTCGTGCGTAATCGTCGCGCAGATGAGATCGACATCCAGATTCGGATATTTCACCGCCATTTTATAAATTTCATCGGCGACTTCATATTTCATGCCGGCGATCATCTTCGGATTATATTTTTCGATGATGGACATGATTTTTTGAATCTGATAATGCCGCACCGAGTCCACGTTCATCGCTGCTTTCAAGTTGTGCAGCGAGCGCTCGAGATGCTCCATGCGCGTCGAGCTTTCATCCAACGTGTAAAAGCGAAACGCAAAACTCGCCATCGAAATGCACGCCATCACCGTCAGCGTGACGATGAGCAGAATTTTGCCTTGTCTTCCCACGAACAAGCTGGAGGCCTGTGGCGCTGGCCGCGCGTGAACTTGCTGAGGCGGATTTGGCCGCGCCTGAGAATAATTCGTTGGTTGCCCGGCAGGCGTAAATGTGTTTGACGAGCGCCGGCTTTTCTTTTTAAAAAAATTGCGCATCGCCTTAGGAATCAGGTGTTTCATTTCATTCTCCGCCAGATTTTGAAAAATTTTTCTATGCCATAAATTTGGAATTTAACAATACCTACCAACCGGCTGGAATGGCGGTTTGACTTGAAATTTCCGGCGCGGTGATGAGAAAGCTCCCCGGTTCGTGAATTCGCGCCGGCAGCACAAAATTTTCCATGCCGACTTCCGGCATATCGAGTGCGGCATAAATCAGTTGGCGCAGCGAACGTAGATCGAAGGGCTTCTCAATAAAATGGGACGCGCCGAGGCGGGCGATTTGTTGGCGCACCTCTTCCGAGCCATGCGCCGTCATCATAATGACGCGCGTTTGCGGATAATCTTGTTGAATATCCTGGAGCAGCGCCAAGCCGTCGCGTCCAGGCATGCGCAAATCCGTGATCACCAGATCGACGCGTTGCGTTTTCAAAAACGCCAGCGCGCTGTCGCCGTTGTTGGTGCAGATGATTTTGCAAATCTTCGCATTTCTCTCTAGACTTTTGGCAATACTCCACGTCAAGTCTTCCTCATCATCTACCACCAAAATGCTCTTAAGCAAATCCATACATGTCTTCCTGAATGTAAATCGTTTAAGTGCAACAAAATTCGGCAAATGATATGCCGCACACGAGATGAATGGCGCTTTATTTTGTGAACAAATCGTCACAAAATCGTCCTAACTAACTAATTAAAAAAGATACAATTGTCTGGTTCATAATTTGCAATGATCTTTTTTGCAAAAAATAGAAACGAAACAAGCGTTTTGCGAGTATTGATAAAGGTAAGAAAATGGCCACCAAGGTGGCTGGTTTTCGGCCATTTTTGAAATTCGATTGTATCGTCAATTAACATTTGGCGCAATTAACCAGGTTTAAATTTTTGCGTTTTTGTAATTTTATGTTTATATTGATTTGAATTTAAACTAAATGTAGGAGTTTAACATGTGTTATTTTGCTAGGCGTAGCGCAACTAAACGTATCGCCGGTCTTTTCGCTTTCGCATTATTGCTGTCAACAAATTTCGCCGCCGCGCAAAGCACTTTCTACGGCGCGACGTTGAGCGATCAAGGCGTCTTCATGGGCGGCATGGGCCTCGCGAATATCGGCGGGCAAACATTTTATACGATTAATTTGCGTCCCGAATTGGCGGTGGGAAAATTCGGCATGGGTTTGGACGTCAATCTGCGCTATAACACCCAAACCGGTCAACTGCGCAACGAAGATTGGAACACCGGCTATGATTATCTGCGCGCGATTCGTTATGCGCGCTATGGCCGCAAGCAAGACGACTTTTACACCCGCGTCGGCGCCATCGAGGGCGCGCGGCTCGGCCACGGCTTGATCATGAATTATTACAACAACGCGCTGCTTTACGACGAGCGCAAAGTCGGGTTGGAGTTTGATTATGATTTTCGCGTCGGCGGCTTTGAATTGATGACCAGCAACTTTGGCCGGCGCGAAATCACCGGCGGCCGCGTTTTCTATCGTCCGTTGCAACTCATCTCGCCGGTGCCGATTCTTAAAAATTTTGCGCTCGGCGCGACTTATGTGCGCGATGCTGATCCCGACAAATATCGCGGCACCGATGACGGCATCACCGAAATCGGTTTGGATGCCGAGCTGCCGATCATTAAAAATAAACTGACGGAGTTTAAACTCTACGCCGATTTGGCGAAGATTCAAGATTTTGGCTCCGGCCAGGCCGCCGGCGTCGAATGGAACCTGTACGGCCTCGGCGGCTTGTTTGATTTCGGCGCGCAGCTCGAACGCCGTTTTCTCGGACGGCAATTTTACGCGGCGTACTTCGGGCCGTTTTATGAATTGGAGCGCTACAATGTGAAAGACGGCGTGGTAACGACGAAGAAACAGGCGTTAGCCAATCAGAAAAAAGAAACGCGCGGCACTTTCGGCTTGCTTTATGGACAAGTCTTAAACACGCTGCGTCTCGTCGGCACCTTCGAGCGCCTCGATGATATTCCCCGGAGCGGCATTCTGCACGTTGAAGCGACCTTGCCGGAAACGATTCCCAAAGTCGCGTTTCGCGCCATGTATGACGATAAAAACATTGATAATTTCGGCGATGTTTTTAAATTAGATGAAAACTCCGCGGCGCGCCTCGGCCTCGGCTATCGCATGGACCCGCTGATTTTTTACGTCGATTATATTTACACTTTTCGCTTCGATCCGGTTAAAAACGGCTACGTCGTGCAAAAACGCATCGAGCCGCAGTTGGCCCTCGCGTTCACTTTTCCGGTCGGCGGAAAAAGATAAATGTTAAACTTTTTTGTAGTAGACTTTTGTCGTAGCGCCTTCAGGCGCAGAGCTTATGAATACGAGGCGCCTCCAGAAGTTAGAGTTTTGCGCCTCAAGGCGCTACGACAAAATATTTTCGGGGTAAATCATGCTCGCCACCATAGCTCGACTATCGCGCGATCTCGTCGAGTTTGTTTATCCTTCTCGCTGTTTGATTTGTGGGAATGAGTCAACCTCCGCGCGAACGCATTTGCTTTGCGAGATTTGTCTTGACACGCTCGCAGTTCAACCCCTGCCGAATCACGAGCAACTCCATGCCAGTTTAGACGCTGTGTTTGCCGGCTGGCATTTCGATGCCGCCATGCAAAAAGTCATTCATGCGCTCAAATATCGCCGTCGCCAATCATTAAGCCGGGTGTTTAGCCATACATTGGGAGAGCGACTCCGCAACGCTCTCCGCGATGAAATTCCTCGCGCGCTGTTGATGCCCGTGCCTCTGCATCCTCGCCGGCAACGCGAGCGCGGCTTCAATCAAAGTTTATTGTTGGCCGCCCATCTCGCCGAAGCGTGGAACATTGCCGTCACGTCAAAAATTTTAAAACGCACGCGTTTCACCCAATCGCAAGCGCAGCTTGGCGCCGATGAACGCTTACAAAATGTGCACGGCGCGTTTGCGGCAACGCCTCATCCGCTTTTATCCTCCCACACGATTTTCCTCATCGACGATGTTTTCACCACCGGCGCCACGATGCAAGCTGGCGCCACCGCTTTGAAATCAGCCGGCGCCACCCGCGTCATCGGCATTGCTTTGGCGAAAGCGCTATAAGGCAAATCTTTGCCACAATTTTATTCACGTTGCCCAAAATCCGCTTGACTTTTGCCGCAAAGATTCTATCTTCTATTGATCATATTTTACGATAGAACGACCCTCGACATGGCTATCAATCTACAATCCGTTCTCTTTTTTCTATTTTCCGTTATCGCGCTCGGCGCCGCGGTCATGATGATCTTGCATCGCAATCCGGTTTACAGCGCGATTTACTTGATTGTCACCTTGTTTGCGCTGGCAGGATTTTACGTGCTGCTCAACGCGCCGTTCGTCGCTTCGGTGCATGTCATCGTTTACGCCGGCGCGATCATGGTGCTGTTTCTGTTCGTCATCATGCTGCTCAATCTCAAGCAAGACCCGATTCGCGAGCGCGGCAAAATCGCGCGGCGCGCGTTTGCTTTGCTGATCGTCGTGGTTTTATTGGCGGAGATCGGCGTGCTTGTCGGCGGCTCGCTTTTAACCGGTGACGGTGTCGCCGCCACGTCACCAGCCGTCGGCCTCGCGAATGGCTCCGCGGATTCAACGAATTTTGTCGGCAGCACCGCCGCGATCGGTATGCTACTGTTCAAAGACTATATTTTGCCGTTTGAAATCGCCTCAGTGTTGCTGCTCGTCGGCATCGTCGGCGCCGTCATTCTCGCAAAACGTAAATTGACTTCCTGATCGTAGCTTATCATCTTTTTGTCTTGTTGTCTTTTTATCTTTTTTTAAATCTATGCCTTTGGTTTACTATCTTTTATTGAGCGCATTGCTTTTCGGCATCGGCGTCGCCGGCGTGCTGTTGCGGCGCAATGCCATCGTGATTTTCATGTCCATCGAATTGATGTTGAACGCGGTGAATTTGACTTTCGTCGCCTTCGCCGCGCATTTCAAAAATCTCGAAGGGCAGATTTTCGTTTTCTTCGTGATGGTCGCCGCCGCCGCCGAAGTCGCCGTCGGCCTCGCGCTCATCGTCGCCATCTTCCGCGTCGAACAAACCGTCTTCGTCGACGAAATAAATTTGATGAAATGGTGAAGTAGCCCTGCCCCCTTGTGGGGCACTGTGGACATACAGAGATTGCTGGCTCCAACGGCCGCCCACAAGGGGCGGGGACTACGTTGAAAGTGTCAACCAATTTTTTTGAATTTTAAATGCAAAACTATTTGTGGCTCATTCCCTTTTTTCCTCTTCTCGGTTTTATCATCAACGGTCTGCTCGGACGCAAGTTCAGTGAAAAAATAGTTGGCGTCGTTGCCGCGGGCGCGGTGTTCGCAAGCTTTATTACCGCTGTATTGACCTTCACCGAATTACTTGGGCTCGCGCCGGAATCGCGGGTGTTAACGCAAACGCTGTATCAATGGCTCGCCACCGGCAATCTCGGCGTCGACATCGCGTTTCGCCTCGACGCGCTTTCCATGACGATGGTTCTCGTCGTCACCGGCGTCGGCTTTCTCATTCACGTTTATTCCATCGGCTACATGCACGGCGAGCGCGGATTCTTTCGCTTCTTCGCCTTTTTAAATTTATTCATGTTTGCGATGCTGCTGCTCGTGATGGGCGGTAATTTTCTCCTCATGTTCGTCGGTTGGGAAGGCGTCGGCCTTTGCTCCTATTTATTGATCGGATTTTACTATGATCGCCTCTTCGACGAGACCACCGGCCTCACCTGTTCCGGCGCCGGCACCAAAGCCTTTATCGTCAACCGCATCGGCGATTTCGGTTTTTTGCTCGGCATTTTTCTCATCTTCGCCACCTTCGGCTCGCTCGATTTTGAAACTGTATTCTCCAAAGCCGGCGAGTCGCTAATGACGCAACAAGTTTCTACGGCCACCTTTACCGCGATCGCGCTTCTCCTTTTTATTGGCGCCACCGGCAAATCCGCGCAGCTTCCGTTATATGTTTGGCTGCCGGACGCGATGGCCGGCCCGACGCCGGTTTCCGCGCTCATTCACGCCGCGACGATGGTGACCGCCGGCGTTTATATGGTCGCCCGCTGCAGCATCATTTATGTGCAAGCGCCGATGGCGCTGGAAGTCGTTGCGATTGTCGGCCTCGCCACCGCCGTATTCGCCGCGACGATGGCGATCACCGCGACCGACATTAAAAAAATTCTCGCGTATTCAACCGTGAGCCAGCTCGGCTATATGTTTCTCGCCTGCGGCGTCGGCGCTTTCACCGCCGGAATTTTTCATTTAGTAACCCACGCGTTTTTCAAAGCTCTGCTCTTTCTCGGCGCCGGCAGCGTCATGCACGCGCTCTCCGGCGAAACCCAGATCACCAAAATGGGCGGCTTGAAAAAACTCACGCCGACCACCTTTTGGACGTTTCTCGTCGCCGGCCTCGCCATTGCCGGCATTCCCGGCCTCTCCGGTTTTTTTTCCAAAGATGAAATTCTCTGGAAAACTTTTCTCCACTCGCCGGCGCTTTACGTCATCGCATTGGTCGCCGCCGGTGTGACCGCGTTTTACATGTTTCGCATGATCTTCTCCGTTTTTTATGGCGCGCCCCGCATGGACGCCGCCGTCATGCATCATCTGCACGAATCGCCAAAAGTGATGACCGTCCCGCTGATGATTTTAGCCGTGCTCTCGATCATCGGCGGTTACGTCGGCATTCCGCATGTCAATCAATTCGAGCATTGGCTCGAACCGGCTTTTACGTGCTTCATTCCGGCCGGCGCGTCGTTGCCAGCCGAAGCGCACGGCAGTTTCGGTTTGAAATTGGCCTTGATGGCGCTCTCCGTCGTCGTCGCGGTGGTTGGAATTTATATCGCCTATCAAATCTATCTCGTCAAAGTCGGCGCGGCCGATCGCGTCGCGGCAAATTTTTCCGGCCTGTACAATTTGCTGAAACATAAATGGTACGTCGATGAAATTTACGACGCGCTGTTCGTGCGCCCGCTGATGTGGCTTTCAGAAAATTTTTTCTGGAAAATTTTCGACGTCAAAATCATCGACGGCGCCGTGAACGGCTCGGCAAAACTTTTCGACGGCCTCGCTTCCATGCTGCGGCGTTGGCAAACGGGAATCGTGCAGAATTATGCGGTAACGGTGGTGCTTGGGGTGATTGTTATTCTCGGATATTTGTTGATGAGATAAATTTTTAAACTGCAATAGTATGTTTGAAAAAATTAACATCGCAAAGAATTTTCGCCTGACCGAACGAGTTGTGGTTTATACCGGAAATTGTTTGGATTTGCTCAAGCAAATTCCGAGTGGCTCGCTTCAACTCGTTGTTACTTCTCCGCCTTATAATGTCGGTAAAGAGTACGAGCAAAAATTGAAACTTGATCTTTATCTTAAGCAACAAGAAATCGTTATTAAAGAATGCGTGCGGGTGTTATCCGATCAAGGCAGTATTTGCTGGCAAGTTGGAAATTATGTCGACGATGGCGCCATCATTCCTCGGGATACGATTCTTTTTCCAGTAAACTAAAGAGGGGTTTTGGAAATGGCCAATTTAGTAAAAGATAATTTCTTAAGTGAGTTGACGCATCGATTCGGCCTGTTGCGAAAACTTGGCTCCAGTCAATCACTTTATGATGTGGCGGGTAGCGGATTAAGGATTTATATTCGATATTCAAAACAACATGAAAAGAAAAGGACCTTTTACGGCTTGCGGGCTGTAGATCTGAAATTACTTGAAGGCCACCTTGGCCTAATATGTTTTTTATCTGATAGTTCTAAGGAGCCGTTATTGATTCCTTTTGCGGAATTTGAAGAAGTATTTCGCTCTCTGACTCCTGCAAGTGATGGTCAATTCAAGGTTCAAGTTTATATCCATGATGGTATAACGGAACTCTATATAGCTAATGCTGGAAGATTTAATGTTGAGAGTTATCTTGGTTGGACTACGATTGAAACATTAATTTCTTCGACGACTCTCAAAGTTCCAATTCTATCGCACTCACAAGTGCAGACCTTGGTTGGAGCAATTGGAGCTTGTAAAGGTTATGATGTTTGGATCCCAACTGTTGACCGATCAAAACTGGATTGGTCTCTTGCGAGTAGTTTTGAATGTAAGGATGTGCTCCCCTTATCATTTAATTCAATAAAAAGAATTGTTGAAGAAATTGATGTATTATGGCTTCAGAGAGGTAGCAGCGATGTGAAAGCGCTTTTTGAAATTGAACACTCAACTCCAATTTACTCTGGCTTGCTTCGCTTTAATGATGTTTATCTTGTCGCGCCCGGTTTAAACTCGACTTTTAGTATAGTATCGAACGAAGAAAGACGTTCTACTTTTGTGCAGCAATTGAACCGCCCAACTTTCCAGGCGAGTGGGCTTCACACAGTTTGTAATTTTTTAGAATACAGCAACGTCTTTGGTTGGCATGAACGTTTATGGAGACCAAAAGATGAAGATAAATTTTAAAAACAACCTTTGGGCTGCGGTAAGGATTGAACGTGGATTTCCTGCGGAACTCAAAATTTTCTATACAGAGAAAGCAGCTTTGAAACAAGAGCGAATGTGGCGGAAACAAAGTAACCCAGATTATGATGAGACGGGCATTTTTCAGATTGATAAAATTAGGAAGAAAGCCCAGTTAGTTACTGCATAAAAAAAAGATCATTATCAAAATAATCTTGCATTTCAATAGGTCTGATTTGAATCAAAATTTTCCCTTACTTTCTTTTTTAATTCTCGCGCCCACCGTTGGCGCCATCATACTCAGCCTCATTCCCGGTGACCGCACGAAGCTGCTCAAAATGGTCACGATGGGCGTGAGCCTGCTCGTTTTCATCGTCAGCCTGCCGCTTTACTTCGGCTTCGATGAGTCGCGCACCGCGTTCCAATTTGAAGAGAAACACGAGTGGATCCCCGCGTTTCAAGCGACGTACCATCTCGGCGTCGATGGGCTGAGCTTGCTGATGATCATGCTCACCACGTTTTTGATGCCGTTGATCTTTCTCGCCTCGTGGCATGATATCAAAAAAAGCGTGAAGGGCTATCTCATTTCCATGCTGCTGCTCGAAACCGGTATGATCGGCGTCTTCGCCAGCCTCGACTTGTTGCTTTTCTATATTTTTTGGGAAGCCATGCTCATTCCGATGTACTTCATCATCGGTGTCTGGGGCGGCGCACGGCGCATTTATGCGGCATTAAAATTTTTTATTTACACCATGGTCGGCAGCCTGCTGATGCTCGTCGCGATTCTCTTCATTTATTTTTATTACGGCAAAGTCACCGGCACGCTGACTTTCGATCTCGTGCAAATTCGTGATCTGCTTTTCCCGGAGAATTATCAAATCTGGCTCTTTCTCGCGTTCGGTCTTTCATTCGCCATCAAAGTGCCGATGTTTCCCTTTCACACGTGGCTGCCGGATGCGCACGTCGAAGCCCCGACTGCGGGGTCGGTTATCCTCGCCGGCGTGTTGCTGAAAATGGGCACGTACGGTTTTCTTCGCTTCTGCCTGCCGCTCTTTCCCAACGCGACCATGCTGTTTACGCCGCTCATTTCGATTCTCGCGCTCATCGGCATCATCTACGGTGCGTGGGTTTCCACCGTGCAGCCCGATCTCAAAAAACTCGTCGCGTATTCATCCGTGAGCCATCTCGGTTTCGTTATGCTCGGAATTTTTACCTTGACGCACCAAGGCTTGCAGGGCGGTTTGTTGCAAATGGTCAATCACGGACTTTCCACCGGCGCGCTCTTTTTGGTCGTCGGCATGATTTACGAGCGCCGCCACACGCGTTTGATTTCCGACTTCGGCGGCCTCGCGAAACAGATGCCGATTTTCACCACTTTTTTCATGATCGTCACGTTATCCTCCATCGGCCTGCCCGGGCTGAACGGTTTCGTCGGCGAGTTTCTCATTTTGCTGGGCGCCTTTTTGACGAACAAATGGTACGCGGTGATCGCCACCAGCGGCGTTATCTTCGCGGCGGTTTATATGTTGCGCATGTTCCAGCGCGTCATGTTTGGGAAATTAGACAATGAAGAAAACCAGCATCTCACCGATCTCTCCACGCGCGAAATCGCCGTGCTTGTCCCCGTCGTCGCCATGATCATTTTAATCGGCGTCTGGCCCGCTCCGTTTTTAAATAAAATGGAAAAATCGGTCGATCATCTCATCCGCACCGTGCACTACCGCGCCGAACGCGTCCAACAAGCGCCCGCGCTCGCGCCGCTGGAACTGGCCGAGGAAGATTCGAATAAACCGTCGGACCTTGAACTCAAAATGGCAAAAGCCGGTGAGCTAACAAAATAATTTTTCATATGATCACTTTTCAGGATTTCTATCTCCTCGCTCCCGAAATCATTTTGACCGTGCTCGGCTTTGGCGTTTTAACGCTCGGATTGATTTTTCCGCGCATGTATCGCGAAACCTTGATCGCCATCGTCCTCATCGGTTTGGCGGCGGCCTTCTTTTTCGCCACCCACCATTGGAACAACCCGGCGGCGACGGCGTTTTACGGCATGATCAGCGTCGACAAATTTACCGCCGGCTTCCAATGCTTGTTTATCATCGCCGCCGCGCTGACGCTGATGTTGTCGCTGAATGCGCTCGAAGAAAAATACCTGCTGTATAGCGAATATTTTGCGTTGATCATCTTCGCCACCGTCGGTATGATGTTGATGGCTTCGAGCGCGCATTTGCTCACACTTTTTCTCGGTCTCGAGACGCTTTCCGTTTCATTATATATTCTCGCCGGTTTTCGCCGCGAGGATGCCAAGGCGCTGGAATCTTCCTTTAAATACTTTTTACTCGGCGCGTTCGCCAGCGGCTTTTTACTTTACGGCATCGCATTGATTTACGGCAGCGTCGGCAGCGCGAGTCTCGCGGCGCTTGCTGCCCGCCTCACCCAAAATGCCGGCGTTATGGAGCAGCCGTTGTTCATGACCGGCCTGGCTTTGATGATCATCGGCTTTGGTTTTAAAATTGCGTTGGCGCCGTTTCATACCTGGGCGCCGGATGTTTATCAAGGCGCGCCGACGCCGATCGCGGCCTTTATGGCCACCGGCTCGAAAGCTGCCGGTTTCGCAGCATTGATGCGTCTCTTGCTGGCGGCGGACCTCATGACCGCAGCGTTGTGGCAACAAATCTTTTGGGTGATGGCCGTGGCCACGATGACGATTGGCAATATCATCGCGTTGCGGCAAGATAATATCAAGCGCCTGTTGGCGTACTCGTCGATTGCGCACGCCGGGTACATTCTCGTCGGCGCCATTGCCAACAACGAAACCGGCTACGCCGGCGTTCTCTTCTATTTGCTAAGTTACACATTCATGAACGTCGGCGCCTTCGGCGTCGTGGCGTATCTCGCCAAAGCCGGGCAAGAATATGTGAATATTTCCGAATATCGCGGCCTCGCGTATCGCCGGCCTTTTGCGGCTTTAGCCATGGCGATTTTCATGTTCGCGCTTTCCGGCGTGCCGCCCACCGCGGGTTTCCTCTCAAAATTTTACGTCTTCAGCGGCGCCGTGCAAGCCGGTTACATTTGGCTCGTCATCTTCGGCGTCATCAATTCGATGATCAGCCTGTATTATTATCTCGGCGTCATCGTCGTGATGTTCATGCAAGAGCCCGAAGGCGAGAAAACACCGATCACCCCGCTCCCCGCCGTCGGCATCGCGCTCGCCATCGCCATTTTCGGCACGTTGAATCTCGGCTTGTTCCCCGGCCAATGGATGGATAAATTTCAAACGCTGGCGCGGTCGTTGATGTAACTCAGACGGCTCGTCTGAAATCAGGCTTGGTCCGAGGAATTTTCTAAATTTAAAAAATCGGCGTGACCAAGTCCGACTCGCCACGCGGGAAAATTCGCTTGACTTTCAGACAAAAAGTGCTATTTTACTACCTGGTTTAAGAAAGCCAAAACAACTCTCATATTATATGGAGGTAATTACTGTGGATGAAATGAACCCGAGGTCCGGGACGGAAAATCAAGGGGGAGCAGAAAGCG